>OIYR01000026.1_pt1 | contig 90430 bp, 90 predicted proteins | sample 1588221 | NCBI WGS metagenome assembly OIYR01 (sample SAMN03283292) | human gut metagenome | biome: human-associated habitat; material: feces | host: Homo sapiens | place: Peru | collected 2012
GAAAATAAAAAATATCTATGATTTAGCAGGAAATGTATGGGAATGGACAAGCGAGCTTACTAGCAGTCCTAGTTGCATTTATCGTGGCGGTAGCTACTATGATGACGGTGGTGACTATTCTGTTTCTTATCGTAACTTCAATTTTGCCTCAGACACGTTTGGCTATTTAGGATTTCGTCCTAGACTTTATATCAAGTAGCATAGACCACTGTCTGGTGTACTAGAAGTTTTGTATATACAAAAATGGAGGTTTTCCATACATTAATTTTTAGAATTAATGTATGGAAAAATTTTTCTGTATATGGTATAATCAAAAAATAGTGAGGTTAGAGTGTTATGGAAATGAAAAATGATTTAAATGGATTAAAAGAAGAAGCTAAAATATATGAACGTGAAATATTAAGTATGCTTCTTGAAGTAAGTAAAAGTTTTACAACTAATGAAATGACTAAAGAAAAAAGAGAAGAAATTTTTAGCAAAATTGATGAATTAAGAGAAAAATTAAAATGTGTTTCAAAGGTTATAGAAAATATAGAAAATACAAAATATGATTGTGTATATAAAGAGAGCAGTAATATACTAAGTGAAGAAAATAATGTAGAAGAAAAATTAAATGTAACTGAAAATTCTGAGGGCAATGTAGAAAAAGATAATGGGGATAATAGTCAAGGATTTACTTTAAATGAAATTGAGATGTTAGATAATGGGAAAGTAGAAAATGTAAAAACAGATGATGAAACAGTATCAGTAGATAACGTTAATATAACAGAAGAAGATTTAGAAAATATTGACAGGGTTATTGAAAATATGAACGTAGAAATTGAAGATAGTAAATCTGATGATGCTCAAAATGAAAGTACTGAAGAAGAAAATACAATAGATAAAAAAAATAACGATGATAATAAAGAAGAAAATGAAAAAGAAGTAAAAAATGCAATGTCAGCAGATGATGCAATTGAAAGAATAGATAAATTGATTAAAGAGGCAAAAGAATTAAATAAAAATGTAATTAAATTTCCAGAACAAAATGTTTCAAGAAGAAATAGAACAAGAACATATGAAACAATAGAAGAAATTGAAGAAGATAATGATGAGTATATAGAAAATAAGTCTATTAGCTTTGATTATAATTATAATAATAAAGTAGATACAAATTATGAAGTTGAACCAGTTCCAGTATTATTTGGTAATCGTAGAGCACAAAATCAAATGATTATTAAAAAGAAAAATAATGGATTTTCTGATAAACTTAGAAATTTAATATTTAAAATAAAAAATATGTTAGGTGGAAATAATGAAGAGGAAGATTAAATATATAGCAGGCATAATAGTATGTCTTGTCGTAGTACTTTTTGGTGGAAATGAAATAATAAAAAATAATGAAAATTTAGATGGTAATTCAACAAATATAACAGAATCTAGTAATGCTCTTGTAGATTCTAATGTTATAAATGACTCAGGAAATTTAAAAATTTATTTTATTGATGTAGGGCAGGCAGATTCAATTTTAATAGAACAAAATGGGAAGTTCATGTTAATTGATGCTGGAAATAATGATGATGGAGATTTAGTTGTAAATTATTTAAAACAAAAGGGAGTAACAAAACTTGACTATGTCATAGGAACACATGCCCACGAAGATCATATTGGTGGAATGGATGATGTTGTTAAAAACTTTGATGAAGAAAAGATACTATTTCCTAAGGTAACTGCAAAAACAAAAACTTTTGAAGATTTTGCAAATGCTGTAAAATCAAAAAATAAAAAGCTGTATGCACCAAAAAGTGGAGAAACATTTGAATTTGCTAATTCTAGTTTCGAAGTATTAGCTCCAAATTCACAAAATTACGATAGTGCAAATAATTATTCAATTGCAATAAAATTAAAGTATAAGAATAAAACATTTCTTTTTATGGGTGACGCTGAAAAAATTTCTGAAGATGAAATCTTACAAAAAGGATATAATGTAAAAAGTGATTTAATAAAAATAGGTCATCATGGTTCTTCAACATCAACTTCAGATTCTTTTATAAAAAAAGTAAATCCAAATTATGCTGTGATATGTGTTGGTAAAAATAACTCATATAATCATCCTAAAAAAACTGTAATGGATAGATTAAAAAAATATAACATTAAAGTATATAGAACTGATGAACAGGGAACAATTACTGTAGAAAGTGATGGAGATAACATTTCTTTTGATAAGGAACCTGCAAGTTATAATTATATGAAGTAGAGGTAAAATATGTTAATTGTAGATAGATTTGAAGATGAATATGTAGTATGTGAAGATGAAAATAAAAAAATGATTAATATAAAAAAAAATCAAATAGAAGGATGTGTTAAAGAGGGGGATATCCTTTCAAATATTAAAGGAAAGTATATTATTGATGAAAAGGAAACCATAAATAGAAAAAAACATATTGAAGAACTAACGAAAGATTTATGGGAAAATTAAAGGAAGACAGGCAAATAACTAAAACTGGAGCATAAATATAGACTAAGAATGTAGGAGGTATTTTTATGCTTTTAAGTTTTTTAAGTAATTTACTATCACATGTATTCTTCCTTTTTGGATATATATCTAGCAATAATTTGTTTCCAGAGCCTCTTAGTAAAACAGAGGAAGAATTTTATTTAAGAAAGTATTTTGCAGGAGATAAAAATGCAAGAGATAAGTTAATAGAGCATAACTTACGACTGGTTGCCCATATTGCAAAAAGATATTCTAACTCAGAGCAGGAACTAGAAGATTTAATTTCAATTGGTATTGTTGGACTTATAAAAGCAATTGATAGTTTTAGTGCAGAGAAAGGATTTAAAATTAGTACATATGCATCTAAATGTGTGGAAAATGAAATATTGATGCATATTAGAGCAACTAAAAAGATAAAGTCTGAAGTTTCTATGAATACAATTATAGGTACAGATAAAGATGGAAATGATATGGAACTTGTAGATACACTAGACTCTGAGAGTAAAGATGCTATTGATACAATATATAATAAAATTATGAGTGAGCAAGTTGTAAAATATATAAATGACAAACTTTCTAAAAGGGAAAAATATATAATGTGTTCAAGATATGGATTAAATGGGCATATTCAAAAGACTCAACAACAAATAGCAGATGAACTTGGAATATCAAGGTCTTATGTTTCAAGAATTGAGACAAAGATTCAAAATAAATTAAAAAAATACGTTAAATGGCAAGAATAAAATTAATATAGTTAATTAGTTATAAAAAAAGGTATTATCATTAGAATGGGTAATATCTTTTTTATTGTATATATATATGATTTAAAATTAAAAATCTATAAGTATTGATAAAAAATCTAAAAACATTAATAAAATCACTTGAATTAGAGTATACTCTATGTTGTATAATATAGAATATATAGTGATAAAATAGAAAAAAATAAATTGTGATATGGTTGAATTAAAACCTATTCAGTCATATTCAACTAATTATCAAGAGGTAGTGGATGATGAACAAAATAGTGAGGCAAGTAATATAATTCCTAAAATACAAAAACTAGAAGTTAATTTAAGTAAGTATGATAAAATTATAATAGGTACACCTACTTGGTGGTATCGCCCAGCACCAGTTGTAAGAGCTTTTTTTAAAAATTATGATTTATCAGGAAAAGTTATTATACCTTTTTCAACAAATGCTGGTTGGCTTGGAAAAACATTTAAAGAAATAGAAAAATTATGCACTAATTCAAAAGTGGAAAAAGGAATGAATATTGTGTTTACTGAAGATTATACTGAAAATCAATTAGTAACAGCTCCTGATGAAATTGATGAATGGATAGATGAACTCTAAAATTATATTGTTAAGACACACTACTTTGTTGTACAATAGCAAAAAATATGTTAATATATATTACAATAAAATACAAAGCAAGATAAAAGTATTAGTATTTGCTTATTTGTGAAACGGAGTAGATAAATGTGAAAAATGATAACAAAAATTTAAGTAAATTAGTTAAATATTATAAAAAGTATAAATTTTCTTCTATACTAGTTGTTATATTAAGTTTAGGATATGCGGGAATATCGCTATTATCGCCAATATATGAAGGAAAATTATTAGGAAATTTTGAAAATTTTAATAAAGAAAATATTTTAAAAACAGCACTATTTTTAATGGCATTAAGAATTGTAATTGAAATAGTCACAAACTTATGGTCAAGAGTAGTTTTAAAATTAAACGGAAAAGTTAATTTTGACCTAAAAAGTAATATGTTAGAAAGTTTAACGAATTTTGAAGTTAAAAATTTCGATAATACAAATTCAGGGCTTTTTATATCAAGATTAAATAAGGATACTACAGAATTATCAGAATTATTTGATTATATAACAGACGATTTATCCGGTATAATACTTAATGTTAGTTTTATAGTTTATGTTTCTTATCTTAATATATATTTAGGGTTATATTTGATTTTAAATGTAATATTTGTTTATGTTTTAACGTCAAAAAAGTTATTTTATTATAAAAAAGCCAAAAGAGATTATAAAGAAAAAGATGAACGAGTTGTAGGACTATACACAGATGTAATAAGAGGAATAAGAGAGATTAAAGATCTTAACTTAAAATCAACAGTTTTACGAGATGTTAATCAAAGGCAAATAGAAACAATAAAAGCGGGAATAAAAAGTACCCATACTAGAAGAACTTGGAATAGATGGATTGCATCATTTCAACATATATTAGACTTTATATTTATATTATTATCAGTTTATTTTATTATAAATAATACACTTCAAATCAGTTCATTTATGATAATTTTTCTGTATAAAAATAAAGTGTTAGATTTAATAAGTTATATATCAGAAATAAGAGAAAAATTAGCGGATGGAAAAGTTTCTGCTTCAAGAGTATTTGATATAATTACATATAATTCATTTAGCAAAGAAAATTATGGAACAATGACGTTAGATAGTATAAGGGGAAATATAGAATTTAAAAAAGTAGTGTTTAAATACAATTCAAATAAACTGTTTGAAAATTTGACTTTCAAAATCGAGCCAAACAAGATGATTGCAATCGTTGGTAAAAGTGGAGAAGGGAAATCAACTATTTTGAAATTATTAAGTAAAAGTTATAGTGTAAATAGTGGTGAAATATTGATAGACAATTACAATATAAATGATTTATCAGAAGAAACTATAAAGAATAACATATCAATAGTTTCCCAATCTCCTTACATTTTTAATTTATCAATAAAAGAAAATATTAAATTAGCTAATTCAAGTGCGACAGATGATGAAATAATTGAAGTTTGTAAAAAAGTTCAAATTCATGATGTTATTACATCAATGAAAGATGGTTATGATACTATTGTTGGAGAAAATGGAGTTATATTAAGTGGTGGACAAAGACAAAGAATTGCCATTGCAAGAGCATTAATTAAAAAATCAAAGATAATTTTGCTAGATGAGGCAACAAGTTCATTAGATAATAATAATCAATCAAAAATAAAAAATGTTATTAAAGATTTATCAAAAGATCATACCGTTGTTATTGTTGCACATAGATTAAGCACAATAGTAGATTCTGATAATATTTTTGTTTTAGATAAACACAAAATAAGTGCTAGTGGTACACATAATGAACTGATGAAGAATTGTGTTGAATATAGGAATTTGTATGAGATAGAAGAATAAGTAACTTATTATTTGATTTGATATTAATAATAAGTTAAAAATTAATGTAAATTTTCAAAAATCATTCCATGGTGGTATCGCCCAGCACCAGTTGTAAGAGCTTTTTTAAAAATTATGATTTATCTGGAAAAGTTATTATCCCTTTTTCAACAAATGCAGGTTGGCTTGGAAAAACATTTAAAGAAATAGAAGAGTTATGCCCTGATTCAAAAGTACAAAATGAAATGAATATTGTTTTTGAGGGATATTCTGATAATCTTGTTACAAGTAAACAAGAAATTGATAAATGGATAAAAGAAATATAAATTCTAAGTAGATAATTAGTTGATAATTATCTACTTTTATGATATATAATACGTTAAAAAAAGAGGTGTTAACTTTTTTAAACATACTTTCATTTCTACAACACTTGTGAAGTGTTACTCGGTACTATATCTAAAAGATTCTATACAATAGTTGAATTTAGTGCTTTTGAAGATTTTATTAGTTTTGAGATAAAACTTAAAAGTAAAGTATGTAATAATTTAATTTGTTATATACTTTATTTTTTTGTCATGTTATGGTAGAATTTAGTAAAATACTTACAAAAATGAAATAGTAAAAAAGGAACAATAAAGATGAAAAATAGTTTTTTAAACAGAACATTAAAAGGAACAAAATTTTATATAGTATTAACACTAATATTAAGTGCAATATATTCAAGACTTTTAGTTTTGATACCAATGTTCATACAATATGCACTTGATGGAATTATAATGGGAGATGAAAGTGTAATTCCAATTTTAATAAGAAAATTATTCTATTCAGATAGTAAAATATCAAAAATTATAATACTTGTTTTGGTGTTAATATTAGTAAATGTATTAGTATTTATAGTAAATTATTTGAAAAGTAAAATTAACACAAAATTCAATTTAAAAATAAATAGGAATGTTAAAGAAATAATATTAAAACATATACCAAAAATAGAATATATGCAGTTTAGCAGTATAGATAAATCTAATGTAATACAAAGAGTAAATAATGATGCTATGACCTATTCAGAATTCTTTAATTCTCAAATAAATCTATTTTTTGATACAATTTTTGTTATTATATTTGCAGTTGCACAAACTTTAAAATTAAATAGTACAATAGGATTATTTATAGGCATAATTTGTTGTTTAATAGTCCTTTTATCAATATGGTATTTTAAGGTTTCAAAACTATTAGTTGAAGATATTGTAGATATGAATAGAGAGGTAATAAATAGAACGACAATAGGAATTGAAGAATCTAAGATGTTAAAAATCTTTAATAGAAAAGATAAAGAGATAGAAGATTTTTCAAAAATGAATAGTGAATATAAAAGAAAAGATATAAAATTAGCTAAAATAAAAGTATTATATGGAATAGGAACACATACTTTAAGAAACTTTAAAGAGCCATTTATATTATTATGGGGTGGAATTTTAGTTGTAAAAGGAGAACTCACACTTGCAACAATATCAATATTATTAACATATAGTACAAAAATATTAGAGTATGTATATAAATCAGTAGATAAATTAAAGGCAGTAAATGAGTTTATAGTTGCTTATAAAAAATTAGCAGAACTAATGAAATTAGAAGAAGATCAAGAAGTAAATCCTGATGTAAAACTTGATGGAGATATTGTTTTTGAAAATGTTTATATAAAATTAAATGATAATACAATATTGCAAGATTTGAATTTTACAATAAAAAAGAATGAAAATATAGCAATTATCGGAGATAATGGTTCGGGGAAAACAATTATATCAAAAACAATGTTAGGATTTTATGATTATACAGGAAATATCTATATAGGAAAATACAATATAAAATATATTAGTAAAAAAAGTTTAAGAAACTACATAGGGGTGGTTCTCCAAGATTCATATTTGTTTACAGATACAATTAAAAATAATATTAATGTAACTAATAAAAATATTGAAGACAAAAAGATATTAGAGGTATTAAAGTTAGCTGAAATATATGAAGACATAAAAAAATTTGATAATACAATTAATTATACGATAGGTAAGGGAGGAAACAATATTTCCGGAGGTCAAAAACAGAGAATAGCGATAGCAAGAAGCCTAATTAAAGAAAATAAAATTATTATTTTTGATGATTCATTGTCAAAACTTGATACAAAGACGAAAATTAATATATTAAATAATATTATAGAAATGAAAAAAGGAACAATCATTATTTCGCATGATTCAAAAGTTGTAAGAAAATGTGATAAAGTCTTATTTATTAATAATAAAACTATAGAAGAAGGTTCTCATGAAGAATTAATGAAAAACAATGTGTTATACAAAGATATTATAGAAATAAGCAATAACAAAATATTAGAAGATGAGGAATTATAAATAATGTTAAAGGAAATTTTTAAAAATTATAAAAAACAAGCAATTAAATTAGCAATTCGGCTGGTTTATTACTAGTGTTATGGTTGTAGTTTTTATAGCTTATACAATAATAATGGTAGAATATGCAATACCAAGTAAAAATATAAATTTTATACTAATATTAGGTATAAGCTATTTTGGAGTTAATATATTGAGGTCAATTGCAACATTTTTTGAAGATTTTAATGATGTAGGATTTGAAAAACAATTACAAGCCGATTATCGTGAAAAAATTTATAAAAAATTACAAAATACTAAACAAAGTAATTTAGACAAAATAAGAGTAGGAGAAATATTAGAAAATATTATAAATGACACTAAAGAATTTTCTATGTGGTATGGAACTGGAATATGTAGGTCATATTTTGCAGGAATAGTAAGATTAGTTGGAATATTATTGGTTCTAGCTTATTTAAATATTCCTATTGTTACAATAACATTCTTAATATATATAATAGGATTTTTTGTAACTCATATTTTCAATAAAAAATCAATTCAATATACAAAGCTAAAAAGAGAAGCAAATGCTAAAATATTAAATTGGTCTAATGAACAAGTTCAAGGATATTCTACAATAAAAGCATTAGAAATTGAAGAAGAGAGATTAAAAGAATTAAAAGTGTTAATTTCACAATATGAAAAGTCTGCCAATAAATTAGAAAAAAATATTAGAATATATAGTTGCTTATATGATTTTATAGTTTCTTTTGTAGGAGTAATCAATATACTAATAGGTTCTATTAGTGTAGAGCAAGGAATTATAACATATGGTGCTATGATAATACTTGCAAGATACATATCTTCGCCAGAAACATATGCTAGATGGGTAATAGAAGGATTTCAATATAGAAATGTTGGAAAAATATCGTATGAAAAAATAAATAACATTTTGCAAAATGAAGAAGAAAATATCGATGTTGGAATTGAACTTAAAAAAGTAGAAAAAATTGAATTTAATAATGTTAGTTTTTCATATAATAGTGAAAAAAAAGTATTAAATCATATATCATTTGAAGCACAAAGAAATCAAAGCATTGCATTAATAGGAAGAACTGGTAGTGGAAAGACAAGTTTAGTAAATTTGCTATGTAGATTTTACGATTTAAATGAAGGAACAATTAAAATAAATGGAAAAGATTATAGAGAATACAGTATAAGAAGTTTAAGAAATAAAATAGGATATATAATGCAAAAAGTTGTAATATTTGATGGTACAATTTTAGAAAATATAAACTATGCAAATAAAGATATTTCAAAAGATGAAATAATTAGAATTTGTAAAAAATTAAATTTGCATGAAAAGATAATGAGCTTAAAAGATGGATATGAAACTAAAATTTCAAACGATACAAATATTTTCTCAACAGGTGAAAAACAATTGTTGAATTTCACAAGAGTTATGGTAGAAGAGCCAGAAATTATTATATTAGATGAAGCAACAGCATCACTTTCATACAAATCGGAAATGATGGTAAGAAAAGCAATAGAGGAAATAACAAAAGGAAAGATAAGTTTTATTATAGCACATAGATTATCAACAATAAAAAATTGTGATAAAATATTGCTTATGAAAGATGGAAAAATAATAGAAGAAGGAAACCACAATGAACTTATGGAAAAACAAGGAGAATATTATGACCTAGTAGGAGTTTAATAAAATTCTCTATAAGCACATTGTTTTTCAATTAAAAGGATGATTTAAGGATAAGTATATTTAATTAAGTAGAAATGAATATTGTTTTTGAGGGATATTCTGATAATCTTGTTACAAGCAATGTAGATATTGATAATTGGATTAATAGTCTGTAAAATTTAAAATGTAAAATAATCTTTATATTATGAATAATATAAAGTATATAAATAAGTAACCTTTGGTTTATTTAAGGGTTACTTATTATATATATATATATATATATGGCTTTTGATATATTTGTGTAATATAATTTTTGTTGTCAAAAATTGCGATGAAAATTTCTTGACAAAGCAAAAATGGGACGATATAATCTTGGTGTGTTTTCTAATTAGTTTCTTTCAAATTTTTCTAAGGAGGTTTTTTTTGAGGTCAAAGTATAAATTAAAGTCAAGTAAAAATTTTTTGTTTCTAGTAGTATTAATTCTTTTTGTAATATTTATATCCTTACTATTTATAAATAATAAAAATAAATCAAAATTTAAAACGCCAGATATTAACTTAAACATATATAATGATAAAAATGAGGAAAAAATACAGAATATTAATGATATGCATAAAGATACTGTAGTTTTAAATTCATCTATTACAATTCCTGCAATTTTTTTAAATGATGCACCGATTAAAGAGGGTGTAGAGCAAGATACTTTAGAAGGGTATGTAGGACATTTTCCAACTACAAGTAATTTAGATGGGAATATTGGTCTTGCAGCACATAACAGGGGTTACAAAATCAATTATTTTAGTAATATACATAAACTAAATATTGGTGATGAAGTTATATATAAATTAGGAGATAATGTTAGGAAATATAAAGTGGATAAAAAATTGGAAATTGATAGTTATGATTGGGGCTATTTAAATAGTACAAATGATAATAGAATAACTTTAATAACTTGTGTAGATAACGAGCCAAATAAAAGGCTGGTTGTACAAGCAATAGAATAAGGAGGAGTGAATGCAAAAAATATGTATTGTTAATAAAAGTAAAGATAGTGTAAAAGAAAAAAAGTTAAAAAACAAGCAAGTAAATAACAAGAGAAAGTTTATTGTGGTTGTTATGTTGATGATGTTTTTTTTAAATATTCCATATAGTACAGCTGTAACTAAAAATTCAAACGATTTTGGAAGATATCATGTTTATTCATACAAGGATTCTTTTAGATATATAAAATATAAAGATAGACCACAAAGAATACACGAGTATTACTATATAAATAATGAATCTAAAAGTTTGCCTGCGTATTGTATGAATTTAGGAATGTCTGGGGCCGAAACAATTGATGGTGGATATGACGTAGATGTGGAGAAATATGTAGATGATTGTGTTGTAAATAACATTGTATTAAATGGTTATCCATATAAAACCGTAAGTGAGCTTGGCCTTGCAAACGAAAGTGAAGCAAGATATGCAACTCAGTTTGCTATATGGGTTAAATTAAATAATTTAGATATAAATCAAATAACACCAATGGAGAAACAATATTTAAGAGTTGTCGAAGGTGTTAAGAACATATATAATAATGGATTAAATTCCAAAGTACAGTATTCAAATGGTGTAGTTATTAAAGAATTAGAAAGCAATGATATTGATAAACTAGATGAAAGATATTATTCCAAAACTTACAGCCTTGAGTATGGTGATAATGTATTAGATATTGACATTAGTATTGAAGGAGTTAAAGATTATTTAATTGTAGATAAAAATAACAACAAAATAGATAGTGTTAATAAAAATAAACAAATAAAGGTTCTAATACCTAGAGAAAGTAACAGTGGCAATATAGATTTTAAAATAAATATAAAAAGTAGATATAAAGAGAGTGCTGTTCTTTTTGCTAAATCAAGTATAAGTGGTATGCAAGATTTATCCCTTACTTTAGAGCCTGTAAAATTAAAAAGTTCATATATTGGTGGAAATTTTAATGAAGTAAAAACAAATTTAAGTATCATAAAAAAAGATGCTGAAGATGAAAGCATACATATTCCAAATGTTAAATTTAGTATATATGATTTGAATGATAAACTTATTGGTAGTTTTACTACTAATGAAGATGGAAAGATATATTTAGACGTAGAAAAAGATCTAAAGATATTTAAAAATACTAAGGTAAAAGTAAAAGAGGAAGAAGTACCTGCACCGTATACCATAGATAAAAATTGTGATTTTAAAATTGTAGAGTTAAAAGTTGGTTCCACTACATCTGTAGAGTTTAAGAATAATAAATTAGAAAAAATTGAAAAAATAGAGCTTCCTAAAACTGGTTTTTAAAAAATCATTGTGTTATTTATATAAAATATTAGAAATAAAATATTTAAAAAATCATTTTATACATTGTATAAGGTGATTTTTTTTGATATAATTCTTTTGGGAGGTTGTTATGGAAAATCAAATTAGAAGTAATATAACACCAGGATTAAGAGTTAAAATTGTTTTAAAAAAAGATCAGCCAACTGGGATTTTAACAGAAGGAGTAGTAAAGGATATTCTAACTAATAGTAAAGTTCATCCAAGAGGAATTAAGGTAAGGCTCGAAGATGGACAAGTTGGTAGAGTACAAGAAATATTGCATTAATTTTTAAGTATAAAAAAGCAAAATAAGTTAAAAGAGGGGATAGACGTACTATGAATATATTTGTGGGTTGTTCATCAAGGGATACTGATAATAAAAGTTATAATATGGTTGCAGAGCAAATAGCTAGCTATATTATAAATGGAGGACATAATCTTGTATTTGGTGGATGTGAACATGGATTAATGGGAAAAATTTATTCGTTAGTATCAAAAAGTAACAAAAGTGATATTATTGTTACTAGTGCTAAGGCATATGAAGGTGATTTAAAAAATATATCATACAGTAAATCGTACGTTTCAAATACTGTAAACGAGAGGAAAAATACTTTTACATCAATATCAGATATTATGATTTTCATACCTGGTGGAATTGGTACTGTAGATGAGATAATGACAGCAATTGAAACAAGAAGAAATCATGAACACAATATTCCAATTATAATAATAAATGTAGATAATTTTTTTGGACATTTACTTGATATGCTAGATAAAATTTATCACGAAGGGTTTGCAGACCCTAAGAATAGACAGTTATATATAGTAACTGATACGGCAAGTGAAGCAATTAACTATTTATTGAATTTATAAAAAACATATTTGGTAAAATTTAATAAATAGGGTATACTTGTTCAGATATTGTAAAGATTAGATAAAGAGGTATTATTTATGGAGGAAAAACAAAAAGCACTACTTGTTGGAGCAAATTTAAACGATGAATTGTATTTTTTTAAATCTATGAATGAATTAGAAGAATTAGTTAAAGCATGTGAGATTGAACCAGTTGGGAGCATTATACAAAATTTAAGGGAAATAAATTCAGCATTTTATGTCGGAACTGGAAAAATAGAAGAAATAAAAGAGAAAATAGATGATTGTAAACCTGATATGGTTGTATTTAATAATGAACTTTCACCATCTCAATTAAAAAATTTAGAATCAAAGTTAGATATACAAATTTTAGATAGAACTTCTATTATTCTTGAAATTTTTGCAAGAAGAGCTAAGACAAATGAATCTAAAATGCAAGTTGAAATAGCAAAACTTAGATATATGTTGCCAAGACTTGCAGGACTTCATATGTCTCTTGGAAGGCAAGGTGGAGGAAGTGGACTTAGTAATAAAGGTAGTGGTGAAAAACAGATTGAACTAGATAGGAGAATAATAGAGGATAGAATTAATAAATTAAATAAAGAATTAAATGAGGTTAAGATTAGGAGAAATATTCAAAGAAGAAAAAGAAATGATTCACAGATCCCTTTAGTTTCTCTTGTTGGTTATACAAATGCGGGAAAATCGACTATTTTAAATACCTTTGTTGATATATCACGCTCAGATAATTCAAAAAAGGTACTTGAGGAGGATATGCTTTTTGCAACACTTGAAACTAGTGTAAGAAAAATAAAAATTAAAGATGGAAAAGAGTTTTTATTATCTGATACAGTTGGATTTATACGTGAGTTACCACATTCCCTTATAAAAGCATTTAGAAGTACATTAGATGAAGTAAAAAATGCAGATTTATTACTACATGTTATAGATTATTCTGATGAGGACTATGATGAAAATATTAGGGTTACAAATGATACTTTAAAAGAAATAGGAGCGGACAATATTCCAGTAATATATGTTTTTAATAAATGTGATAAAGTAAGTAATAGTAAATTACCATATATTGATGGAAATAAAGTGTATATTTCAGCAAGAAATAATATTGGTATAGATCAACTTATAAAAGTAATATCAGATAAAGTTTTTACACATTATATAACATGTAAAATGGAAATTCCATTTCAAAGAGGTGATATTACTTCATATTTAAATAAAAAATATAAATTTTTATCAACAAATTATACAGAAAGAGGAACTTTGATTAAAATCTGTTTAAATCAAAAAGACTATGGAAAGTATAAACAATATATAATAGAGCAATATTAAATAAAGCATATGAAGGTTTATCTTCATGTGCTTTATCTCTTGTAAAGTTAGTAGAATCAATATTAAACTAGTTTCTTTACAAAATGAAGTCATAGATTTAATTAAAATGTAATATTGAAATTAAAATGCTACAAAATCAAATAAATATATAGCATAAAGGCGAAAAAAATGTTAAAAAAGACGACATAACGCTTTGACGTATATATTTTTTTGTGCTAGAATGTTTGTAATATGAATATATTTGATATATGTGGAGGAGTATATATGAAGAAAATAGTTGAAAAAATAAGAAAGGGATATTCTAAATTAAGGCAAACTAGAGTTAAGATTATTATGATTGCGATTCTTACTTTAATTATGCTTGTTGATGTTAATCCATTCTTTTTGAAGGCAGGTCGAGAAACGTTGGTATATACATTTAAAGATGGAATACAACATCCATATGCTTTTGATAATAACCATAATTCATATAGTTATTATGCAATATCATGGATGGGAGGACACGTTGCATATTGTATGGATTATGATGTAAGAAATCCACCAAATGGAACAGGACTTCAGTATATTGGAAATGTAAAATCAAACAAGGCAGTCGCAGTACTTATGAACGGTTATCCTACAAAAAGTGCAGCACAATTAGGAGCTGCTAATAATGATGAAGCATATCTTGCAACTCAGATGGCTGTTTGGACTGCTGTAAATGGAACATCAGATACTAAGGGATTAAATTTTGACATGAATAAACTTCAAGCAAATTTGAAGTATAGTTCACATACAGGTGATATGTTAAAAAATAGTAAAAAAATAGCTAACAAATTATTAAAGACTAGTTATAATCCAGGTACATTCAAACTTGACTCGTCTAAAGCAAAAGTAAATTACGAATATAGTGATAGTCAAATTAAAATTGGACCATATAAAGCAACAATATCAGGATTTTCTTCTATAAATAAAATAAATATTTCATTATCTAGTCAACCGGCTGGAACAAAAATTGTTGATAAAAATAATAAAGAAAAATCTTCATTTTCAAAAAATGAGGAAATATATGTATTAGTTAAGAAGTCACTTCCAGCTGGTTCTCTTAAAATAAATGCAACTTCAAAAGCTAATAAATATGTAGGAGTTATATATGGAAGAGGTAGTTGGCAAAACTTTGTTTTCTTAGATACAGAACAAGTTAACGTATCAGGAAATGCTACAGCGTCTTGGGAAGAAAGTAAAGGAAATATAAAAATTGTAAAATCTGATCAAGATAAAAAACCTGTACAAGGTGCAGAATTTGCATTGAAAGATTCTACAGGAAAACAGGTCGCAACTGGTAAAACAGATGCAAAGGGTAACTTAAGTTTTAACAAATTAGATCTTGGTAAATATACTTTAACTGAAAGTTCAGTTCCAGATGGATATATTATTGAAAAAGCAAGCTATAATGTAACTGTAAATAGAAATAAAACAACAAGTGTTGAAGTAAAAAATACAAAGGTAAAAGGTGTACTTCAAATAACAAAATTAGAAAAGAAAGCAAAAACACCAATTGCTGGAGCGGTTTTTGAAATATATGATGCAAAGAACAAAGTAGTTGCAAAAATTACAACAGATGCAAATGGTATTGCAACTAGTCCTGAGTTAGAAAAAGGTACATATACATATAAAGAAGTATCAGTTCCAGATGGATTTATTATGGATACCGAAACAAGAACTTTTAGTATTACAGAAAAAAATAGTGTTGTAAGAGAAAGTATTACAAATGAAAAAATAGTTGGAAAATTACAAATTTTAAAAGTGGGTGATGATGAAAATAAACCTTTAGAAGGTGCAGAATTTGAAATATATGATTCTAATAAAAAGGTAATTGCAAAACTTACAACCGATAAAAACGGTAAGGCTATATCTCCAGATTTAGGTAAGGGTTCATATACATACAAAGAGGTAAAAGCTCCTTATGGATATGATTTGGATACAAAAGAGTATACATTTAAAATTGAAACTTTAAATCAAGTGGTAGAACAGACTGAAATTGATAAAAAAATATATGGTGTAATTAAAATTATAAAAGTTGATGAAAATGATGCTCCTATAGGAGGGGTAAAATTTGAGATAATTGACTCAGATAATAAAGTGATTTCTACAGTTATTACGGATGCTAATGGAATTGCACAAGTACAAAATTTACCTGTTGGAAAGTATAAATATAGAGAAATCCACACACCATATCTGTATGTTTTGGATGAGAAAGAATATGAATTTGAAATAACTTCAGAATCAAGAGAAGTTAATGCTAAGATTGTAAACCAAAGAGCAAAGGGAATTTTAAAGATTATAAAATTAGATAAAGAAACTAAGCAACCAGTTTCAAAGGTAAAATTTAATATAATAGAAAGATCAAGTAATAAAGTTGCTGATACAATTATAACTGATGAAAATGGTATTGCAAGAACAAAAGCTTTGCCAACAGGTGATTATTTTTATCAGGAAGTGGAAGTACCACCTGAATATGTTTTAGATAACCAAAAATATGAATTTAAAATCAAGAAAAATAATGAAATGCTTGAAAAAAAAGTTAAAAATATTCAAGTAAGAGGAAAAATAAAGATTATCAAAGTTGATGAAAATGATTCTCCAATAGAAGGAGTAAAATTCCAAATTTTAAATAGTGAAAATAAGAATGTTGGAACAATAAAAACAGATTCTACGGGGACAGCAACTTTAGATAATTTAAAACTAGGAAAATATAAATATAAAGAGATCGATGTACCTGATAAATATGTTTTAGATACAAATGAATATGACTTTGAGATTAATGCTAAAAACTTAGAGGCTACTGTAAAAGTTGTAAATAAAAGATCTCATGGAAATATAAAGATTTTAAAAATTGATAAGGATAGTAAAGTTGCAATAGCAAATGCAAAATTTAATGTAATTGATAAGTCAAATAATGATATTGTAGACGCAATTGTTACAGATGAAAATGGAGTTGCAACAACTAAATCATTACCAACTGGTGAATATATATACCAAGAAGTTGAGGTGCCAGATGAATATATTATTGATTCAAAAACATATGATATAAAAATTAAAAAGAATAATGAAATGGTTGAAAAGAAAGTTTCAAATGAACACAAGAAATTACCTGTAACTGGTGGATTTTTAAGCACAAATACTCTAATTGTAGTTATAGTTACAGCTGGAAGTGTTATAGTGTATATTTTATATAAGATAATAAAAAATAAAAAGGATAATCCAAATCCACCAGAGGATAATAATTCTAGTCCATATGAAAATAATAATCCGAACGGTAATTGTAATAATATAATTAGTAAAGATGAATCTGACAAGGTTAATAATTTAACAAGTGAAAGTGAAAATGGTGTAAAAAATAGCATTCAAGATGTAAAAGATCAAAGTGATGTTATCATAGGTAATGATCAAAATTTAGATAATAATGTTAACTTGCAAGAAAACAAAGATAATATTTCACAAAGTACAGAATGCATACAAAATCAAAATATAACATCAATTAGTACAGATGAAAAAGTAAAAAGTAAAGATAACAAAATAGAGGAAGAACAAGCTAAAGATAATAGTAATGTTATACAAGTAGACAACTCTTCAAAAAAAATAGAGGAGTTAGAAAATGAAATGATTGACATTACACCAAAATATAATAACGATGATTTAAACAAAAAAGAATAAAAAAATATAATTAAAAACATGCAGGATAAATCTTGCATGTTTTCTTTTTTTTTACAAATAATAAAAATATGATTTATTTAGTAGGATTTTTCGTGGGAGTTTTAAATTGTATGTTTGCTGCTGGTTCAGGACAGGTTTTAGTATTCTATTTAATATATTTTTTAAAATTAGAGACACACAAAGTAAGGGCTTTAAGTGTAGCTGTACTTTCAGTTTCAAGCATGTTTGCTATTTTTGGATATAGAAATGTGATAAATTTTGATTACAAAATAATTACACCACTTATTGTTATTGCTTGTATATCAGGAATTATTGGAACAAAAGTTATGAAGAAAATTCCTGCAAATGTTTTAAACTTAATTTCTGGTATATTACTTGTTATTCTTACAGTATTTAAATTTTTTCAAGAAAGAGGCGTGTAAATTTGAATATAGGTTTTATTTTAATATCAATAATTAGCACAATAATTGCTGGAATGGGAATTGGTGGAGGTAGTATTTTTATACTACTTACAACAATTTTTAACATTTTAGAGCATAAGGAGGCACAGGGATATAATTTGATAATGTTTATTGTAGTAGGGATAGTTACTACTATTTATAATATTAAAAAGAAGAATATTGATGTTAAAAATCTTTTAAAACTTGTTATTCCCGTTAGCATTGGAAGTATAACTGGAATTTTTTTGTTAAAAATAATTGATGAAAAAATTTTAAAAAATTGTTTTTACTTGTTTATGGTATTACTTGGTATATATGAAATATTTTCTAGTTTAAAAAAGATGTACAAGACAAAAAATAATAAAAAATGAAAGGAGTGATTTTATGAGCTTTGCTAAAGGAGCAATAATGGGTATAATAGCAGGTACAGTTGTTGGTGTTATGAATAGTTCAAATATTATGGGTATGTACCAAAAAGGTAAAAAACAATTAATGAAAATGACAAAAAAATTTATTTAAAAATAAATATATATTAAAATTTAATAGAAGTCGGATAATATAACGTAATAGTCATATTATTCGATTTTTTGAGGTAGTTAGTTTAAAAAAGAAGGATATGATGATATGTTGCAATTCTTAAGTAATAAATAATACTGCAATAAAAATTCAAATAACAAATATAAAGTTATGTTATATTCTTGTACAAGATAATTTTTTTTGATATAATTTTATTGGTGATAAAATTTTGAATAAAACAATAGTTTATTTAATAAGACATTCAGAACAATTAAAAATAAAAGGGAAAAAATATATAGCGGAAAATGAACAAATAAATAATGAGAAAATAACTTTATCTGTGCTTGGTGAAAAGAAAGCACAAAAATTGGCTGATTTAGACGAACTAAGTAATATAAACGTTTTATGGTCTAGTAATTATGTTAGAGCTATTTCTACATCAAAATATATAGCAGATAATAATAATATAGAAATCAATATAGACGATAAGTTAAATGAGAGAAAATTAGGTGATTTAAGTTTATTAAAAGAGTTAGGAAAAAATAAAAAGCATTCGTTTACAGAAGAACAGTTACTAGATAAGAATTTAAAAAATGTTGGTGGAGAAAGCAGAGTTGAAGTAAATAAAAGAATGACAGATGCATTAACTAAAATACTAACTGAAAATAAGGGTAAAAAAATTGCAATAGTAAGTCATGGGGCTGCGTTAAAATTTTTATTAATGAATTGGTGCAAATTAAACGAAGAAATAAAACTTGTATATAAAGATGAAATTGTTTTAGATATGAAATCACCATGCGTTGTTAAACTGGAATTTAAAGGGAATAATCTAGAAAATTTATCTGTTATTTTATAATAGATAATTAAGTATTAGAGATATTAGAATACAAAAAAGATATGGCATTAATAGGAGATAAGTTTGCTTACGAAAAAGGATTGGAAAATAAAAGTTATACAGTTATATCACTGTTAATGGTATAGGCGTGATAAATACAAACTAAATATTATTAAATAGGATAGCTTGTATTAACAATTTGTTCGTTAAAAATTATCATTCATAAAATAAATGTCGAATAATATAATGTAATAGTTATATTATTCGATTTTTTTTGAGGTGGTTAATTTGAAAAAGAAAATACAAATAAGCTTTTTGATTACATACTTTTTAATGGTTATATTTACAACAGTTAGTGCAGCAACATATACATATCCTGTAAATAAAAATAAAGAAACAAAGATAAGTAGTATAAGCACACTTGCATCCTCTCCTGAGTTCAATTTTCAGTCTGAAGCTCAGGTACTTATGGAGCCTACAACTGGAAAAATCCTTTATGCCAATAATGAGAATGAAAAGTTATTACCTGCGTCTGTAACTAAAGTTATGACTATGCTTCTTACAATGGAACAAATAGATTCACGGAAAAATGACTTATCAAGATAAAGTAAAATGCAGTACTAAAGCATCTAAAATGGGAGGTTCACAAATATGGTTTAAAGAAAATGAAGAGCTGACTGTAGATGAAGCTTTAAAAGCTATATGTGTAGTTTCTGCAAATGATGTTACTGTTAAATTTTAGCAGGAAAGAAAAATATTGAAAATAAGCTATTTATCATAAATGAAAATTATATAAAGAATATAATTTTCATTATTTTTTTGCTTGAAAGGAGTTGTATGAGTAGTGAATATGAAGAAAAATTAGATTTATTTAAGATAAATGAAACACTAACATACAGGTTTTATCAAATGCCAAAAGAATTATTTAGAAGTACATTATATAAAGATAAATTATCTTTAGAAGCAAAGGTAACATATACATTATTGCTTGATAGATTAGAACTTTCAAGAATAAATAAATGGTTTAATGAAAATGGAGAGATATATTTGATTTATACAAGACAAGAACTTATAAATGAATTAAAAATATCTAGAGCAACTGCTTCAAAAGTATTTAATGAATTGAAAAAATGCAATCTTATAAAGGAAGAAAGACTAGGACAAGGGCTTGCAAATAGAATTTATATAGGTAAAATGCAATCAGAAGATTTAGAAAAATTTAAGGATAGAACTTTCAGAAGTTCAAAAGAAGAACTTCAAGAAGTTCTAAATAGAATTTCTAGAAGTCTAAAAGAGAACTCTAATAATACTGATATAAATAATACTAATTTAAATATTTCTAATGGGCAAGAAAAAATTTTTTTTGCAGATAGAGTTTCTCTAAAATTGGAAGAGCTAAATAATTTGGTAGAGCAATATGGTAATGAGAAAACAGCTAAAATAATTGTAGCATTAGATTTATATAAAAAGTCTAGTGGTAAAGTGTATGCTAGTGATTATAATGCAATATTAAATTGGGTAGTAGCTAAAGTTGAAAGAGATGAAAAAAGAGAACTTGAAGGTGTTTCTAAAAAAAGTAGCAATAGATATAAAAGTTACACTCAAAGAGAATATAATGATTTAGAAAATTTTTATGACATAGGAGGGGATTAATTGATAATTACAGCAGAGATAAAAGGAAATAAATATAGTGAATATGATTTAGACAATATGCTAACTGATTATCTTACAATAGGAGAAAATGTCCGTATGTTAAGAAAACAAAAAGTGGAGGAACTATTTAGAAAGTTTGTAGAAAAATATAGTCGTAATGGAATACCAATTATTACTAAAGAAAAATATAAGAAACAATTTATAAATTCAGCTAAGGAATTGTACCAAATGGCTGAGTTTTATTTTTGTCAAAAAGCAGAATCTTTTTTAGAAGATTATAGAACTTATCATTTAAGCAAAAATTTAAAAGGAGCGAGAGTATTTGTATACTTTAAAGAAGATGCTTGCATAGGAATTGTATATGATTCTATTCCAAACTTTTTATTAGAATGGTTTGTATTTAAAAGAGTATTGGAGGTATAGATGTGAAAAAGGAGAATACTTTAAAAATTATATATAAAAAAGTTAATAAAGATCCAAAAGTTATGGAGATAAAAAATGATTTAAAGACTATGCAAAAGTTAGTAGATGGATTAATTGAAGTAGTAAATTATAAAGATAATGTACTGCTAATATGTAATGAAGAGGGGAAAATAAATAATTTATTACCAAATTTGATTTTAGGAAATGATTTTATTGCCGGAAATTGCTTCTTTGTAAAGGAGAGTGAGGAAGGAGAATTTAGTTCATTAGTTGATGAAGATATTAGAAAAATAAAAAGGGATATTCAAAATAGAAGTTTTAAATACTTAGAAAAAGACTTAGAAAGCGAACTATGAATTATCAAGTAACTAAGAAACCTAAATTGATTAATGAACAGAATGCAAGAAAAATTATTTGTCCTAAGAATGTATACCAATTAAAAGAAATCCAAGAAATTAAAGATGCAATACAAGAGCATTTAATGTATATAGGGCTTGATAGGGGCAATCATATACGAAATATAGATATTTTAGGAATAGGTGGTTCCAGTAGTATAGAGATAGATGCAAAATATATTGTTAGAAAAGCAATAATAAATGCTAATGATAGAGTTATATTAGTACATAATCATCCTTCAAATACTTTAGAGCCAAGTGCACAAGATACAAAATTTACAAGTAATGTAGAGGAACTATTAAAAATGTTTAATATTCAACTTGTAGATCACATTATAGTAACGGAAAATTCTTATGTGAGTATAAAAAATCAAGGAAAAACAAATAAATTAGATTATAGTTTAAAACATATAAAAAATAAAGAGAATGAAATTGAGATGTAGGAGGTGGAAAATGTGGAAAACAAATATAGTACAGAAGAATATAAAAAAATAAAAGATAAAGAAAGAGAAGAATTAAAGAATACACTAAATCAAGGAATAAAAGATGCTTTAAATTCTGAAAGATATAAAAGTTTTCTTAATATAATGAGTAGATGTCACAATTATAGTTTTACCAACTTTTTACTTATATCACTACAAAATGAAAATGCTACACTTGTAAAGTCCTTTACTGACTGGAAAAAAGATGGGGTAAAAATTAATAAAAATGAGAAAGGAATAAAAATATTTTGTCCTGTAAAACAAGTTTTTGTAGAATATCAAATGGATGATAAAGGAAGAGTTGCTTTAGATGAAAATGGAGAAAAAATAGAAAAAGGGAAAACAGAAAGAACTACATTTAAAGTAGGTAGAGTATTTGATATTTCTCAAACAAATGCTGATAGAGATAAGTATGAATTAAAAAAAGAAAGCAATGAAAAGGTTACAAATAAGGACAAAATTATATCAACATTAGAAAAAATAAGTGGAATAAAAATCAACTTTAAAAGCAGTTTAGGTAGGGCTAACGGATTATTTAACCCTGAAGAGCAAAAAATCGAAATAAGGGCAATATGAAACATATAAAAAATGTATTAAGTTAGTACAATATTGTTTGTGTTGTAATGGTTATGGAGATAGTATTAATTTGTCTAATGTACAATGGAATACTAGTCTTTCAAATGTTGTAAAGAGCTTTCAGGCTGATCTAAATATTGAACAGACAGGTACTATGAATGTAGATACTTGGATGGCACTTTTACTTAGTAAAGGAAATCCTGATAGAAGTTGTACGGCTTGTGATACAAGATTTGAAATGACACAAGAAAGGCTTGATTATCTTAAATCAAATGGTTATACTGTTGTAGGAAGATATTTAACCGGATCATCTAAAGGCTTAAAAGATGATGAGCCGAAAAGAATATTAGATAATGGACTCTCATTCTTTCCGATATTCCAAGAAACACTCTATACAGATACTGTAAGTAAGTATAATTATAATTTGGGAGTATCTGATGCTAATAAAGCTGTAAATAGAGCAATGGAGTTAGGAATACCAAGTGGTACAATAATTTATTTTGCAATTGATTTTGACCCAATAGATTCCGAGATTTCGTCATACGTTATTCCTTATTTTAACGGAATAAATAGTGCTATAGGTCAGTACAAAGTAGGAATTTATGGAACAAGAAATGCCTGTACAAAAGTTATGGGAGCAGGATATGCAGAAACTTGTTTTGTAAGCGATATGTCTACAGGATATTCTGGTAATATGGGATTTAAAATTCCAAATAATTGGAATTTGGATCAATTTCATGAATATTCTGTAACAACGGCTAGTGGCTCTTGGGATATAGATAAAGTGTCTTATTCTAATAGATTTCCAGTGGTATCATTTATAGATATGCAAACTAGAGTAATACCTGCTAATGTAACAAATTATCATTTTGGGGATGTTCAATTTTTCAAAGAAAATACTGGAGAGTGGTTTAGAGTAAATGCTAAAAAAATGAAATATAGAGTTGTATGGGAGAGCCTTGATGGAACGAGTATTATGCCACATTTAGACGTAAATTTAGAAAAGAAAGGAATAGGAACTGTTTGGAGAGAAGAAAGACATTACAATATTTATGAATATGAATCAGATTTGATGGATACTAGTACTGAAAGTATTTATAGATTTAAGTATTTTTGTGCAGATGCAGGTTTGTATGGTGAAATGGATCCAAGATATTTAAATGCAAAAGTATCAATTTATATAGATACTTTTGCATAATTAAGAAAGGGGTGTCAAGTTTTGACACCCCATAAATTATTTAATAAATAGAACAATTCTAAAAGAACATGATATATTATACCATTCTTTAGGTAATGCTAATCTTGAAATGCAGCTTTTTTTATCTTGAATATTGGTAATACCAAATACATGACCGTGATTTTCTCTTAAAACGTTTAATTGAGTAGAAGTTCTATTATCAATATAAATTTCTGTGGTAAATTCTCTCATATTTCCAGCCATATCATAAATATTTTTATACATATATTTTTTATCAGTGCCAGTAAGTATATGCCCTGAATCATCTTTTTTTATATCGTTATAATTACCGTAATTTTGACTATTAATACAAAAGTCAGGAATGCTATTACTTATCCATTTTAATGCTGTATCAAAACAAAAGGAAGTTATAAGGCTACTTTGTACATTATTAGAATTATAAAAATCTTTTGAAATTTCTTCGGCTTTATATCTAGTTATATAGTTCCAAACTTTACAGTTTGCTTTTATTATAGGAGTTCCGTTTTGCCATAAAGTAAATGAATCGCTTGTATAATCATTGGTTAGAGGTAGCAAATCACCATTTTCAATTCCTGTTTCAAATCTCCCTATATAAAATCCCTGATTTTTTTCTATACTTTTATAAATTTCATTATTTATTTGATCTGATTCTACAAAATAACAGGCTTTATTTTGATTAAGTATATTATCGTATAATTTATTATCTGTAACAGGCATTAAATCTTTATTATTAACTATATATCTACTATATTTTACTGTATTATTAATTCCATCTATAGTACATGGTACCCAAACAAATTGATTTCCTTTTTCATCTTCAATAACCAATCCATCATTCCAACCTTTGGGATTTCCTTGTTCGTCTAAGTTCCAACTAGCATTATCAGTTTCTACTTTTTTAAATCCATCAGGTATAACTGGATTGTTGTACTGGCTTATTACTTTAGTTAATTCTTCTGAATTTTGCTCTTTATTCTCTTTGTCTTGTTTTAAGTCCTTGTTATACATTAAATTAGGTATGATTAATAATTTTGTAAATAGGATTACCAATGAAATAGTTATTATTAATATTAATATGATAATATATGATTTTTTCATTTTATACACCCTTTATAATTATAACATATTTTATTAATTATACAATAAAAACGGTAGAATATTGTTATATAAACTTTCTACTTTTTTCTATCTTTTTCCACTTTTGTTCATTTCTAATGTGTAGTGATGTATAATGTATATCACACTAAATATTTATTAAGTGTTAATTAACATTTATAAAGGAGGATCCTAATTATGGAGCACATACGGTCACCAGATTTTTAAAGTAATAACAAGTAAAAATATTTTATAACTTCAGGAGGAATAATAATGCTAAAAAATAAATATTTTAAAGTTATACTCTCAACTATGTTAGTTGTAACCATGTTAGTTTGTAGTAATATAGTAGCTTTCGCTGCCGATACTACCTCTAGTGCTAGAAGTGTAGATTCAATGCTTTTAAAAAGCCAACAATGGTTAAATGAAAACTTTTCTTCTAATAGTGCTTTTGGTAGTGTACCAGAGGATGGAACTAGCAGAAGAGCAACAGTAAATGGTTGTATAAGGGCATTACAAATTCGGCTTGGCATAGTTAATACTGCTGATAATTTTGGTCAAGGAACAGAATCACTGTTTAAATCAACTTATAAAAATGGTATAGTTCAGCAAGAATACCCATCAACAGAAGAAGATAAAGTGTATGGAATTATTCAGTGTGCATTATGGACAAAGGGATATTCTACAGGTTCAAGTAGCATAACTAAACATTTTTACGATGGTACTGGTAATGCGGTAAAAGCTTTAAAGAGAGATCTTGGCATTTCTAGTGATAGCTCTACGGTTACTTTAAATGTTATGAAGTTTTTGTTGAGTATGAAACAGTCAAAAAAAGTTTCGGGTGGGATTGATGATATAAGAACAATTCAACAGAGATTGAATAATAGGTATGAACCTTATATAGGGTTCATACCTACTGATGGTAGTATGACAAGAGAAACCAGTAAAGCTCTTATAATTGCTCTTCAAATAACTGAAGATATAGATCCATCACTTGCAACAGGAAACTTTGGTAAAACAACAAAGGAGAGGCTGCCAGTACTTCCAGATACTATAAATTCATTATCCTCAGAGAAGAAAAATGAATTTGTAGATTATGGAAAGGTTGCATATGAAGAATTAAAGAAAAGAGAAGAAGAAAAGTTCTAAAGGATTAATATTTTAATAATATTAAATGAGGGGGTAGCTATGGAGAATATAAATATAATTTGTAAGTTTAATAATGGAGGTAAAACTTTTCAAGAAATAATTGAGGAGTTTATTATGGAAAGAATTTTTGAAAGGGATTGACATTAATTATTGAATTTGTATATTATTATGTATGATAAATAGCTTTGTTAGGAGTGGTATGGATTGAATATCTATAAAAATAACAAAGATTATAAAGTAGGATTATATTTTAGATTATCAAAGGAAGATGGTGATAAGGTAGAAAGTGAAAGTATTTCCAATCAAAGAACTATATTAAATAGATTTTGTTTGGAAAACGGATTAAAAATATGTAATGAATATATAGATGACGGTGTTTCAGGATTAAAATTTGATAGACCGGGGCTTAATAAAATGAAAGAAGATATTGAAAAAAAGAATATAAATATGGTCATAGTAAAGGATTTATCAAGATTAGGTAGAGATTATTCAGAAGTGGGAAGATATATAGAAAGATATTTTCCTGAAAATAATATTAGGTTTATTGCTATATATGATGAAATTGATACAATCACAGAAACTGATGATATGTTACCACTTAGAGCAGTTATGAATGACCTATATTGTAAAGATACATCTAGGAAATTTAGAGCTATGTTATATAATAAGAAGAAAGATGGTATGTATATATCAGTAGAAGCTCCTTATGGTTATAAAAAAGATCCTAACAAAAAAGGACACTTGATTATTGATGAAATGGAAAGTAGAATAGTCAAAGATATTTTTAAAATGTACTTAAGTGGTATGGGAACATATCAAATAACTAAAAAGTTGAATAATGATGGAACTCCACCTCCGGCTGTTTCAAGAAAAAATGTTACAACTATTAGTAATAAATGGAATCCTGAAACAATAAGAAGGATGCTTTCAAAAGAAGTGTATGTTGGAGATTCTGTTCAAGGAAAAACAAAGAAGATAAACTACAAAAGTAAAAAAATAATAAATACACCAGAAGATGAATGGATAATTAACAAAAATACACATGAACCTATTATTGATAAATGCAATTTTGAAAAAGTACAAAAATTATTAAGCAATAATAAATCGAGCAAAGTAAATAAGCATAATTACCTTTTAAAAGGTTTATTGGTATGTAAAGAATGTGGTAGAAAATTAGCCATTATAACAAAAAAAGATAAGTATAAAGATAAAGTAACTATTAGAAGATATTGTATGTGTTCATCAGCTAGTAAACCAAGAGTTGGTAATGAAAAGTGTAGTGTAACATATATTAATTATGATGAAATAGAAAAAGTAATTATAGAAGAAATAAAAAAAGTTATGAAAAAATATCTTAGCAAAATTGATTTTACTAAGATAAAAGAAAAATATTCTACAATGATTAATGCAAAAATAAACCTTTATAACCAAAAAATAGATAAAATAGAATTAGATATAAAAGGTATTAATGATAAAATAGATAAAGCTTATCTTGATAAATTAGATGGCATTATTGATAATATTGACTATGATAGAATATATAATATTTTGATAAAAAAGAGAGAAGAATTAGAAAAAACATTAACTCAAACAAAGGTAGAGGGACAAAATTATAATATAGATAATAATAAAATATTACAAGATGAAGAATTAAAGAAAACTGTAAAACACATATTGAAATCAACTATATTAAAAAAGGATGATTTAACATTATTAATTGATAATATATATATAAATAAGGAAAAAAATATAGAAATAATGTTTAATTTTAAGGAGTTGAATGTAGTTAGTGGACTTCTTTAATAATGTATGTATATATATGAGGTTATCAAAAGATGATGGTGATAAGGCAGAGAGTGAAAGTATTTCTAATCAAAGAAAACTTTTAAAAAGATATGCAGAAGATATAGGAATTAAAATTAATAAAGAATATGTTGATGATGGATATAGTGGAACTAATTTTAATAGACCTAAATTTAAAGAAATGATATCAGATGTTAAGTTAAAAAAAATAGATACTATAATAGTCAAAGATCTATCTAGATTTGCAAGGGAAAGTGTAGAGGCATCAGAATATATAGAAAAATTTTTTCCTGAACATGATGTAAGATTTATTGCAGTGCTTGATAATATAGATACTTATTTGGATAGTTTAGCCAATGTACTTATAGAATTTAAGTTATATAACAACCAAAAATTTGCTAAAGATGTTTCTGATAAATTGAAAAAAAGTAAAAGAAGTAATATGGAAAAAGGTTTGTATATGGGAACATATGCACCTTACGGTTATAAAAAAGATCCAAATAATAAAGGTAAATTAGTAGTTGATAAGAATTCAAGTAGAATTGTTAAGAAAATTTATAATATGTATATAGACGGAAAAAGTTCACAGTATATTGCTAAATACTTAAATTCAAAAAAGATCAAAACACCTGCAGAATATTATCATATTACACCAAATAAGAAAACAAATATGTATGGTATTTGGAAACGTACACAAATTTTGAGAATTTTGAAAAATCAGGTGTATATAGGCAATACAGTAAGAAATGTTGTTAATAAAGTTTCATATAGAGAAAAGAAAAAAAGGCAAACTAATAAAGACGAATGGATAATTACTAAAAATACACATGAACCTATTATTGATAAATGTAATTTTGAAAAAGTACATGAGATATTAAATAGTAAGAGAAAAACGACAAATGTAAAAGTACACAATTATTTATTTAGACCATATATGCGTTGTGCAAAGTGTGGAAGAAAATTAAATTTTAATGTAAGAAGTGATAAAGTTGTAACAATTAATTGCCCAAAATCAGATATGAATTGCTGCGGGAAATATTATTATAATTATTTTAAATTAGAAAAAGAAATAATTAATAATATAAAAGGACATTATAAAAAACTGTTTGATTTAGTAAGTGCAGAAGATGATATCATATTAAAGAAAAATAAAGACTATCTAAAAAATATAGATGAAAAATTAAAGAAGTTAAATTATGATTACAATAGAGTTAATGATAATATAGATTCGTTATATATGAAAAAACTTGATAATCTAATAAATGATGAAGACTACTTAAAAGATACTAAAATATTAAAAGAAAAAAGAGATAATATACAAAATGAAATAAATAAATATAATGATTTAAAGTCTAATATAAATGAAGAAAATATATTAGAGTTGAAAAAAAATATACAACAAGAAAATAATATAATAAATAATAATATAAAAGAAGAATTGATAGAAAAACTTATTTATAATATATTAATTTCTAAAAATGAAATTGTAATAAATTATAAATTTAAGTTTATTTAATTAGATTTTTTTCATGCTAGAAATTCACACATAGAGATGTTACTGTTGCTATGGCCGAAAAAATTGGTGGAAGTGAAGAAAATTTTGTTAAAATGATGAATGATAAGGCAAAAGAGCTTGGAATGGAAAATACTTGTTTTAAAAATTCACATGGAATAGATGAAGAAGGACATTATACAACAGCTAAAGATATTGCAATAATGTCAAGAGAACTTATAACAAAACATCCTGATATTTTAAAATATACATCTATTTGGCAAGATACTTTAAGAGATGGAACGTTTGGCTTAAATAGTACAAATAAGCTAATTCGTTTTTATGAGGGTGCAACGGGACTTAAAACTGGTTCAACTTCACAAGCGTTGTTTAATTTATCAGGAACTGCTACAAGAAATGGGACTTCTTTTATAGCTGTTGTAATGAGAGCACCATCAAGTGCTGTAAGACTTGAAGAAGTAAAACAACTTTTAGATTTTGGTTTTGCAAATTATGAAGTAAAAAATGTTTGTGAAAAGGGAGTTGTGACAAGTAGTATAAATGTTAATAAATGTGTAAATGAAAGTTTTGAGGTAGCAATAAAGGATGATGTAACAATTCTTTCTGATAAAGGTGCAAAAATAGATACGGTTGAAAAGATAACATATAATGATAACTTAATAGCTCCTCTTTCTAATGGAGATGAAGTAGGAAATATTGAAATATTTAATAAAGATACAAATGAAAAGATTGCAGAGAGTAAACTTATAATTTCAAAAGATGCATCTAAATCAGATTTATTAACATATATTAAGGAGGTTTTAGGATATTATTTAATAAAGAAAGGTTAGTTTACAAAATTGTAAAGGTAGGAATAATATTTATTCCTGCTGTTTTTTGCAAATAAATGTCGAAATAAACGTTTAAAAAAAATGTAAGTTTCATAATAATTTCATTTATATTTCAAATATGTTTCATTTTAATGTCTTAAATGTATTTTTTTATCAACGTGTTGATTTTTTTTATATAAAAATATATACTAGATACGATAGGTTATATTTTAATTATAACGTAAAAAAGATAATTTGGAGGTTGAAACATATGATAGGAATGAGTCAAATTAAGAGGAAAATGATGCAGGGTATTGTTATTGGTGCCGTCATTGGTGTTGTTGGAATTGGACTTACATTATGGTGGTCTATTAGTACAATTAAGAGCTATGAAAAAGGTGTGAATAAAGGATATAATCAAAAATACACACAGGATGTTGTTGTATGTAAAAGAGATATAATTCAAGGTGAGGTCATAACAAATGACATGGTAACAGTTGCAAAAAATATAAATAAGAACACAGTGCCAAATGGTGCGGCAAAATCTACAGATGAGATAGTTGGAAGCGTAGCAAAATATAATATTGCAGCTAATGTACCAGTTCTAAATTCAATGGTTACATCTGAAATTGTGGCGGCTGATGTTAGATCTCAAGAAATAAATACAGTACTTATGCCAACTGATCTTAATATTGGAGATTATGTTGACATAAGAATAATGTTTCCTAATGGTACTGACTATGTTGTTTTAGCTCAAAAGAAAGTTGAAAATATTGTTGGAAAAACATTTTGGATAAATATGGCTGAAGATGAAAGATTGTTACTTAGCAGTGCAACAGTTGATTCATATTTAAATCAAGGTTCAAAATTATATGCAACGAAATATACAGATGCTACATCACAAACAAATTTATCAGAAGAAGCAACTACAACTGCTAAAGGATATGTTTCTGAAGAAATTGAAAAAGAACTAGATACTTTACAGGATGCAGATGCTGATGAGTTTACAGAGAAAATGTTTGATTTAATTGTAAAATATAAAAACTTTGCTTCAGCAGCAACTAGAGTTTCAGAAAATTACCAACCAAATTCACAAGTTATGAATCTTATGAAAACAAATGAAAATATTCTATCACAAGCAAAAGAAAAATTAAGTGAAGATTCAAGAAGAACAATTGAAAGTGGATTAAGTAGTTACAAATCTGATAACGAAGATAATTATAGTAATATAGTTAGTGGAGCACAAACTTCTATAACAACTCAACAAAATCAAAGAACAGCTTTATTAAATGGAACTACTGAAGAATAAAAAACAATTTAAAATTTTATACAAGATTATTTATACAAGGAGGAAATTAAATGCAAGTAATTGGATTAATTGGATATGTTGATAAATACGACTTTGCTATGAATCTTGCAAAAGCAATTAATGTAATGGATAAATCAGTACTAGTAGTTGATGCAACACTAGATAGAAAACTAAAATATATTGTTCCTGCCCTAAGCAATATGGGCAGGGCATATATAACTCAATATAGCGATATAGATTTTGCTGTTGGGTTTGATAGTATGCGTGATGTTGAAAGCTACGCTGGTGAACAAGGTGTTGATATAAATAAATATGACTTTGTAATTATTGATATGGATAGTGCTAGATCTTATGAATTATTTAGGACTAAAGGTGTTGATAAGAAGTACTTTTTTATTGATACTAGTGTTATTTCCATAGAGAAAAATAAGGAAATAATAAAGGCAATGAAAGTATTTGATACTGAAGGTGATTCAGAACTTGTAATGACAAAAGTATTGTATAAATCATACATATCAAGGGCTGCAGACGATTATTTTGACCAAAAAATAAAGGAATATGAAGTAAAATGGAAAGAACCAGATTATGAAGTTCCATTAGACGAACAAGATAGACTTGCTGATATAGATTCGCAATTTAGTGGAAGTATAGAAACTAAAAAACATTCTAAATTGTATATGGCAATTCTTGCAGATCTTGCGGCAGAAATAATGGGAGATGTTAATGCTAAAAAAGTATTAAATCAAATAAAAAGGAGGAAGTAATAATGTCAAGAGTTGTATTTTGGAGCCCATATGAAAGTATGACAGGAAACACTCATGCTGCAGTTGCAGTAAGTACATTAATGGGGATGACTCATAAAGTTTCTAGTTTACTTATGCAAGCAAATTTTCATTCATGTAAAATGGAATCTTCTTTTACACCATATGACGAGCTTAAACAAAGTGGAGTCTTCGAAAGTTCAAATATAGGAATAAATGCTTTGATTAGACTTGTTTCAAGTAATAAACTTACTGCAGATTCTATACAAAATTATGCTAAGCCAGTGTTAAAAGATAGATTAGACGTCTTATATGGAATGAATGCTGATGATATTGATGGATATAATCAAATTATAAACAATCTTCCATATGTTACAAGAAAAGCAGACGAAATATATGATTTAGTTTTTATAGACATGCCTAAAAATTTTAGTAAAAAAACTATTAAAGAAACAATATCTGATGCAGAAATTGTTGTGTGTGTTATAAATCAGGATACTGTAAAATTTAGTGATTTCTTTAATATTATATCAACAAACGAAATTCTAAAAGATAAGAAAAAAATAATTGTAATTGCAGATTATGAGCAATCATCGAAATATAATGTAATGAATATTAAATGGAAGTATAGGGTAAAAGATCCAATATTTACTGTACCACATAATTACATGTTTGCAGACGCGTGCAATTCAGGTGCTGTTGTTGATTTCTTATACAAAAATATAAATGCAGATCCAAAAGATTATAACGGAAATTTTATATTTCAGACTTTAAATATTGCAAATCAAATTGTAGAAATGGCTAAGATTAGGGAAAATTAGAATAAAAATGGAAGATAAAAAATAAGAGGGGTGAAAATATGTCAGTTGCATTTATTTTTAATATTGTGCTTATAGTTCTACTTGTTGCGTTTGTTGTAGGTTTTATAGTATATAAAATTAAAAAGGGCGGACCTGATGATGATAATAAGCGTTCAGAGTTTGAAAGAGCAAGAGAAAAATATAGTATTCCTAGTATGCAGGCGTTTATAAAGAAGCAATTTGATGAAATCACAAGAATGAATCTTTATGATTTGGCACTTTCTGAAGAAGAATTTGAAAGAAGAAAAAATGTTAAATATGAATTAAAAAAGGCATTAAAAGGTGCAGGATATGCGGATTCTAGTGATAAAAAATATGTAAAAACTTTAATGTTTGATTTGTTAAGAAATACATATAAAGTAAACAATTCAAATATAAGTAATGCAATTTCATTTGATAATTTTGATGAGTTAACTCCACAAGATGAATTTGAAATATTGCTTCACTTGTATAAAAAGCAATATAAATCTGAGGCTTTAACTGAGATTATAACAAAATATAATCTTGATGTTCCTAAATATGAGTTTGACCCAGAAGTTCCATCTTATGTTATAACTGCATCAGAAATACATCAAATATTTCAAAATGAAGTGACTCCTGATACATTATCTTTTGAAGATAAGTTAGAAATTGTAGTGCAAAGAGTATATCAAGGATACAAAGGATATAGTGTTGTAGATGATATTCGTGATATGAATATAGACGGTGTATCAGGTGGTGTATCTGGTATTCCACCTTCATTTTTAGACCAAGTTTCTGGTATGGAAGATTACTTAGAACAAATGAAAGAAAGAAAAATTCCAATGTCATACGATAGTGTTTGGATATTCTACAAAGGTAAATCAACTTACTTATCTTTCTTATCATTTGGTAGTGAATCTGAATTAAAAAGAGTGTGTCAGAATATATATAAATATAATAACCCAGGACAATTATCAGAGTCTGTTGGTTATAAAATAAATGAAATGAAAGATGGTTCTCGTATTGTTGTTTTACGTCCAAACTTTTCAGAATCATGGGCATTCTTCGTAAGAAAATTTGCTCCTCCAACACTTATTTCTGCAGAACAGCTTTTAATACATGAAAATAAAGCAAATGTAATTGAGCTTTTAAAATATTTAGTTAGAGGTGCAAGAGTAACAGCAATAACTGGTGAGCAGGGTTGTGGTAAAACAACATTACTAATGGCTATAATGAAATATTTATATCCAACAATTACAATTCGTGTACAGGAAACAGCATTCGAGTTACACTTAAGAAAAATTTATCCTTATCACAACATTTTGTCACTTAGAGAAACTGAAACTATAAATGGACAGGAAGGTCTAGACGTTCAAAAGAAAACTGATGGTGGAGTTAACATACTAGGTGAGGTTGCAACTGATCCGGTTGCTGCATGGATGATTCAAATGGCACAGGTTGCCTCTAAATTTACACTATTTACTCACCATGCTAAAACCTTTCCAAACTTAATAACTGCACTTAGAAACTCACTTTTAAAAATAGGTATGTTCCAATCTGAAGATGTTGCTGAAGTACAAGTTGTATCTGTTATAAACTTTGATATTCACTTAAAAAGAGGAACAGATGGTACAAGATATATTGAAAGAATAACAGAATGTATACCTCTTGAGAAAAAATTCTCATATAATAATGATTATAGGAAAGTAAAAGATATGGACAAAAAACTTGATAGCTTTATGGACAATGCAGTCGAGTATTTTGAACATATGACACAAACAAGTAACTATACATATAGAAATATTGTTGAATGGCAAGATGGAAAATATGTATTTGTAAACCCAATAAGTGAAGAAAATATAAAATCAATGAGAGATAATATGTCACCAGAAGATGTAAGAAGTTTTGATAACTTCATAGATGCAGCTTGGAGGTGATAGTATGAATATTACATATGTTGCAATAGGTTTACTAGCTTTTTCTTTAATTGGGATACTCGTTTTACTTTTGTATTTAAAAGTTATAAAACATAGGTACAAGAAAAATTCAGCACTTTTTGCAAAAGATAATTTGATGGTTAAAAATAAGTCTAGTTTTAAAGATATTTTAGATAGACTATATCAAATTGTATATATGACTTTTGTAAAAATGCCAATAATAAAGTATTATACAAAAAAGACAAGATTAAAACTTGAAATGACAAATGATTATACAGAATATGAGCTAAGAAAAAGAACAGGTAAATATATGTTATTTGCAGTAATATTCATATTCATATCATTATTTGTATTAATAAATTTAGTAAATGATTTATATATGACTTTAATTGTTATAGTTGGAGTTCTAATTATAGCAGAAAAAATGATTGATCTTGGTATAACGTCTGTCTCAAACAAAATATTAAGACAAATGCCAGATGCATTTACAACAATAAGACATGCATTTCATGAACATGGGATGATTGATGAAGCATTTGCTACAGTCATAGATGAGCTTGGAGATAAAGAGATAGGACCTCAACTTAGACGTATTAAAGAAGCAATAATTTCGGATAATCCAGAGGTAGAGTTAGAAAAGTATTATGATAGTGCACCAAATAGATTTCTAAAATTATTTGCTGGTATATCATATTTAACTTATGACTTGGGTGATAGAAAAATTGATGGTACATCAGTTTATCTAAAAAATTTAAACAATATTTTACAAGAAATTTATCTTGAAATATTAAAACAAGATAAAATAAATTATATGTTTAGAAGTTTAAATGTAATTGCAGTAGTACCACTTGTATGTATTAAGCCATTACAAGCTTGGGCTGAATCTAACTTCCCGGCACTCTCAAACTTCTATAACAGTAGTTTTGGTTTTATAATGCAATCACTTATTATAATATCAATATTTGTATCATATTTGATGTTAAGAATTGTAAAAGAAGATTCAGAACAAATCAAATTTGATAGAGTTGCTAGTGTAAGGTGGCAGGACAAATTATACAAGATACCTATTATTAAACAAATAGTTGATGCATTTAAATCAAGACCTAATACAAGAAAAAATAGAAATGAAACAATACTTATTAAAAATACCAATTCATATCTTACAATTGAATGGTTATATGTAAATAAAATAACTGCAGCCTTTGTCACATTTATATTAGCATTTACTTTAATGTTTAATATAACACGTATAGATGTAAAGGCTACTTATGAAAAAATAAGTGATGAATTTTTATCATTTGGACAACTTACTGAACAGCAAGAAAAAGCTGCTCAAGCAATAAATGATAGAGATAAAACATACATTGATAAATATAAAAACAAAAATGTAACTAAGGAACAATTAGAAATGGAATTTACCGATCCTGTAACAGGTAAGACTGATGCAGATGAGGTAACAAGAGTATATAACAAAATACAAAGTATAAAAAATTCATATATAAAATTCTGGCAAGTACTTACATCGTTTATATTAGCATTTATTGCATACTATGCACCATCAGTTATGTTGTTTATACGTAATAAAATACGTGAAATGGAAAAAGAAAATGAAATAATGCAATTTCAGTCAATTATTCTTATGCTTATGTATATAGATAGAATTGATGTACAAACAATTCTTGAATGGTTATGTAGATTTTCTTATGCATTTAAAGAACCAATTGCAACATGTCTTAACAACTATGAATCCGGTGCATATGAAGCATTAGAAGATTTAAAAGAAGCTGTGCCATATAAGGATTTTCAAAGAATTGTAGAACAATTACAATCAGCTGTTGAAAGAATACCAATAAGGGATGCATTTGATGAACTAGAAACAGAAAGAGCTTTCTTCTATGAAAGAAGAAAAGAAGGAAACGAAAGGTTAATTAAAAAGAAAACAGCTATTGGTAAAGTACTTGGATTTACACCAATGGTACTACTTATAGGTGGATATTTAGTTGCTCCACTTATGATTGTGTCAATAATGCAAATGATGAATTATTTTACAAAAATGTCTTTCTAATAAGGCAACAATTAAATTGGATATCACACCATTTAGGTGGATATTATATATATGTATAAAGGGGGATATATAAATTATGGATAACGCACAAAAAGCTATTATGATTGGTGTTGGTCTTTTCATCACAATCATTATAATTGCAGCCGTAATGTTAATAACTGGTATGGGTCAAAACCTACTTAATAAAGGTCAAGCACAAGTAAATGGTATATCTGCAAGTTTACAAAATGATCTTTTTGAACAATATAATGGTAAAAAAATGTCAGGTGCACAAGTTAGAACAGCAGCTGTTCAATTAAAAAATAGAGATGATGCATCTAGTATTACAATTAAGATTGATGGGGCAGTAAAAAATGATACAGCGGCCATTAATTCTGCAACTTCAGCTACAGCTACCAAAATGTATACAGGAACAGTTACACAAAATATAGATGCAGGGACTGTTACTATAGAGTGGAATTAAAGACTTTTTTTAAAGGTATATAATTATATACACATATAGTTATATACCTTTACTACTAATATATAGTTTAAAAAATTAATTAAATGTGGAAAATGTGTATAATCAAGGTAAATTAATTTCTTAAAGTGTATATTATATATATAAATTAAAAGTGAGGTGGTAAAATCATGGACGAAAGTGCTCCAATTAGAGCTATTGTAATAGGTGTAAGCACTTTACTTGCGGTTGCTACAATTTCAGCAGTTTTAATGTATTATAACTCAGCAAAACAGTTGGCATCTAATGTTGGGCGTGGCCAAGATTTTGCTGCAAATTATGAACAAAGTATTCAAGATCTTTTGGTTTCTGGAACAGAAAATGTTACTGGAAATTCATATATTACGGGTGCAGATGTTAAGAATCTTATTAATTATTTTTATGATAAAGATGATGTGGAAGTTAATATTAGGGTAATGAGGGTAATTAATGTATATGAGGAAAATAAATCAAAAGCTTCAGCTACATACTCAAGATTTAATATTAATCATGATGAGGCAAGTTACAAATATGTTATGAATAACATATTGTTAGATCAAAAATTTAAAATTGAATGTACAGAAAACCAACATTTGACCGGAGATAAGGTTGGAACTTTAATTGAAATAGAGGGACAATAAAAAAATAAGGAGGGAATATGGACGATAATTTACAAAAAGTATTTTCAGTATTAATATCTATTTTAATATTTTTTATACTACCACTTTACATTACTTTTGAAAAATTAGATGATATATCATATTCTCTTGCTTTAAAAATAACTAGTAATTTTGTAGACAACGTAACAGCAAAAGGATATATTTCAGAAGAAATGTATAATGATTTTATTACAAGACTTTCAGTTACAGGAAATGTTTATGAAGTAAAAATGGAACATGTTTCAAAAAAATATACTCCAGTTTACTATTTATATAATAGAAATGAAAATAGTGATAATGGAAAGGTAAAATTAAAAAAAGACTATTCGGAATATATTAATTGGCTTAATAATAACCCTGTATCAAATAATGCAAAATTGTCATATAGTACGTCTGAAGTAAAATATTCTGAAAAACAGATATTAAATGTTATTAAAAATAAAGATAATATAAAACCTTTTTCTGAAATGTCAATTTCTGATTATGTAAATATAAATTTAGAAGATATTCCAGTTATTCCATATATGTATGCAAATTATAATGTGAGTAAAGATGATTCAGGATTTATTAGAGCTCAGATCAACAATGAAAATAAAATATATACAATGAATAAAGGGGATGAATTTAACGTAAGAATTAGAAATGAAAATGTTACTATTGCTACTATATTGTTTAATGCATTTACTCTTGGTGTTGGAGGCGTAGAGAATAATACTCGTGTATATATAAATTATGGAGGTACAATTCAAGAGGAAGAATACAGAAATTTATATAGATATATTGATTAGATAATAAAATTGATTTGGAGGTGAATCATACCATTGGATTATATGTCAAATAAAGCTCTTGTTATAGCTGTTAGTCTTATTGTTACAATGATGATTGCAAGTGCAGTGTTATATTCTGTTAACCAGATTATAAATGTTTACAAGCAAGTATATGAAACAGATACTTCAATTAAGTCAGCTATTGATGAATTTGATGAGTATGATGGCACTGTAAAGACAAAACTTGATTTATTAAATACTGCAAAAAAATATATGGATAACGGTTCTGTTATTGTTACAACAAGTAGTTTTTCATCTGTAGTTGGAGATAATAGCCGTAAAATGTATGCTGCAGAACATAATAAAGTAAATACCAAAAATGCAATAAGAGCTTTAAATAGTAGTTTAGGGGTTGAAGAAAATGAAGGTAGAGTTAGTGTTAGAAATTTAAATGAGGCAAATAAAGAATATAGCACTTATGTAATGAAACTAAGTGATGGACATGTCATTGTAGGTTTTAATATAAAATGAAGTAGAATGGAGCGATGATATAATGAATGAATCAACTAATACTTTGTTATATACTGCAACTTATGTATTTATATTTGTAATTGCTTTGAGTTTATCCATAATGTTGTTTTTAGGTGTTAATAGATATGCAAATTCAGCCTATGAATATTCACAAGGCCTTGGTGGATCAATTATAAATACAGTAAGTGATGGAACAGAAATGTATGATGGTGATACTCAACTTTTACCTTTAACAAGAGAAGATGTACTATCATATTATTTTAACTATATAAAAAAGGATTTATATGGAGGACAATCAAATAATAATGCAGATGTAAAATATGATGTTAATATTGTACTTGAAACTGAAAGAGAAAATATATGTTTAGGAAAAGAAGAAGAAAGTAAAAACTTGACTAATAGTCAAGTGGAGGAAAAGCTAAGAAGGTACAATAAATTCTATTTAGAGTATGAGGCAGAAAATCCAAATACTAAAACTGTATATATAAAGATAAGGTGTAAAAAATAAAATCTTAAAAATAAAAGGAGGGAATTTTTAGTGTATGAAAGATAATTTAAGTATAATAATAACTATAATTCTGTTAGTGCTTCTAATAGTAATTTTCCCTTTATATAATTTTTTTGAGAGACAGGATGATATGTCATATAACTTGGTTTTAAAAGCAACTTCAACGTTTGCAGATCAGGTAATGAATAATGGATATATTGATCAAGATATGTATAACAAATTTGTAAATGATCTTGCAAATACTGGTAATGTATATGATATTCAAGTTGAGGCTCATAGAAAGGTTTTATTACCTGAGGGTAGTAATGATGTATATACTGAAGATAGTTATATAGATTATAGCAATGATATTTTTAATTCTATTGAATCAAATACTATAGACAGTGGTTTAATGGAAAAAACAATTAAAAATAATATATATAGATTAAACGCTAAGGACGAAATATATGTTAGAGTTAAAAATAGTAATATGACGCTAGCAGGATCATTGTTTAATACAATTATTCCCGCATCAAAAAAGGATAGAATTTCAGTTGAATATGGAGGCATTATAAAAAACAATGCTTGGAAAAATGTTGATGCAACATATAAGGGACATATGCAAGCACCAGGAGCACCAGTTATATCTTTTAATAGTGAAACTTTAACTAATAACGAAGAAAAAACATTACCTAAATCAGAATTTATAAACAAAACAATAAAGGCAAAATCTACTGCATTTAGTAGTGGAGATTCAGATGTAGCTAACAGTATTTCAAAATATAAATGGAAAATAACTAATCTTAGTAATAATGCAACATCTACAAAAGAGACAACAGAAGGTACTAGTTTGGAAAAAGATATAGGTTTCTTTGAAGATGGAATAAAATATAAAATTGAGGTGTATGCTATAGATGCACTTGGATATAGGTCAGGTACAACGACAATTATATTAAAAATTGGAAATCCAGATGAACAAGAAAGAAAATTTAAATCAGAAGACTTAGATAAAATACAAAAATACATTGATGGTACAGGAACTCTTACAGATTCTGAAAAAGAGACTTATGATATTAACAAGGATGGAAATATAGATGAAATAGATAAAAAATATGTCGGAGAATATGTACAAAATAGTTATATAACAGGAGATGTTAATCAAGATTTTAAAATAACAGATGATGATTATAGCTTAATTACAAGAAAAATAAACAATGAAGTTACATTTACTGAAATACAAAAGAAAGCAGCAGATATCAATGGTGATGGTGTTATTTCACAAATTGATGTAGATTACTTAAAGGAAATAGTTAATTTTGGATATATATTAGGAGATGTAAATAATGACTTTAAGGTTAACATTAATGATCTAGTTTTGTTACAAAGGTATATTGCAAATACTCTAAGTCTTAGTGAAGATGAGAAAAAAAGAGTAGATATGAACCAAGATGGTAAAGTTGATGATGAGGATTTAACTTTGATTCAATCAAGGGTAATTGGTATGTAGAAATGAGGTGAATAGATGAAACTTACAGATTTTGCTTTAATATTTATAGGAGTTACTCTTCCAATAATAATTATAGTATATGTTAATGTGTCTTTTACAATAAAAGCAGAGGAGCAAGAAATGTATTACAAAAAGGTTATTAGTACATCACTTAATGATGCTTCTGATCAAATGAAGGAAGTTGAAAATTCAGACTCTGAAATTGATTATGGATATTCAGGTGTATCAAATAACAAAATTAGTGTTAATTCCCAAGTAGCAGTTGATACCTTTTTAAATTCGATGTATAATAATTTTGGAATAAAGGGAAATAAAGATGCAGAAAATTATTTGCAGTATTTTATACCTGCAATTGCTGTAATCGACTATAACGGTGTACAGGTTTCATCTATAGAATCATTTGAAGATGATTCACTTGATGGTCAAAAAGTAGTAAGACATTCATTAAAGCCAAAGAAATATTATACTTATGAATATTACATATATTATGATAGTACAAATGGTTATAGAGCAACATTTTCCGAAAAACGTGATGATGCCAAAGAATCCTCTCTTCAATCATATCACTTAATTGAGTTTACAATGGATGACTATGTTACTCATAGAGGATATGAAGTAATAAATGGAAAAAAAGAAGATATTGAGGTTTCAGGTTTTTACTTAACTGATACCAAGAATAATTACAAATTATTTTCAAATACACAACCAAATGTACAATCTAAAAAAGATTGTTTAAAGGATACTATAAAAAAATTACAAGAAGTAAGAAAGTCAGTTATAATAAATGCAATAGAAAGTGAAATGCAATTTGCAACAAATAATAACAATATTTATGCAAGTAATGCTGGTATTAAATATAATTTTGTATTTCCAACATTAGAAGAAGGGGAAATGGAAAGTCAAATAAAAAATGTAGGTATAATGGCTCTTGTTCAAGGTATCTCTATAGGAAATAGGTATTTAAACACTAGAGCATATAGTACATCAAAACTAACAGAAATAACACGTTATTATTTAACAATACCAAAAACAGATGATATAGCAAATAAAAACTCAAAATATATAATGAATTTATATCACAAAGATGTTAATTGTCCAGAGTATAGAGTATCTACACATAATAATATTACACCAGGATATTTATTTACAAAGCAACAAGCAGCATCAGTAAGGGCTGTATATAAAACAGGAAATACATATATTACATTGGAAGGATTTTATCCTTGTCCTATTTGTAATCCATAATGTGTTGTATAAAATATATAAGGGGTGAAGTAAATGAAAGAAAACCATGATGATAAAATTAAGACAAAAAAGGAAAAAAAGCTTAAAAAGACTACAAATAGTATAGATAACGTAAATGAAGATACAAATAAAATAAATAAGCCAAAAGAAGAAGAAAAGCAAGTAGAGAAACAAAAAATTATACCATCATATCAAAAGAGCAAAGAACCTGGAAATAAAAAAGAAAAGAAAAAATTAGATAAAAAAGCAATAAAGTCAAGAATTACAATTGTAATTCTCGTTGCATTAGTTATATTAGTTGGACTAGCTATATTTGGTATTGTATCATTAGTAAAATATAACAAATACAAACCATATTTTGGCTTAGAAGAAACAATGAAAAATTATGGTTTTGATAAGGTTTATGATAACCAAAGTGCAAAAACAGGAGAGAGTATAACAAAATCAGAAGCTGTTAAAATGGTACTTGCAACTGTATTTAACACAAACGATATATCAGGATTTGCTGGAGAACCCGAAGAAAATTACAATAATGCAATGTGGGTTGAATATGCAAAATATAGAGGAATAATAGGAGAGGCAGATGTAACAAAAGATAACGCAGATGAAAAAGCCACATATATTGAGGTAATACGTTATTTTGTAAATGCAAAAACAAAGATACTTGAAAAAGAGGTAAATTCAGCAGTTGATCTTAAAGTAAAAGATATAGACAAATACAAACCTGATGAAAAAATTGCAATAGAAGATATGATTGCAAACGAGATAATCACTATAAATAAAAAGAAAATAAATGGTGATTCAAAAATATTTAAAGGACAAATGAATGAAATTATTTCAAACTTCCTTGTAAAATACAACACAATAACAATAGAAGATGCAAAAGTAAATATAAATGAAGATAAAATGCCTTCAAATAAAGATCAGTATCCATATACATTATCTGATGTAGATAAGAGTGTGTATGAAAAGGAAGACTATATTTATGATAAAAATAGTTATGAAAATGCAAAAAGTGTGTATTCAGAAAAGAAAGAATTTTATTTTCAGATTTCTAATTATGTTGAACAATATTTTAACACAATATTAAATGTTGATTACACAACAATAAATACTGATAAGTTTGCAGCTGACATTTTACCATATATGTTATATGGAGTTGACAAAGAAAAAGTAAAAGAGTATGTACAATATGTAAAAGATAATAAAATTGTTTTAAAAGGAAACGCAAAAGTAGCTTTACCAGCAGTATATTACGATGGAAGAAATTATAGAGTAAGGACTATAGTGGAAGTTGATTTTTCAGGTTGCTATACAGACAAAAATTTATTTTTTGGCGATAATTTAGAGCTTGAAACTCAATATGACACTAACACCTCAAAAATGATCTTAGATGTACCAATGGGAGAATCAATGGATGAAGATTTAAACCTTAGCATTTCAAATGGTTCAATAAAGAATTGGATTGCAGGAAGTATTAAATTAGAATTTTAATGAAAGGAGGAAAAAATGAAAAAACATTTAAAAAAAGGATTATTTATATTAATATCCTTTGTTTTTCTTTTCCTAACATGTAATACATATATATTTGCAAAGGATATAGAGATAAAGGGCACAGCAGAGGGAAAGAATATTGTGTTTATATCAAGTATAGGAGCAGAAACAGGTTCATGGCTAAAGTGGGTTAACAGCCGCAAATCAACTGAGGGTAATGAATGGGTATATTATGATGGAAGCGAATCATTTGTAAAGCCATTTGGTGATAATATTAAAGCTGGTTGGGAAAAAGAATGGGGTACAATTAGAACGTATTCATTTGTTGTTCACACAGAGCCCTTTTCAAAATATGATGATAATGGAAATGGTAAATATGGATACATGAAAGGCAGCATAAAAGGTGATTCAAAAAGAACCAATGTTTCACATAAAGATGAAGAAGACTTGAAGAAAATTAAATACGTGGAGTTTGCAAGATATGCAAGAAGAGAAACAATTCAAGTAGTCGAAAAAAATAAAAAATATGTATCTTTAAATGAAAATCAGATTTCAGAAAATTATATTAAAAAAATAAAAAGTAAATTGGGGACAAGTAAGATTAAAGGAGATTGTTATAAATATTATATTTCACAACCAATAGGTTATTCTTATGATAAATATTATTTAAACACACGTTCTGTTTATGATATAGATAAAGAAGACAAAAAAGAGGTAGGTTATTTAACAGCTGCAGAAAATGATGATGAGAAGGATCTGCCAGAATTATTTGGGTTGACCGGATCCCCTGTTTATCAAGCACCAATGTCATTTTTAAATTATTATGACAATATTCTTTTATTACCAAAAAATGTGGTTAACACAAATTCAAAAGTATATGTAAGACATATTGATGAAAAAGGAAATGACATAGGTCATAATGACTCAGAAGTATTAGATAGAGGTGGTAGTGGAAATCTTGAAGAATTAAAAAATAATAAATTTTCATCAAATAATAAGCATAGTTCAGTTTATCCTGAGTATTATGAGGTGGATTCAGGAGACAAATTAATTGTTAGTAGATATCTTACAATAGTAGATAGGGCAAAATATTATGAGCTTACAGGAGTAAAAGTTAGTACAAGTACATCATATGAAGAGGCACATAAGAATTTGTCTAAGGCTAAGAGTAATATTAAGGATACAGTTAATATAACAGCTGGAGATACAAGTAAGGTCACTGTAATAGAATTCAAGTATAAAAAGGTGAATATTCCACCGGATGATCCTGATAATCCAGATGGAGGTGGGAATACACCTGAAAGTGGAATTAAAACAGTATCTGATGGTTCAAAAACAGATGATTGTCAAATGCAATATACTCCAACGAATGAAAATATAACACCATATTTAATCGCAAATAAAGTTAAATTTATAGCTTTAAAATATGAATATAAAATAGAAGGAAAAGTTCTAAAATACAAGGCTAAAAATTTTGATGTAAACAAATTAATTTCTGGTAATATTAGCGATAATAGTGGTGATGTAGGAAAAATATTTGGGGGTGCAAATGATAAGTGGACGTTACTAGAGGGAAATTCGACAAAGGAATTTACAGCTAAAAATGTAGATTCTATAAATGCAGAATTGGAAAAATATAAGGAAGTTAAGAATTTTCCTTCAAAATCTGATTTGAAAACTGTTGCAGAGAAAAAGACTGAAAAAAATGATTTTGAGACTGGTTATAAAGTACCTGAAAATAGATATAATGGACTTCGAATACCAAAAATTACAGCAAATTATCAAAAATACAATGTTTTAACTAAAAGTTATTCAGGTTCTAAAATTTCTACAAATACGAAGAATGAATCTAAGGTAATTGTATATAACCCAATTAAAGTTGAAAAGGTTAAAGTTGAATCTAGTGGAATTGTTGACCATTCAGTTGGAACAAATAATACATCAGTGATTCAGAAAAATGCAGACTTTACTCTTAAAATTAGTGAACCAACAGGCGATGCATACAAAAATCATAAATATACTGAATATATAGATAAGTATTACTTAATTTTTGATATAAATGTAGTAAAGACTAATGATACAAATTATGAAAAATTATATTCATTTACGAGTGGTGGTCAAATTCAAGAAATAACTAAAAACGTTGGAGAGGAAATTCCATATGGTACAGTTATTGTATTAAGTAAGGATACAAGAGAATTCAAGGCAAAAGCTGGAAATACAGTCAGTGGTAACATAAATCAAAATAGTATAATTGAAAATACAAGTGACACAAGAAAAATATCTTTAATAGCTTCGTCAAATAATATGCCTATTGAAAATAATAATTGGCTAAAACAGAAAGTTTTAAATAGAGAATCAAAAAATCTAATTACTTCTGCTAATGAATATACATATATTGGCTTAAAAAATAATAATAGTTTCAAAGTTAATATAAACGGACAATATGAGACTTTCCCAGTAAGGAGAAACTATTGTGAAAGAGGAATAAATTATGCTAATTACAAGGTTCATGATGCACGAGCATATAGTAATTTAACAATGTATAATGATGCTTATTATTTTGCTAAGAGCGATAATGAAGTTACAAACTTAGGAAGAATTTATGATTTTAAAGTTACGGATTGTTCAGATATTGATTTTAAATCAGTATTTAGGAAAAATGAACAAGGTGTAAACGATTTAACTGGAATTGAATATTTTTCTGGAGTAAAAAAATATAGTATATATTCAAGTGATGTGAATACTTTAGAAGACAGAGAAGGGCTTACAATTTCTTCGTCAGCTGCTGCAAAAACAATACTTCCACTTGGACCATATAAAAATACAAATATATCATATGTAAATGCACCTAAAATGGGGTATAGAATAAGCTTTGATTTAAAAACAAGCGGTTTCTTTGATAAATCAAAGGAAGACTTAAACGATGCAAATAGTTCGAAAAAAGAAGTAAGAATTACACCAAAATACTATTATATTTCAAAAGATGGTGAAACGTATAAACCAAATATTAATTTATACTATAAAAATTCTTCAGGAAAATATACAAAATTTGTTGGAAGCAATTATACAATTTATTTCAAACCAAATGATGGATATAGGACAAAATCAAATTCAGGGGTAACTTCAAATCTTGATACAATGTCAAGTCAATTAGAACCACTTACAGTTGGAAGTAGCGATTATTTTGTTTTAAGTAGTAAGATGATGAGTTCGTCAGACAACAATTTTATACAATCTTGGTATGGTGAATTTAAATTACCAAATTCAACCATCGCTGTGGAGGGCTCAAATGTTTCAAAACCATTAACAGATGGTTATGTTGGAGTTAAATTTGAAATTGTTAGTTGTGAAAGTTCCAATGGAAGAGAAAACAAGATTAGTTATAATTCTAATGATAAAAAAGCAGATCCAAATACCAATACTACTCAATGGGATTATGAAGGATATCTTGGATTTAGTACACCTGGAAAAAAAGCAGATGATTTAAGTATTCAGTTGGAAAAGGGAACTTGGACTGTAAATGATACAAATTCTAATGCTAAGTATGGAGAAGTAAAAGGTACAGTTGCATTATTTGATTTAGATAATAGAGCGGCAAATGATTTTGACTAATAAAAATATATTAAAATATCAGGCAAATGCCTGATATTTTTTGCTATTTTTTGGTAAAAGCTTGAAAAATATGGAAAAAAACTTGACAAGATATACATAAAATGTTATAATCAAGATATGAGTAATCTTAATTGCTCTCCAACAATACGGAGAGTAGTGGATCTCCGTAAATACATTTTTAATTTATACTTATAAAAAAGGAGAATTTATATGAAAAAATTATTATCAGTTATTTTAACAATCGTTATGGTTATGGCTATTGGAGTAATTCCTGTTTCAGCTTCTAACGAAGCAGAAGACCGGATAATTACACAAAAAGATATTCCAGATGAAGTTCTATATAAGGAACTTGTAAAAGTTGCAGATAGCGACAAGGATGGTAAAATATCACAGTCAGAATTAAATTCGTTGGATCTATTTGAATATAATCATTTTATTGATAGTGAGTCAGAATATGGAATAAAAAGCTTACATGGTTTAAGTCTATGTCATAATTTAAAATATATTACCATTATTGGTTGTAGCAAATTAAAGACTCTTGATGGCTTGAATGGTTTAAAATTACAAAACCTTTGGGTATCTGAAGGTGTAATTGAAAATGTTGATGCAATTATTGGAATGAGTGACTCTCTAGAGACATTGTTTCTATATAACAATAATCTTACAATTTTACCTGATATGAAAAATTTCAGTAAACTTGTTAATAGAGTATATGGATATCCGACAGGCTTTGAAAAAAACTATTTATCCATCGACGAATTTGAGGCAAAACTACCAAGCCAACTATCAAGCTGGTTTGAATATTGGGCTGCTAATCAGAAGACTATTGTTCCAACAGAACCAACTGAGCCGACAGATCCAACTGTTCCAACTGAACCGACAGTTCCAACCGAACCAACTGAACCAACTGTTCCGACAGTTCCAACAGTTCCAACAGTTCCAACCGAACCAACTGAACCAACTGTTCCAACTGAACCGACAGTTCCAACCGAACCAACTGTTCCAACAGTTCCAACTGAACCAACAGTTCCAACTGTTCCAACAGAACCGACAGTTCCAACAGTTCCAACAGTTCCAACCGAACCAACAGAACCAACAGAACCAACTGCTCCGACAGTTCCAACTGAACCAACAGTTCCAACTGAACCGACAGTTCCAACAGTTCCAACTGAACCAACTGAACCGACAGTTGTACCGTCACCAACGCCTACACATACACCAAGTGATAATGGAAATATAAGTGTAAGTGGAAGTGTAAGTGGAAATGGAAGTAGCAGTCCAAGTGCTTCTGCTTCTGGTAAGGTAGTTGAAACAGGGGATTATAATGATCCTTGTATAATTTTACTTCTTCTATTTGCTGCAGCCACTACTGTAGTAAGATGGAAAAAAAGACAATTTTAATGAATTGTTCTCCTCATCTTAATTGATGAGGAGATTTTTTTCTGTTATTTCATTTTTTAATTATTTATTTTTTATATTTATTTTTTTTGTTTTAATTTATTTTGTTATATTTTATTGTTTTCTATTTTTTTGAAAGAGTTTGTTATTATGTCTTGATATTTTATTACTTTTATAGTAAAATTATATGGTATAGAGAAAGTTATAATAAATGTGAGGTAAAAAATGGAGTATAAAAGTATTGGGTATAAAAAATTAGTCATAGTATGTTTGGTTATTTCAATTGTTTCTGCTATTGTTTCAAATTTTGTTTTTGGAGCTGAAGAAACTTTTACAAATGATCAAATTATGGATGGTACAATGAAGGTACTTATATTTTTACAAAAATATTCGTGGCCTGTTGTAACACTTATATTTATATATGCCTTATATCAATTTTATGTTGTTGGCTCAGAGGTTTTAGAACATAAAATATTAGGTAGACGTTTGTTAATTGGTATAGCTATTTTTATGGTTATTATACAATGTTTACCACTTTTATATGCATTTTTGATAATGAAATAATAAATGAACTTATGAAAATTAAGAGGAGAGAAATATGAAAATACTTTTTGGTATAAATAATGATGATACGGCTAAAGGAATTGCTGATTTTTATCAGCAGAAGTATCAAGAGAAAATAGAATATAAAAACGTGTATTATTTTAAGCAGTTTATTCAAGAGTTATCAACTGGTGAATATGATAGAGCAGTTGTTCTTGAAGAGTTGGAAAAATTTCCTACAAATAATTATGCACAAATTGATGACTATTTATTTAAGAATATTGATGCTATGACAGATGTTTATGATGCAAAAAATATTGTGTATGTTGCATCAGATAGAAGAAAATTAGGTGATGATTTCTTAGCTAAATTATTTAACCTTGGAATATATACAGTTTTAACAGGTCAAGATAGGACAAAAGGAAAAGTTGCTGCTGGAATTAATAGACCATTTCAAAAGAAAGATGTTAAGAAGTATTATGATAAAATGGCCGGTGAAAACATATATAACGCTGCTGAAGTATCAGAAATAGAAATTCAGAGAATAATATCATATTATAGGAATCAAAATGGTGTTCCAGATAAATATAACGAAATATTTGATAGAATAGCAGCTCAGTATACAGATGAACAATTAAAGGTTATTACTAATTTTTTACCAGCTGATGTTAAACAATACTTAGCATTTAACAATGAAAAATATAAAAGTCTTGGAGTGGCTACTCAGACAGTTGAAGTTGAAGAACAACCAAATGTTGAAACAACTGTTGAAAAAAGGAATGAACGTGTAAAGCCACAAAAGAAAATTGTTGAAAAAGATGCAAATGCGATACAAATAAAAAAAGAACCTGAAATTATTGAAAAAATAGTAGTTCAAAAGGTTCCAACGCCTGCACCAGTTGTGACTAAGGTAATAGAAAAAGAAGTTGTGAAAAATGTATTTGAAGTTCCAAAAGATTACAAGAAAATAGTATGTTTTGTTGGTGCACCAAAGTCTGGAACAACATTTTGCATAAACGGTATAGGTACATATCTTGCAAGAAACGGTATAAAAACTGCAATATGCGATGTTACAAGGAAAAGAGATACATATACAATTTACACTTATGACAATGAAGGAAAAAGAGCAATTGCAGCAGAAAGTTTAAAATATGCTTCAAACGGATTAAATGAACCACTTATATATGAAAAATTAAGTGTATATACAGGAATGCCTGGTGATGATAGAAAACAATATAATGCAAGTGTTGCTGTAGATACAATAATGCAAAATAATAATGTTGTGTTAATTGATACGGATTTTACAACACCATATGATTTCTTTAGGCTTTGTCAAGAAATATATCTAGTTCAGGATATGAATGTTTTAAATATATCTCAAACTACAATATTTTTAAGAGAACTAAAATCTCATGGCGTTCCAATGAATAAAATAAGAATAATAATAAACAAACATGTAAGATGTGCCTTAACAGCAAAGGATATTATCGATGGAATTGCTACGTATACCAGCTATGATTTAAAAATGTTTGATGAACTATTTAATTCTACTACAATTCCATACTATATATTATCATTTGATCAAGAAAATTATACAAAATATATAGAAATGCTATATAAATATACAAATAAATTTTCTACATTCACAGATGAGTTTAGAGCTGATTTATTAAAGATAATAAATGCCATATATCCTATTGGAGAAAACTCAAGTCCTAGAAATTCATATAAGACATCTAAAAAGAAAAATTCATTTGGTTTGTTTTCTAAAAAGTCAGGTGGAAGTTATAGAAATTCAAATGAAAATGTATATGAAAAAGAAGTAAAATAACTAAAGTAAAAAAGAGAGGTTTTGATTTAATGGAAATTTTGATTATAGCTTTAATAATTGTCATTTTAGGAATTTTAGCTGTATCTATTATTGCATTTTCTGTGCAAAAAAGACAAATTAATCAGTTAAAAACGGTTTCAAAAAATGTAGCTAATATGAATATATTACAAAACATGTTAGAAATAATGAGTTCAAAATTGTCTGCAGAAGACAAGATTAAAACTTTGAATAATGTAATAATAACTAATTATGGGGTTAAATATTCTACAATTTCAACTTTTGATGGCTATGAGTATGATTCAACAGCAAGTAATATAGAGGAGATATATAAAGAAAGAATAAAGGATATAGCATTTGAAAGTGATTTTAAAACAAATATATCAAAAAATGTTTCAAAATATTTAACAACATCATCTGGAAAAAATTTATTATATAGAAGTGCTGTAGAAAGAAGAATAAAATCAGCAATGTTTTCTCCAATATATTGTAACGGAGTATATTTAGGTTTTTGGTTATTAGAAGATACAATGCCTAACGCATTTGATGGAATACCTAAAGCAGTTCTTGCAAAAATAAAAGCAAATATTGGTATATTCTTAGACGTAGTTGAATTTCAAAAATCAATTGAACAAGCACAAAATCTTGATAAACAAACAGGTTTTTATACAAATTTATATTTGTATTCAGGTGCAAGAAAAATTGTAAAAAATAATGAAAATAATGCTGTAGCTATGGTATGTCTAAAAAATATACCAGAGGTAAATGATAAATATGGCAGAAATGTTGGTAATGCTGTTCTTATAAAAGCTACAAACTGTATAAAAAATTTCGTAAATAAGAATGTTATACTAATAAGATACAGTGGAATTAAATTTTTAGTAATTTTCCCAAATATGACTGCTCAAGCAGCACAACCACTAGTTGAAAGAATGCTTGCTAAATTAAATCTTGAGAGTGAATATGTGGGAGAAGAAAAGATTACAATATCAGCACAATTATTGTTACACACAGTAAAAAATCAAAATGATATGGATACTGAAATAGAAAAAATGGTAGAATATATAGATGGAATGAATGCTACTAATACAATAAAAATAATTTAGTTATATTAATCATTATTTTTAAAATAATGTAGTATAATAAAAAAAGGAGTGATTTTTATGGATCAAAATACAACAGTTTTTAAACCACAAAAAGATGAATCAAAAAGAGTAAAAGAAATAATGGAACAAGTTGTTGCCGCCCTTAAAGATAAGGGATATGAACCCGTTAGTCAAATAATAGGGTACATATTATCAGGTGACCCAACATATATTACATCACACCAAAATGCAAGAGCATTAATCTGTAAAATTGAAAGAGATGATTTATTACAAGAAATGATAAAAAAATATTTAGATTTATAGGCAATTATGAGTAGAATTTTAGGTATAGATTACGGAGACGTAAGAGTAGGACTAGCTATTTCAGATGAACTAAATATAACAGCTCAAGGACTAGATACACTTGTAATAAACAATAGTACAAAAAAATTAATAAATCATATAAAAAGTTTAATCAAAGAATATGGTATAACAACTATAGTATTTGGTTATCCTAAAAACATGAATGGTACAATGTCTGATAAGACAAAAAAAGTTGACGAAATTATTTCTTTGCTAAAAGAAAAAGTAGATATTGAAATTGTTAAGTGGGATGAAAGACTTACTACTGTTTCTGCATACAAAACTATGAGAAAGCTTAATATTTCTCAGAAGAAAAAAAATACATATGCAGATAAATTAGCAGCTACATATATATTAGAAGGATATTTAAACAGTTTATAGTTTTAAATATAAAAGGAGGAAAAAATATGGATAAAGAAGAATTAAATGGATGTGCAGCAGGATGTGATTCTTGTGCAGGTTGTGGACATGATCATTTTGGAGAAGGTCTTCCAGATGATATAAGTCCAATAGTTACTCTAACAGATGAAGAAGGAAACGATGTTAAATTTGAAATTATTGATGTAGTTACACTTGATGATGAAAGAGAATTTCTAATTGTAGCTGAGGCAGATAGAAATGAAGAAGATGATGTAGAAGTAACAATTCTTGAGATCAAGGAAGTAGATGGTGAAGAGGTATATGATACGGTTACTGATGAAAAATTAGGTAAAAAAGTATTTGATGAATTCACTAAAAACCAAGAAGATCTTGAAGACATGGAATAATTTAAAAATTAATAAAAGTAAGCTAAAAAGGGATGATTAAAAATCATCTCTTTTTGTATTATTTCTTTATTTTCATACTATTAATCCAATCTTCAAATTCTTCAGCAGTGATTTTACCATGTCGATATTTTTCAAGCATTTTAGAACCATCTGTTTTATATTTTTCATAAAGAATTTGCACTTCAGGATTGTTACTTAATGAAGCCTGTTTATTCAAATTTCTATACCTATTTCTATATCTTTTATAAACGGGATCATTTGCAAAAATTCTACTGAAGGCAAGGCTTTCAGCATATTTTTTACAAGTCTTACCTTCTTCAAATATTTCATCACAATATAAAGTTTTATGAGCTTTTTTAGGAATAGAAAAGTAATCGCAGTTTTGGCATTTTATAAGTCTAAAACTTTTTTTGTATTATATGAAAAATTAATTTTTGATATAAAAGATAAATTATCATGTCATAATTTTTATAACATGGTAATAAAGCATACATAGTGTTAGTAGGTCATATAGTTAAATTAATAATTATAAACTTAGGCTTAATATTTTGCTTATTTATTAATATAGAATAAAAAGTTGACAAACGTTCAAAAATATTGTATACTATATAAAGTTGATATATAAATTTAAAAATATTATTAATTTTTAGGAGGAATTCAAAATGTTCGTTATTAAAGACGGAAAAAAAATAGAAATGGAGGTAATTGGGATTATATATTCAGAAGACAAAAAGTATTATATACTAAGTGATGAAGATATTTTTTTAATAGTTGACGAAGAAATTAAAATCGTAAAAGATAATGAAACAATTCGTAACATTTTATTAAATATCATGAATAGTATATAGTTGAAAAGAGTACACGTTATTATGTGTACTCTTTTATGTGTACATGGTGAAATTTTAGTGAAATTAAGTTTAGTATATTCACAATAATTATTATTTGTGATATAATGCTTATGGTGGTAAAAAATGGATAACTTAGATGAAATGTTTAACATATCTAGTGATGTACTATTAAAATCAAAAGAAGTTGAAGAGAGCATAAAATTTGTATTTGATGAAATAGAAGAAACAGCACTGTATAATCAAGCAAAAGTATTAAAGGCATTTAAAGATAACAAAGTATCAACAATGCACATGAATAAAACAACTGGATATGGATATGATGATGCAGGAAGAGAAGTAATAGAAAAAATATATAAAGATGTATTTCATACAGAAGATAGTCTAGTAAGAGTACAATTTGTTAATGGCACACATACAATTGCAACAGTTCTTCAAGCATTACTTATGCCTAGTGATACATTACTTGCAATAAGTGGAAGACCGTATGACACTTTATGCGAAGTCATAGGATTAACAGAAAATCCACTATCTTTAATGTCTTATGGTGTTAGATATGACGAAATAAATTTAAAAAATGATGGAAATTTTGATATAGAAGAAATTGAAAAATATCTAAAAAATAATAAAGTAAAATTAATTCACATTCAACGATCAAAAGGATATGCTTTAAGAAAATCTTTATGTATTGATGATATAAAAGAAGTAGTGGAACATATACGAAAAATAGATAAAGATGTAATAATAATGGTTGACAATTGTTATGGTGAATTTACAGAAAAACTTGAACCAACTGATGTTGGAGTAAATGTAGTATGCGGTAGTTTAATTAAAAATCCAGGTGGTGGACTATGTGAAACAGGTGGTTATATAGCAGGAGATAGTAAAATCATAAAATTATGTTCTGAAAAGCTTACTTGCCCTGGAATTGGTAAAGAATGTGGAGCAACATTAGATCAAAACAGGAACATATTACAAGGATTATTTATGGCTCCATCTATAGTTAAAAACGCAATGATGTCAGCCGTATTCGCTGCTAAAATGTTAGAAGAACAAGGTTTTGATGTATATCCATCAGCTTTTGATAAAAGGTCAGATATAGTTCAAGCAATAAAATTTAATGATAAAGATAAACTAATAACATTTATACAGCAAATTCAAAATGAAAGTCCAATAGATAGTCATGTAACTCCACAACCGTGGGCAATGCCAGGCTATGATGATGATGTTATAATGGCTGCAGGAACTTTTATAGAAGGGGCATCAATAGAACTATCAGCTGATTCACCTATACGTGCACCATATGTTGCGTATATGCAAGGGGGACTTACTTATGAGTCTGCAAAACTTGCAGTATGTAGTGCAGTATCTAAAATTATTGATAAGGAGAAAAGATGAAAGTTGTTGTAATTGGTGGTGGAGCTGCAGGCATGATAGCAGCAATTACATCAGCAAAAGAAAAAAATCATGTAATATTAATTGAAAAAAATGGTTCACTTGGAAATAAATTAAAAATAACTGGAAAGGGAAGATGTAATCTAACATTTGATGGAAATGAAGACGATTTTAGAAATAACATTGTCAATAATTCTAAATTTATGTATAGCTCTTTTTCAAATTTCAATAATAAAGATGTAGTAGATTTCTTTAATAAATTAGGAGTAAAAACTAAGGTTGAAAGAGGAGGAAGAATTTTCCCAGTAAGTAATAATGCAATGGATGTTGTTAATGCATTAAAAAATAAGTTAAAGAAAGAAAATGTTGAGATTAAATATAACTCAAGAGTTGTAGAAATTATAACTGAAAATGAAAAGGTATCAGGAGTTAAACTAGAAAATGGTACTGAAATTGCTTGTGATAAATGTATTATAGCAACAGGTGGAAAAAGCTATTCATCAACAGGAAGTACAGGAGATGGATATATTTTGCTTGAAAAACTCGGGCATAGTATAAAAGAAATAAAACCTGGACTTGTTCCTTTAAAATCTGAAGATAAAATATGTAAAGAACTACAGGGACTTTCACTTAGAAATGTTAAAATTAATGTTATAGATAAAACAAATAATAAAATAATATATAGCGACTTTGGAGAAATGATGTTCTCACATTTTGGAGTAACTGGTCCAGTTATATTAAGTGCAAGTAGTAAATTAAACACAGTAAAAAATATAAAAGAAAAGTTAAGTAAAAAGCAAATTGAACTTGTAATTGATTTAAAACCTGCGTTAAGTATAGAGGTGCTAGATAAAAGAATACAGCGAGATTTTGAAAAATATACAAATAAAGAATTTAAAAACTCTTTAAATGATCTTTTACCTCAAAAATTAATATCTCCAATAATTAACTTATCAAAAATAGATAAAGAGAAAAAGGTTCATCAAATTACTAGAGAACAGAGAGAAAATTTAATTAAGATAATTAAAAATCTAAAAGTAAATATTTCTGGCTTTATGCCGCTTGATATGGCAATAATAACAAGTGGCGGAGTAAATGTAAAGGAAATAAATCCAAAAACTATGGAATCCAAAATAATAAAGGGAGTATATATTGCAGGTGAATTATTGGATGTAGATGCATATACAGGAGGGTTTAACTTGCAAATTGCTTTTTCAACTGGTGTTGCTGCTGGAAAAGATAGTTTTTAATTTATTATATATTTTTTAGGAGGGATAATATGAGTGAAAATGAAGAAGAAAAAAAGATAACAAAAGAAAAAAAAGCTACAGAACAGAAAAGCGTTGGAACAAAGATGTTTATTAAGGAAAAAAGAAATAGTACTCCCATGTTTATAATGGCTGTTATTACAGCAATTATTGCAGGTGCTATAGGTAGTGTTTTAACATATACAATTCTTACAAAAACAAACGGTAATAATTCTACTAATACAAGTAATAACAATACAACAAGTATTAAAATTGAAGCTACTGATAGTCCAGTTGTTGCAATTGCCAAAAAAGCTGGACCATCAATTGTTGGAATAAAAATAAATGCAATGTCACAAACAATGTTTGGCTCTCTTCAAGAATCAAGTGAAGAGGGATCTGGAATTATATATTCACAGGATGGTTACATTGTTACAAATTATCATGTAATTGAAAGTGCAATAAAAGATTCAAGTGCTAAAATTTCAGTTACACTTGCAGACTCAGATGAAACAATTGAAGCAAGTATAGTTGGATATGATGAAACAACAGATTTAGCCGTTATTAAAGTTGAAAAAACAGGACTTGCAGCTGCAGAGTTTGGTAAATCATCAGAACTTCAAGTTGGAGATATAGCAGTTGCTATTGGTAATCCACTAGGTCAAGAGTTGGCTGGTAGTGTTACAGTAGGTTATATATCTGCTTTAAATAGAAAAATAACAACTAGCGGTAGAACATACAAATTGATTCAAACAGACGCTGCAATAAATCCTGGAAATAGTGGTGGAGCTTTAGTTAATTCACAAGGGCAAGTAATTGGTATTAATACTGTAAAAATTGGATCTTCACTTAGTGGTACATCTGTAGAAGGTCTTGGTTTTGCAATTCCTAGTGATGATGCAGTTGATATAATTAATAAACTTATAAAAGATAAAAAAATAGTAAGACCATATATTGGTGTATCAGGTATAAACGTTGATGAAACTACAGCTAAAATGAATAATTTACCACAAGGTGTATATGTAGCACAAGTTGTTACAAATTCACCTGCATCAAAGGCTGGACTTCAAAAAGGTGATGTTATAACAGGAATAGAAGGTAAAGATATAACAACAATGGAAGAATTGAATGAAATAAAAAACACTAAAAATGTTGGAGACAAGATTACATTAAAGGTTCATAGACAAAATAAAGATATGAATGTTCAAGTGACTCTTGAAAGTGATGATACAACACAGGCTTCAAATTAAAAAAAGTATTAGAGTAATAAAGGAGATGATATTTTATATTCATCTCCTTTTGGTTAGTATGGCTAAAAATAATAAAATAATAAAATAATAAAATAATAAAATAATAAAATAATAAATATGTATTGCATAGTGATATTTTTTGTGTTAATATTTTATTATATTTAGGGAGGTTAGTATATGAAAGAAAAAAAGGGGCTTGGTATAGCTTCAATGGTATTAGGTATAATAGCAATAATATGTAGTTTAATATACATATCTATTCCTTTGGCGTTATTATCAATTATACTTGGTATAATTTCATTAGTAAAAAAGCAAAAAAAGGCATTTGGTATAGCAGGAATTATTCTATCTGTAGTATCAATAATTATTACAATTTTATGGACTTTTTTCATAATATTTATAGCTGGAAAACCAAGTTTGATTAATGAAGAAAATATAAAGTCTAATATTACAGAATTGTATAATGATATTTCTGAGGGAATTACAGATGATTTAGATGTAGAGAATAAAATCAAGGGAAATAAATGGATGGCAAGTGATGGTTCAGTTTTAGAGTTAAAAGATGATGGAACATATTATTGGTATGAAGATGAAAATGATAAAACAGATAATTATTATGAAGGAGAGTATACTCTCTCTTTAGGGGATAGTGCAATAGAGCAAATTAATGATGAATATGGTTTTAATGAAGAGGAATTTAATAAAAATACATCTATTTTAAGGACAGATATATATTATCTTGAATTAAATAGGAAAAAATTAGTTATTAATGATAAGGTATCTATTTCAACAATAACTACTCCATATGCTTTATTTTTCTATAACGCATCATCAGACGAATGTGAGGGAATGAATCTTAGTACACAAAATAGAGTATATTTTAAAAAGGTAAAATAAAAATAGATAAAGTAGCACTTTAGTGTTACTTTATCTATTTTGTTATGTATTCTTTTCTTTTCCATTTAAAAAATCTAACTAACTACAAAATAAGTTAGTGGAGGTGAGTGATGAATGAAAGAGTACACTACTTGACATAAAATTAAAAATGTTGTATAATAATTATGTAGAGTAAATTGCATATACTCTCGAAAATTTTCGGGAGAGGTCAGCTCCTGATTGTTTCACAATAAAATTTATAGGAGGCCATATTGATGGAAAAAAAGTTCTTTAGCATTAACGGAGATATAAATACTCAAGTCTACGAAAAATTTTTAAAATTTGTGGATGAGGTTATTAGAAGTGATACGAAGGAAATTGTCATTATTATTGATTCAAATGGTGGTGAAATCACATATGGATTTGCCATATATGATATGCTTATGGCATTGGATATTGAAATAACAACTGTTGCAATTGGAAAATGTCGTAGTATTGCAACTGTTATTTTTGCGGCAGGGAATAAAAGACTTATAACAAATAATTGCTATTTCCTTATTCATGGAGCTTCTGTGAAAATTGATAAAGCAAAGCTAAATGCAAAAGCTGCAAAGGATCTCTGGGAAAGTATTGTTGAGGACAATAAAAGGATACTTCAATGTTACCTAAGCAATCCTGAGTTAAAAGTTAACATTCCAAATTTTACAGAATTGTTTGATTCAGGAGATGATTTGGAGTATACCCCAAATGAGGTTGTAAGTCTAGGTTTTGCAACGGAATTGCTTGAAAATATTTCAGGCATATATCGTATTCCAAAGAAAGTGGAAATATACTAAAATTTTTTTAATTCCCGAGAATTTTCTCGGGAATTCTTCTTTTTAAATCATAATCAGCAAAAGATTTGACATAAAGTTTAAAAAGTTGTATAATATAACTAGAGGAGTTTAATGTTTAGAGTACCATTGGAATCTAATAAATATGATAATTGTTTTTTAGGAGAAAACTAGTATATTATTTTCCACCTTTACTTTACACATTTGGCTCTTTAAATTTTTTTTAGGAGAGATATGACGATGAAAATCACATTAAAAAAATTAATTGGTATGGCAGAAGCAGGTTATACACGGGCTCAAATTATTAAAAAGCTGGGAATAACTGAAAAAGAATATAAACATATTATTTCAGGCTTTTCGAGGAATAGTATAGAAAAGTTGAGGAGGATTTTAATAGGAAATGCCTTACGTAAGAAGAATGGCAATGATGAAACATCAAATCATAAAACCAATGTTGAAACTTTTGATGAAGTGACAAATCTGTATGACACTTCATACATAATTTCTGGAATTTGTGAGTTCCAAAAGTTGGAAGGAATTATCCTTCCCGAGGTTTTTGAACAATTAATTTTCCAGGAAAAGGTTAAAAAAAATAAAAGGGCAGTCAAATTTTTCCATGTGTTACTGGAATCTACTAACAAAATTAAGTTGGAAAAGTGTAAGTATAGTAGCCCAACTAAAGTTCCGGAGTATGAAGATGTTGCAGATTTTGCTCTGCTGGATTATGCAATGTCACATAATAAATGTAAAATTTATACGTGTGACAAAATTTTGGCAGTCAGATGTATTCAGAATGGAATTGAATTCCAATTTGAAAATATTGATGAGGAGGATAAAGTTACTAAAAATTCAACAGACGAAGTTCCGGAAGTTGAAATTGTTAAAATTGGCAAAAGAGAAAGGGGGGTCAAATTAAAAGACAAACAGTTAGTTTATGATAAACTTTTTAGAATAGTGCAACCAAATAGCAGGGGAATAATTCCAGTGGGAGAAGGTTGTATGGTTCTTATAGATGACAAGATCTTTAAATTTGACTCAAATTATAATTTAGTTGAATTAAAGAAAAATAGAACTTAAATTTAATAAGGTATCTCAAGATAAATTCTTGGGATACCTTTTTTTCTAACGTTTATTTTTTTAAATCCAATTGATTTTTTAGACTAATTATTATATAATAAACACAAAAAGAGGTAAACATGAAAAAGTTAATAATTACAGAAAAGCCGTCTGTAGCAATGGAATTTGCAAAGGCGTTAAAAATAAATGCTAAGAGGATGAATGGTTATCTTGAATCCGATGATTGGGTTATAACTTGGTGCGTTGGACATTTGGTTACCATGAGTTATCCAGAAGTATATGATGAAAATTTAAGAAAGTGGAAGTTAAGTACATTACCTTTTATTCCAAAAGAATGGAAGTATGAAATAATTTCATCAGTAAAAAATCAATTTGAAATAGTACAAAAACTTCTACAAAGGGATGATGTTGAAGTTATATATAACGCAGGAGACTCTGGAAGGGAAGGAGAGTATATACAACGTTTAGTTTTTATGATGGCAAATCCTAATCCAAAGGCAGAAATGAAAAGAGTATGGATTGATTCACAAACACAGGAAGAAATACAAAGAGGAATTAAAGAGGCAAAAGATATTTCTGAATATGATAGTTTATCTGATAGTGCATATCTAAGAGCTAAGGAAGATTATTTGATAGGAATAAACTTTTCAAGGCTTTTATCTTTGATATATGGAAAAAGTCTGGCAAAATCTTTAAATGAAGATAAAGCTGTGATATCAATAGGTAGAGTAATGACATGTGTACTTGGAATGATAGTTTCAAGAGAAAGAGAAATACGAAACTTTAAAAAGCAAAGTTTTTATAAGATAATTGGTAAATTTGGAAATATTGATAGTAATTTTGAAGCCCAGTGGCAAGTTACAGAAGAGTCTAAAGTATACAATTTGCCAACTTTATATAATGAAACCGGATTTAAAAAAGAAAGTAGTGCCAAGGAACATATTGAGTACATGAAAAATATATCTGATGTTGCAACTATAAAAGAAATTACAAAGAAAAAAACTAAGGAAAATCCTCCACTTTTGTTTAATCTTGCAGAAATTCAAAATACATGTTCTAAGAAATTTAAAATATCACCTGATGAAACATTAAATATAATTCAAGAATTATATGAAAAAAAATTAGTCACATATCCTAGAACAGATGCTAGAGTTTTATCAACGGGTGTTGCAAAAGAAATCTCTAAGAATTTAAATGGACTATATAAATCTAATATAGATGATGGAATAAAGAAATATATAAAAAAAATGATAGAAGAAAAGTATAAGACAAATTTACTTAAAACCAAATATGTAAATGATAAAAAAATAACAGATCATTACGCCATAATTCCAACTGGACAAGGCTTTGAAAACTATGAAAAACTAGATAAGTTAAAAAAGGATGTTTATCATATAATTGTAAAAAGATTTTTAAGTATTTTTTATCCATCAGCTGAGTATAACAGGGTATCTGTGAAATTATGTATAGGAAATGAAGAATTTAGTGCAAGTGGTAAAGTATGTATAAATCAAGGATATCTTGAAGTTATAAAAGATGATGATAAAACTGAAAAAGATAGTGAAGAAAAAAATGATAAGAATGAAAATCTAGATATGCTAAATTCTTTAAAAAAAGGTGAAAAGATATCAATTGTAGATTTAAGTACTAAAGAGGGGGAAACATCACCACCTAGTAGATATTCTTCAGGGACTATTATTCTTGCAATGGAAAATGCAGGAAAATTAATTGAAGATGAAGAATTAAGAGAGCAAATAAAGGGAAGTGGAATTGGTACTAGTGCAACGAGAGCTGAAATTATAAAAAAATTAGATAGAATAGAATATATTAGTATAAACAATAAAACACAGATACTTACTCCAACAAATAAGGGTGAAAAAATATATGATGTTGTATGTAAATCAATACCAGATATGTTAAATCCAAAACTTACAGCAAGTTGGGAAAAGGGACTAACAATGGTTGCTCAAAAGGAAATTCCTAAAGAGGATTTTATGAATAAGTTAGAAAATTATATAAGCACTAGAGTGGTTAAATTAAAAAAAGCAAGAGATGAATATTTGTATGGTTACTACTAAAAATACATATATTTGTATATTTAAGGTTAAAATAGTTATATCAAAAAATTGATATAACTATTTTTTTGGGAGAGAACTATGAAGTATGTAAAAATATCTAAAAATTCAAGTAAGTATGTTTCTATAATATATTTGTTTATTGCTATACTTTTAAATATTTTTCTTTTGATACTTACAATATTAAGTGATATATTTTTAAATGGAAAATATACATTAACACTAAATTTTCTTTTTTTAACTATAAATATCTGTATATATATATGGGCGTTTTTAATTTCTACTATAATTATAAAAAATTATAGGTATGCAGTTACACAAAATAAAATTGAGGTCATAAGTGGGGCATTAATTATATCAAGAAAGATAATGTTAGTAAATAGAGTATATAAAATTGAAATAAAAAGAAGAATAATAGGTAGAATATTTAAAGTTGCAAATATAAAGTTTTATAGCAGTGGAGGAAGCATAAGATTAAATTATGTAGATTATATGGATGTTAACAATTTAGAAGAGACAGTAAGAAAAGGAATGAAAGTTATATATGGAAGATAATAAATTTAGACCAAGTATACTTAGTATATTTGATAATACATTAAAGCTTACATGGTTTGCATCAATTCTTGTTTTTACAAACTTTGCAATAATAGTAAAAAAAATAAATGAATTTAAACTAAATATTAACGTGAATGTTTTATTAATTACTTTACTATTATTGTTTATAATTATTGTATTTATATATTATTTAGTTATATATCGTATTTCTAGATACGAAATAACGCACGATATGTTAACTGTATACAAAAATATTTTTGTAAAAGATAAGAAAGAAATATTAATAAGAAACATAGCAAATATATGTATAAGTAAAAACATTTTTGAAAAAATATTTAAGTTAACAAGAATAGAAATATTCTCAAATGAGAAGAATAAGATTTTTAGCGATTTTGAAGTAGTAATTTCAGATAAAAAATATAATATATATATTAGAAAATTTTTAAAAGAAAATGGGTATAATGAAGAGAAAATTTTATGTAAAAGTAATAGTATTAAGTTTACTAAAGTGGATATATTAAAACATAGTATTTTAAGTATTCCTATATCATCAATTATTGTCATTATAAATTTTATATTACTAATTTTTAATATGATAGAAAATGGAAGCTTGTTAAAAAGTATTGTGTATGATATTTTAGGCTTAATAATTACATTTTTAGGATTTATTTTTCCTGTAATATATAGTGTGATAAAAAACCTATTTAAAAATATGAATTATTATGTAAAAAGAAATAATAAGAATATATACATATCCTTTGGCTTTTTTACAAAAAAACTATATATTATTCCAGTAAGTAAAATAAAAGGAATAATAGTAGATGTATCGCTACTTTGTGCCATATTTGGATGCTTTAAGTTAAATTCAATTATCTCAGGTATAGGAGATAGAAAAAATAAACTGGATATGATATTTCCAATTACAAGAAAGAAAAAAGCTGTAGAATTATTAAAATTAATTTTGCCAGAATATGATATTCCATTGATAAATAAAAGACAACCAAAACAAAGTATAGCTGTGTTTGGTACAAAAATAATAATTATTATGCTTGTTTTAGTAATTCCAGCTATATATGTAAATATTAAAATTGCTGTTGGTATATCCGTCATTCTTTTTATATTAATTTTTGTTATATATTTTATAAAAAAAGTCGTTATTCTAGATAAATATATTTGTGTTGTAAATGGTATATTTTTAAAAAGAATGCAGATCATAAAATATGAGAATATTGAAAATATAATTTTAAGAGAGGGAATTATCTCAAATAAACTTGGAATTTGCAAAATATATATGAGTATTTTAGGAACATTAAAAAACAGTAAAATTTCATCTGGATATATTAGAAAAAAAGATGCTAACGTTATATTAAGTAAAATTTTCACTTAAAAATATAAAAGCTTACCATTTAAGTTATAAAGGGTAAGCTTGAAAATTCAAGGAGATTATATATATAGTTTATGTTTATCACTAAAGATAAATATCTAATGTTGAATAGTAAATATTCAACTAATATATAGTATGTTAAATATATAAAATTTGTGAATAGAATGCATATAATTTTTTCACTTACATATAGTGTAGTATAAATATATGAGGGGGAAATTATATGCAAATAACATCACAAAAAAAGAATTTAAATCTAAATAAATGCTGCATAAATGAAAGTGTAAGTGAATGGATGGAGCAAGATATTATAGTGCCAGATACTAAACCAGATGCATTAAAAATAGTATACGTAAATGTTACACCATATGTATCTGATGTAGAAGTTATGGAGGATAGGCTAAAACTAGTTGGTAAATTAAATTATTTCGTTATATATAGAGTAGATGATGAAAAATTTAATACTAGGGGGCTTTTTGCAAGTTATCCTTTTACTCAAAATTTAGAAGTTAAAGGAATTTCTAAAGATATGAATGTAACAGTAGTTCCAAGTGTTAAAAATATAATATATGCACTTCCAAATGAAAGAAAAATATCAGTTAAAGCTGAAGTATGTTTTAGGGTAAGGGGAAAGTGTACAACAAATGTAAATTTAATTAATTCTTTTGATCCAGAAGAAAATATTGAATGCAAAATGTGTACAGGAAATTTTAGCAATATATTGCAACATAAAAAAAGTATTATAGCATCAAAAGATGATGTAATGCTTCCAAAAGATGCTGAAGATTTTTTTGAAATATTAGATTTAAATACAAAAATAAAAAATACAGAGTATAAGGAAAGTTATAACAAAATAATGGTAAAAGGAGATATTGAGGCTTGTATGTTATACCTTCCAGACTCAGAAGAAAAAAAGGTAAAAAGAACAAAACTTATGATTCCTTTTTCTGCTATGATTGAACTTGAAAATATAAATGATAGATCTAAATTTGAAATTGAATATAATTTACAAAATTTTGATTTAAAACAAAAATCTGATATTGAAAGTTCAAAAACAATGAGTGCAGATTACAGAATAGAAGCAGATGTTACAATGTTTGAAGATGAAGAAATAGAATATGTTGATGATTTTTATAGTCAAACTCGTGAATTAAATTATGATAGAACAGAATTAAATGTTGTAAAAAAGGACTTTGTTATTAAAAAGAATATCGAGGTAAGAGAAAACCTTTCAAATATATTACCTGAAAACACAAATGTAATAGATTATACTTTAGATGTAAATTCGGTTAATTCAACTATAAATCCAGATAATAGTGTTCATATAGAAGGAAATGCAAAAGTAAATATAATAACTCAAAATACTGAAAATAGTGAATTAGAAACAAAGCAAGTTGATGTATTAGTAAATGCAGATGTAACTCTTGAAAATGTTACATCTGATGCTAAAATAACAGTTGATATTTCAAATAATGGAATAAATCTTACACAAAGTGGAAGAGATATAGATATTGATATGAATATTATGGCAAGATGTTATGTTGAAAATGTTGCAAATATAAACATTATAGATAAAATAGATGGTGATAAATTAGATTTAGCATCTTTAGATAGTATGAACATATACATTGTAAAACCAGGAGATACACTATGGCATATTGCAAAAAAATATAAAACTAGTGTTGAGAAGATTTTAAAGACCAATGAGGATATTTTAGATCCAGATAAAATTAATGTTGGCCAAAAAATATTTGTAATAAGGTAAAATGAGAGCAAAGTATTATGCTTTAACTTTAAGACAAATGAGTTTTAAAAAACCATTTGTCTTTTTATTTATTTTTATATTTCTTTTAATTGTTATTTTTTATACGTTTAGTAATAAAGTAAGGCCAGCAATACTAAAGGTATCAGAAAATAGTGCAAGAAATATTGCAGTTAAATGTACAAATGATGCTGTATATAAAAATATTGAAAATGTAAAGTATGAAAATTTAGTAACAATTAATAAAGATAATAATGGCAAGGTAACTTCACTTAGTGCTAATTCCCTTGAGATAAACAAATTAACAACAAGTATAACAAATGATGTTGAAAAAAATTTGCAAGATTACGAAGAAGGAAAAATTACACTTCCTCTTGGTATAATATTTAGTGAAAATGTTGTGAGTGGATACGGTCCAAAGATTACTCTTAAAACTTTTCCCTTAGGAGATGTAAAAGGTGAAATAAAATCAAAGTTTGAAAGTGCTGGAATAAATCAAACAAGGCATAGCCTTATTTTTGAAGTTACATCAGATGTAAAGGTTTTGGCACCTTTTGTATCAGAAATACAAGAATATACAAATAGTGTTGTAATAGCAGAAACTATAATTGTTAGTGATACTCCATCATCGTATTATAATATAAGTGGAGTAGAGAATATAGATAAAAAAGATACACTTGCTGTTTTAGAATAAATTTTAAATGAAAAGAATCCAATTATTAAAAACTAATAATTTGGATTTTTTTTACTTGACACATACCCTATAGGGGTATATAATATATTTGAGGTGAAAAAATGAGTTGTGAAAAATGTGAAGAAAAAAGATTAACTCATAGGAGTAAGGATGATAAAAAGTATATAACATCTAGACTTAATATAATTGAGGGACAAGTAAGAGGAATAAATCAAATGATAGAAGATGACAGATATTGTGGTGATGTTTTAATTCAGATTGCTGCAGTAAGTAAGTCTCTTCAAAGCTTAGGAAATAAAATTCTGGAAAAACATTTAAAAACCTGTGTGGCAGATGAAATTAAAGATGGAAATATAGACATAATAGATGATGTAATGCTTTTAATCAAAAAATTAAAATAAAGAGGTGAAGTGCTATGGAAAAACTTAAGTTTGACGTTAATGGAATGACATGTAGTAGTTGTGCGTCACATGTAAATAGAGCAGTAAGTAAGTTAAAAGGTGTGAAAAATGTAAATGTTAATCTTCTCTTAAATAATATGGAAGTTGAGTTTGATAATAAAATTCTAAAAAGTGATGATATTATTCAGGCTGTAGAAAAAGCAGGATACGGTGCAAGTTTAGAGAGTAATAAAAAAGAAAGTAATAAAGATACTGGAAATAAAAATGGAAAAAATAATTTAAAACTTCTTAAGAGAAAACTTATAGTGTCAATATGCTTTTTAATTCCATTAATGTATATTGCTATGCATCACATGTTACCAACTCCAAGGTTTATATCTAATATATTTGATGGAGATAATAGTATATTTACGGTAGTATTTACACAATTCTTACTCCTTATTCCAATTGTGTATATAAATAGAACATATTTTTCTAGCGGCTTTAAAAAATTATTTATGAAAAGTCCAAATATGGATTCCTTAATTGCAATAGGAAGTACAGCAAGTATTGTTTATGGCCTTGTTTCGATGTATGTTATAGGGTATGGACTTAGTACACAAAATCATGAACTAGTCCATAGATATTCTATGAATATTTACTTTGAATCAGCAGGAACAATTCTTACTTTAATTACACTTGGAAAATATTTAGAAGAAAAACAAAAAGGAAAAACTGGAGATGCTATTAAAAAATTAATTAATTTAGTACCAAAGAAGGTAACTGTTATACGTAATAATAGTGAAATTGTTATAGATACTAAAGATACTCTAAAGGATGATATTTTAGTAATAAAACCAGGAGAAAATATAGCTGTTGATGGTATTGTGGTTCATGGAACTACTACAGTAGATGAGTCAAGCATAACAGGTGAGAGTATACCTGTCCAGAAAGTAATAGGGGATGTAGTTACATCAGGAACAACAAATTTGCATGGAATGATTAGAATACAAGCAACTAAGGTAGGAGAGGATACGTCTGTTTCCAAAATTATAAAATTAGTAAAGGAAGCAAGTAGTACAAATGCACCAATATCAAGACTTGCAGATAGGGTGAGTCTAGTTTTTGTACCTATTGTAATTGGAATTTCAATTATCTCATGTATAATATGGCTAATTAGTGGACAGAGTTTGGAATTTGCATTAAATATAGCTATTTGTGTTCTAGTTATAGCATGTCCATGTGCATTAGGCCTTGCCACTCCTGTAGCTATAATGGTTGGAACAGGAGTTGGTGCAAAACATGGTATTTTGATAAAATCTGCTGAGAGTTTAGAAACACTTCATTTAGTAGATACAGTTGTTTTAGATAAAACAGGAACTATAACTTATGGAAAACCAGTAGTTACTGATGTTATTTCATTTACTAATAACAATGATTTGTTAAAAATTGCGGGAAGTTTAGAAAAAAATTCTGAACATCCATTATCTACAGCAATATTAAATAAAATAGAAGAAGAAAAAATTGAAACATTAGATGTAAGTGATTTTAAAGTAATACTAGGAAAGGGTATATATGGTAAAATATTAAAAAAAGAGTATATATGTGGAAATTTAAAGTTCCTAAATGAAAATAACATTAATGTAAATAATGAAATAGCTTTAGTAGTAGATAATTTACAAAATGATGCTAAAACAATTCTTTATGTTGCAGATAAGAGTAGTATAATAGGTATAATAGCTGTAAAGGATATTGTAAAACCAAGTAGTTACTTAATGATTAAAAATTTAAATAAAATGGGAATAGATTCAGTAATGATTACAGGTGATAATAAATATGTTGCAAATTCTATAGCAAAAGAAGTTGGAATTAAAAAGGTTGTATCTGATGTTTTACCTGATGATAAGGAAAAAGAGGTAAGAAAATTGCAAGCTGATGGAAAAAAAGTTGCATTTATTGGTGATGGAATAAATGATAGTCCAGCACTTGCAAGAGCAGATGTTGGAATTGCAATTGGAAATGGGACAGATATAGCAATAGAATCAGCTGACGTAGTATTGATGAAAAATGATTTAATGGAAGTGATTACAAGTATAAAGCTTAGTAAAAAGGTTATATCTAATATTAAAATGAATTTATTCTGGGCTTTCTTCTATAACTCTGTTGGAATATTTATAGCATCAGGAATTTTGTATCCAAAGTTTGGAATTACATTGAGCCCAATGATAGGAGCTCTTGCTATGAGTTTAAGTTCAGTATGTGTTGTTACAAATGCACTTAGAATAAATAAATTTAAGGTAAAATATGAGGGGGAAACAAAAATGGAAAAGAAAATATATGAAAAAAATGTATATATAGAAGGAATGAGTTGCAATCATTGTAAAATGAGTGTAGAAAAAGCTTTAAAAAGTATAGATGGAGTGGAAAATGTAGTTGTTAAGTTAGATGATAAAAAGGCAAGTATAACATCAACAAAAAGTATAAATAATGATGAAATAAAAAAGGTAATTGAAGATATAGGATTTGAGGTAAAAGATATAATTTAAGGAGGGAAAAATGTTAAATAGATTTTCAAGAACAGAACTTTTAATTGGAAAAGATTTTCTAGAAAAATTAAAAAACGCAAAGGTTGCAATATTTGGAATTGGTGGAGTTGGTTCATATGTTTTAGAAGGATTAGTTAGAGCTGGAGTAGGAAATTTTGTTTTGATTGATAAAGATGATGTTGATATTACAAATATAAATAGGCAGATAATTGCCACAACTTCAACAATTGGTAAGCCTAAGGTAGAGGTAGCTAAAAGTAGGGCTTTAGATATTAATCCAGATATAAATATACAAATATATAAAGAATTCTTTACACCTGAAACAAAAGGAATAATTGATGAAAGTTTAACATATATTGTTGATGCAGTAGATAATGTTACGGCAAAAATTGAACTTGCTGTTCGTGCAGATAAGCTAAATATTCCTATTATCTCAAGTATGGGAACAGGTAATAAACTTGACAATACAAGATTTGAAATAACTGATATATCTAAAACTAGTGTATGTCCACTTGCAAAGGTAATTAGAAAAGAGTTAAGAAAAAGAAATATAAAGAAACTAAAGGTTGTATACTCTAAGGAAGAACCTATTAAAGTAAAAAATATAGATACAAAAACAGGTAAGAATACTCCAGGAAGTGTTTCTTTTGTTCCTTCAGTAGCAGGACTTACTATTGCTGGAGAAATTGTTAAAGATATTATGCAAATGTAAAAATATTCAAATACATACTTGAATATTATGTAAAATGTGATATAATACTGAAATAATTGAATTTATATTCTAAATATTATTTAGAATGGAAATAATAAAAGGAGAAGGTAATAATATGTTAACTGCAAGTGAGGCACGGAAAAAATTAGAAGAGTATAAACCAATTGTGTTTTTTGAAATTTTGCTAGAAATAGAAACACAAATAATTAAAGCTTGTAAAAATGGAGAAAATACTTGTATTTTTTGTATAAGCAGAAAAAAGGCTGCTTTTAAAGAATTACGAGAATTTCTAAATAATGAATTAGAACAAGCCGGTTATAAAGTGACTACTGATAGAACGTCAAATTGCAGGGAGTATTGTTTTAATATTTCTTGGTAAAAATAACAAGTTACATCCATTTTTGGTTGTAACTTGTTATTTTATGTATATATATTATTTTTTAACGTCAAGTTAAATTATTTGACAAGTACTAGATTACAATATATAATTTGTTATACTTGTAAGAGTGTATCGTATGTGAAGTTTGTAAACTTGTTTTTTCTGTTTATAAACTTCATTTATTAATAAGTATTTTTGACGAAGTTTTGTTCTATTCATTTTTCTACAATATACATTAGTGTAATTTTAAATAGGAAGTTAAACAAATTAATTTAAATGTTGTTGTAAACACCTGATGTAACTTAATTTATCCTATGATAAATATAAAGAAATTTAGAACTGTTAGTTATACTAAAAAATTGATTGTACAAAGTTTAAAAATAAAATAAATCCAACAACCGTGCTTGGTTGTTGGATTTTAACAAATTTATAAAATTTAAAAATATTATCTTTTTGTAAATTACAAATATGTAAAAATAAAGCTTCGTAGACATTTTTGCATATTGTAAGCATATTGCAGATGTAACTTGATAGAATTTAAAAAGGTTATATATTATGTAAAAAATCATATAATATTTTTTTAAAAGTTTTAAATATAGAATATTTAAAAGTAAACATTCAAATAATATGAATATTATAAAAAAATAGTTTTTATGACTTTTGGTGTCGTTAATTTGATATTGAAAAAAATAATTAAATATTATATAATGTAGTTAAAATTTAATTACAAAAGGAGAAAATATGATAGGTTCAAAAATAAATTCAATATTAACATTACAATATATATGTAAAGAGAAAGAAAATCAATTTTTTGATAGGAAAAGTAATAGAAAATTAGTAAGAGAAATATCAGAACATATATCTGGTTTTGCTAATGCAAGTGGAGGTACTATAATAATAGGGGTATCTGACGATGGAAAAATAGAGGGCTTTCAGGATTGCCCTGACAAATATAATGAATTCTTAAAGGCAACAAGTACAGATTATTTGAAAGTTATACCTAAGTATGAAAATGAAACAATAGATGTAATTAATTCGAAGGGAAATAAAGATAAAATTTTGCTTATTCACATACAACCTAGTCCTAATATATTAATTAGAACTGTAAAGGACGAAGTATTTTTAAGACAGGGCGATTCAACCAATAAACTTAATTCTGAGCAGATAAAAATATTAGAATATGATAGACATGAAATCTCTTTTGAAGATCAAATAAATTTTAAATCATCAATTAGCGATGTAGATATTGAAACTGTTAAAATATATAAAGAATCTATTATGGCTGATAATGTGGATGAAATTGATTTATTAAGATCTAGAAGATTTATAATAAAAGAAAATGGAGAAGAGCATTTGACAAATGCAGGTGTATTATTATTTTGTAAAGATCCATCTATATTTTTCCCAACCGCTCGAATAAGAGTTATTAAGTTTGAAGGAACAAAAATGCAAACTGGTGAAAATTTAAATATAATTAAAGAACAAGTATTTTCATATCCATTATATAAACTAATTAAGGAAAGTCAAAAATTTGTTGATACTCAATTAAGAGAATTTACTCATTTAGATAAAAATGGAAATTTCATTAAAGTTCCAGAGTATCCTAAATTTGCTTGGCAAGAGGGAATAACAAATGCTGTTACACATAGAAATTATGCTATATCTGGTGAACATATAAAGATATTAATTTATGATGATAGAATGGAAATAATAAGTCCGGGAAATCTACCAGGTTTTGTTACAGTTCAAAATATTAGATGTGAAAGATATGCAAGAAATCCACAGATATCTAGAGTTTTAACGGATATGGGACTTGTTAAGGAATTAAATGAGGGAGTACAAAGAATATATAATGAAATGCAACAGTTTTTTTTAGAAGAACCAGAATATATTGAAACTGGAAAATTTCTATTGAAATTAACATTAAAAAACAACATAATAATGAGAAATAAAAGGTATGAGGAAAAATTATTATTAGAGAATAATATAAGCAAAGAATGGAATAATTTAAGCATTATGGAACAGGGGATTATACAATTTATATATGATAAAGGTAATGTGACAACAAAAGAAATAGAATACTACATTAATAGAAGTCGCCCAACAGCAAATAGAATTTTAAATAAATTAGAAGAAAAAGATTTGATTGAATGGATAGGTTCATCTAAAACTGATCCCAAAAGATTTTATAGAATAAAAATGTATTCTAAATAATTAAATGTTTGATAAAGCTCGATAGAGTTTGATAAAGCTTGATAGAGATTGATAGAGCTTGATAGAGTTTGATAAAGCTTGATAAAGTTTGATAAAGCTTGATAGAGATTGATAAAGCTTGATAGAGATTGATAAAGCTTGATAGAGTTTGATAGAGCTTGATAGGGTTTGATAAAGCTTGATAGGGTTTGATAAAGCTTGATAAAGTTTGATAAAGCTTGATAATAATAATTAAAAGCTAATTATGCTCAGATAAATTATAGAGCATAGTTGGCTTTTTCTAATTATAACTTATATCAATAATAGAAAGTTTTTTAATTTTTTTGTGCATATTGTATGCATATTGCGTACATATTTCTAAAAAAATAAATGAAATATAAAAATAAAAAATGTTAATATTTCAAGCTTTTTAGCTTATCGATAAAAAAGCTATAAAAGCACAAGAAAAAACCTCGGAAGTATTGAAACTTCTGAGGCTTTTGATATTCTGTATAAAAAGCTTCTTATCTTTTTGAAAATTGTGGTGCTTTTCTTGCTTTTTTAAGACCGTATTTTCTTCTTTCTTTAACTCTTGAATCTCTTGTAAGTAATCCATTTCTTTTTAATGTAGTACGAACTTCTGGATCAGTTGTTGCAAGTGCTTTAGCAATACCATGAGCAATAGCTCCGGCTTGACCTGCAAATCCACCACCATGAACGTTAGCTTCGACATCATATTTTTCAATCATATCTACTACTTTAAAAGGTTTTAATACAATAGCTTTTAATGTATCAAGAGTATAAACTTCATTCATATCTTTTCCATTTACTGTTATTTTACCAGTTCCAGGAATTATATTTACTCTAGCAATAGATGATTTTCTTTTTCCTGTTGCGTATATATATTCTTTTTTTGACATTTTTATATCCTCCTACTAAAATTCCCATATTTCAGGTTTTTGAGCTTGATTATTATGCTCGCTACCTTTATATATTTTTAATTTTGTTATCATTGATCTACCAAGACTATTTTTTGGAAGCATTCCTTTAACTGCTAAAGTTAATGCTTTATCAGAACTTTTTGCCATTAAGTCTTTGTAATTAATTTCTTTAAGACCTGTCATATATCCTGAATGATGTCTATAGTATTTATCATTTAATTTATTTCCTGTTAAAACAATTTTATCAGAGTTTATAACAATTACAAAATCTCCACAATCCATATGTGTTGAATAAGTTGGTTTATGTTTTCCTTTTAATAATCTTGCAACTTCTGTAGCTACTCTTCCAAGAGGTTTATCAGCTGCGTCAATTACATACCATTTTCTTTCTATTTCTTTAGCTTTTACGCTATGTGTAGTATTATTCATTTCGAATTTCCTCCTAAATTAATTTTAATAATAAGTTTAACTTTCCGGGGTTTAGTCTCACCTATTACATGATACCTATATATTATACATAAAAGAATATTAAATGTCAACAAATTATGTAAAAAAATTGAAAATATAAGGAATATAAATAAGTTAAAAATGAGGAAATAAAGTATTGAAAAAAGATTATATTTATAGTATTATTATAAATAATAATAGAATAAGAGAGGATTGATAAAATGGATGAATTTGAATTCATGAATACAGATAATATAGCTAAAGATTTAATGGATATTAAGGAAACTGCTAGAATAAAGAAGATAATTTCACAATTATATATGTATGATAATGATATAAAACAAATTACAAATATATATACTAACATTTTGCTTGAGGATAATGTTTGCTTTATTTTGACAAAAATAAGTCAAGATAAAATATTTTTAAAGCATTTTCCTGAATTTTATGAAAAAAATGAATTTGGAGAAAATGTTATAAATTGTCAACAAAATTCAGAATATCATAAATATGGAGTATTTAAGCATATACTACATACTGTTGAAACAGTGGGAACATCACAACAAATACCACTTGGAGATTGGCAACTTAAACTCTTAAAATGGACAATGTTACTTCATGATATAGGTAAACCTTATGTAAAGAAAATTAATGAAGATGGTACAGATAGCTTTGCAGGACATGATGATAAATCAGTTGAACTTGCAACTGGAATATTAGATAGATTTTACTTTACAGAAGAGGAAAAGAAAATAATTTTAACATTAATAAAATATCATGACAGATTTTTAAATGAGGGAGAAATTACTTATGATAATATGAAATTTTTAGCATCAGAATTGAATAATAGCAGAGAACTTTTCTATTTACTTCTTGAAGTAAAAAATGCAGATGCTATGGCAAAAAATGTTGATGTATACAATAAATATAAACTTGTTAAATCAAAATATTTAGAGTTTATAAATTCATTCTTTTCATACAATAATTCAGCAAAGAAAAATATGGATAGTAATACAGAGGAGGACTCAACTGGTTTTAACGGTGAAAAAGTAACTACTGCTGAGCTTGATAGAATTGTAGAAAATATTGTTTCTAAAAAAAATATTATCTCAATATATCAGCCAATTATAGATATTGTTAAGAAAAAGGTTATGGGATATGAGGTATTAACAAAAATAAAGTCTTCTAAAAATATTAATATGTTAGATGTGTTTAACCATGCAAAAGATATTGAACTTTATGATAAAGTTCAACAAACTTTACTTGTTGATAGAATGGAGAGCTTTTTAGAAATTTCAAATAAGGAATCTGATTGTATTTTTATTATTTCAGATTTAACAAGTTATTCAAAATATATAAATAAACCTAGAATATATGAACTTATGTCTAAACAAAAGGTGGTTATTAAATTTATAAATTATGAAAAAAAGGATATTGCTTTTGTTCAAGAATTAATTAATACTATCCATAAGAATAAAGGATATGTAGCTTTGAATAATTTTGGTATAGGCTCTTTAAAAATTGATGACTTAAGCCTTTTAAATGTTGACTATGTTGTACCAGATATATCACTTTTAAAAGATATAGAAGAGAATGTTGAAAAGCAAAAATTTCTTTCAGAGTTGATAACTTATTCTATATCATCTGGAACTAAATTAATAATTCCTGGAATAAATACTGAACAATCATTATATATGGTAAAAAAGATGGGTGCAAAATATGTTCAAGGAGATTATTTGTGCAAAGCAAATGAGGGAATAAGTATGTTAAATGAAAAATTGAATGAATTATTGGATTCATCTGCTAATGAGGAAATATTATAAAATTTAATAAATATTATTGACAAAGTACCTTTCAAGTGATATAATCAATTAAGAACAAATGTTTACAATAATTTATTAGGAGGAAGAAATATGATATCAGAAGAAAGAAAAAAAGCATTAGATATAGCAATGGCACAAATTGAAAAGAATTTTGGAAAGGGTTCTGTAATGAAACTCGGTGAATTAAGCAGTGTAAATGTTGATGTAATACCAACAGGTGCACTTAGTTTAGATATAGCTTTGGGAGTTGGAGGTTTTCCAAGAGGAAGAGTTATTGAAATATATGGACCTGAATCTTCAGGAAAAACAACTGTTGCACTTCATGCAATAGCGGAAGCCCAAAAGCAAGGTGGAATAGCAGCATTTATTGATGCTGAACATGCTTTAGATCCTGTATATGCAAGAAATTTAGGAGTTGATGTTGATAATTTAATTGTTGCTCAACCAGATACAGGAGAACAGGCTTTGGAAATTACGGAACAGTTAATTAGAAGTGGTGCAGTGGATATTGTAACAATTGATTCTGTTGCAGCACTTGTTCCAAAAGCAGAAATAGATGGCGAAATGGGAGATTCTCATGTTGGGCTTCAAGCAAGACTTATGTCCCAAGCATTAAGAAAACTTACAGGTGTTCTTAATAAATCTAAAACAGTTGCAATATTTATAAACCAATTACGTGAAAAGGTTGGTATTATGTTTGGAAATCCAGAAACAACCCCTGGAGGAAGAGCTTTAAAATTTTATTCATCAGTAAGGCTTGAGGTAAGAAAACAAGAAGCTATAAAACAAAATGGAGAATTTAAAGGAAATAGGACTAAAGTAAAAGTTGTTAAAAATAAAGTCGCACCACCATTTAGAGAAGCAGAATTTGATATAATTTATGGGGAAGGAATTTCAAATGAAGGATGTGTTTTAGATACAGCAGCTGATCTTAATATTGTCGATAAAAGTGGAGCTTGGTATGCGTATAATGGTGAAAAAATAGGTCAAGGAAGAGAAAATGCAAAGCAATATTTTAAAGACCATCCTGAGGTTATGAGAGAAATAGAAGAAAAAGTTAAAACTAACTTTAATTTAGCTTTTGAAAATAGCATGGGTAAAGAAGTAGATGGGAAAAAAGATAATGAGGAATAGTAATGGAATATGAAAATGCAAAACAAAAAGCAATAAAGTATATAGGGATTTCAAAAAAAACTGTATATGAGGTAAATCAAAAATTAAGTGGATTAGGATATAACCAAGATATAATAGATGAGGTTATATCCTATCTTTTGAATATTGGATATCTTGATGATATTGATTATACAAATTCATATATTAAACAATCAATAAGAATGCATAAGTACTCAATATTGGAAATAACACAAAAACTATTGCAAAAAGGAATAAAAAAAGATATAATTGAAGAAAAAATTCATAGCCTTAAAGAATCTGGATATGATAGAGAATTATTTCAAAGATTATTAAAAACAAAGTGTAAAAATATGGAGCCTTTGAAGAGAAAACAATATATGTATAGAAGAGGAATTAGAGAATATGAGGAGGTGCAAAATGAAAATTAAAGTTCCAACAGTTCATAATGAAGCAAAAATTAACGAAATTTCTAAAACTGTTATAATGCCTGGAGATCCATTAAGAGCTAAATATATTGCAGATAATTATTTAGAAAATGTACATTGCTATAATAAGATAAGAAATATGTTTGGTTTTACTGGCATATACAAAGGGAAAAAAGTATCCGTTCAGGGAAGTGGTATGGGTGTACCATCAATGGGAATATATTCTATGGAGCTTTTTGCAGGGTATGATGTTGAAAATATAATTAGAATAGGTAGTGCAGGTTCACTTGCTAATGAAGATGCAAGTGATATAACAAATAGTGTACAATTAAGAAATATAGTTGTTGCTGAGAATATAGATACAGATTCAAACTATTTGGTTTCTAATGGAATTGAAGACGCAGTTTATCAAGAATGTTCAAAAATATTATTAGATAGATTACAAATGATTGATAAAAAAAATAACTTTGGCCTTAAATATGGAAAGATATTTACATCTGATGTCTTTTATAAAGCTAAGGAAGAATTAGTAAAATTATCAAAGGGGAAAATACTTGGAGTTGAAATGGAGACCTTGGCTCTTTATGCAAATGCAAAATTAAGCAACAAAAATGCAATAGCTTTATATACTATTTCAGATGATCCAATAACAGGAGCAAGCATATCATCAATTGAAAGAGAAAAAGGACTTGATAAGATGATAAAGATAGCTTTAGAGCTTGCATACGAATGTGAAAATTAGGAGAACAAAATGCAGAAAATATTGAATAAAAGTACAGAAAAGTATAATTTTGTTATTAATAATTTTGAGGGCCCTTTAGATTTATTACTCTTTTTAATAACAAAAAATAAAATGAATATTTTTGATATTTCTTTAAGTGAGCTTACGGATAAATATATAGATTATTTACACGATATGACTGAAAAAAATATTGATGTTGCAAGTTCATTTGTTGTAATGGCTTCTACACTTCTTGATATAAAAGCAAGAAAGCTTCTTCCAGAACTTGAACCAGAGGAAGATGAAGAAGAACATATATCAGAAGAAGAAATGATAAATAAAATAATAAAATATAAAAAGTATAAAGAAGTGTCTGGAATTATAAATGAAATGTATTTAAAAAATTTTGGATCGTTTTCTAAACCATTTGAGAGAATAAAATATAAAGGTGAAACAAAGTATACCGGTGAAAAACTTTGTAAAAACAGATTATGTAACATCTACATAGATGTTATTATCAGGAATAAAAATAAAGTAAATAAAAAGGCAAGGGAAATTGAAAAACTTGCAATTTATGAAAAAGTGACAGTTCAAGATAAGGTAAAACAAATAGTTAACTATTTAGATACAAATGAAAATATGATTTTTAATAATGTGTTTAGTCCTGAAAATTGTAGTAACATTGAGGTTGCAACTGCCTTTTTAGGCATGCTTGAACTTAGTAAATTGAAAGAAGTTTCATTAAGCCAAGATTATTTATTTTCAGATATTAATATATCAAAGTCTGAACAGTTTGGTAAAATTGACTTATCAAAAATTGTTGATTAAAAAGTAATTTTCTTTAAAAATATAAAATATTCTTTGAAATGTTGAATAATATAAACACATATGTTAAAATGTATTAGAAGTTTTAGCTAATCATATATAAATATGGGAAAATGTGCTATTGATTCAATATTATATGTAATAATGTATTTAGGAGGTTAGTATGGGATACGATTATATAGAAGAAAAAATGGAAAAGGTAATTGAGCACCTTGATGAAGAGTTAAGTCTTATAAGAGCTGGAAGAGCTAATCCTGCAATACTTAATAAGGTACAGGTTGAATATTATGGAACAATGAGTCCTATAAATCAAGTTGCAACAATTTCTGTGCCAGAAGCTAGACAAATCTTAGTTACACCATGGGATAGAAGTATGGTATCAGCATGTGAAAAAGCAATAAATGTTGCAGAATTAGGAGTAAACCCTATAAATGATGGAAATTCATTACGTTTAATGTTGCCTGAGCTAAATGAAGAAAGAAGAAAACAATTGGTTAAACAAACAAAAACATTAGGTGAAGAATCAAAAGTAGCAATCAGGAATATTCGTAGAGATGCAATTGATGAATGTAAAAAAATGCAAAAAAATTCAGAAATAACAGAAGATGACCTGAAATCAAATGAACAAGATATTCAGAAAATTACAGATAAATATACAGATATAGTTGATAATAGATTAGATGAAAAAGAAAAAGAAATAATGGAAATTTAGAAGTGGAAGGTTGATTTTGTGAAGAAGAGAGTAATTACAGGTATAATTATTATTGCCTTTCTGGTATTTATACTTTGGTTAAATATTCCAATTGTTGATACTATAGTTATATTTACAATATCTTTAATTGGAATGTATGAGTATAATAAAGCATTCAAATCAGCAGGATATAATGTTGTCCCTTTAATTGGATATTTAAGTTGCACCCCAATATTGCTTATTGGATTAAATATTGAAACCAAGAATATAATAACGATTGCTATGGTAGGTATTTCATTTCTTTTAATGTATACATTTATTTATTCGATATTAAGAAAATTAAAGACTACAATTATTGAGGTATCAATTACTGCATTATCTTTTATATATATTCCTTTTTTATTTTCATTTCTAAAATTAATATTAATGATGGAAAATGGAAGAATATTGATATGGTTTGTAATTATGGGTGCATTTGCTTGTGACACAATGGCTTATTTAATAGGATGTAAATTTGGAAAGAGAAAATTATGCCCTGATGTTAGTCCAAAAAAGACTATTGAAGGATCGATTGCAGGAATTATAGGGGTAATAATAGCATATATTATAATATATGCTATTGCAAAGTATGGTTTTAGTATACAATTAAATATTTGGCTTATTATGCTTATGGCTATTGTGTCCGGTGTAAATGGTCAATTTGGAGATTTAGCAGCGTCAGCTATAAAAAGATTTTGTAAGATTAAAGATTTTGGAACAATAATGCCAGGACATGGTGGAATATTAGATAGGTGTGATAGTATAATGTTTGTAGCACCTTTGGTATATATTATTTTAAAGGTATATATGTTTATGTAGATGGAGGTAATATATTTGTTATCATTTTTAATTACAATAGTAAAATTGTTATTGATTATATGTGCTGTGGCTACAGTACATGAGTTTGGTCACTTTTTTGTTTCCAAACTTTTTAAGGTACAGGTTAATGAATTTGCAATAGGATTTGGACCTAAGATTTTTCAAAAAAAAATTGGGAGTACTATGTATTCATTAAGATGTATACCCCTTGGAGGATATTGTGCGATTGAGGGAGAAGATGGAAATTCAGATAGTGAACATTCCTTTGCAAACATTTTATGGTACAAGAAAATTTTAATATTAGTTGCTGGGGTTATTATGAACGCAGTACTTGCAATAGTGATATTTTTAAGTATAGCATTTTCATATAAAACTGCTACTACACAAATAACAGAATTTACAGATAATTCTGTATTGGAACAGGCTGGAGTACAAGTTGGAGATACTATTTGCTCTATTAATGGTAAAAAGACAACTATTTTATCTGATGTTATAAATCAGGATGTAAATTATGGACAGAGTGTTGAAATTGAATATCTACATGATGGAGAATTAAAAAAGGTAGTTGTAAATAATGCTGTAACAAAAATAGGAAATATTGGCATTGCTTTTAAAACTGATGAAAATTCAGGAACTGTTACAAACGAAATTGATATGGTATCAGGTGGCAGTGCAGCGGTTAAGGCTGGACTTAAATCAGGAGATAAAATTTTAAAAATTAATGATGTTGAAGTAAATAATGCGGCTGATGTTACTTCCATAATCCGTGAGAATGCAAACAATGAGATTTCATTTACAATTGATAGAAAAGGTGAAACATTAATTAAATCTATTACACCAGTTGAAAAAGAAAATTTTAATCTAGGAATAAAAAGTACACGAATTGAAAATACTAATCTAAAATATGCGATATGTAATACCATAAGTGATGTATCAAATATCATTGGTTCATATGTTGACCTTTTTAAAGGAAAAGTTGGAATTAATGATATGTCAGGAATAGTTGGAATAGGAGAGGTTGTTTCTAAATCTAAAGGAATTATTAGTTTCTTAAAGTTGATGGCAATGATTTCCCTTGCTGTAGGAGTTGCAAATATTATGCCTTTTCCTCCACTTGATGGAGGAAAAGTGGTGCTTGTCCTTTTTGAAACAATTACAAGGAAGAAGGTTTCTGAAAACGTTGAAGCGATAATTTCATATATTGGATTTGGTTTGCTAATATTATTAACATTGTTTGTAACCTATAAAGATATTATTAGAATAATTTAAGAAAAAAGCCACGATAGTCTTAATATAGCTATCGTGGCTTTTCTTAATTGATTTTTAAATTAAATTTTCGTTTGGAAGGGGAAATTGTAATTTGACAGTTATAATCAATTGTGTAGCAATATTCATCAATTACAATATTAGCAAATATATTTGGGCTAGTATTTGAAAATGTTGCTAACTTATTCGGAAATTTTTTTCCATTTTTTTCTTCTGGTTTAATGGAAAAAATAGTTATTGTTTGACCTTTTTTTGTTACAATTAACTTATCATAAATAAATGAAAAATTATGACAATCATTGATAATTAAATCATCATTTAAAAAGAGATCAAATATACCTTCCCGTACGTTAATCCAAAATCCATTTTTTAGTTTATAAATGTTTCCCATATCCATTACCTCCATTACAAGAATAATTAAAATATAAACTCTAGTAAAGTATATGATAGAAAATTAAAAAAATTACATATTCGATAAAAGTTGACAAAAGTTTTCATGCATAGTATAATATCTGTATAGAATATATTATTCTAAATTTTGTATTGGAGAATTTTAGGAGGTGAAAATATGAATTATGATTATTCAACAAGCTACACTTCAGCTGATCTTGCAACAGCTGGAATAACAGGAGGACTAATGGTTGTTTATGGAATACTTGGTTGCGTTATTGGAGTACTTGGAATAATAGCAATGTGGAAGATCTTCACAAAAGCTGGTAAACCAGGTTGGGCTGCTATAGTACCTGTTTACAATATGGTAGTGTTATATCAAATTGTTGGTTTAAATCCATTATTACTTCTAATACTTATCGGAGCTATAATTCCTTTTGTAAACTTTTTAGTTATGATTGCTTTCTTTGTACTTAACATTATATCTAGTATAAGACTTGCAAAAGTATTTGGTAAAGGAACAGGCTTTGCTGTAGGTTTAATCTTCTTACCATTTATATTTCAATTAATACTTGCATTTGATAAGTCTGAATATGTTGGTGTAGAGGCTGCAAAATAAGTAAATTTAAAAGCTGCTAATTATTTAGCAGTTTTTTTGGTATAAAATTTAAAAAGACAAGTATAATGTATTGTGTATTATGGAGGTATCAATATGCAATATGTTATATTTTCTTTGTGTGTTATAGCAGTTATAATAATTGCAAAAATATTTTCATGGCCTTTTAAAAAGATTATAAAATTAATATTTAATATAGCTTTAGGTCTACTTTTAATCGTAATAACAAATATTTTAGGTGAAAATATAGGGCTTCATATTTCATTTAATATTGTTACTGCAATTATTTCTGGTCTTCTTGGTGTTCCTGGAGTTGGTTGTCTTATTGTATTACATTATATTTTTTAAAATATATTGATGCATATTAAAATTTTATTTGCAAAAACTAATAACGGTTTATTGGAGGATATATATAATGCAAGTAAAAAATAAATATGTATTTTTTTTATTATCTGTTGTTTTTTTAGTACTATTACTATATTTATCTATTAATAATATTAATGTTTTTTCATCTGTAGATAAATTTAAAATAATTAGCGTAGCGTCTGATTTGGATGAAAAAAAGGAAGAAAAGCAAAGCTCAACAAGTACTAATACCCCAAGTGGGGATGATATGGTAAAGCTTCTTGCCAGACTTATAAATGGTGAAGCAAGAGGGGAACCTTACGAAGGGCAAGTAGCAGTTGGAGCTGTTATAATGAATAGGGTAAAAAGTGCAAAGTTTCCAAATACTATAGCTGGTGTTATATATCAAAAAGGTCAATTTTCATGTATTACTGATGGACAATTTAATGCAGCAATAGAAGAAAATTCAACAGTATATAAAGCTGCACAAGATGCCATGAATGGTTTAGATCCTACAAATGGTGCTCTTTATTTCTATAATCCGTCTAAAACTAAAAGTAAATGGTTATTTTCACTCCCTGTAGTTGCAACTATAGGAGAACATAAATTTTCACTAGGGGAGGAAGAAAAATGATTGAAAAGATAGAAATAAAATTAAATAAATTAAAGAAAAAAGTAAATAAAAAAGTTTTAAATGTTGCAATTTTTATGACATTTGGAGCTTTAATTATATTTTCATTAGAAATGGCTAATAATTTTAAAAGGCAAAAAAACTTAGTTCAAGACGAATATAACAAATCTATGTATCTTGCAGTTTCATATATAAATAATGTTGAGGTGGATTTAGCAAAATTGCTTGTTACATCTACTCCTAAAATGAGTGCAGTTACACTTGCTGATATTTGGAAACAAGCCAATCTTGCAAAAGAATGTCTAGAGCAAATACCAGTAGGTCAAAATTCAATGGCAAATGCATCAAAATATTTAACTCAAGTAAGTGATTTTTCATATACGTTAATGAAGCAGAATATTTCTGATATAAAATTAACAGAAGAGGAGTATGAAAAATTAAAACATATATATGAAGATTCAAGTAAATTATCATCAAAGATGAGTGATATATATGATGATTTAAATGCTGGAAGAATAAAATGGGATGAATTAGAAAAGATTGGAAATGAAAAATTACCTGATAACGATATTTCAAATAGTATTTCTGAAGTTGGGAAGACTTTTCAAAATTATGAGGGGTTAATATATGATGGGGCCTTTTCTGATCATTTGTTATCATCAGAGCCTAAATTTTTATCGCAAAAAGAAATATCTGAGGATGATGCTAAAAAGTATATAGAGGAAGTCATTTTAAATGATGAAAAAATTGAGAAAATAGAGTTTAAAGGGGAATCTAATGGAAAAATAGAATTATATAATTTTGATGTTACTTTGGATTCAAAACAAAAAAGAACAATTAGTATAACTAAAAATGATTGCAAGTTATATCTTATGATTGGAGATAAGAAGGTAAAAGAACAAAATATAAGCGTTGACGAAGCAAAAAAAAGAGGAGTGGAATTTTTAAATAAACTTGGAATAGATAATATGATAGAAACATATTATCAAAAGACAGAAAATATGATAGTTATAAATTACGCAGCTACACAAGATGGTGTTATACTTTATCCTGATTTAATTAAAGTAAAAATTTCACTTGATGATGGAAAAGTATACGGAGTAGAAGCAGCAGGATACATATTTAATCATACAACAAGAAATAATTTAAAGCCTAGTATATCACAGGGAAAAGCTAAAAGTATACTCAATTCTAGTTTAGAAATCATATCCTCAGACATGGCATTAATTCCTACAGAGTCAAATTCTGAAATTCTTACATATGAATTCAAAGGAAAGATAGATAATAGGGAATTTTTAATATATATAAATGCTGATAATGCAAGAGAGGAAAAAGTGCTTCTTGTTATTGATAATAAAAATGGAGTATTAACAATGTAATATTATGTTAAAATATATTCTTTAAATTTGCTAAATATTGACAAAATTTGCGTAATATTATACAATAATAATGTTGTTAAGAAGGGGGAATTTTTTATGGTAGATATATATATAACAGATCAAAGAACAAGAAATTTGAATAAAATTGAAAAACCAGTAAAAGGATGTTGGATTAATATGGTCTCCCCCACAGATAATGAAATTAGAAAAATAAGTAGATCAGTAAGAATAAAAGAACATTTACTTAGATATCCACTAGATATAGCAGAAAAAGCACATATTGATATTGAAGATGAATCAATTCTTATTGTTGTAGATTCACCTGCCACAGAAATGAATGAGGGAGAAAAAATTTATACAACAATGCCTCTTGGAATGATAATTGTAAGAGATGAAATTTTAATAACAATATCTCAAGTAAGAATTAATTCTGTTTATAAAGTATTGAGTGAAAATAAATTTGGTGTTGAAACGGATAAAAAATCAAGGTTTACATTTCAAATATTATACGGTATAGCTCAGGATTATATTAGATATCTTACATACATAAATAGAGATTTAGATAAATTTGAAAACAAAATGTTAAAATCAATGAGTAATAAAGAATTACTTAAAATGATGACTTTTGAAAAAACTATGGTATATTTTAATGCTTCTGTAAAAGGAAATCAAGTTGTTCTTGAAAAATTAAATAAGGGAAAAGTTTTACCATTATATGATGAAGATGAGGATATTCTTGAGGATACTCTTATAGAAAATAGACAAGCAATTGAAATGATTCAGACATATAGTGAGATATTAAATGGAATTGTTGAGATGTTTGGAACGGTAGTATCTAATAACTTAAATACTGTGATGAAATGGCTTACTTCAATAACACTTGTAATCTCAGTTCCAACAATGATTGCAAGTTTTCTTGGAATGAATGTTGATTTTCCATTTAATACAAGTACAATAGGTTTTTACGGCGTAATTATAATTTCTATTTTAGTTACAGTTGTTATTACTTTTATTTTAAGAAAAAAGGATTTACTATAAATTATGATTAGTAAGACTAAAAAATATTTTTGAGATAAATTGGTATAAAAAATATATAGCTGTTAATATTTATTGAAAGCTTTAATAGTATTATAAAATTTTGGACTTATTTGACATAATTTATAAAAAATGGTATAATGAGTATAGGTCAAATAAATTAAAATTTAACAATTGGAGGATTTTTTATGACTTATCAAAATTTTTTTGCTTTTTCATTTGGAGGAGAAAATGATTTTGGAGAAATTACAGAGATTGGTAAGGAAAATGTGATTGATTTTTCATCCAAACCTGTTGGAGTTGGATTCGCTTTAAGAAACGGTGTAGATATACAGCTTGATATGCCGACAAGAATTGATGTTATTATTAGTTGCAGTTCTGATTTAAACCTTTCAGTTGAGTTTAAAACGGTTATGTCAGGAGGGGCTTCAGAAAAATCTGAGAAAATCACTTTAAAAAGAGGTCAGAATAATATTTCAGTCTGTGTACCGAAATTATTATCAGATCTAAAGGAAATTGTTTTTTTCTTCCCAAGAGAAAAAAGAGAAGATGATGTTTCAATCGTATTTGACAAGTTGTTAGTACACTAAAATAAGGTGCCTAGATATTTCTAGGCACCTTAAAGTTTATTATAAATCTTCTTCATCTTGGCTCTAGTGGTGTTTACACCAATCATCTTCCTCTACTTCTTTTTTATCAAGTGTGCAAATTTCTCTTCTTTTATCATAGTGAATACAGTTTTCACAAGTATCATGTTTTTCTCTTCCCGTAGTAATACCTCCTAAACATATATATTTATTATATCCAACTATTCTAAAAAATCAATAATGTTTTAAAAAATGATATAAATTATTTAAAAGTATGTGATATAATTATAGAAAGGGTGAGAAGAGTGAAAGTTTTATCAATAATAGAACCATGGGCATCCCTTATTGCAAATGGTAAAAAAAGTATTGAAACAAGAAGTTGGAAAACTTCATATAGGGGTGAGTTATATATTCATGCAAGTAAGAAGAAAGAAAAAGTGACTCAGCATATACAAGAATTAATGGCCTTGATGCCTGATATTAAAATGGAGTATGGAAACATTATATGTAAATGTAATTTAGTTGATTGTATTTATATGGATGAAAAATTTATTAATAAGATAAAAGAAAATAAAATTGAGTATTTATGTGGAGAGTATTCAATAGGAAGATATGCATGGATACTTGATAATGTTGAAATGTTAGATGAAAAAATTCCAGCTAGAGGTAAATTAAATATATGGAATTTTTATTAAAAATAATTACTAAAAGAAGGAAAAGAAGAATATGATAATAGTTGATAAAAAGATAAGAAAAAGTGAAGAGGAGTATCTTAAGTCTCTTGGATATAACATATGGAAAGTTGAAAATTCAAATAATGTATATGATGAAATATCTAGTCATGCAGACATATTTTTTACTAAATTAAATGATAAAATAGTGGTTGAACCTACATTTTATGATAAATTAAATAGTTGTTATGATAAATGCATAAAAGGTAAGAGTATATTAAGAGAAGAATACCCATTTGATATAGCATATAACGTTTGTCAAATAGGAAATAATGTTATACATAATTTTAAATATACCGACAAAAAAGTGATGGAGATAATAAAAGATGAAAAATTAAATATGATAAATATAAATCAAGGATATAGTAATTGTAGTATTGCTGTAATAGATGAAAATAGTGCAATAGTTACTGATAAAAAAATAGCAGATATTCTAAAGAAAAACAATATTGATGTGCTTCTAATAGAAGATAAAATTGATATAAAATTACTAAAAAATAATAATGAGTATTCTAATATGTCAGGATTTATTGGGGGATGTATTGCAAGACTTGATGATAAGATTATAATATTTGGAGATAGAAAATATATAGATAGAAATAATAAAATTGAAGAATTTGTAAAGAGAAGAAAATTAAAATTAGTTGATTTTAAGAATATACCTGTTATAGATTATGGCGGAATAGTGAGTATTTAGGATATAGGTATTATAAAATATTTGTATAAAAAATAATTAATTTAATGTAGTACCTATTTTTTAGGTACTTTATTTTGTGCGACAGGCATGTCGTTTAGCTAATCGGTGAAAGTCCGTATTGGAGGTAT
>OIYR01000029.1_pt1 | contig 85318 bp, 117 predicted proteins | sample 1588221 | NCBI WGS metagenome assembly OIYR01 (sample SAMN03283292) | human gut metagenome | biome: human-associated habitat; material: feces | host: Homo sapiens | place: Peru | collected 2012
GGTGATGCCGTGTGACCGTGCTACACTGTAGCATGGACCGTGCTACACTGTAGCATGGACCGTGCTACACTGTAGCACGCGTGTCATGCTATAGCATGGCATTGTGGTTAGACCATAGGCGGAAATGAGATTAAATGAGATTATGTCATCATTTTCGCAGCCGTTTCGGCAGTACACACGTCCTCCAGAAATTCATAGCCAGCTTGGTCGTCGAATAGTAATTCAGAACCCGTCCAGCGTAGTCTGGCTCTTCTTCTCGGGGCGGTACATCTTCCTGAAGATCGCGGTCAGACAGGGCACCGCGATCGAGTTCCCCGCCAGCCTGTACAGCACCGTGTCCGAGTAGCCGAGCGCCTTCACTTTCTCATACGCCTCGTCCGAAAAACCTTGGAGACGCCAGCATTCCAGGGGCGAGAGCTTGCGGAATCTCATTCCGTCCAACTCGATCTTCGGTATGTGTCCGCCTCCGCAGGCGGTCGTGACGGTCGGGGACATACCAGAAATTGAGTAGATACGCTTTATGCAGTCGTGGCCCTTCCCCGCCAGCGTGGCCGTCTGGACGCACACGAAGTTGTCCGTCTTCCTCGACCCGGCCTGTGTCGTCACGGTGAACGCCGTGTCCTCGGTCCCCTTCGGCTTGAACCTGAAGCCGTTGCCCTTGTCCATCTGCTTCCCCGTGCTCCTCATGAGGCCCTCCAGCCTCGACTCCGACAGGTAGTACTTCTCCGGCACGTCCTCCACGTCCTCCAGCACGTCCTCCAGCACGCGCCCGTCGGGACACGGCTCGGGGAACTCGAACACGCCGTCCAGCGAGGACACCATGAAGCACCTCTTCCTGCTCTGGGGCACGCCGTAGTCCTTGGCGTTGAGGATCGCGTACCTCGACTTGTAGCCCAGCTGAGCCAGCGCGTCCGTCATGCGCCTGAACTCCGGCTCGTTCTTCGGCGAGAGGATCGCCGGCACGTTCTCCATGACCAGCGCCCTCGGGGGAACGCCCCGTGCCACGGCGTCCCTCACCAGCCTGATCACCTCCCAGCAGAGAGACGAGGCGGTGCCAGATCCCTCAACCATGCCCTCTTGCTTTCCTGCAATCGAACAGCTTGTGCAAGGATACGACCAAGTCACCAGATCGCAATCGGGCAGGTGCTCCACCTTCGTTATGTCCCCGAGGTTGGGCGTGTCCCCGTGGATCGCGCAGTAGGCCCTGTAGGCCTGCGGGTCGATCTCGCAACAGATCGCATCGTGTTCGATCCCCAGTTCTACCATTGCGGCTCTCGTTGCACCTATTCCCGAAAAAAGTTCAACCATCCTCATTCGCATTCCTCCTTCCATATCTTCATCGCGGCTTCCTTCAGCGCCTTCGTCATCGGCCATCCTTCGACGGCCTGCAACTCGCGTGCCTCCGTGTCCACCCGGCGCTCGTCCGCGCCGTGGTTGACGGTCCACGAGTTCTGCGACAGATACTCCGAGGTCCACATCTCGATGCGGTCGCCGTGCTTCGACGACCACACCTCGACGTGGAATCCGCGGGGACAGCGCGCCATCTCGCCCGCGGCCTTCTTCATCCCTGATACCTTCATCACTCACTCCACCTCCCTGCAGAAGCATCCGTTCTCGAACTCATCTATCTCCCAGTCTTCGGCGAATATCATTTCGCTCTGGGGGTCCAGCGTCGGACTGATCTCCTTCGCCTGTTCGTCGTCCTCTGCCTCGAAATCCGTGTACGCGTAGTACTTGAAGTAGACTCTGTACTTCATCTCACTCCACCTCCGCATACTCACGGAATGTTATGAACTCCATCTTCTCGTGGTCCTCTATGATGACGATGTAATCCTGCTTCACCTCCACGTCTTCGGCCTTCCTTATCAGAAGGTCTCCCCATGTGAGTGACGCGTGGATACCTCCCCATTCTGTGGATATGCTCCACCCATCGGCAAGGCATAGGAAGTTGAATCCTCCCACGCAGAAGTCCTCGCCCTTATCGACAGCCTTCTGTATGCTCTCAACCATCTCTACTGCTTCTGCTCTATCCATCTCACTCCACCTTCTTGATGTTCCTCATGCCGAGCAGGGCATAGTATACCAGAAGGGTCTCGTAGTCTGAGAACCCGCACTTGTCCCTGATCGCGTCCATGTCGTTCGCCCTTAATCCCCGGCCGTACAGCTGGGTCGCTATGTCGTATGCTTCCGTTCCGTTCATTCACTCTCCCTCCTCGTCTTCTTCCTCGATCTCTATCCCGCCCTCGATGGTGCGCAGCGTCTGGGTGTAGCGTGCGGACTATCCGCACCCGGGGCACTCCAGCATCCCCGTCGCGAATATCATGTCGTCCGTGATCCACTCCATGTCGTTGCAATCGCTGAACAGGCGGCTCTCCCCGCACCTGGGGCATCTCATATCCTTGAACGAATCCATGTTCATCTCACTCCACCTCCGATCTCTTTCCGTCCTTGTATCTGTACTCCATTCCAATCAGTCCTCCTTGTATCCTATGACGGCATCCATGCCTTTCATCTCGGTCACCTCCTCGGCTTCGCCGAGATACTCGATGAGGTTCATCAGTTGGTCCTCCATGTCCGTCTCCCCGAGCAGTGCCCGTGCGAGATTGCAGCACAGGCTCTCCTTGTCGTCGTAGCCCATCTCCATCGCGCGGTCGATCATGTCGACCGCCACCGCACGCGCCAATGATATCGGCGTGTACTCCTCGCATAAGAACTCCTTGAGTTCCCTTGCTGTTTTGAAATCGATCTTCCTATCTGTATCCAAGAAATAATACATTTCCATTACCTCCATTCTCCGCGTTATGTACGGACCATTGTAAATATAAGTGAAAGATAAGATGTTTATTTAAAGGTTTTCTCAGCCCTCGATCCCGACGATCGCGTCCTGCGGACCCGCCGTGAACTCCTTGCTCCTCGGTCCGTGGTAGCGGAGCGCGACGCTCAGCCCCTCCGACGCGTAGAAGTCGTCGTGCGAGCCGTCGGTGTAGCCCGGCGGGATCTCCCCGTCCGAGCGGATGACGATCGCCGTGGGAACAACGCCCCTTATCCGATCCAAGTCCCTGTCGTATCTCCCGCCGTAGGAGTACACGATCCTGAAGTTGTCCGGCAGCTCGGCGGCCCGAAGGAGCCGAACCATCTTCGTGTATGCGTAGAACCTGATCCCGGCGTGCCTCCTCGCCGTGTCCAGCCACGCCTGAAGATACTCCTCGCTGAAGAAGTCCCCTGTATCGTGGACCCTGATCCGAACCTCCCTGCTCTTCGCCGTCGCTCTCCGCTCGGCGTCGTCCAGCTCGGCGTCGAGCTTCGGCCAGAAGGTCCCGTCGTCGATCATCTCCAGATTCTCCGCGTAGGCCTTCTGGGCATGATCCAGCCCCATGCGGCCCGTCTTCGCGTAGCACCCGTATCTGCACGCCCCTGCGCCCGGACACGTCCTCGCGGACGCCGGGATCGAGACGTTGTAGAAGACGTATCCCTCATGGGCCTTCATCGTCTTCTGCATCTTGCTGTTCTGTCCCAGGATCCTCATCCTGCTCATGCTCTCGCCTCCAGTATGCACTCGTATCCCTCGGGGATCTCGCACCCGTCCCATGCGAGCCAGTGTCCGCATTCCGAATCCAGCAGATCAACCAGCACGCGCTCGTATCTCTCCCTCTCGTGGCCGTCGCATTCCAGCACGGCCCTGTGGTAGTAGCGGACCGCGTTCTTCCTGCTCTTCCACTTCTTGACTTCGCCGTAGCAGATGACCGTTGCTGATTCGTTGAACATTTTCAATCCTCCTTGCTCTTGCTCTCGCATCTCTTGAAGTCGCTTATCGGCCTGACGTTCGCGCTGGAACGGCACGCCTTGCAGTAGCCCCTGTTGTACCCTCCGCAGTAGCTGCAGCGGTGGGTGGGGCCCGAAGGCCCCTGTTTCACCAGCCCATCTCCTTCCTGATCGCCTTGATCCCGGCGTGCCTGGTGTAGCCCGCCGTGAATGCCAGATGGTTCCCCAGCGCGTTCGCGCCGTGGTCTCCTATCGACTTGTTGGCCAGCCACTTCCGGCCCTTCGCGGACACGGCCTCGAAGGTCCAGATGTTGGTCCCGTCGTGATGGAACTGCTCGACGACGAGTTCGTCCCTGTCGTTGTCCACGTAGACGGACACGTCGGAGACCCATCTATCCCAGATGACCTGTCCGACCTCCCTGAAGTTCCTGACCACCATGGCGGTCCTGTGGACGCCGTCCCACGCGTGGATCTCTCCGCGCATGACCAGCGTGCCGTATTCGTTCGTCATCCTCTCGACGGTCTCCGCGAAGAGCTGCCTCATGTACTCCTCCTCGAACTCGAAGGTCCCGTCTTCGCCTCCCTGCTCGTGGATCTCGTACGGATCCGACGTATACACCAGAGTCTTTCCCATTCTATCAACTCCTCGGCAGTACATGCCCTGCCCGGCATCGTCCACTTCATGCGATGGTCGCGGGTCGGTCGCGGACGTTGGCCGACCTTTCGCGCCTGAAGGGCGCGCGCGTGGGAGCAACGCGCCCTCCTCGGGTTCAGTCGAACCCGAACACGTTCTTCATCCATTCGCCGAGCGTGGTCGCGGGTCCGTACCCCACGACTCCGCCGTCGACGTCCTCCATCCATCTCCCCTCTTCGCCCATCATGTCCATCTCGGCATAGACGTATCCCTCGGGGATGTTCCCGTCCTCGTCGGGCTCGTAGTCCTCGGGGTCCGGAGTCTCCCATTCATGGACATGGACGCGTATCCCGCAGCCCAGGTCGAAGGTCATGTCGTCCCATTTCTCGGGTTGCATCGCCAATACGATCGCCCTGCTCACATCCCCGTAGGGGACGATCCTGCATCCTCTCTCGTCTCTCATTCATCTCCCTCCGTATCTCTGCTCCGCAGTCTCCATGAAGGCGCCCTCCTCGGCCAGCCGTGACCGCACGGCGTTCTCGATGGCTTCCCTCGATATTCCTTCATGGGCCAGGGATACCATGACGACGGCCTCCTGTATTTCGACCCATGTCCAGCAACCTGCGGTCATGACTCGATGCTCCTGAACGCCCTGTACTCCTTGGAATACCAAAGAGTGGCGACCGTGCGGTCGTTCATCTCTTCCAGCGCCTCGGCCAGTGTCAAGTCGTAGACGCCGTTCGACCAGTAGGCGCGCGGGGGTACGGCGCCCTTGTCGAAGGAAAACCCCTTCCCGACCACAAAGTCGCCCATGCCCGGCTTGTATGCTATGCATATCAGATCGAGATCGTATGTGATCCCGATCATGCATATCCTCGTCCCTGCGTTCTCCAGTTCATTCAGCCCTTCCAGGATCTTGACATCCTGTCCGAGTCTGTTCATGTCCTCTCCTGCTCCTGTCAGCATCCGTATTCCTCCTTCCATGCCTCGATGTCCAGCTTCTCGAAGTCCTCGTCGAAGTCCCCGATGAGTATGATGCCCTCGTCCAGCCATTCGGCTGTCTCGACGACTCCCTTCGGGTCCCCGAAGTCCACGATCTCCAATCCGATGTTCAACCCATCCTCATACATCTCACAAAGGACCTGGCAAAGCCTGGTCATCCCATAAGATGGGTCGGCCTTTGTGCTCCTGTATCCGAGATTCTTGACCTTGTCCAGTGCCTCATTCAATGCGTCCTCGACGAACCAGTGGACATAGATGCCCACTACAGGACCGTGGTCCCCGACGCTCTCCTTCGGTACTATGATTGCTCTGTTTCCCATTCTCATTCCTCCTTGACTGTCACATCCAGCCCGAGCGTGGGGAAATGAATCCCGCCCGAGCACTTGCATTCATCCACCATCTCCCTCACGACATCGATGATGTCGGGACCGCATCCGTTCAGCATCGCGGTCAATAAATCGACTCCGTAGCTGGGGTCGTTCGATGCGCGATCCCAAAGGAACCGCGCGCATTCTTCGACGACCTGATTGATTCCGTACTCGGTCATGATGTATCTCACGACCTCCTCCTCGTCATTCAGTGTGTCGACTACCCTGTCGTTCGTATCTCCGAACCTTGCCTCGAATCTCATCCGAATCACCTCACGCGTACCATGAGCAGTACATCTCCTTGCCGTTCCACTTGCCCGCGAACTCATAAGAGCATACGCGGATCATGTTGTCCCTCGGGTCGACTCTCCTGAAGAACTCCTCGGATGCATCCTCGGACCCGATGATAGGGTACGCGATGCCCGACATGAACCCCTTCTCGACCCTCTGGGTTCTCATGGGCCTGACCCTGACGCCAGTCGGCGTGGCCTTGACGACCTTGTAGAAGCTGACGTTGGTTTGCTCCCATCCCCAGCTCGATGCCAGGATGTCTCCCTCTCTCAGTGCGTGCTTTATCTCCTGAGCCATTTCGATTCCTCCATTCATCCGATTCTATCCCCTTCGGGATTGGATGCCCTCGGACTCGGGTTTATCCATTGACCCGACGGTTGGGATGGCCAGCCGTCGTTTGGTCGGATCCCGCAGTATGGACCCCTGCGGATGGGTTAAGGGGTTTGGATGGGGACGGGCTCAGTCCTTGAACCTGAGCGATCCGACCCCTTCGACTGTGTTGGCGACGACCAGCGACCTTAGGCGCGGGTCGGCGACGTCCTCGGCCTTGATGTTGGTACCATCGAGTCCGCCGTTTCTGATGAACTCGAGTAGTGCCTGCGGGTCGGCCTTCGCGACTTCGGAGAGTAGGACCTTCCTAGCGGTCGCGAACTCGGCCTTGGTTCCGTCGGCGGTGAACGACCCTATCTCGATGCCGTTCATCCCTTCCTTGATGATTGCTTGGAACGCGTCGATGTCCTTCTTCTGGGCATCGGCGATGGCCTTGGACGCCCTATACTCGGGGTCCTTGGCCAGCGCGTTCCTTATGGTCATGGCCTGGGCCATGACCGTCTGAACGCTCTCGGACCTGGTGGCATCGCCGAACTGGGCCAGTGCCTGGGCCAGGTCGTTCTTAAGTCCCTTCGCAATAACGTCGTACTCAGACATTTCAGACTCCTCCATTTTCGGCCCGACTGGGTGATTTAAACCGCATCGGACATGATGGGACCGCTGGCCGTCGGCCAGCGGTTGGATGTTAGAATCTGGCCATGGCATGACCCGATAAGCCATGCCACGGGTTGGGAATATGTCGAGTTATAGGCTGGCCTAAAAATTACTGAAAGGCCTAAAAGCCACATAGCGGACGCTAGCGCATCCGCTGATGTAGGCGCGAATTCGCCTATAACCCGTGTTTGCCTGAGGCTTCACACACAACAAAACTCAATACTACGCATGGGTATATAAATATATGCATTGCATATAATTATATAGGGAAATAAAAAAAATATTTTCCGCGATACGGAATTTTTTCAGCGGATTTGGGGGGTGTGGACAAAAATATGCAGCACCAATTTCGAGACCGATATATCTACTTCCATGTCGGGATCCATGTCGCGATCCAAGCAGAAGCCGACATCCGGACCCGGTCGGGATCCGAGTCCGGGTCGATGTATAGGTCTGCGTACGGGTCCGAGTATGGGTCGGGTCCGTGTCGATGTATAGGTCCGGGTCCGGGCACGGATCCACCCCCGCCCCCCCCTCATATATCGTCTGTCCGGTATCCCATCGTCCGAGCCTCCGGCGTCTGCTCGGACGCTTCCTGTTCCTCCAACGATAGCACTTCCGCAACACACAGAACCTTTATATCGGCGGATCCCCATCGCATATCAGCAGGCATACTGGAGTCATAGCGGGGACGCACCGGGCAGTGCTTCCGAGCGGTCCGTGGCGAAAGGTATCCGTGCTTGTCCCGGCGCGGCCTGCGATGCGTCCCCGTGCGCCGGGCACCTTTATATCGACCCATCGCATACCGTCCCATGCGAGGGGAAGGCTTCTCACCAGGGTCCGCGACCGTCCTCTCGCCGTCTCGATTCGCGTTCGCCGGTCGCGGTCCCGCCTGCCGTTCCTCTGTCGCCGCCTCCGCCGTGCGTAACGATATATATCAAAACCGATATATCGGGAGTAGGTGAGTGAGAAGTGATCCTACCCAGGAAGGTGCTGCGGGACGTCAACGCCCTTGTGGCACCGCAGAGCAGATACGTCGACATCAGGCCGTCCTCCGACGGCTGGAGCATCAGGGCCGTCTCCACGGACCATGTGGCCATGGTGGACATGACCGTCCCCGCGACGTCGTTCGCGTCGTACGCGTACGACAGGGAGTACAGCCTCGACACGCAGGACATCAAGCGCGTCCTGGCGGTCGCAGGCGACGAGGTCGTCTGGACGGAGAAGGACGGCGAGGTCGTCGCCGAGTCGGGGCCCATGAGCATCACCATGCCCATGCACCCGTGCGAGGGCGAGAACAGGAGCGTCAGGGTGTTCGACTACCCGGCGGGGGGCATCGTCGGGGCGGGGGCGCTGGCTCCGCTGTTCAAGGCCATGGACCCCGCTCAGCCTTCGGTGCGCATAGGCGTGAAGGACGGGTGCGTGACGTTCGTCGGCAGGGACAAGGGCACCCGCAGGGGCGTCAGCCTGACCCTCTCCGGCGACGACGTCGCGGGCGTGTTCGGCGAGGCGGCGTGCAGCCTGCCCGCGCCCAGGCTGAAGGAGATCGTGTCGGCGCTGCCTCCCGACGTGGCGGCGGAGCTCGGCGTGGGGCACGACATCCCCGTGGAGCTCGGCGTCGAGGCGGGGCTGTGGAGCGCCAGGTGCCTCATTGCCCCGCTGATCGACGAGGAGGAGCTGTGAGATGCCGGAGCCCAAGACGGACGAGAGGCTCGTCTGGTGCGACGAGTGCAGGGCGTTCGCGCCGACCACCGTGGAGACGTTCGACTGGACGTGCCCGTCGTGCCATGCGCCCATCGACGTCCTCAGGTGCACGAGGTGCGGGTATGTGTGGAGGCCCAGGAGTCGCACGATGCCCAAGGCCTGCCCGAGGTGCAACTCGTACCTGTACGCGGTCAGGCCGATCAGGAGCGACATGTTCAGGAGGAGGCTGAGGGCCAGATGACCACGCCCGAGGACGCCATGATCGCCATGGCGGGGGTGGCGGCCAACAGGCTGATGGTGCTCGCAGGCCTCATGAGGGCCGAGGGGCTCGACCCGCACAGGGTCGTCGAGGCCGTGAGGTGCGTGGACGTCGCCATGGACGGGCTGAAGGCCCGTCGGGCGGAGAGGACGAGAGGACAGCAGACAGAGGAGATGCAGAGATGATAGAGGAGATGAAGGAGAGACTGGACGCGGCCCTCGGGGCCGTGGGGCTGAAGCACGACGAGTCGTCCGCGGACGCCGTGGAGATCTTCGGGGCGACGGACATGCCGTCGGCGCCCGCCGACCTGAGGGTCGCGGACCCGCAGGAGCAGGCACAGGCGGAGCAGGCACAGGCGGAGCAGGCACAGGCCCCCGAGCAGAAGGAGAAGGACGGCAGGTTCGACCCTGTGGACAACCCGGCGCACTACTGCGAGGGGCGGACGTACATGCCGATAGACGTCATAGAGGACTGGGAGCTGGGGTTCAACCTGGGCTCGTGCCTCAAGTACATCGCGAGGGCCGGAAGGAAGGGCGACGCGCTCGAGGACCTGAAGAAGGCGAGATTCTACCTGGACAGGGAGATCGGGACGATGGAGAGGAGATTCAAGGAGGAGTGAGACGTGGGTGTTAATATGGAGAACGACATATCGGGGATCATGAAGGACGATTATACAGGGGAGGTGTACAGGTGCCCCAGATGCGCGAGCATCATGCACACCGTCTCCGAGGACCAGAACGCCCGCAAGAGACCGCTGGTGGGCCTCATATGGAGGGAAACCCCTCCCAAGTGGGGACCCAAGGACGCCAGGGTCAGCAGGACGAGCTACAGCTACGCCTATTGCGACGCCTGCGGACTCCCCGTGGCCCTGCGCATACAGATGAGATACGGCACGCCGGCAAGGAAGGGCTGAGAGCATGGCCGAGGTCAAGTGCAGGGTGACCGTGGAGACCGCGGAGAGAGTGCTGGCCAAAGAGATGTTCGCCTCGCGCAAGGACGCGGACACGTACATGGAGCAGTATCTGGCGGAGGAGGACAACATCCTCGAGCGCGTGGGGCCGGGGGCGTACACCGTGGCGTTGGACGAGTTCTGCATCGACCAGTGGGTCTGCGCCGTGAAGAAGCTGGTGGTCGTGTGACGACCAAGAAGAAGCCACAGGTCGCACAGGCCCCGCGCGTCATGATCGTCGCGGTGAAGGGCGACCCCGTCCATGGCAACCACCAGAAGGATCTGCCCGCAGAAGTCGTGATGCGGTTCGTGGCGGACTGCCTCAAGGGCACGTTCCTGAACGGGAGGAACAGCATGGTGGCGATCGTCCCGCAGGTCGAGGGCAACCTGAGATGGTCGATCGATCGCGTGGTCCGGTACGTGGATCTGTTCTGCACCACGGACCCTTCCAAGGCGCAGGTCGTCGCCGACATGATGACCGCGAAGTACGATGAAGCAGGGGGCAAACCGGGCGATGTGGGTACGTCCCTGCTCGTCTGGGAGTTCGACCGCTTAAATATGTCATACGACATGATACCGCTAGAGTGATGCACCCATGGCTGCGAAGAAGAAGGTCGAACCTGCATCCGACGAGCTGCCCGCGATCCCCGTGGTCGGCGAGACGCCCGTCGAAGCGCCCGTGACTGAAGACGAACCCGCAGAGGTCCCCGCACCTGTCGCCGAGCCTCCCGCCGAGGCCCCCTCGGAGGAACCCGACCTCAGGGAGGAGATCCTGCGCATCCTGAAGATGCGCAACACGCACAAGCCCTCGCCGTCCCTCGTGGAGTTCACCATGAGGGTCAACCTGAGGAAGCGCTACGCGCTGATAGACATCGACGGCGACACCATCGCCGCGGCGTGGGCCAGATACAAGGAGCTCGCGGGGGACGTGGACAAGGAGGGCTTCATCATCCTCGTCCATGAGATCATGGAGAAGGACCTCCCGCGCATATTCCGCCAGGTCGACTACGTCCGCCTGGACTGAGCCTTCTCCCAAACCCTTTACCACTTTTTATACTCATACGCGCATATGCGCGACATATGACAGACAGATCCTCGGATGAACCCATCGAGCCGATGGAGAAGGCCATCAAGCTCGGGAGGAGCGATAAAGAGAAGGAGGGGCAGGACACCGTCGCCACGCCAGGAAATCCTCCCGGCCAGGAGAGGGGGGAGGAGAAGAAGAGCCTCTTCGACAACGTCAAAGACAAGGTCAAGAGAGGGGTTCAGAAGGTGGCCGACAAAGTGCTCCAACCCGGTGACAAGAGCGTCACCGATGAGGCAGAGGCCGAGACTCCCGACAAGCCCGATGAGACTGCTGGCACTGTGGATACGGACACTGCCGGCAAAGTCGAGCCGATCACCCCTGTAGACGATTCCAAGGACGAATCGAAGGTCGAGGATGCCACAGAAGAGGCGGGAGTCGACGAACCCGCACCCGAGCCCAAGCCTGAGCCCGCACCCGAGCCCGCACCCGAGGAGAAGCAGGTCGAGGAACCTGTCGAGGAGCACGAAGAAGAGCCTGTCGAAGAGACTCCTGAGGAACCGGTAGAGGAGTCCACAGAGGAATCCACCGAGGAACAGCAGGTCGAGGAACCTGTCGAGGAGCACAAGGAGGAACAGGAGAGGCCCGAGAAGCCCATGGCCATCGTCCAGGCGGAGAACCCCGACGTCAACTGGCGCAAGGCCAAGAACGTCATGTCCGCGCTGGCTACGACCGCAGGGGACACCACATCCAAGGGCTGGGACATCGCCCAGGGACTGGTCAAGATGTGCTTCACCCAGCCCCATGCGATCTCCGGCACATCCAGAGCCATCGGTCTGGCACTTGCATCCGTGGATACCGCGGGCGACCTCGGGATGAAGGCGGCCAGGCAGTACGGCGTCAACATCGACAACGACCAGGAGCTCAAGGAGGACATCCTCAAGGTGCGCCTGTACAAGAGGGCGCAGAAGGAGGGAGAGGAAGCTGCAGGGAACACGTTCAGGACGATCTCCCAATCCCTGAACGACCTGGGCGTGGACGACATCAGGGAGATGACCCCCGAGCAGCTCTCCAAGCACATCTCCGACATAGAGGCCGAGCGCCAGCGCATCGTGGACTCCCTGGAGGCCAGCAGAGGCAGGAAGTGGGGGATCAAGGATATCGGATCCACCTATGACATCCTCAAGTACAACAACTCCGCGGCCAAGGACCGCGGCCTTCTAATAGCCCAAGCCAACCACCTGCAGGACTACATGAAGAAGCTCTCCGCGCAGGCGAAGAACCTCAGCGCCGCGGATGCCGAGAAGCTCAGGGCGCAGCGTGCGACCGACAGAGCCAGGAGGATGCGGGCGTTCGACACGCTGGCCGACGGCCAGCCCAACCCCTGGAGCTCCATCCTGCGCCAGATGGATCCGAAGTTCAACACGGAGCTGGACCCGGACACGGGCCTGCCGGTGAGCCCCAGCGCCATCAACCGTATGATCAGAGTGACGACGGGTATGCTCCAGAAGCCCGGTATCACTCCCGAACAGACTCAGAAGCTCAGAGAGTCCATCGCAAAGCTGGCGGAGCACGCCAGGAAGATGGAATACGAGAAGCGTGCGGCGCCTCTCCGCGAATACGGCGAGCTCTGGGTCAAATTGGCCGAGACCAGCCCCGGGATCGCGAATTACGTGGACAAGGTCCTGAAGGGGGGAACATGGCCTTCCGATCAGCCTACGCAGTACATCCGCAATGCCATCGCGAAGTTCTATCTCGAGATGAAGCACAACGGAAGGACCGAGGAGGCCAACACGGCCCGTATGCTCATCCTGTCGCTGGATCAATTCGCAGAGAGGAAGAAGCTCAGCAACATGATCGCCAATTCCAGAGGCAGGCTGAGCCAGCTCAACATCTATCACGCCAACGCCCTCAAGAGGTTCGAGACAGAAAGGGAGAATGTGATGAAGGAGCTCAACGCGTTGCCCGCGGATCAGACCGGCAAGGCGAAGGAACTCAGGGATAGGCTCAGAGACCTGGATATGAGGATCGAGGTCGAGAAGAACATCGACGGGAATATCGGCGACGAGGAGGTCGAGAACGATGTCATCCAGCTCTCCAAGGACTACCTGGCGTATCATGAGGCTCTGATGAACGCGGGAGGAGACCGCGGGACGCAGTTCGATCCGAAGAACCAGGCAGTCATCGATGCGGGGAACAAACTGGTGCGTCAGGAGGAGATGCTCCGTCAGAAATACAGTCCGCCCGACCTGAAGCGCTGGTCGAACAACGCGACTCAGCCTCAGCCCAAGATAGAAGAGTTGATCGACGAACCGCCCCAGCCGGGTCCGAAACCGAAATCGAATCAGAGAAGGAGAAAGGGGAGGAAGAACAAGGGCGAGGACCCGCGCAAGCCCGACATGGACCAGTACGATACGTCCAAGCCGTATAAGACCGGCCCGGGTAAGGACAAGGACGGAAACGATATCGAGGTCATCGTCGATGCCGACGGCAAGCCGATCCTGGACGAGAACGGCAACCCCCGCAGGGTCTCGACGTTCAGGAACACGGACGGCACTGAGAGGAAGGTGGAATCCGACTTCGAAACGGGGAAGAACTATGTCGGAGAATTGTTCGAACGTGTCGCACAGCCTGTTCCCGAGCCAGAGCCAGAGCCAGAGCCAGAGGTTGTGACCCCTGAGACCCCAGTCGAGGAACCAGTTGAGGAACCAGTTGAGGAACCAGTTGAGGAAGAGAAGCCCAAGTGGTACGAGACGCCCAAGTGGAAGACCTATGCCAAGAGCATGAATGCCGCCGATCTCAAAGCGGAAATGGGCGACGAAGACTATGCAGCCTTGAGGAAACTTCTCGGACCGGAAGGCAATGGCAGGGGAGGCCTTTGGAAGGATACACGTAAGAATGGATTCAGGGCCTACCTCGCTAATAATCCGATCGATGAACTCGACACAAGTATCGGTATACCCAAGCTAACAGGGAAGGACATCCAACTCTATATTCAGGCGGTCAAGAACTACGAGGAGTATCAGAAGAAGGTCGCCGAGGATGCGCAGAACGCACGGAATCAGACTGCAGGAGACTCGTCATCCATCCCACCCTTCTCCGACCTGGCTAATACGCATAACAGGTTCTTCGGCGGTCGCGGGTTCGATGCACGCAGACCCGCATCTGTGATGAACGACATCCTGAAGCTCTCGGGAGAAAGAGGGGAGGAACAGCGCGAGATTTTGAAGGGACTCGTGAATGGGGACATCGACACGTACAACGAGGTCGTGAACAACATCCTCAGAAGCTACGGCATCCCCGAAGAAGAGCTTGGCAACGCGAAGCTGAGCAAGCTGAAGTCGTGGGTCCAGCTCAACCTGAACGGACTCGTATCCACGCTCCAGCAGAAGCAGGGGAAGAAGAGGTCGAGAGGCTCCAATCAGTACAAGCAGAGGGAGATCGTCACACCCGAGACCGTGACTCCAAAGACTGCGAACCCTGCTCCGAAGCCGAGAACGGAGCAGGAGCAGATGCTCGATGCGATCAACAACGGTGTTCCCTTCCCGAATGGGAAGGATGAGTTCGAGGCCTATCTCTCCAAGCTGACCAGCGCGGATCCCGCTATAGTCAAGGAACTCATGACCGATCTGAAGGCGACAGATGACAAAGGTATCGCGTCTCAAATGATAGATGCATTCCTCAATTCCTCCGACAATACCAAGCTGCACAGATTCAATGACGGAGGAACCAGGCTCAAGCAGGCCATCTACACCTCTGCGACAGCGCCTACGGAGGAGGAATTGAAAGCCCAGTGGGAGGAGAAGCAGAGGAAGGAAGAAGAGACCAAAAAGAAAGTCGACCAGAATCTCAGAGACTACCTGGAGAGACGCATCGAGGAGCAGAGGGCCAACGGTGTGGACGTAGACAGTCTGTATACAGACGACGTCAGGAACGAGATCCTTGATTCCATGAAGAGCTCTCCTTATGAATATAATGACGCGTTCGTCCACGCTGTGAGACGCTTCGTGAACAGAGATCTCGCAGATACTCTTAGTCCAGAGGAGATCAAACAGAACGAGGCGGCCAAGGAAGAAGAGGCGCAGTCCGGCGCTCTGACGTTCGATGATGCTCTGAAGGACGGGAAGAACATCAAGCGCAACAAGAACGGCAGCTATGCCGCGGGGCGCAAGAAGAACGGTACATACCAGGGCGTGAAGAGTCTGAACAAGGTCTTGATCGGTATCAGCAAGAACAAGAACGCCAGGACTCCTGAGGATTTCTCCAAATTCATGGACATCTGCACGGGCATCTCCAAGATGAAGGACGAGGCCCTTTCTCAAGTCTCATGGAGCAAACTCAATGAGATCCGCGCGTCCTTCGACAAGGATATGCTCAAGGAGAAGATGAAGTACAACGGATACGGGGATGCCGATGCGGAGAGACTGGCTGAGAGATACTCGAAGACCGAGCTCTCTCCCGACACCATCGGCGCATATGTCGGCGCTCCATCTTCGGGAAAGAATACGAACGCGAGTGGTGCTATACCGAAGCTGCCTGTGTCTCAGATGGGCCCCGATGACCTCAGCAACATCCTGAACGATTATGGAAGCGAACAGAGGGATGAAGCATTGGAGAGGGTCAAGAACTACAAAGGCCAGTATGATGCATTCCTAAAGGCCCTTGGCAAGACCTCCTTCGACGAGTTGGACCCGACTTCGCAGAAGACATTCGAAAACTGGGTTCCCTTGTTCAAATACCTCTCTGAAGGTCCCAAGGCCCCCGTAGAAGAGTCTCCTGCATCCGAGACGCCCCCTGAGGTGCAACCAATCGACGAATCGCTGGACGATTTGGATTTCGACTACGATGAAGATGGATCCGACACGGGGGTAGAGAGTGCTGAGGCGCAAACCGAGTCCAAGATCTCGGACGACGAAGAAGATTTCCAGATCGATGAGGAGAAGTCCAACAAGGTCATGGTGGATGCAAAACAGTTCGATGATAGATTCAACGAACTGGAGGAGGTCACGAAGACCGGAGTCACCAAGAAGAATCTTGATGAAGTCATGAGGATCGTAGACGATCTGAGCAACGCATTCGCAGAAATCGATGCGAATTACGGGGATGATACCATCTCCGAGGAGGCGGCCTCGGAGATCGACCGCATCGGCGAGAAGAATGCGGAGATCAACGGGTTGGAGAATGACTGCGACGGCCTCATGGAAGCTTATACCTCCCCGTTGAAAGGCGAGGATTGGCTGGAGGAGTTCGAAGCGTCATTGAAGAACTCCAAGTGGGAATCCGATCTCGGCAAGCAGATCGCCAAGCTCCTGATCAGGATGCACTCGGGAAAGACAGTCCGTACGGCTAACTACAAGGGTAAGGAGTACAAGCCCAAGGATAATTCGAGTCTGATCGCCGACGAAGGCGAGCTGGCGGGAGACTTGGATTACATCAATACGGACCCGGGATTCGTCGCCCATGGCGAACAATCTCCCGAAGAACTCGCCCGTGAAAGGGCGTTCAAGTCCCGCGCCTCCATGTCGTTCAGCGACCTGCTGAAGGAGTACGGATGGTGAAGAGATGCGCGAGGAGGTGAAAAGTCGAACGAACGATTGATGGGATGCGTCGAACGATGAATAGGTCGGTGCCCCGCGCATGAAGTATATCGACGATCGGAGATATAAAGGAAGCGATTGGCATGAAGAAGGAGCAGAAACCCACGATGGAATATCTGGACGCACGGGAGCCGATCCCGTACGAGAACAACGCCCGCGACAACGACGAGGCGGTGCCGTTCCTGATGAACAGCATCCACGACAGCGGGTTCATCAACCCCGTCATCCTCGACAAGGACGACATCATCGTCGCCGGACATACCCGCATCAAGGCGGCCAAGGCCCTGCTGGAGTCAGGTGATTGCGGTCTCTGGGGAGCGCCTCCCGAGGGGATGCCGCCGTCGGACCCACGCTACCGCCAGTACCAATGCCTGGCGCCTCTGGTGACCTGCGTGAGGGTCACGAATCTCACTCCCGAAGGGATCATGGCGTACCGCCTGGCGGACAACAAGGTCCAGGACTACAGCGGATGGGACTTCGAGAAGCTGGACATCGAGATGGCCAAGCTCGACGAGAAGATCGATCTGTCCAGGTTCGGTTTCGACCTGGCCCCTCTGACCTTCGACATCAAGGAGCCCGAGAAACCCCTCCCGGAGGCCCATGGAGACACGTTCGACCTACCGCCCGTGTCGGACACCTATGATGGGGCGAAGGCCTCCTACAAGGTCATGGCGTTCGTTTCCACCGAGGAGGAGGCGGATGATCTGGTCGAGTACTTGGAGTCGATGGGGTATGACGCTAAGAAGCTGAGATGAGTAGCGAGGGGCCGTGAGAATGGAAGAAAACCCGACCCCCCTTCTTGCGAGAACCGTTGCCTGCAGGGCAAAGGAACAAGATTGATAATACGCGCGGGATATAAGAACCTAGCGGAAGGTCGTTTTTCGGGACTTTCGAACGATACAGCACTGTATCGTTCATTTCCTTACGTTTCTCGACGATTCCGAACGATTCGTATATAAAGAAACGAACGTGAATCGGGATCTCTGTGAGGTCCGATACAGCGATACAGCGAATCCGATGAAATCTTCTGATTCTGATGCGTCAGAGATCGTTTTCAGTTGGATGAACTGTTCGGTAATGCCCGAATATGTGCATATCTCGTCTCGATATATCGGTACAAACTCCGATAAAATCCCGATAAAACCTGGTAAAAACCCCGTATTTTGATATCGCAGTCCACATGGCGATTTCAGGTAAAATTGTTTATATACGACTATCGTCATGTTCTTGTGGTATATATCTATATCGAATTTCAGATATTATGGATATAGTTAGATTCAACCTCATTATCAGAGCATTTTGCGGGAATTTTGTATCTTTTCATAAGTAGTATTTAAAGAAGTATTCTATTTTATATTCTATTATACACTGTTTCCTACGTACGATACAGAGATACAGTAAATACGTATAATAAGAATTATTTATTGTCTACAGGGAGAAAAAGAGGGGGAATAAAGTATAGGGAGAAATACACACGGAATTTGCCGTCGGTCTATATCGGACCTCTAAAACCCTATATTCCGATAGGAAATCATGTTTCCATGAGAACGCCCCCGAATCCTCGGACTCGCGTATGCACACGCGAGGCAGCGGAACAAACCTAGAAATACCCGACCGACCTTATCATAGGTCGCGAGAGCCGGAAGGTGCGCACTCATCCGAACAGAACCGCGAGGTGCGGAACATACCGGAACACAGAAAGGAGCAACGAGAATGGAGAGAAACGAGCATCCAGGCATAGAGACGCCCGACTACATCGCCCTATGGGGGAAGGAGTCGTCCGAGGAGGACGCATCCAAAGGCACGAAGAATCCCAATGAGGGTGACGAGTCGGACGACGACGATTACGGGCTCCGCGCCCCGTACACGAGGGAGAACATCGACATCTCCGCGAGATGGTTCGACGTGCCTCCGATCGTATTCTGCGGAGAGACGGCGAGCGACGAGGAATACAGGCGCGAGATCGAGACCCTCAAGACGTGCTACTCGTTCTTCAAGGTCTCACCGAGGGGCAAGGTCTCGTTCGACGATTTCGAGGTCTCGCGTTACGTGAAGGCGCATTACGTCGTCTTCTCCGAAGCGGGAGACATGTTCCGCTACAACGGCTTCTTCTACCAGCCGTTCCCCAGGGTCTGCTTCGACAAGATCATGTACGGCATCTCCAAAACCTTGGAGATCGCGCCTCCGACCCTGGGCAGCATCGAGAACTGCAGGAACCTGACCAGGACCGAGAACCTCATCATGGACCTCCCGATGTCCAACAAGGAGGAGTACGCGGACGACATCGTCCCGTTCCAGAACGGCCTATACAACGTGGACAGGGACATCCTGCTCCCGTTCACACCCAAATACTTCTGCACGAGCCTCAGGGGCGCGACATACGACCCGAGCATAAGGCACCATTCGGTCGAACACGTGTACAAGAGCATCATCCCGGACTCGGACACGAGGATGTTCTTCTTCGAGATGGTCGGGTACATGCTGTTCTCGCCCGAGCAGACGATCCCCGCCATGTTCTGCATCTACGGACCTGCCGAGACGGGGAAGAGCGCGCTGGGGAAGGCCATAGAAGCGGCCATGGGTATCGACGTCATCTCGCATCTCGACCTCATGCAGATCAGCGACAAGTTCACCACCGCAGAGATGGAGGGAAAGCTCCTGAACATCTGCGGAGAGACCGGCACGGGGGTCTTCGGAGGGCGCGTCCGTTCGGACGGCCAGCTGCTCAAGAAGATCTCCGAGGGGGGGGTCGTCACGGTTCAGCGCAAGAATCAGAGGCCGTTCGAGATGAAGGCCACCGCCAAGCTCCTCTTCCTCACAAATTCCGTCCCCAACTTCGGGGACACGACGTCCGGTATCTACCGCCGTCTCTACATCATCCCCTGCCGTCAGAAGCAGAAGACGGAGGACCGCATCTACGACAAGCTCACGGACGAGGAGGCGGTGTCATGGCTGGTCAACCAGGCCCTGAAGGGCTACAAGCGCTTCGTTAGGAACGGCAACAAGTTCGACGTGTCCGACGAGATGGAGAAAGAGAAGACCGCATTCAGGACGCAGGAACCCATCCAGGACTTCATCCTGAAGAAGTTCGGAACCCTGGACGTCACGACGGTCCATGTGGGCCTGCTGCACACGAACTCGGTCAACGAGGTCTACCAGGAATATCGCATGTACATGGACGACTCCGGCGGGAAGGCGCTGGACGTCCGCAAGTTCAGCGAGAAGCTGCGCAACGAGTACGGCCTGTCCTCTGGACGCAGGCACATCAGGAGATGCGACGGAGGGGACACCACGGAGGCGTTCTTCGTGGAGCCCGGGTCCGATCGGGATGCTAACAAGAGCAGGAGGAAGGGGGCGGGAGAATGAAGGAGGACATGAAGCGTCATGTCGACACCTGGACCGTCGAAGAGGTCGTGGAGACAGTCCACGGCATCCCTATAATCGAGATGGCTGGGAGCACCTATGTCTACAACGGCAGGTGGTTCGAGAAGGTCGAGTACCCCGATATCCGTCTCCTGCTCATCAAGGTCATCCGCGAGTACTACACAGCGTCGTGCGCCTACGACGTCCCTGAGCAGATCAAGTTCGAGGTCATCGAGTTCCTGCGCAAGAAAGGCCACCTCAGTGATCTGAGCGACCTCCCGCGCGACATCGTCGAGCTCGGGGGCGAGGATTGCATCAGGTTCGGACCCGTGAGACCCGCCGAAGGCGAGGAGACGGGCCGTTACATCCTTACGGACGCGTACCTGCGCGAGATGGGCGACCTCGGCGTGTTCTGATAGCATGTACACGCTGATGGAGCACCAGAAGACGGCCATCTTCATGATGGACGCCAACCCGTCTCTGGGGTGCTTCTACGCACCCGGTCTCGGGAAGACCGCGATCGCCCTCCACTGGGCGCTTGCGGCGCTGAAGGACGGCAGGATCGACGACGCGCTGATCGTCTGCCCCGCCTCGCTCGTGCCCAATTGGGAGGCGAACGTGGAGAAGATGGCGATGTTCGAGGGTGTGACGCCCTCCGACGTGGCCCTTCTGAAGGCGAAGGTGACGATCAGGTCGTTCCAGAAGACCTACAGGGTCACGAAGAGGACGATTCACCACAAGAACGGCAAGGAATCGGTCAAAAAGGACTTCGCCTTGCGCGACGACGTGGACAAATTATGGGGAGCGGTGTTGATCGACGAGTCCCAAGGCATCGGATCGTACAAGAGCAGGCAGACGAAGGCCTGTCTGACCCTCGCCAGGCTCGCGAAGTACCGCTACATCTTCTCGGGAACGCCCATTTCGGGCTCCACGAAGGCCGGCGGGAAGGACTATGCCAAGCTCTACGGGCAGTTCAACTTCCTCCACCCTGGATTATTCCCCACCTGGGCCATGTTCTGCAAGGATTTCGTCACCTCGTATGACAATTGGGGCAAGCCGAGGCGCTACAACGAGCCCGCATGCGAGGGATTGATGGCAGAATACGCCATCGCGGCCCGTCTGGAGGATTGCGTGGACATGCCGGACCGCACGGAGACCGTCATCCCGTGCGAATTGGAGGAGAAGAAGGTCTACAAGGACATCATGGAGGGTCGCATCGAGCAATACGGCATCGAATTGGCCAATGCGGGAGGCCAATACCGCAAGGTCCTGCAGGTCTGCAGCGGTTCTCTGAAGCGCGAGACCGATACGCTGACCCTGAAGACGTCCAAGGACGCCGTTCTGGCCGATATCATCGACGGAACCGATGACAAGATCGTCGTATTCTGCAATTACAGAGCCTCGATCGACCGTTGCAAGGCGATTTGCGAGGATAAAATGCGGAAAACGGTGGTTTTCGACGGCAGATCCGCAGGACCGACGTGGAAGGAGTTCCAAGAGGGCGATGCGGACGCGATCGTGCTCCAATATCAGGCAGGAGGGGCGGGATTGGACTTGTATGCAGGTCATACGATGGTTTTTTATGAGCCTACGCTGTCCGCACTCCTGTTGGAGCAGGCCAAGGCGCGCATATATCGCAAAGGACAGACGCAGAAGTGCCTCTACTACTACCTGAGCACCCCCGATTCGCTGGAATCCGACGTTCTGGACTCGGTCCGCAACGGAGTGGAGGTCACGGACGACGTCCTGTGCAGATTGGCGCACGGAAGGCTCCGAGGAAGGTGTCGAGATGAACTACCACGAGCAGAACATGCTGAACCATTGGTACAATGAGCGCCTGTACGACAACAAGGACTGCGTCGCGCCGTTCTTCCGGGGCTACACCGAGGAGGACATGGGTAAGACGACCCTCGGAAGGACCTCCTTCCACTATGACACTTCCAAAAGGAGATACGGAGTCATCGTCCTGCATCCTTCACTCAAGAAGCACAGGATCCTGATGGAAGGCGTGCTGTGGCACGAGTTCTGCCATGCCTGGGAATGGAGCGAGGATGCCACCACCGGCCACGGATCGGCCTTCAAGAAGCGCGAGAAGAGCAACATGAGGTTGTATTTCTACGATATCCTCGCGAAGCTCGCCTGTCCGTTTATTCGTTGATATAATAACAATTTTATTTGCACCAAACATATAAATATGGTGCAAACATATCCTACCTCAGCGCCTAAGCAAAGTGGCGCAGGAGATAGGAAATGGCAGAAGAAGAGAAGAAAGGGCTCATTCCGCCTCAGGCCGTGAAAGCAGCTGAGAAGGCGGCTTGCGAGACCGCGCCTGCAAGCACTGCGACGGGGATCCTCAAGGAGATCCTCGAGATGGAGTTCGATCCCAGGATCATGCAGAAGATGAACCTGCTCAGGCAGGAGGTCGTGAAGCTGAACTGGGTTCCCGACGGCATGATGGTCGTTCAGGGAAGATCGGTCTCCTACATCACCATCAACAAGGTCAAGGCGAACCTCGCACCCGTCCTGGCGAAGGTCGGGGTCGAGCTGAACCTGTTCTATGATGCTCCCGAGAAGCTGCCCGGCATCGGCAACATGTCGCAACAGTGGAAGGTCGCCCTGTATGGCAGATTCATCGACTGCGAGTCCGGCGCCAGTGTGCTGACCCGCACATACGGTGTTTCCGCGGATTCGGGAGACAAGGGACTCAAGAAGGCTCAGACCAGCGCCCTCGGCGTATGGCTATACTCCCAGTTCCTGCTCGCCGACTTCACAGACTCGGCGGACAACGAGGAGGACATCCCCGTGTTCCGCATGAAGAACCCGCAGGAGGTCGAAGAGTGTCGTTCCAAGATACAGGAGCACGCCGTCAAGCCCGCGACCCCTGCGAAGCCCGCCAAACCTGCCGTGAAGCCCAAAGAGGCTCCGAAGGTAGCGGAGGTTCAGAAAGAGCCTGAAGTGGCTCAGAAGGCCTCGGAGGCCCCCGCAACAGCCGATGCGCCAGCAACGGAGGAGAAGGTCGAGGAGAAGAAGGAGGAGACGGGCACCATGAACGCCCCCAAGTCCGATTTCAAGCCCTCCGCCATCCAGCAGAGGGCGATCGACAAGATCGTCGGCGAGTGGACGCAGGCCGCACAGGAAGGCAGGATCTCTCCCGAGGCGTTCAATAAGATGAGCGTCTCGTGCGCGTCCATGTCGTCCAAGGCCGAGGCCACCAAGTTCATCGAGAACTTCAGGGAGGTCAAGGAATGAGGACCTTCGAGGGCCCCTCCTGCCCGTTCGAGATAGACGGGAGGCGCATCCGCACGGACGGCAGCGTCCAGCATAAGGTGTCGGGGACCTCGATGGCAGGGATCCTGGGGCTGTCGCCCTGGTCGTCCCCGTTCCAGGTGGCGTGCAACCTGCTGGGGCTCTGTCGCGAGGACATCTCCAGCAAGCCCGCCATCAGGACGGGACAGATCCTAGAGCCCGTGGTCATCGACTACCTGGACAGGAGGTACCCCGAGAAGGGCGTGTTCCTCCCTGCCGAGGAGGTCTTCGAGAAGCGCGAGGGCGACCACGACGCATGGGTGTCGGATTTCGCCGATCCCGTGTTCGCGGGACACGTCGACGGAATCGTGATGTCCAGAGACGAGAACGCTGAGGAGCGCATCCTCGAGATCAAGACGTCCAGCAACATGGACTCGTGGGTCGACGGCGTGCCGGTGTACTACTACTGGCAGGTCGCCCTGTACAACGAGTTCCTGACCCAGAAGGACAACGCCTTCGTGGGGTTGGGCATCGTCAACATGGACACCTACCGCGATCCGCAATCGTGGGTCCCGTGCGACCGCAACGTCATGCTGTTCGACATGCAGATCGACCGCGCGGATGTGCAGGCCAAGATGGAGCAGATCCGCGAGTGGTACAGGGAGTACATCCTCAAGGGTGTGACTCCTGAGTACGACCCCGAGAACCCGAAGGACGTCGAGATGTTCGACTTCATCAGGGGTCTCGCGGACGATATCGAGGACGTACGCACCGACGTGGACGAGCTGGATCAGTGCGAGAGGGAGATTGCGGACATCGAGGAACGCAACAAGGCCGTCTACGAGAGGCGCGATGTCCTGAAGGACCGCATCAAGCAGTATATGGTCTACCACAGCATGAGCGCTGTGGACGGCTCGTCGAAGACGGCGACCCTGAGCAAGCAGGTCCGCACCACGCTGGACAAGAAGCTCCTGCTGGACGACGGCATCGACCCCGAGAAGTACTCGGTCAAGTCCGAGACAAACATGTTCAAGATGAAGAAAAGGAAATGAACTTTACACATCGCAAAGAAATGTAAAGTTGTGTAAAGTTGGATGAAAAGTTGAAAGGAGAGTAAAGGAAATGGCATTCAAAGCAACAAAATGGGCACTCAGCAACATCGACATCGACCCCGACGCACCTATCGAGTACATCCAGCCCGAGCCGGGCTACCAGTACCTCCAGATCCTCGGAGCTAGCTGGGACGAGAACACCGCCAGGTACAGTCTGGACCTCAAGAGCCTCACCAACGAGGCCGAGTTCCGCCTGACGTACTTCTTCAGCGACAAGGACGACAAGTCCGTGCCTCCCAAGCTGACCAACAGGAAGCAGATGGGAACGATCGCCTCCTTGGGCAAGGCCCTTGCCGGAGTGAACATCAGCATCCCTCTGCCCGAGGACGTCATCGGCGGAGTTGTTCTTGCGGACGTCTCCATCACGGAGTCCGAGAAGGACGGCAAGATCAGGCACTTCGCCCGCGTCTACAAGTTCGAGCCGGTTCCCGAGGATATCGCTCTGTCCTATTCGAACATCGACCAGTACTATACCGAGGACGAGGAAGAGACCGCACCTGCGGAGGGCACCGAGGAGTGAACCCGAGGGCCCGCAAGGGCCCTCCCAAGGGTTGATGCGGAATGGGAACATATCTGCTGACAGCTACGGTCCGTGAGGATGCCATCGGCGTGAGGTACGTCACGATGCGTGCCGAATGGGAGTTCCCCGTGGGACTCAAGGTAAAGGTGATGATCGCCCGCCATCAGGACATCGACTCCAACGTGATGGACATGTTCACCGCCTTCGTCGTCAAGCGCGGTCGCGGCACGGCGTTCAATATCCCCAAGAAGGAGGTCGCCGACCTGACCGCGGGTACGTTGGTGGACATGATGATAGAAGTCGATGACAAGGAGAGGAGGCGTCTGCTTGCCGACTCCTGAAGGCATCATCAAGAAGGACATCAAGCACGCGCTGGATCAGGCGGGCGTGTACTGGACGATGGTCCCTGGAGGCGCATTCGGACGCAACGGCGAGCCCGACATGATCGCCTGTTGCGACGGCCGCTACATTGCGATAGAGGTCAAGACGCCCACGGGTGTCCAGTCGGACTGGCAGAAGCTCCGTCAGTCGCAGATAGAGGGCGCAGGGGGCATCTACATCCTCGCGAGGAGCGTGGACGACGTGATGGAGGTCATCAGCGATGTTCGGAAAGCGTAAGCGCATGGAGTTCCCGCTCTGCAATGTCTCTGTGGAGACCAGGCTGTACGACGGGGACCCCGACACAAAGGTGGTTTGTGTCGGCTTCGAGGGTGAGTCGAAGGAGCGTGCGGGAATCCTCCTGACTCCCGAGGGTCTGCAGGAGCTCGTGGAATACCTGCAGGAGTACCAACGGTCCGTTCTGTCCTTCGGCAGAAGGGCCTAAACCTTTTCTTTTTATATCACGGGGGACAATCAGGATAGCATCATGGCAGATCCTGACCCCGAACTCGGAATCACATATTGCACGCTCGAAGACATAGAGGACGTGCTGGACCTGCCCGACCCCTCGTACCCCGGGGAGACGCTCCGTTTCAGCGATACGTCCCATCCCAGGGCCGATTACGTTATCAAGCTGATCAAGTCGTCCGAGGAGCAGATCGACAGGATGCTCCACACGTCCTGGAGGGAGGTGCGCGTCAAGGACCGCATCAAGAATCTGGACAGGCCGGAGCACGACGAGCTCACATGGAGGTCCGAGATGGTGGCGCGCGGAGGGATCTCCGTGATGCTGTCCAAGGATCTGAGGCCGTGGGACCCCACAAAAGGCGACAAGATGGAGATGCGTCGTCGCTACACCAATGCATGGGTGGACATCTCGGAGTGGCCCGACATGGACGAGGAGGAGGCCGGGACGGGTCGCAAGCTGGCTTGGTTCGACGAACACGCCGGCATTCTCTACATCCGTCCGAGGCTCATCTCTCCCAGATTCAACTCGCTGAGGATAACCTATCGCTATGGAAAGACGGACCCTGTCCCAGAGGCGATCCGCAGGATGTGCACCCTCATGGTGTGCATCCAGATCCTGAAATCCCAAGCGTTCTACATCAAGGTGGGGCAGGGCGGGGACATCGCCTCCATCCGTCAGGATCTTATCCGCGGGTGGCAGGAGGAGATCAACGACATCCGCTCGTCCTATCAGCGGACCTGCTCCGTCGTAGGATTGTGGTGATCATGGACATACTCGACCAGGTCGACGACCCAGTGATCTCCGACCTGTTGTTCACGGACGATGCGAAGCTGGTCATGGACCTCCTCAAGGATAACTGGCCCGCCACACCGGGACAGGACCCGCCCGTGTTCATCTACGAGCTGGAGCAGATGATGGCCAACGCCCGCGGCGGAGCCATCGCAGTCTATCCCGTGTCCACGACCGAACAGGTCGCATCCTGCGACTACAGGACGGTTACGAGAAGGCCGAGGGTATCCATACTGATCTCGTGCAGATACAGAGAGCAGCTTATGCGGTACATGCGCATCGTCTACGCGATTCTGATGCGCGTCCGCCGTTCGGGAGTCTGTCGTCTGGGCCCGTATACGTACCTGGAGATCAACAATCGCAGGGTGCGCACCGACACCAACGGGTGGCACCAGGCGAACATAGACATCACGCTCACGGGATGGCACATCCCGCTGGTGGAGCCGGGACTATGATTATAAAGCACACAGGAGATGCGAAGAGCATGATATTCGAACAGAAGGTGGTGTGATGAGTTCCATCCGCTACGTATTGGAAGTGGCAGAAGCCAAGAGCTTCTCCGACGAGGATACGACATCCAAGAACTGGTTCGGTCTTCCTCCCGGGGCCATGATGTCGCACACGCACAACGTGTCCACCGAGATGATATACACAGCGGGTTCCAAGAAGCCCGACACCGTCATCTGGGGAGGGACTTCCGAGACGTGGGAGATCAGCTTCACCATGGATTATTCCAATCTGGGATTGCTGAGCATGATCTTCGACGAGCATACGGTCTCACCCGTTTCGAAGAGCGTCGGAGGCAAGGCTGTGACCCGTTACCTCCATACATTCTCCAAGCTCAACAATCAGTGGGTCAAACCGTTCATCATCCGCAGGACCACGCGCAATACGATAACCGATCCGAAGAGCAGCGATGAAGTCACGGTCTTCTCCGGGTGCGTGGCGAAATCCCTGCGCATCTCGTTCTCCTCGGGATCATCCAAGGCATCCGTGACGATCTCCGGTATCGGGAGGAAGCCGATCACCACTCTGACTCCCGCTACTGCGAACTATCAGCAGTACCAGGGGCATCCTGTCGAGTTCTCCTGTATGTTCTACGGGGATGATTATGTAGCCAACGTCGAGTCGCTGACAGTAGGGGTGGATATCGGAACCGCCGTCAGGCGTTCCACATGCACCGCCACTCCTGTCGGATACTACGAAGGCACATCCAGCTTCCAAGTCGGATTCACCGCATACTCCAACGACCCCAAGAGATATCTTCTAAGGGTGTATTCGGGAGGACAGGACCCAACGAATGCCCTCATCAGCGGTACGCAATATGCACCGATGTGCAAGAACAAGGTGCCGATTCCCGAGCTGACCATGACCTCGTTCAACACCTGTTGCGGGGAAGTGGCCAATGGAGACAACACAACTCGGCCTGAGACGATCCAGGAGGCCATCGACAGAGCCGACCTCTATATGAATATCAAGGCCAAGGGCATAGTGGCGAAGAGCTACACCTGGCAGAAGGGAGATGGACGTCTGATCGATCAGATGTCCTCTGCGGAATGCATGGACCTCTCCATCGAGGTGTTGAGCGACAAGAAGGGTTTCCAGTACGGGCCGGACCCGACGGGAGCTTGAGGGTATACACAAGGAGCAGATTGGAATGAGCGTGGGAGACATAGTATTGGATATGAGCAAGTACGGCGGACAGGGGCAGGTCGTTGTCGGCAAGCCCACCTTCCGTAGGAAGAGGGAGAAGGAGAACGCGGCCGCACGTGCATTGAGGTTCGAGAACGACCGGCTCGTGGCGACGGAGCTGGCGATAGGGGATATCGACACCATCGCTCACCTCGCGTACGTCAAGTCCGCGCCCTTCTCCACCTCGCTGGACAGTCTGGAGCCGTTCTACGACTACTGCGACATGCTTGACGCGGGACGTCTGGGGGCCGCAGAGGAGTTCTGGAACGACCTGTCCGAGGCTATCGAGAAGATCGACCAGGGGGCCACGCACCCTTTGGATTGATCTGCGCATCCGATCCCGATCTGGAGTTCGGGCTCCACATCTATGAGTCCAACCTCGAAAGCGGGATGCTTGCAGGCCCCTCCGCCTTGGTATACGGGTATGGGATATACCTCATGGGCGGAGGGACCCCCGAAGGGTTCGAAGACCTGACCGAAACGGATGTGCAGATCCTGATATCCACATACAACGGAATCCACATGAGGGATACAGACAGATTGCTCAAGGGGATCTACACGATGTTCGGAGGGAAAGACGAATGACGGATGACGACGGGTCGGTAACGATTGTTCTCAAGTTCACGGTCGATGAGAGCAGTGTGGACGAAGCCAAAGATAAGGCCAATCGGATCCTCCATGAGGGACTGGGTATACCAGTAAACACCGAAGTGATATCCAGTGAGGGCGGGGATGCGGATCCGAAGGCGGATTCACGTAAGTCCAAGGATGCTTTAACCAGCCTCACATCGTTGGTTAAGGATTACCTCAAGGAGAACAAGCGCGAGTTGACCGTCAAGGCTATCAAACAGGGCGAGGTGGCGATCTCTTCGTCCCTCAAGAAGGGATTCGGCATCGTAGAGGACATCTATGCCAGACTGAAGGCGTCCTCACCCCTGCTTCAAGCCATCGAGTCGTTGTTTCAATTGGCGGTGCAACTGGTATTCATGCCGATCGGGAACAAGCTCGGCGAAGTCCTTATACCCGCCACTATGGATCTCTTGGATAACGTCGTCGACCTGATGGATAAATTCGAGGGCAAGACGTTAGGGGAGATGTTCTCCATCGCCATCAACGAGGGAGTCAAGCTATTCGGATCGTACTTCACCTCGATAGGAAGCATGCTGGAGTCTCAGGGAGACAAAGTAAGCGGTATCGGCACTCTTCTCAGGACGATAGGAGAGTTCATACAAGGCCCTGCAGCGGGAGTACTGAACACGATCCTCACTGTGACATCGTTCATGTTGAGTCACCTGAAGGAGTTCGTGGCGTTATATATCGCTCTCAAGACCGCCGAGCTCGCCATGCAGGCTACCGGTGTTCTCGGATGGGTCGGAGCCAACGCAGGGATATTCACTGCAGTATCTGCACTTCTGGCCGGAGGCGCATCATTGGCCTTGATGAGCGGGATGGGCATGAAAACAGGCGGAAAGGTCCCGTCCACGCCCGGCGGACAGCTCAGAGTGCTCGGAGAAGGCGGAGAGGACGAATACGTCTTTCCCGAAAGCAAATTGGATAGCGTCGGAGGCGGGAATTACACCATAAACGTCTACGGCTATACGGATTCGGAGCTCAAAACCATCATACAGGACGTTGTGAACGAGCAGATCGCTCAGAGTCGCATCAGGAGCGGATTCTGATGAGTGAAGAAGGCGGAAAAGCCTTCATAACCCGCAGGTTGAAGCTGAAGAACGGCTCGATCGAGACGACTTCTGTCGAATTGACCAATGTAACCGAGATAGATTCCACGATAGGGGCTTCTCTCTCCGAGAAAGGGACGATAATCTACGGCGTAGACAACAATTTCATAATAGACCTCGGAACATACAAGCAATACGAGGTCTCTTTCGACCGTGTCACGCCCGATGATTACGACGATAGCTCTGATAGGTATAAGAATCAGGAGCGCTGGTCGAACGGGCATTGGTATCACAGGTTCTGCGACCTCTGGGACGTCTGGCAGAACTATACATTCAACACCGACGGGGAACTCCAAGGAGGTCTCAAATTCGACTATATCCCAGTGGATACAAGTCTATATCCCTTGATCTCGACGAACGTGTTTCTGATAGGAACGATCTCCGCATCATTCGGAGTGCAGAGGATGAAGTGCAAGATGACTCTGCTCGTCGCCCGTGCATCCTTGGACGAAGGTGTGGATCAGGACCTGGTTGATGTCAGATTCGCGCTCAGTTCTTCCGTGAGTTATGTGAAGAGGTACCCTATCGGAGCACAGATGGGCCTCGGTACGCCTCCTACGGAGTATCTTTCAGAATTGCCACAAGACGGTCGCGCATTCTATATGTGGTCGTACAATGGAACCACATATAGTCCCGAAAGCACCGTAGTCGTAGAGGAAGGAATGGTATTCACTGCAGTATGGAGATACCCCGAGTATACCTACGTCTTTGCAGAACCCGGAACTCATGAACTTGAAATTCCATCCGGCGTAGTCAGAGGCGTTGCATATGTGATCGGGGGAGGCGGATCGGGAGGACGCGCATTCAATTCGGGAAAGACCTGCTATTCTGCTGGAGGCGGAGGTGGATCGGGAGAATCCACGATTTTGAACTTCACAGTACCTCTGGATAAGAAGAAGCTGACCGTGACTGTAGGACATGGGGGGTTGTATAAAGAGGATGGCGAAAGTTCGTCGATAGATCTTACAGGAATCCCTCTTGTTGCAGGCGGGGGGAATGCAGGGGCTGACACGAATGGAGATGTGACGATAGTTTCCAAAGGCGGTGCTTTATACAATTCGGGCGGAAGCACGAATCGGGATCTCAATGCAAGAGGAGGAGATGGCGCGTACACACAGGGTATGGGGGTGCCGGGAATTGGAGCATACGGTGACGGAACATTCCAAGGAGGTTGCGGAGGAGGAGCTGCTGATCTGAATCTTACGATAAATACGGTTTCAAACTGCACCACAGATACAACTCTCGAAAAGACTGTGAATGTAGGATGGTGGTATTGGAAGGTGATTTATGAAGACGATCTGAATTGTACCGGGTCGATTGAGACAGTTTCTGGACAACTAGGAAAGCTCAAGATCAAGTGCAGGCCATCTTCTGAAGGATTCTATTATTATAGGGCAATCGTGGCAGATACGAACAACCCATATTATACATCTAGGCGTACCGTGGTGATATCGGGAGTGCATAAAGCATCATCCAGCGTAGTTGGATGCAAAGTCATATCCGTGGGAGGAAATGGAGGTCGTACCGGTCTTAAGGAGAAGATGGGGCGTCTTGGAGGAGGCGGAGGGTCTGCACCTACTGTGACTGAAGCGGCTGAAGGAGATTATATGACACTGGGAAGCGGTCCTGGAGGAGACGGGTTCGTAGCCGTCTCCTTCTTCACGGAGTGATTTACATGGAAGGAAATCTCGTGTTGAAGTGGGTAGACGATTACAAGGGGAGCACAACTCTGGATATGGGGTGTCCCACATCGTACAGTCCATCATTCTCCAAGAGCGTGTCCAAATTCCCCATCGTCACCCGTTCATACAGAGAGACCTTTGCGATCGATTCCAAGACCGGGATGCAACTATCTATCGGATTCGTTCGTAAGAATCCCTTGAATCCCAACGATCGCAGCTCCGACTCTACAATGTGGTCCAATGCCAAGTGGTTGCAGGAGGTGGATTCAGCGATGGACCGTTGGCAGGCGCGCAGCGACGGGTTCACGCTGGTGTTCAATTCATCCAGCGATAAGACCCCGATCCCGATCTACAGCGGATTCCCTGCAGAAGTGAGGAATGTATACATACAATCCATCAACACGCAATACAAGGAAGGGAGTCCGGAGGCCATCTATGGTACCATCACAGCCAAGGTGGGCACGATGAGGGTCAAGGTCAGGAGGAGATGATATGGCGAAGGCGATGAAGGCACAGGGCGATTACACGGTGCTCATGAGCGACAAGGATCGCAACTCGTACTACACGATATTGGGGAAGGTGAAGGGAACTGCGGTCAACTGCATCACTGAATACTCCATCCAGGGAGGCCCCGAGACGCCGTTCGAGATCCTATCCATCCTCATCCCCAAGCAACGCCTCAAATACGTGGCTCCCGACCTGGTGGATGGGATCGAGATAGGCAGGAACGAGATCGTCATCGATGCCGTGGGGTATGGAAGGTATACGGTGGTCAAGTGCAAGTACTCCGGAAGGAAGTATCGCATCACTGCATATTGCAACGCAGAGAGGCTCAAAGGCAGTACCTTGTACGCAGACGGTCAATACACGCCAGAGGGGTGGATCGTAGCCATCCTGAGCGATTCGACATATAATGTGACGCTCGAGGGGATCGTTCTGGACCATGACAACATGTATACCAAGAACGACATCGTCAGATTCTCGAGGGGCACCTCCGTGTGGTATGTCCTGCAGGTATGCGCCATCCTGATGGGTTGCAAGATATGGTTCGCAGAGAACAAGGCGTACGTAGTCGATTGCACCCGTGTATCGAGCAGATTCACGGACCCTGTCGCTTCATTGGACCTGTACCCCGATGATGAAGGCTCGGAAGCATACAGCAGAACGGTCGGAGACCCGACGCTCGGAAATGAGGGTACGGACACGATCGTCAACAGCGTCATCGTCAGGTGTATGGACACAGGAGACGGCGGTATAGAGACCTCCCAGGCCACCTCCAAAGCAACGGTCATCACGGCATCGGACGATGCGTCGGTCAGGAAATACGGCGAGTCGAAAGTGGGTCCGATCTCGGTCATGGAATTGAGAGAGGGTGAGATGGAACTCGAAGAGGAGAAGCCCGAAGGAGGCACCGAGGGCGAGGGCGGAACCGAAGAAGGAGATACGGGCGGTACAGAAGGCGGAGACACGGGAGAGGACTCCGAGAAGCCCAAGAAATACACACTCTCCCAAGGGACCACTTTCGCCACCAATTATATGCGGTATCTCGTAGAGCCTCAACAGAACATCACCTTCGAGATGAAGGAGATGGAGAAGAATGGTGATACGTACGGATGGGTACCGTACTTCTCTGCACCCGCGGCGTGTACGGATATAAGCGATGACGTCGACGAGATCTACATCGATAACGAGTCCTCGCTAACCAACAGCCCAAAGATCCAGAAGCTCCTTCTGTCTCAGTACGAGAGGCACTACCCGGAAGGGACGACTGCATATACATTCGGACTGCAACAGAACATCGATCTGTCTTCGAGTACGAGTCAGATCATGAATGCGCTGTACAATAATTGAGGGGTATTACCCCTCAATCAAATTCTTTTAAACAGGTAGTGGACAGATATCGCAAGTATTCCCGTGAGAGCACAGGCGATGGCCAGTCCTATTGGTGAGAGATGCATCTTGTCGACGGGTTTGATTTCATTGAAGATGGCATAGAATGTGTGAGACTCGGAGAACATTTCAAACTCCAAGTCGGAATATGTCTTGCCATTCGAGTCTATCCAGTACTTGAACTCGGAGCCTTCCTTGGTAGGCGTAGGGATGTCTACGATCATTCCTTGCTCGTCCAAGGTCGTCTTATAGATCTCCGTGTCGACCACGAAGCAGATCTCGATCGGTTCCTGGGTCTCGCCGTCCACCTCTTCCGCCACCAGCGGCACAAGGCAGACCATCAGAAGTATCGGTATCGCCAATAGTTTCCTCATAGTCGATATATCGACTTCCTCGTATATGTAGTCTTCCGATGACTTTACCTAGGCCGACTGCATGAGAGGCGTTGGAATCGACAGAGATATATCTTCGATTCGCATTCGGATGTATTGCGGATAGGGAGGCCACCCGAACGCCTGCTAATCCACTCTAGCAGGTTCCGCATATCTATTATGAGGGTGGAAAAGACGGAGGAGTGGAACAATGACAAGATGTCATGATCTAACTGGTCAGAGATTCGGAAGATTGCTCGTAGTCGCTAGGGCAGAAACTCCAGAAGGGAGGACGAGTGCATATTGGGTTTGTAAATGCGATTGCGGAAATATTGTTATCAGACCGACCTCAGGCTTAAATCCGGAGCACATTCGTTCTTGCGGGTGTTTTAATAAAGAGCATATTGGAAGCTTGAATCGTACACACGGGCTATGTTCAACGCGCCTTTATTCAATTTATTCAAATATGATTTCCAGGTGTAAGTATTCTAATCTGGATAATAGTTATAGGTACCATGATAGAGGGATAACTGTTTGTGATGAATGGCTGAATGATTTCAATACATTCCACGATTGGGCAATGTCGAACGGCTATTCCGATACCTTGTCTTTGGATAGGATGGATAACGATGGAAATTATTGTCCAGAGAACTGTAGGTGGATCACACATCAGGAACAGATGAACAACTGTAGCTTCAATAAACATTTCACGTATAATGGTGAAACACACACAGTTGCAGAATGGGCGAGGATTACCGGGATTTCAAAAGATTATATCTATGGTGGTTTGAGAAGGGGCTGGTCATTCGAGGATATCATGTTGGGAAAACCGAAGACTCCCGCAAGAGGAAAATTGATTGAGTGTAATGGTGAAAAACACACTCTGGCGGAGTGGAGTAGAATAACGGGGATTTCATCTTCTGCAATATTGGCTAGATTGAAGAGAGGGTGGGATGTAGAGAAAGCACTTGTAGAACCTCCCGTGGGGTGCCATGATGTCAAGAAGAATAACTTGTGACCTTACTGGTCAACGTTATGGTTTGCTGACAGTTGTCGATAGGGCCCCGAACCAAGGTAAGAAGGTTGTATGGAATTGTGTCTGCGACTGTGGCAATAAGAAAGTGGTTCAGACGTTCAATCTTATATTCGGGTATACTCGGTCCTGTGGATGCTACCGCAAGGAGAGAGCATCACAAGTCCACAGAAAGGATCGAATTGATGAATTAAGCGATATCAATCAGCTTATAAACTCTGCACTTCATTGAACATCTCATGACTGATGTCTACAGAGTCTTCGAGAAACAGACTCGCACAATAACCGGTGACAGGAAGGCGTATGCAGGTCAGGTGTTCGATTCGAATGCCACCACTCTGCATTTCACTCTCCTCGATAACGGAGAGGCGTGGAACTTTCAAGACGAAAACATGGTTCCCAAAATAGTCTTTAATGTCTGTGACGAGCGTGGATTCCCCTTCGTCTACGGATATGATACGGCCCCGGTCTTCGACGGATTCACTATATCCCTGCCGTACGAAGTGACCTCCCGTGCGAAAAGTAGCAGACTAGAGTATCAATTATGGTGGATCCGCGCAGATCTGGCCGACAAGTTCGATGGCACTGCCAACGGTATGATCGTCGGCACCTACATCCTCAGTGCGGTCGACGGAATCGCTATCAAGCCGTCCTGTGTCAAGCCGCCCAAGTGCGGATGCGGAGGCGACCTGCCCATCTCCCCCGCCGTGAATCCCAGCCTGATCTCCAGTCTGGAGTTCTATAGAGAACATGCCGTCCTCATCCCTATCGAGGCCACCCAGCCCCTCAACGGCTCCGGTATCGACCTCACAGTCCACTCCCTGAGCGGCCAGTGTCAGACCGCTCATCTCCCCGTGGCGACGGTGGATCTTAACGGTCACGTCAAAATCGACAATCTCCCCACGGGCAACCAGCCCGGTCAGATCCCCAAGCTCGTCGGTCCGATCATGAAGGACCAGGCGCTCGTCTACGGCCAGGTCGAGACGCAGTTCGGCTATGTCAACGGCTTCGTCGGTGCCGACCTGGCGGTCGCCCTGGAGTATGTTCCCATCGAGGAGAACGGCAATAAGACCAACAGGCACCTCCTGCAGCTCAAGGCCCCCAACGGCAAGATCTTGAGCACCGTCGACCTCCCTATCGAGAACGTCATCAAGGGCGCCGAGTACAAGGTGGAGGAGAGGGCCATTTGGTTCTACTTCGAGAACCCCGAGCTCGACTTCTCCATCCCGCTGGACGACCTCGTGGACCTCTACAAGGGCACTCCGGGGGAGATCGTCGTCTCCACCAACGGCACACCCACCGCAGGCGTCGCCACCGCGTACAAGATAGGTCTGGACCCGTCGTTCAAGTCCAACGTCGATGAGCACCTCGGCGACATCTACGACCCGCTGGCGGTCGCTCCCGGCAACCCTCACGGTATGACCAAGAGGACCATCGGCCTGGACGACGTGGACAACACCGCAGACAGGAACAAGCCCGTCTCCGTCGCTCAGGAGGCCCGCATCAAGGAAGCCGAGGGCAAGGCGGCCAGGGAGCTGGAAGCGGCCCGCGTCAAGCTGGACGAGAGGATTCTGGGCGTAGAGGCCGAGTCCCGCTCGAAGGACGTCGCTCAGGACGAGGCGTTCAACCTCCTCAAGGAGGACTTCCGCGTCTGGACCACCACCACCGATGGTACGCTCAATTCCATCAAGGAGACCGCCGTCAACAACCTGGAGGAGGCCAAGTCCTACACCAACGCGCAGCTGATGACCAAGCAGGACAAGCTCAGCGCCGGCAAGGGCATCAGCGCGGAGAAGCTCGCGATGGGTGTCGTCGAGTACAACGGTCCGTCCATGTCCGTTGACTCCGTCCTCTCCAGCGAGTCCACCAACGCCGTGCAGAACGCGGTCGTGACCAAGGCTCTGGCCAAGAAGCAGGATACGCTCATCGCAGGCGAGAATATCGCCATCTCCGACAGCGGGGTCATCAGAGCCACCCTTCCCGCAATCACAGTCGACAACATGCTCAGCGGCATCTCTGAGAACCCTGTGATGAACAAGGTGATCACCCGTGCCCTGGACCTCAAGGCCAACAAGGGCGAGGGCGTCGGCATGTGGAAAGGTGCGCAGAACGAGAACGGCGTCGGCGTGTCCGAGTACCTCTACAACACCGGCGACGTCGTGGTCTATGACGATGCGCTCTATATCTCCAAGGTCGACAACAACTGGCACCACCCCGATGACGAGACCTGCTGGGCCGTCGTGAGGGGCGGAGCGGTGTCCCAGATTGTCGGCATCACGCCCGCGACCTACATCGGAGTGTTTGGAAACGAGACGGACACCGAGTACGTGCTCACCCATGGACTCAACAGTAGGAACCTCGTGTTCTCGTTCATCACGAACGACGACCGCCACGAGTTCATCCAGGCCCGCGTCTGGTCGCCGACTCTGAACACCATCCGCGTCAGATTCACCTCGCCTCCCGGCACCAACAGGATAATCGTCAACATCATCAAGGCGAGAACGGTCAACCCGTCCGCGTCCCAGGACTTCCCTCTGGTGGTCAATGTGGACACGCCCGCGAAGACGTGGACCTATTCCAACGAGACCGGTCTGCCCCTGTACGCCAAGGCGTTCGACGAAACCGGCAACGACATCAACGGCGACATCATCCAGAACAGTGGAACCGAGTTCGACCCCATCACCGTCTCCTTCGCGGAGGCGCAGAAGGGTACCCTGTTCCTGGCCAGCACCACTGCCGACCTAGTGTATGAGGTGGAGTTGGACGGCACCCACCCGTATGAGATCACCGGCCTGACCAACGACAAGGGTTATCTCGTCCAGTGCTTCAAGGACGGCGAGGGCCAGTCCAGGCTGGACATCCATCAGGAAGCAGGGAAGGTCACTATCAACGCGAACCAGGCATGGAAGGGCTTCGTCGCTCTCTATCCTGCTACGGGGAACAAGAAGTTCACCAGGGCCGACCTCAAGAGCGTCACGCACGACGGTTCCCCCTCCTATGAGCTGACATACCAGCACAACAAGGGCAGGGCCGTTGCGGGGCAGGTGTATGATGCGACTGGCCAGGCCATCGTGGATATGCACGTGGAGCCGAACGTCGTGAAGGTCTACTCTAATAGCAACAGTGATGGGACGTTATATATCATCTGAGGAATCAGAGACCGTCCCTGTAAACCTCTTCCAAACCCTTTAAAAAGCTCAATATTGTTGAAGATTCTGAAATCAATGAAAGATTGATTCAAAGGAGTATGAACGTATGGCAGTACAAGAGTTCCGCGTCGATCTCGACATGGGCGGCAACGTTATCAAGAACGCCAAAATCGAGGTTGTCACTACACAGCCCACCGCCACAAGCATCAAAGGCTTCGCTATCTATGGCAAAGACCTGTACTTCAGCGATGGAACGAACATCACCAAGGTTGCAGATGCGAGTGTCGTCTCTGCGATCAGGACCGAGCTCGGAGACAAGCCTGAGGATGCAAAAGGTACCATCTACACCAGGCTCAAGGCCGCTGAGGATGCCATCGGAAATGATACCGGCGGAAACAGTCTCGGAACCAGAGTCACCAACCTTGAGAATAAGGTCAACAACGCCTCTACTGGTCTCGCCAAGACTAAGGAGATCGCAGACGATGCGGTTGCTGCGGCTGCTGCGGCCCAGTCTACTGCAAACGATGCTAAGGGAACTGCGGAGACCAATGCAACTGCAATTGATAGCCTCAATTCCGCTGTCGGAGATTCCACCAAAGGGCTCGTGAAGGATGTTGCGGATCTCAAGACTACTGTCGGAAATGCCTCTGGAGGCCTTAGGAAGGAGGTTACGGACAACACAGCCAGCATCGGAACCCTCAAGACTGACGCAACTACGCTCAAGGGGCAGGTTGGATCTGCGTCTGATGCAGCTGATGCAACCGGCACACTGTACGCAAGGGTTGCCAAGAATGCCGCCGACATCTCTACCAAAGTCGATAAGGTCTCTGGAAAGGGCCTGTCTACCGAGGACTACACCTCCGCCGAGAAGACCAAGCTCGAAGGAATTGACACTGGTGCCGAGGTTAACGTTATCGAGACTGTCAACGTCAAGGACACATCTGGTACCACCGCTCTTACCCCTTCCGGTAAGGCCATCACCATCGACCTATCGAAGTTCGCGCTGGCCGCATCTGTTGCAGCCCCTCTTAACTACATGGGTTCCAAAGACACTCTTGCCGAGCTTCCCGCTGATGCAAAGGCCGGAGATGTCTGGAATGTTAAGCAGGCATTCTCATCCGATGGCCGTCCCTATCCTGCAGGGACCAATGTTGCATGGGTCGCTGCGAAGGATGGAGTCGCAGCTCACTGGGACCCCCTCGGAGGAGAGCTGGATCTGAGTGCATATTACACCAAGGATGACCTTACCAAGGCAGAGGGCGGAGTGCTCAATGCATACCGCAAGGTCTCCGATTCCTACTCCAAGACCGATGTAGATGGCAAGGTCAATGTTAAGGTCGATAAGCTGGAGGCCAGCGAGACCAGAGCCGGGACCTACAAGAAGGTCACAGTGACCGATGAGGGACTTGTTTCCAGCGGAGAGGCTGATCTGGCAGTTGATGACATTCCTGCTCTCCCTGCATCCAAGATCACTTCAGGCACACTTGGTGTCGATAGGATTCCCGCTCTGGATGCGGACAAGATTACGACCGGCACCTTCGATGTTGCGAGGATCCCTGATATCGCGCCTTCTAAGATCACCGGACTTGTTCCGATGGACAAGATGGCTATCCAGGCTAAGACTCAATCCGTCACCGCTGGTGCCAAGACGTACGAGTGGACGCACGGATTCTCCGCAGAGCCTTACATCGTACAGGTCGTAAAGGGAGGAAAGGTCATTATCGGACTCAGTGTGACTTACGACGCAACCAAGGTTGTTGTTGAGTCTAATGAGGATCTCGAAGCAGGATTCACCATCAAGGCCATTGGACCGGTTGCCTGATACCCGAGGGGCTTCGGCCCCTCAAACCCTTTATAACCCATTCAGCCGTTTGTCTATCAAGTGAATGCAAATGGCTAGCTCTACATTCTATCAGGATGTCATCATAAAAGGGGTCGTCAAGACCTTCAATGGGACATCCATAGGCGTCGTCGACACGATGCCCAGCGCCTCTGCCAAGCTCAGCGGCGCTTCTGTCCTCTATATGGGGACCGACGGTACCAACTACCATACCAACACCGTTTATGAGTGCACCGGTTCGGGGTCCTCCTGGACCTGGACCGCCAAAGCCAAGCTGCTCGGCCCCGACATCACCGTGGCGACACAGAGCCAGATCGACTCTCTGACGAATGCGGTGAACGGCAAGCTGGGGAAGACGGAGAAGGCCGCATCAGCAAGCACCGCGGATAAGGCGACGAAGGACGGCTCGGGCAACAACATCGTCAACACCTATGCCACCAAGAACGAGCTCACCACGGGCCTCGCAGGGAAGCTGAGCACCACGGGCAAGGCCAAGTCCGCGGAGACCGCCGACAGTGCCACCAAAGCAACGCAGGACGGTTCGGGGAACATCATCTCGTCCACCTATCTCACCACATCCTCTGCCGAGTCGACGTACGCGAAGAAGTCGGAGATAGCGGCCGCGCTGAAGTACCAGGGGTCCAAGGCCACAGTCTCCGACCTGCCCTCCACCGGGAATATCAAGGGCGATGTCTGGAATGTCGTCGCGGCCAACGGCAACACGCCCGCGGGCACGAACTACGCGTGGGACGGCTCCGCATGGGACCCGCTGGGCGGAGCAGTGGACCTGTCCGCATATCAGACCAAGAGCGTCGGGACCGCGAGCAGGGCGCTGATAACGAACGGCTCCGGCAACATCGCCGTATCCGACGTCACATCCACCGAGCTCGGATACCTGGACGGAGTGACGTCGGGGATCCAGACGCAGATAAACGGGGTCAAGACCACTGCCAATGGCGCCATCCAGCAGGGAGGCACCCTGACGAAGCCCCTGAAGGTCACGGGAGGCGACCAGGCGACGGCAGGGAAGATCATGTTGGACCAGTCCAACAAGGGCCAGATAACGGACACGTCCACCTCGACCCTGTTCGGATTCAACGACTCGGGCACTCTCACCATCGGAGGCACCTCGTACCAGACGGTGCTGAGGGGCTCGCAGGCCCGCCCGACATGGAACGGCAACAACCTGGCACTGCAGAGCGACGTACACTCGGTGCTGAGCGCCAAGGCCGTGTCCGTCGCAGCCTCCGGCTGGTCGTCCAACACGACTATGAGCGGTTACTCGTACAGAGCCTCCATCGCCATCACAGGATGCACGGTGGACCATGTACCTGTGGTGACGTTCGACAACGCTCAGGCAAGGAGCGGTAATTACTGCCCCGTCGCCGAGACCTATGCGGGCGGCGTGTACATCTGGTCCAAGGTGAACACGGCGATAACGGTGCCGTCGGTCATCGTGGTCAAACCCTGAGCAATATCTTTGGAAGGGGCCACCCCTTCCAAAGTCGTTCTCGCACCGACAGACAGCTCATGAGGCCGATGAGGTTCTATGGTTGCTTGGTAGTTTTAGTAGGATAATCCCCATGTTTTAAGCATGGGTATGACGAATATTCTCGGAATCTTCCATACATACCATATAGGAATGCCTGTATTTATACTGAGAAGGAGGGGAAGGGGTTAAGAGGTTTGCTTTTTTGTGGATGGTGTTTTCAGTTATGCAATCGATCAATAGATCATGACGCTCTTTATTCCCGTGAAGCACATGATGGCTCCACCAACACTGTCTGTAGCACCCCCCTCTACCAGGAAATCAGAATAGCTCATGTAAATAGTTCCTTAAAAGGTTTAAAGAAAGAGGTTTTTGATTTATTTCATCCTTCTATAACAGCAGACGATATACTCTTTATATAAAGCCTGTGCATATGAGGATATTCTGTACCTTGCCCATAACCAAATCCATTGCAAGTTATAATTGTACAATCTCCCAACGTTTTTGCATTCGACGGTACAAATATTTTTACAGTCACTAATCCACTTGATTCCGATGAGCTAACGGTCCAACCACGCGTATTATTTCCTAATCCATATCCGGTTAATGTTAATGATACTGGTGCACCTGTATCATTAGATATAGAGATTTTTGTATTTTCGTTCCAAAAACTCAAATCCCCAGCGATAGGATGTACTGTAAAACTAGTATTGGATATTATGGTAGTTTTCTGAGATGGATATCCCTTAAGGGACACACCCCCGGAAATTATAGTTTGTATAGACCCTATAGTCTTTGCTGAATCCTCATTAGGAAAATATGTGGCAGCTGTGCGACTATGCGTTTCATCAACTGGTAGAGTAATGTATCCCTGGGCATTTTTTATATCAATAGCAATTGATTTTAATGCACCAGGATTTGCCCAATGTCCCTGTCCGCTCCCATCGCTCATCCATACCTGCCCCGCTTCGCCGGCGGTAGTAGGCGGATAAATCGTAGTTGAGCCCAAGTCTGTCACACGCCCGTAGGAGTCAATAGATACCACGGGAACACTAGTTCCGCTTCCTGCGGATTTCGAAGAGCCGATCGACTTCAAGGACACCTTGGTTCCAGAAACCGATATCCCCTCTCCCGCAGTGATGGTGCCTCCGCTCGCGCTGATGGTGTTGCCGGAGATGGTGATGTTTGTGCCTGCGGTCAATTTATCTTGCTTTCCCGCCACAATAGTCTGCAACGCCATCAAGTCGCTCTGATTTGCTTTCGCATCGAGGACGCTCTGGTCCGCCTTCAGTGCGAGTTCGTCCTTCGTGGCCAGGTCGGAGACGTCCTTCTGAGCATTGGTGATGCCTTTCATGCGGATGCACCTCTTGATTGGATACACATGCAGGTACCCGTCTTGGACGAGAGTTTATAAGCTTGGTTCTGCATGAACGTGCATGAAAGGCATCATAAACGCCACAGGAATGGCTGCAGATGCGGTTCAGAACGCGGTAAAAATGCGGTTTCTGGGCGTAAAGCTGCAGAAGAAGTCCGTTTCTCAGCCTGGCCTCAGGCCCGATTGCGATTACGCTATTCCGTCCAAGACGGGTAGCCGTATGTGCCCTTGTTCTTCGGCGGTGAGCATGTGAAAGGCATAACCAATGCGCAAGCAGATGCACTTGTCAATGCTGTAAAAGCAGATGAAGGTATCACCTTCACCTGGAAGAGTGGAAGAACAGAAACAGTCGAAGCAGGAGGAAGCGGAGTTCAATTCACTCTCAAGGTTGTGTATTCCAGAGCGTCCGATTGTTCCGGCATCTCTGTGACTGCTACCCCTACATCCGGTGCGACAGCAACCGTGCAGGGAGTCACAAACTCATCGGGAGTTGCGTATCTTACTGTGAAGCAGAATGCAACATACAAAATTACCTCCTCGAAGACAGGATATACTTTCGCAACATCGCCTGAAGTCACCTGCTCCGACCTGACGACCGAGGTCTCGATCCAGTGCTATATTCCCGGAACTGTCACCGTAACTGTTACGGACGAGAAGACGTCCGTCGTCGGGAGAAAAGTCACCGCCACGGCGTCGGGGCAGACGACCAGGACGCAAACCATAGCCGCCGGACAGACCAGCGTGACGTTTTCATTGCCTGCGGGCACATGGGAGTTCACGACCGATTATCCCAGTGGGGCCACGGGTGCGGAGAAGAAGACACAGGCTGTATCCAACAACGGAACATACTCCCTGACGCTGAAGGTCATCTACAACATGGTCTTCGGGTTCAGAATCGCCGTCGGCACAGCCGACCCATCTACGAGGGTCACATATCCTCAGACCATCTTCGGTCAGACGAACGGTGCATACGGCAAGACCCCCGCGTCCGGCACCGGTGCCAACTGCATGAACGATTGGGCTGGGTGCGAGCTGATAACCGGCATCAAGAGACAGAAAGGTTCCGCAGGTGGAGGATGGACCGATATAGCGAATAATGCTGCTTGGCAAACAGGTAACTATGGGTCGGATATGATGACTTATGTCCCGACATGGTACATGAAGATGACCGATGATGGGAAGAACATAGACTGTGCGTTCTCTCAGACGCAGATCAATACCACATGGAAAGATTATGCCGGCTCTGTCGGCACAAATCATATTGGTCATTTCAGAGTGGGTTGCTTTGCAGGATATCTATATGACAATACGGATACTGTGATGTTACTCTCTCAAGGTAATGTCAAACCGACAGTCAGCAAATCGATCACGAACTTCATCACCTATGCCAAGGCCCGTGGAACCGGTTACGACATTATGACTTGGTATCAGTGGACCTACCTCACAGCTCTCGCAGTCTTACTCTATAAGTCCACGAACCTTCAAGCAGCTATGGCGCAGGGTTATGTCGGCGGTTCGAGCGTGCAGTCTGAGACCGCGCTGACATTCTCCAACGACTACGGCATGGCTGGAGGTACATCCACCACACAGCAGATGGCGTTCTTCTGGATCCAGAATCTGTGGGGCAACATGTACCAGTTAGTCGGAGGTGCGAAGACGGATTCGTCGCACAAGCTGATGACGTCGACCGGATACTCGTCCGTCAACGACAGCGATTTCGATAAGAAGTCTCTGGGCGGGCCTTCGAGTAGTCTTAACGGTTACATCAGCAAAGTCGTGGGAACCACAGATGCAGGATTCTTCCCCGCCGAATGTTTGGGTGCCGCAACCACATACTTCGCCGATTATGGCGCTGTCAACACTTCGCGTTTCCCGTATGTCGGTGGCCACTACAACGACGGTGGCGATGCAGGTCCTTTCCTTGCGTATTTCTACTATAGTGCCACGGCCGCTAACGCGTTTATCGGGTCGCGCCTCTCCTATCGGCTCTGACACCGCCCGTAAACCATCGCGCCCGGCCAGCCGGAGGCGACGGGCGCATAAATAGGGGCGTAAGCCCCGCCTTTTCGATTCCTATGAATATGGATTTATATCTGAACCGCTATGAGGTCGTGCTCGGAATACAAGGTGTTCCGGGTAGGCGGCATAGTAGACCGCGACTGAGTGGAATTGAACATGAGAATGAACTTGAATGGTCAACCGTTCGCCGATAATGGCAATGTCAACACTTCGAATTTCCCGAATGTCGGTGGCAACTACAACAACGGTGACAATGCAGGTCCTTTCAATGCGAATTTCAACAATAGTGCCACGAACACTAACACGTTTATCGGGTCGCGCCTCTCCTGTACATCACGCTCCAGCCCGCTTTCGGGATTTGGGGAAATCTATGCAGCCTCAGCCCTTGCTGAAAAATAACAGCCGGACGATTTCTTGCCGGCATTGTGCCGATATGGCTTTGGTACTCCTGAGAGGGCGAAGGAAGAAGACATGGCACAAAAAACAGGAGAGTTTTATTTGAAGAGGATCGGAAATATAAACGGAAGAAAACTTTTCGACTGTGCATTGGATAAATCGAACATATATGACGCTATCGACAACGCATCCAAGGACCATGCGCACGATCCGCAGGTTATCTAGATGAAAGAGAACAAAGAAGACTGCGCATATTGGATCTGGCAGGAGTTATGCACGGGTGAGTTCCATTTCTCCAGATTCCGTTCTCGTGATATCTTCGAAAGGGGCAAGAAACGCCACCTCTGCTACACTGTGACATTCCCTGACAGGGTCGTCCAACACGTCATTCTTCAAATCGTCGGACCCATCCTCCTCGGCACCAGTATTCGCGACTCTTATGCGGCTCAGAAGGGCAAGGGAACGCATCTATGTTCTATGAAGGTCCGCGAAGTCATCTATTCCGATCCCGAAGGAACCAAGTATTATCTGAAAGAGGATATCTCGAAATATTTCGACAACATCCCTCGTCAGACTCTGTTTGACCTTGTCAAACGCAAGATAAAGGACAGGAATATCCTGAACATCATCCGCGAGTTCATCTTCGGTGCGCCCGGTCGCAAGGGCCTCCCCATCGGGATGTATTCGAGCCAGATATTCTCCTCATTCATGTTGACCTTCTTCGACCATTGGGTCAAGGAGGTTCTTCACGTTAAATACTATTTCAGATACATGGACGACATGGTCTTCTTCTCGGACAATAAGGTCGTTCTGCATCGTATCCATAAGGCCATACGGAACAAACTCATGGAATACAGGCTCCAGATCAAACCCAATTGGCGCATCGCGCCCACGTCCAAGGGCCTCGATTTCGTCGGGTATGTTCACTGGCCCGACCATGTTGCGATTCGAAAGAGGAACGAGATAAAGTATAAACGCATCTGCAATCACATCCTGAAGTGCATTCGCAAGGGCTGGAGAGTCACGGAGCACATGCTGGCATCAGCCAGATCCTACGATGGGATGGCGAAATGGTGTGATGCCGTCAGGTTAAGGTTTTTGAACTTCAAGCGCGTTCTACGGGCGATAGCATATGATCCATCATGGAACTGTCAGGGGCACGCAGGCTGTGAAGCCCGATTGCATCGAAATCAACTGCAACACCGTGTATATTCGCGGAGACATCGTCCGCAAGTCCGAGCAAGACGAGGACAGGACGATGGAGTACTGGGAGTACACCGAGGATGTCCTCACCAAGTCCGAGTACGAGAACATCTGCGCCTCCGCACCCAATGTCACGTTCGACGCATGGGACGACGGGTTGCAGACGATGGTCAGAACCATTCTCTACAGGAGGATGGACGGCGACCGCGCCAAGGCCGAGAGGAACATCAGGCTCGGGCTGGATGTGAAGGAGAACACCGCGAAACTGAAGGCCATCGACGACTACTGCAAAGCCGTCGAGAACACCAAGAACGCTATCGGCTACCCGAACAACGTTCCTGAGTACCCTACCTTCTGAAAACCTATTCAGGGGTCCGAGAGGGCCCCTGCCCTTTGTCACAATTCACACAGGTAAGAGGAAAAGGTTTGGGGGTCTCTGAAGGTTGCTTCTCCTTCGGGCCCCGCTCATTCTTCGCCTACAGGTGTACGAATAGGAGAGTGGGTCCGCGGTCTGCCCACCGGCCTTCCTGTGCATCTGTACCTCCAGTTCTTGCGTTCGCAAGAGAGGAGATGCTTCATTCTGCCGGCTTCGCTGAAGTGGTTCAGTGGGTGTCTACAGAATGGACAGATATCCAAATCCTTGTCCATGATTGAAAATGCGGTTCTAAGTTTCTAAACTTTACGGTTCCTTAGATTCAGGAGGCTTCCAGACTCTTTGAATTCAATGATAATCAAGAATTTCGATTTATCCCGTTGGATGCATCTTTCGATCACCTTCCTAGGAGGAGGTGATACGAGATGGAGGAACTTAACGGAACAGGTGAGAGCCATGATATGGAGAACCATATCAAAGAGACTCACGCGATGCTGTGCGACATCGAGAAAGACGTGCACAAGCTTTTGAACAGAGGAGGAACAGATAGTATGGGAGAGAATTTCGACAGCGGGATGCTGGCGGGCCTGCTTTCCAAGCAGGGAGTGGACCCGGGCATCGTAGCAATGCTCAATGACAGGACTAGAGACGGAAACTGGGGCGACGGAGGCATGATGGTCCTCCTTTTCCTGATTCTGATACTCGAATACGGCAACAACGGAGGGCTCTTCGGAGGAAGGAACGTCGCTGGAGACGTGGCCGGAGTGGACCGTACCGTTGTCAATGAAGCCAACTATTCGAGGATGCTCGATGCCATCGGCGGAAACCGCGAGGCCATCAGCCAGCTGGCGCAGACCCTCAACTGCGACTGCAACACCGTCCAGTCCGCACTGGCAGGGGTCGACAAGCAGCTCGCTGTCAACCAGGGGAGCATCATCAACGCCATCCAGTCGTGTTGTTGCAACATCAGGACCGAGGTGCAGTCCACCCAGAACGCCATCCAGAGCCAGATGGCCAAGTGTTGCTGTGATACCAATCTGAACATCGAGAGGCAGGGGTGCCAAACCAGACAGGACATCCAGGATGTCAGATATCTGGTCCAGTCCACAGCATCTGCTCAGGACAACCTGATGCAGAGCATGTTCAGTGCGCAGAATGCATATCTCGCTGACCAGTTCTGCCAGATCAAGAGCAGGGAGGACCAGCGCGAGATCCAGTCCCTCCGCGACAAGCTCGCGGAGCAGAGAGACAGTGCGAACACCCTCGCCATCCTCAACGCAATCGCGAACAAGGACGCCATCAGCTTTCAGGGGACCGCCGGCGCAACCGCGTTCACCGGCACCGGAAGTCTCAGCTGAGAACCAATCTGAGGTCTGGGAAGACTATGCTCTTCCTGACCTCTAAACCTTTTCCCTTAACGGGGTGGTGTGACATGGCAGATTATGCGAACATCCTATCAGCACTCGGAAAGAACTACCAGCCGCAGATGGACGACCTCAACCGCCGTTCCGAGAACTTCCGCATCGCCGAGGAGATGTCCTCCAAGGGCATCTCGCTCTCCGACCTCACCAAGCGTCTCGGAGACCTCGAAACGAAGGTCGGGGACCTTGAGAAGGCCAAGCCGAAGGTCGACGAGGCCGTCTTCGCCACGATGGAGTCCGCCGTTTCGGACAACGCGGATGTCATCAAGGCCAAGGAGCGTCTGGCAGACGCCAAGGCCGACGTGATACTCGACCTGTGCATGAAGGACGCGAAATTCAGGGAGGCATTCGAGGAATACAAGGCCACCGTGAACCGCGTCTACGTGGAATCGAAGGAGAAGAAGAAGCCCTCCCATACCTCCGAAAAGGACGCTTCCTGACGTTCTTTCAAACCCTTTACCCATACCTTTTAAAAAGCTTATCTCTCATAAATCGGGTGAGGAAATGATATGTCACCTCACAAAGGATATATGAACATAGCAATCGCGGCGATGCTGTTCGTCGCGGCCTTCGCCGGCGTCGCCCTCATCGCGGATGAGGACGTTGCCGCCGATGCGAGCCAGGAGAAGGCAGTGACCTTCAAATGGACTCAGATGGGCGGTGTCGATATCACCGTTACCAAACAGACCACGAACGGGGGCAATTTCGTCTTCCCTGCCCCCGAGGACGTCTTCGCAGGATATGTACCCGAAGAGGGCAAGGTGTTCGCAGGATGGGAGATTATGGAGGGAGATTCCAGCACGATCTACACTGTTGGGCCCACTTACGTACTGACATCCGATATCAAGGTCAAACCCTATGAGCCCGCTGCACCCGCCAAGGTCATTCTTATATACGGTGATGTTAGGGTCGAGTGTATTTCCAACACCCCTAATGCAGATGTCAGCTCTGCAGATGTTGAGAAATTCGCAAAAGCAATTGGAGCGAGGGTAGCTAATGATGCAGTTGTTCTTGAAGGATACAAGACCGTCGGATGGTTCAACGAGACGGGAGTAGTCTCCGATCTAAAATTCCCTGACGCTGGAAAGACTGTGGAGATTACGCTCAAACTCCTCAAAATCTGTGATATCTCCTTTGTCGCAGATGGTGTGACGATTGCCAAATGCAAGTCTACTGAGCCTGCTCTCCCCGCCTCCCCTTCTAAAGAGAACTTCAAGTTCATGGGATGGAACGATGGAGAGAAGACCTACATGTTCGAATCTCTTGACGATCTGAAGGCCTACGATTTCAAAGGAGACACAATTTTCACTGCTGTCTTCGAGCCTAACACCTACAAAGTCTACTTCATGAACGGCGAGGCTGTCGTTGCCGAGAGATCCTCTGAATATCTCGGACAGATTGACCTTCCCGCCCTCCCTGAGAACTGCACCGCATGGGCCGATAAGGACGGAAATGTCGTCGGCTCTCCCGTCACCATCACCGGACCCGACATGAGGTTCTACGCCGTCGCAGAGGTCGTCAAGTGCAATGTCGCCTTCATCGCCGGCGAGCAGACCGTCGCGACCGTCGAGGTCGTCAAGGGCGAGAAGCTCTCCGCTGAGCAGATTCCTGCTCTTCCCGAGGGTGCAGAGAAGTGGGACTTTGATTTCGAGGCCCCCATCTCCGAGGACGTCGTCATCAAGTCCGTCGCCAAGGTCTATGATGTCACTTTCGACTTCGGAATCATGTACGCTGCGATGAACGTCACCATCCAGGTGGAGCACGGACAGGTCATTCCTGCCGACAAGGTCCCCGCCATCCCTGCCGAGTTCCCCGAGAAGAACAAGAGGTGGGCATACGATGCTGACGCTCCCGTCGTCAAGGACATGACCGTCAAGCTCAGGGACAACATCTACTACACCGTCACCTTCATCGCCGGCGAGCAGACCGTCGACACCGTCTCCGTTCTGGAGAAGACCGTCGTCGCAGCTCCCGAGCTTCCCGAGGGATACAAGGCATGGGACTTCGACTTCACCGCCGTCATCACCGCCGACACTACCATCAAGGCCATCGCCAAGGAGAACGTCTTCGACGTGACCTTCGAGATCGAGGGCAAGACCCCTGTCATCCAGAAGTCCGACTCCCTCGTCATCCCCGACCCCAACGTCGCCGACAAGGTCTTCAAGGGATGGGTCGTGAAGGGACAGACCCAGTACGTGGACCCGAGCACCTATGCCATCAAGGAGGACGTGACCTTCGTCGCCATCTACGACGAGGCCCCTGCACCCGCAGGCCCCGGCTTCTTCGAGACCAACGAGGGCAAGTGCGTCGCCGTCATCATCGGTGTCGCTCTGCTCGCGTTCGTCTATGCCGTCTACACCAACATGTTCGGCATGAAGGACTTCCTGACCAGCATCAAGATCCAGAGGGTCAAGAAGGAGTGAGAAGCACATGACCACAGGAGGGGGGTCCTCCCTGTTCTCCCCATGGCTTCTCATGGGGAGGGTCGGGACGGCGACCCTCCTCTGCCTGGCCTTCTTTCAGATAAAGGTTGATACCATGATAGATGTAACCAAATTCGGAGTCAATGAGGAGTACATGGTCTACATGCTCGTTGCGAGCATCTTCCTCGGGTTCCTTGCAGCCGTCGCGCTGAGGGCCTATGACCATAACAAGGCCGCCGACCACAAGGCCGCCAAGGGAGAGATCCCCAACACCAACAGCCTGCCCTACGACAAGAGGTACGATCTCTGTACCGCCATCGCGTTCATCTGCGGCTCCGCCATCGGCATGTACGCCGCCCCCGTCATCATCGACGCATTCATCGAGGGTGCCGGACAGTGGACCTACATCGGCGTCTCCGCCCTTGCATCCGCGTTCTTCGTCGTCATCCTGATGAGGCTCCTGCACCTCGGTGTCAGGGAGTTCATCATCCAGGCCGGCAAGTATGCTGTCGACACCTCCGAGGCCATCAAGGACGCCAAGAAGGACATCGACACCGCCGTCGGAAACCTCAACGAGCTCAACCCCAGGCAGTGAGTCGCATCCAGTGACCTGAAGGGGCGCAAGCCCCGCCAAACCTCTTCCAACATCCCGTCGCGATGGAGAAACCACGCCGCATCGCACGGGTCCTCCTTGTCTTTTAATACTTCGCGATCGATTGTATGGTCATGTCTACCATCACCGAACAGATTTCCGCTGTTGCGAACGGAGGAACTGTGAAAATGGGGCAGGACGAGTCCGCCGAGGTCGTCATCGAGAACGGCAGGACCTTCACGCTGGACCTAGGAGGGTTCACGCTGACCGCCCCCGCAGGCAAGACCCCTCTGCTCGTCAAGAACGGGGATGTCACCGTCACCAACGGAACCATCGTCGCCGTCGACCAGCCCTGCATCAGGGTCGGAGTGAAGGATGCGACCGAAACATCCAAGGTCACTCTGAACAGCGACCTGAAGCTGGACAACACCGACTACTGCGCCGTCTTCATCGCCAAGAATGCCACCCTGATCACCTCTGCGGACATCCTCACCACATTCACCAAGGGCTCGGAGGGAGTCAGCTCCATCCAGGGTAACGGCACCTCGCCCTATTTCGGCAACAGGTGCGTTGTCAAGGGCGGAGACATCTCCGTCGTCAACCCCGAGGGCAAGGAGGCCCCTGCCATCTATTGGCCCCAGGAAGGAGACCTCGTCATCGAGGGCGGGAACATCACCGGAGACACCGGTATCGAGATCCGCGCAGGAACCCTGACCATCACGGGCGGATTCATCAACTCCTCCGCCTCGGCGTACAGCGTAAAGGCCAACAACAACGGCGCCACCACAATCGGTGCGGCCGTCGCGGTCGCACAGCACACCACCAGACTCCCCATCGCGGTCAATATCTCGGGAGGAGCGTTCACCGGGCCCCTGGGTCTCAGCGAGAGCAACCCTCAGGGCAATCCTCTGGCGGCAGTGTCCCAGGTGTCCATGGCCGTGTCGGGCGGAGTGTTCAACTCCGACGATTGCATCAGGTCTCAGGATTGCAAGGGCTTCATCACGGGCGGAGTGTTCTCCAGGCCCCTGGACACCCTTTACCTGTCTCCCGGTGCCAGACTCGTCACCAACGGCGACGGGACCTACTCGTATTGGGCGCCCATCGACGGCGGAGAGTGCAATGCCCTCGCCGAGTTCAAGTCGGACGGCATCATCTCCAGTCTCCAGCAGGGTACCCTCATCGGAGCGGTCAACGAGCTGCCGAAGACAGGGATGAAGAAGAACCAGGTGCTGTACAGCATCCCCGACAGGCGCATCTACAGGTATGACGGTATCGCATGGGCCGTAGAGGACCCTGACGTGGCCGACAAATCGCTGGACGGCACCAGCACCAGGCCCGTGGCCAACAGGGTCGTCGCCGAGATGAAGGACGAGCTGGACATGGCCATCGCGGACCGCTACACCAAGGCCGAGGTAGACCAGCAGATGGATACCAAGGCCGAGACCATCATCGGTTCCGCGAAGTATGCGGCCTACCATGACCTTCCCTCCAATTACGTCGTCGTCACAGACGAGAGCGGGCAGATCAACACGTCCGACAAGATCGATGTGGGTCTCATCGAGAGGCTCAGCGGCGTCCAGTCCAACGTCCAGGAGCAGATAAACGCCCTTGACAGGAAGGTCGAGGACCGCGTGACGACCGAGACCTTCAACAGCAGGAAGACCGACGTCGATAACGCACTGGCTCTCCGCTACACCAAGGCCGAGACGAACACCGAGCTGGCCAAGAAGCAGAACAAACTCGTCGCTGGCACCAATATCACCATCGGAGACGACAGCACCATCAGTGCGAACTTCCAGCTTGCAGTGGATGATGCGTTGTCCTCCACCTCTCTGAATCCCGTGCAGAACAAGGTCGTCACGAGCAAGTTCGACAATGTGAACGAGGAGCTGAAGCTGAAGGCCACCAAGACCGAGCTCACGAACGGGCTGGCAGGGAAGGCCCCGGCAGGGGACTATGTGGTGCAGACTGAGCTCACCAAGACCCTGAAGGGTTACGCGACCAAGAGCGAGCTGTCCACCGCCGTGACGCAGGTGTATCAGTTCAAGGGCACCTGCACCTCTGCGGAGTTGGACGGCAAGCCGGAGGTCGTAGGAACCATCTGGAATCTCACGGACTCCAGAGTCGGCTCCGACGGCAAGACCTACAAGGCGGGAACGTCCTGGGTCTACGAATACATAGACTCCAGTAACAAAGGCTGGGAGCCGATGGGAGCCAACTTCGACATCGATCTCTCGCAGCTCCAGGGCAAGAACGTCACATTCGAAGGCACCGTCCAGACATGGGCGGAGGCGAGCGACTGCCCCGGCTTCATCAGGAAGGGTACTATCACCAAGGCGGGCATCAAGAGCACGGACATCGCCACCGTGGTGTTCAATGCGGCTGATGCGACCTCGGGTAAGCTGGCACCTGTCTGCGCAACCGATACCGACAAGGTGTACGTCTGGGCCACCGAGGACATCGCCGACCTGAGAGCACTCGTCGTCGTGCAGAAGGGATGATCCATGCTTCCCGTCCTTCTGGACAACGCAAGACTCCTCGCGGCCGCTTACAGGAACCTGTCGGCGGCCCAGAACGAGTCCACCACCGAGGTGAGGCAGGAGGGCCTGGCCCTCACCCTCTCCTCGTGGAGATGCAACAGGATGTACAGGAACTCCCTGACCGTCGAGGTCAAGGACGTGCCGAATCACGACAGATACGTCATGGAGCTGCGCGACATCACGGCGCTGATGGTCACAAACACCAAGATGGTCGTTCAGAGCGACCAGGTGACGTGGGAGTTCAAGGTCGTCGAGGACCTGGAACCCGTCACGGACGACTGCTCGTGTCGCGGGGACTACTGGATGCTGACGGGCCAGCGCGCCCCGTCCTGCAGAAGGTGCTGAAGGCGGTGCGGAGCAGGCACACCGCCTGCTCTTACACTGCCCCTGAGCCTTTTAAAACCTCTTCACCTTTAATACTTCGAAACCCTTGTCTTCTTCATGGACGAATTGCCGAAAGAGGAGTCCGCGTGGATGCACAAGCGCATCCGCGAGGACCTGGGCACCGATGAGGAGCACGAAGACGACTTCTACGTCTTCGGCGACTTCGGAATCGAGAGGGACGACGACGATACGTACGAGGCGTACGTCATAGCCGGCGGGTCCCCCATAAAAGTCAAGGGAGAGATGTATTCGTTCGAGGAGGCTGTGGCATTCCTCAACGGCGTACGCGAAGCAAAGGAGGTCGTCGGCCATAGGCACACCCAGGACGAGGATTGTCCCAAGCACCCTGAAGGTGATATCGTGAAGAGTTTGAGACCCATGAAGGAGATGCTCGGAGAGGAATACGGCTATCAGCCTCAGGATTACGAGGGACTGGTCAAGGCCATGCCGGGCGAGGATAAAGCATACGATGCTGCATACAAAAAGACGAGCACTACCGTCCGCAAACTCGCTGACGAAGCAGGCGTGGGCAAGGAAACTAGAGCCGCAATGAAGGAACTGGGCGGTCGCAGTGAAGAGGGGAGGCCATCCCTGGAACAACTGAGGGATCTGGGAAATGCAGTCGGAAAGAGGTCTCTTCCAGAAGCCCATGCCAGACTCTCCGAGGTGGGTCCGAAGCTCGTCAGTCAAGCAGGAGAGAAATTCACTGAAGACAAGCCCAAGACGCAGACGAATCATGTTCCCGGAGTCTCCGACGAACAGATCCAGGCCGAGCAGGACCACCTGCAGGACATGAGAGAGCGTGCAGAGATCCAGAAGATGCACAAGGAGGGCGATGATGCCCTTACCGGATTCGGGGGCATTCCCAAGGAGAATTATTACGGTATCATCGACCCGGTTATCCAGAACCCCAAGGATAAAGAGCATAACAGGAAAAGGATCAAGCTGGACAACGGCAACTCGATGGTCCTGGCGGACAATTTCGGAGTCAATAAAGACGTGGGCGGAAAAGGTGGGCGGAAGAGAGTGACTTCTTCCGAGGCCATAGAAAGCTTCAGAGGTAGGGATCCCGCGCTTATCGCAGCTCATGCACCCAGCACCGAAGATGGAATCAATTATTTCGATCAAACCGGTGCCACGAGCAGATTGGGACGTGACGAACAGCCTACCTACAGGGGTGCGGCCGACGATTACGGGAAGAAGTTCCTGCAGATCGGTGGACTGATGGATAGGTACCTCGATCAGATCGAGGCCATGTACCCCTCGCTCTACAAGTTCCAGAACAGGAAGGACGCACCCGCCCTGGATCAATCCCAGGTTCCTATCATGGGGCCTGTCAACAGGTGGGGCGCATGGAATCCGCTGGAAGGCGGTGCTCCGAATCCCGTCTCCATGTTGTACTATGGCAATAAGGACGGGGTTCCTGTGATCAACAAAGATGTGTTCACCGTCGCTCGTGCACCGGGAGACATCGTCCATGCAGCCGCATCCGGCGGAGACACCGGCTCGTGGAACCTCCAGGATATGTCTGATGAAGACGTTCAGCATGTCCTCCAAGACCTGTACGACGAGTACGGCGACGACGTCCTGCTCGACGCAGGGGCAGGAGGAGTCGCCAGAGGCGATGCGGCAGCCGCGGCCGACAAGAACGACTTGAAAACTCAGAACAACGAGACCGCCAGAGCCATGGGTACTATCGCCGACGAGACCGGAAAGAACCGGATCGTCACATCCTATGCGGGCAACCGTACCAGGAACCTCGTCTTCCCCTCGATCTACGGTTCCAACAAGGAGGGTCAGAGAGTCAGGAGGGATAAATCGGGTTCCATCTTCGGGGACGTCACGGATCCTATCGAGATGCGCTCCATGCTCGGGGAATACATCAACAACGCGCTGAATCGTGTGAACTACCTGTCCCAGAGAGAGAACGAGTTCGACGACGAGTTCCAGAACAGGAAGAACGGAATCGCACAGAAGGAGTTCGACGATCTGGTGGGCCTGAACAACAGGTTCATCACCCCGAATGAGTGGCAGAGGATCCTCTTCGACGAGAAGGGACAGCCCAGGGTCGATACGCCCGAGCAGCTCCGCAGGATGCTCTACTTCATGGACAACCCCGACAAGGTGAAGGATGTGCTCGCTGTGATGAACGCGGATAACGTCATCCCCGGCATCGGAGGGGAGTCCGAAGAGGAGGAGCCCGTGAACAAGGATCTGTCCAACATCGGCAGTGGAAAGAACGCCGTGACTGAGCAGGATGCGAAGACCCAGGTCATCGGAGCGAACAGGCCCCTTATGGAGAGGTATGCGAACTTCGGAAACGATGTCGTACCTTGGACGAATCCCAAGGCCCCTAAGAACCTGTGGAGTCTGTATAATAAGGTCCTTGGAGGACATAAGATATCTCCAGAAGGATTCGCCAGGATGTTGGGAGACCCCACGATCATGGCTGACTGGAACCCCGAGATCGCAGATGCTATCGCAAAGAACCCGAAGGTGGCCGAATACCTGAAACGCGCTATGATCGGTATGGGCCGTGAGGTCATGAACCCCAAGACGAGTGCGGGAAGCGAGGGTGAGAGCAAGCAGGGGTCCGAGTATCACTATGACAGGCTCCCGGACACCTATGCCAACCTGATCGGAAGCCTCATGTTTGGCAAGGAGGTCCCTGGTTGGGCGGGAATCGATACAAGAGGTATCATCCCCATCACAAGGGACGCCCAGCCTCTTGAGAACGTTCCGAAGAGCGAATCCAAGAAGGCCATCGAAATCCTCCACGACATGTCGTTCAGCGACCTCCTCAAGGCTCGCAAGGCCGAAATGGACGACTACGTCGAGATTCCTCCGAGCCCCAACGACCCCAACCCCATGAAGGCGAACTACCGTGTCGTCTACATGGGCGAGGACAAGGATTCGGTCTGGCCGATGGAGGTCAAAAACGCCGAGACCGGCAAGGTCGCGTTCGAAGGCAACGACGACCCGACCATGAGCTGAAACGGAGGGGCTTCGGCCCCTCCTTTATATATCCATATCTCCTGGCACAGTGTATGGTTTCCAGGAGCAGGGAGAACTATCGTGAGGGTCTGCGCAAGGAGTTCGCTAAAGACCTCACAGTGAATGCACGCATCTTCGATTCGCCGCTTCTTCTCAGACACGTCGACGAATCAGCTGTCAACAAGGCCAGGCTGTCCTTCTATGACACGTACGCTAGAGACATCAGGAGGATGTCCGTTCGTACGGGTGATTACAACGACATGGAGAAGGCTCGCGACACTAAGCACGAATGCGGACTGGACGCGAGGGATTTCGGACTGGATCAGCAGTTCGAGCAAGAGTACTTCGAGTTCTATGGACACGGTTACAACGGCTCTCCGGTGGTCGATAAGATCGGAGCGCCCTATAAGTGTCCCTGCGGGGTCAGCATGGAGATGACGATGAAGGCTGCTCCTGAGTATTGCCCCGTATGCCACCGTATCACTCCCCTAGGGGAGCTCGTCAGGGACAAATGGGGCAAGCGCCACTAATAGTATTTAAATCTCCATCTGCATCATGGCGGTATGGTTATGGATGAAGAACTCAAAGCGACGATGGAGCGCAACATCAACAGGCGCAGGCGTGCCGACTTCGCGGAAGCCGTCAAGACCGTGCTGAACTCGCCCATCCATCCCGGAGAGGTCACCGACCCCGACGAGAACATCCCGCTCGAGGAGCTCGTGCAGAAGAACGTCACCGTCATGACTAGGGTCATCGCCAAGCACGCGATGCTCGCGGCCGACGGGGACCCCAAGTCCACCGATCTCCTTCTGAAGTACGGAGGCTATACCCCGCCCGTCGAGCAGCACGTGTCCATGGATCTTCCGACGTTCATCGACGATGTCACCGAGGACCGCCCCATTCCCAAGTACGACAAGGACGGCAAAGAGATCAAAGATGAATGAAGCCGAGACCGCCCTGCAGAACATCAGGCTCTCCGAACTCATTCCGCCGGAATACTACGAGTTCTGGAACACGAAGCAGTTCTATGTGGTCTGCAAGGGCTCCAAGGGGTCGTGCAAGTCGACCACCGCCGCGCTGTGGCACATCTACATGATGATGCGCAACCCCCAGGCGAACACGCTCGTTATAAGGAACGTCTACGGTACGATCAGCGATTCGTGCTACAAGGACCTTCTCTGGGCGATCGACCGCCTGGGGGTCAGCCAGCTCTGGAAGGCAACGGTCAACCCACTGAAGCTCGTGTTCATCCCCACGAAGCAGGAGATACTGTTCAAGGGTATGGACGATGCCCTGAAGATCGCGGGAATCAAATCCACGAAGGGTAAGCTGTGCTGGATCTGGTGGGAGGAGTTCTCCGAGGTCACCAGCGAGGCGGATTTCGACAGGGTTATGATGTCTATCCGTGGTATCCTCCCTCCCGGCTTGTGGAAGAGGTGCACTATCACGTTCAACCCGTGGTCGGAGCATCATTTCGCCAAGAAGCGCTTCTTCGACACGCCCCGCGACAACACCCTCGCCATGACCACCACCTTCAGGTGCAACCGCTGGCTCGGTCCCGAGGATATCGCAAGGTACTACGAGATGTACGACACCAGCCCCCGTATGGCTGCCATCGTGTGCGACGGGGATTGGGGAGTGGCGGAAGGACTCGTCTATGAGAACTGGACCGTGGACAGATTCGACATCGACAAGGTCATCAGGGACCACCCGAAGATCAAGCAGACATTCGGACTGGACTTCGGGTTCGCTCATGACCCCGCCGCGTTCGTCGCAGTGGCCGTGGACACGGACTCCAACACCCTCTGGATCTACGATGAGATCTACGAGGTCGGACTGGACAACGCACCCCTCGCCAAGAGGATCTGCGAGATGGGGTACGGCAAGAAGACGATCATCGCAGACTGCGCCGAACCTAAGAGCATCTACCAGCTCAAGAGGGGCTTCAAGGAGCCCCTGATCGACGAGGAGACGGGCGAGGCCATGTATATGGAGGTTGAGAAGACCGACGCGAACGGCGAGACGATCACAGTCCGCGAGCCTCTGTACGCGACATACCAGCTTCCAAACATCCAGGCCGCATTCAAGGGTGCGGACTCGCTGAAGAACGGCATCAGGAACATCCAATCCTTCAAGATGATCGTGCACCCCGACTGCTCGAATGTCATCATGGAGCTTAATAATTATATATGGGCCAAGGACAAGGACGGGAACTGCCTGGACAAGCCGATAGATGAGTACAACCACTGTCTCGTGGCGGGGACCATGGTCGAGACCGACCACGGTTCGGTTCCTATCGAGGATATCGAGGTCGGCGACATGGTGCTGACCCACCTCGGGTACCGCAAGGTGCTGGCTTCCGGTATTACCAGGCCAGAGCCTACCGAGATCTGGAGAGTGACTTTCGAGGATGGCACCGTGGTCGAAGGCACATTCGATCACGACATCATGACGACGAAAGGATATAAGAACCTTGGATGCCTTACGATACGTGACAAGGTGATACAATACCTCGGAACAAATCCCAATGCATCAAAGGCGAGTCCATCGAGTACGATGGGAGAATGTGGTATAGGAACCCCAATGCAAAAACAAGAGACGTTCGTGTGTACTACAGAAGCGTATCTCATGGAAAATCGGCCTTGCTGCATAGGTACATCTGGGAGAAATTCAATGGGCCAATCCCTCCCGGATATGAGATCCACCATATCGACGGCAATCCCGACAACAACGACATCTCCAATCTCGAATGCCTCACTCATGCCGAGCATGCACGGAAACACCCCTGGTCTGAGGAGCGCAGGGAAGCACGGCGCAAGACCATGCTCGATCTCAACTCTCCGCAACAACGCGGATGCAGGGCATGGCATGCTTCCGAAGAAGGTCATGAATGGCACGTTCAGCACGGGAAGAGGGTTGCAGAGAACCTCCAACCTATCGAACACACATGCCAATACTGCGGTAAGAAGTACATGGCAAAGCCCTCTCATGGGAAATTCTGTTCAAATGCCTGCAAGTCAGCGGCCCGCAGAGCGTCTGGGGTCGACAACGAGGAACGCATTTGTGTGGTATGTGGAAAGACGTTCTCAGTCAACAGATACTATAGAACACAGACATGTTCTAGAAAATGTGGGGGCGTACTCAGATATAGAGACAATTGCGAAAGATTGCAGGCTCCTAAGTGTGGCGAGGGTGGAGAAAACAGGCCGTTATGAGTATGTATACGACCTTACAGTGGACGAAGCACACGATTTCTTCGCCGATTGCATTTTAGTATCCAATTGTTGCGACGCACTTCGCTATTCCCTTGGTATAATTCTGAGCAGCGGAAAAGGATATGTGGCCGAGACCACCGCGGAGCCTGTAATGATAGCGGACGGCCCTAAGACTAAATGTAGGAGAGTATTCTCCACCTATGATTGATATGACGGTGATCGGATGGTACGTGTTTCCGGAACTTCGATTAGGAAATCTGTGACGGCCTCATTGCCGTCCACCCCCTCCTTCGAGGAAATGGGGTTCGATATAAACGCGGGCTTCAACAATGCCGTAAAGTACGGCGACGTCAAAGAAGTCCAGATAACGGGTGCAGAGCGTCCCAGCAACCTCTGGTACCGCACCATGAATATGTCCAATTACTATGTTCTCTATGGCATAGCGGATTGGTACGAGTCGAACATCTCGTTGGTTGCCACCTGCAAGAACAGGACCTGCATGGAACTGTTCAGATACGATCTCACCCTGGAGCCGAGATTCGCCTTCAAGTGCGAGGAGTGCGGTCACGAGACCCAGGCATACATCACCAGGTGCCCCGTGTGCAAGTCCCTCAGGCTCAGGAGGCCCGACGAGTCTCAGAAGAAGTACTTCGTCAGGCCCGACCATGATGGGAAGCCTGTCAGCGTCCTGGAGAAGGCCAATAAGAACAACCAGTCCCTTCTGGACGTGCTCTGGGGTTTCGCGGGCGACGAGTTCATCTACAATCAAGGATACGTGCTGGCTGTGACAGGTGACGTCGTCACCAAGGACGGCGAGCTCATAAAGCAGGTCCCGCTGGAGTTCCTGAGCCAGAATCCTAAGTATGTGCGTGGACTGTACGACGAAACGGGTACCTTCGGTACGACGTACGCCTTCCGCTACGATCGCAGGAACTCTCTTATCAATCTGGACACCGACAAGGAGGCCGTGAATGACGCGGACGAGGAAGGCGTGAAGCTCATCCCCGCGGCCTGGAAGATCGGTGCCAATTACGGCGGAGAGGGCGAGTACATGCTCTACTCCATCGACGAGATCTACCAGGATCACTGGTACGGCCCCTCGCTGACCTACGGTCGTCCTGACCTGCTGTCCATCGAGGACGAGCTGATGATCTACTTCTACACGAACAAGCACAACCTCAAGAAATATCAGTTCGGGTATGTCCGTAAGATCGTCATCCTCCCTGGCTTCAACGAGGACGAAGCACAGGACATCGCCCAGGGCGTCATCGACGTGCTGAGCAAGAACACCAACACCATCCCCATCGTCTGCACGCCTCCACAGGCCCCCGGTGTCAACCCCATGGAGCCCCAGGCGCTCGATCTCGGTGTAGAGTCCAGCGACGATATCCTCTCGGTCAAGCGCGAAGTCATGAACAGGTATTGCGCGATGAAATGCATCCCCAACATATTCGCAGGGGATGCCGAGGCCTCAGGAGGCATGAACAACGAGTCCCAGCAGATCACCATCTTCGACAGGTATCTGCTCGGCCTGTACAACAGGATCGACAAGCTCTGTCATTGGATCATGCACTGGTACCCCAAGATCACCGACTGGGAGCTGAAGCTCGGAAGGCCCTCCAAGGCGTACACCGACGTGAGGAAGATGATCGACAACATCCAAGTCGCACAGGGCATGAGGAGCCTCGATATCCCCTACGGATACATCGACGGAGACTTCAGATTCGGAGAGAAGCCCCTCGACCAGATGCAGGCCATGGCCCAGCTCTCCGCTCAGGGTCTCCTCGACCCGGGAGGACGCATGTTCGACATGGAGCATGGCATGATGGTCGGAGGCCAGATGCCGGGCGACGGCGAGGGCCCTCCCGAGATCGGGACCGCAAGACGCGAGGACCCCGACATCGACGAGGCCAAGAACGACGAGGAGCAGACTATGCACGAAGCGGACGACGCGGGGCAGGTCTGAAATGGCCTCCGTCGAGATGAAGTGCGAGCTGGACACCGACCAGTTCTCCGAGGCGCTGAAGAAGACCCTCTCAGGAGACGCATTCAAGCCTGCCAAAGTGGTCGTCGGTGCACCGTACGCCGAGGCGGTGGAGTTCGGGACGGGCCCTGCCCGCTCCGACATCTCCTCGCCCAAGGTCATGTACACATTCGATAGGGCCGACGGCAACAGATACACCACCGAGGCCACGGAGGCGTTCATCAAGATCTACGAGTGGGCGACGAGACATTGCAGGAGCGACGACCCCTACTCGTTCGCTAGGGCGGTCTACAAGAATATCATGGAGAACGGCGCACCGCCCCATCCATACATCCGTCCCGCCCTCCATGAGGTGGAGGACGACTTTCAGCGCATATTCGAGGCCAAAGGCTCCCTGAAGGGCGTGGCCGACGAGCTCAGAGACCGTATCATCGCCAACTTGGAGACGGGCGGTCCGATGGGAGGGGGCGAGTCGGACACCGGAGCCCTGGCCGACTCTGTCACATCCGACTACTGCGACCCCGACGAGGTGTTCGGGGATTCGGACATCCCTGACTACGTGTGGGACGACGATTTCTGCGACTTCAACGGCGAAGTGAGGTTCCCATGAGACGCGACAACCTTCGTGTGAGCATTGGTCTGGGTCTGTTGAACAACAGAAACGACTGGATCTCCGTGTCGGAGCTGTCCTATGCCACTGGGGCCACCGCCCGCCAGATCGGAGCGGCGATTTCCCAGATGGGGGAGATCAACGTCGTGTCCGAGCACGCCGAGTGGGGTAAGAAGCTCATGCTGGTGGCGGACGACGACGAGGCGAGGCGCCTATGGATCTTCCTGATGCACTGGCGCTACCACACTGAAGATGTGTGCAAGGACGTGTATAACTCCATCCCCATCTCGGGGTGGATCTCCCTTCGCGACCTGGCGGAGGAGAACCACATGATGCAACCAGACGTCCTCCAGGCGATCGAGTACATGACCGACGTGTCCTCCAAAGGCACGGGAAAGCAGATAATGTTCAAGAGGGATTTCAGAGGACATGTATCAGACGATCAATGAGCTCCCTACCCAAGTGACGGCGTCTCTGTCCGACAGCGATGCCAAGGTCTGGATGAGGGAGTACAACGATGCCATCCGCGACGTCGACGAGCCCACGGCCGCCGATGCGATGGCCGCCAGACGTAAGGCGTGGTACGCGGTCAAAGATGCACCCTCGTCCTACTCGTTCTGCGCCAAGGCGACCGTGGAGGCCGTGGATAAGGACAAGGAGCTGGTGGACCTGGAGTCCGTGAAGAAGAACATGGACTCCTACATCGAACACTTCGGACCGCTCTCCTGGGATCACACATCCTACTTCGTGGGTACGGTGTGGGGTTGGGATGACATCGACACGAAAGACGGCCCCGGCATCAAGGTGTGGGGCAACCTGTTCAAGGGCGACGAACCCGTGTACAAGACCGTCCGCAAGATGTTCGCCAAGGGTGCCAACAGCCTGTCCGTGTCTGGAGAGGCCACCAAGGGCGAGTTCCAGTGCGACGAGAAGCGCGGGTGTTACATGCGTCGTGTGATGAAGCAGCTTATGGAGATCGCGGTCACACCCCATCCGGTCAACCAGTACTCCACCCTGCTGTGGCGCAATTCCACGCTGAAGAAGTCCGACAGCGGGCCCAGGCTCGTCGTCACGGAGATAGAGGTTCACCGCTCGGAGGACGAGTGTCCCATCATGAGGCTGAAGAAGGCTATGATCGCCTGCGGTGCCGACGCGCATGCCAGGGTGGATGGAGTCTTCATACCCCTTCCACAGGACCGCGTGGACGAGAACATCGCCAAGGCGAGGCGCCTTGGGCTGTATGGCTACTGCTGGCACGATATGGAGACAGACTCGGATGGCATCTTCATCCGCGAGCCCGACTCCCTCCTGGAGGAGGAGTTCAGGAAGTCGTACAGCAGGGGCGAGATTACCGCCGACGGGTGTCTGATCAAAGGCGTGTCCGAGGAGCGGTTCAAGGAACTGTGGCGGAAGGGCCTCCTGACGGAGGACTTCAGACTGCGGCCACTCTAAGCTTATAAACATCCCATGCCATGTCCGTGGCATGGGAAAAACTTCCAAGATCGAGTACAAGGACGAGCTGACTTTCAAGGATCTCCTCCCTCTTACTAAAAGCACATCGAAGACTCCTCTTGATATCAACTGCGGGCTCAGAGTCATGTCCAGGGCGGACACTGTCGAGGCCGTGTCCACCGTCAGGCTCGCCAACATGCTGTCCAACATGAGCAAGAGCATGGCCTATCAGATCCAGCCCCAGATAGAGGACATCGCCGACAGCATCTCCTCGGGGAAGCTGGGAAAGTCGTTCTATGTCGCCCAGGGGACCCTCTGCGGACTGGTCGACAGCATGATGGTGAAGGCCAAGAAGGCCGACAATGATTACGAGGGTGCCACCGGCCTTCCCGCCATGAAGGAGCCGGGAAAGGTCGGGAAGGAGCGTCCCAAGAGGCCTGATGAAAAGGCCAAGGATAAAGATAAGGATAAGGATGAACCTGCCGAGGAGCCGAAGAAGGAAGCTCCCAAGAAGGATCCTCTCGAGGAGAGGGCCGAGAGGGAGGGACTCGAGGCAGAGCATAAGAAGAACCAGGCTGAGCTGATGGAGAAACGCGGAGAAGCGGACCCCGAGGCTCACGCCGCAGTCAATGTCAACGCCGAATTGGACCGTGACTATCCTCTCCCTGAGGAGCCCGACGATCTCGGATACTCCAGGGACGAGTGGAGGGATGCGAGTCTCATGGCGCGTATCAATGCCAGACGCATGGCCGCCCAGAGGGCGATGGAGCAACAGGCCCGCATCGGCAGACTGTCCGACGACGATCTGGCTCTGCTGGATGACATCGACGGATACCGCAGTGCAATCGGTGCCGTCCCTCTGTTCAACAACTCCGACTACGGACTGGACACCGAGAGCTGGAATGACGGCACGATCGGACTGGATGACGCGGCTGGTATGGCACGTGACTTCGGTAACAGTCGCGACTATCCGTTCTGAGTCATATCTCAAACCCCTTTCAAACCCCTTCTCCTTTTTATAGTCCCAACATCATCATTCCCCTATGGATGAAGATATCGCCTGGGAGAAATTCCAGAAATCCAATGATAAGAGGGTCGTCAAAGGCGACGCCTCCATCTCCGGGAAGCTCGATACCATCGCCCAGATGCTGGCAGAGCAGGGGACCGACACGTCCCGCATCGCCGAGACCGTCATCCCCGAGATCGAGGGTGACCGCGGAGCACAGGACACCCAGGCCTCCGAGATGGCGGCTGCAGGCGGACTTCCTCCTGCAGGCGGACCCCCGATGGGAGCTCCCGACGCGGGTGCTCCGGATATGGGCGGAGAGATGCCCCCCGAAATGGGTGGAGAGGTCCCTCCCGAGCAGAACGGCGAGATGCCTCCTGAGGGGATGCCCGAAGGAGCAGGCATGGGCGAGTCCGACGAGTCTGTGCCTCCAGAGATACCTCCTGCGGAGCCGCCCGAGGCATCACCCGACGTGCAGGAGCCTGTCGAGGAGATGCCCCCTGCACCCGAGGAGGCGCCCATGGAGGGCGGGATGCCCATGCCCGAGGGCAACATGGAGGAAGCACCCGTAGAGGACAACGGCACACCCCCTGGCGCGGATGTGGATATGGACTTCGGCGGCGACGAGATCGACTGGTCGATGTTCACCTCCGACGGCGCGTTCAGAGACTTCATGGACACCCTGGCGGACGACGCCAAGGAAGCGCTCGATATGGGTGACACCGCCAAAGTCGTGCAGATCACCCAGGTGATCGAGGCCATGACCGCTCTGTGGAAGCAGTCGGGACTTGGTCAGGATATGCAGACCGAGGTGCCCGCACCCGAGGCGGGAGTACCCATGCCCGACGAGACCGCCGAGCAGACGGACACGCCCGACGGCGTGATCCCTCAGGACCTGATGAAGAGCGAAGGCGATGCCGAGCTCGATACTGGAGAAGATAATATGGAGAAGACAGAAGAGGTCGCCGAGATCGGCGAGAACCCCGTCGAGAAGGCGGAGTGCTGCGAAGGCGACATGGAGAAGTCGGATGCCGTGGCCGGTGACGAGCTGGGCGACGGCGAGACCGAGACCCTGGCCGCATCCGAGGCCGAGGAAGAGCCCGCGGAGCTGGACAAAGGCTGTGAGAAAGCCGAGAACGAGGAGTCCGAGGGCTGTGAGAAGTCCGAGGACCTCCCCGAGGACGACCTCGAGTACGAGTTCGAGGCTCCCATGATCAAGAGTATGAGTGAGATGCTCGCCGACAGGCAGAGCATGGATGCTTATGACATGACCGAAGCGTACAGGCTGAACAAGGCCTACGAGGACTCGCTTCCCGTGGCCGAGGCTCCCGTCATAAAGAGCATGAGCGAGATGCTCGGTAGGGACGAACCCGCTGAGGCTCCCAAGGAGGAGAAGGAAGAGGGAGAAGTTATACAAGTCGTCAAGTCCTCGAGGCCTCCTTCCGCCAGGTCCTCTTCAGGGGATTTCATGACTGGGAACAGCCTCGAGAACATGAAGAAATCCGTCAATGCGAACGTCCCAGAGTCCGAGTCCGACTCCGACCCCGTGAGGAAGGCGTTGAAGCTCGATCAGGACTGGGCCAACTATATGGCACAGAAACACGCAGGAGAGTTCTGAAGGGGGGTTTCCACCCCCCTGACCACCATATCCTTTTAAAACTACACCAACAATAACAATCAACAAAGGTAATATCTATGGCCGGCCAATATATCAGACTGGGGTCGAAAATCGGCTCCACCTATGCCGAGAAGCCCGAAGAGATGACCGTCCTGTGCGACGACTTCTACACGAGCAACTTCCATGCATTCAGCAATATGGGGAAGTCCGCTGGAGCCGCCACCTATGGTGACAACGGATACTTCAACGCTATCATGGGAAAGGAGATCACCGCTGCGATGTTCTCCTCCAAGACCACCTATACCGCTCTGGGATCCAGGCCTTACAATCACGAGGGAGTACGTATCGCGTACCAGCAGCCCGACTACGGAGTGGACTCCACCGGCAAGTTCGTCGGAATCGGTGCCACCACCATCCAGGACGGACTCATTCCCGATTCCGTCATGGTCCCTGTCGACGAGTTCCGCGAGCCTTACAAGGAGGTCCCGTTCTCCTGGGACTACGGTCTCGGACTGATGGCTCTCGAGAACAAGGATGATGTCTCGTCCTACAAGGACTACGCCCAGCTCATCGCTGGAGGTTACACCGATCTTATCGACAGGACCCTCCTGAAGCCCATGAGCTGCGCTCAGCCCACCGCTACCGACGGAGCCCGCACTGTTGAGACCTCCCTCCAGGGGATCGCAAGGTGCATCGGATCCTTCAAGGAGATCGGAAAGACCGAGGACGGGGTCACCATCACCAAGGACATGGTCACTCCCTACGGAGGAGAGAAGTCCGACTTCGTCGACTACCGTGGAACCAAAGAGTCCGTCTTCGACGGAAAGCTCATCGACGCCGAGGGCGGAACCTTCTCCCTCGACTACCTCGACATGCTCTGGATGCAGTGCAGCCCCGGATGGGACGACTTCGCCAGCCCGAACAACAAGATGTACCTGATGGGCCACGTCCTGGAGGCCAAGACCTCCGCAATGATGAGGGCTCAGCAGAGGCTCATCGACTCCGTCTACATCCAAAGGGACTTCAGCGGAGTCAAGACCGTTCAGGGAAGGCCCGGAGGAGTTCTCGTCAACTCCTGGCACAACATACCCATCATCGTCGACCCCAACATGGCCTTCGACTACGAGAAGCTCATGCCTACCGGAACCAAGGTCGGTACCCCGATGCTCCTCGACCTGAAGCACATCTGGATGTCCACCCTCTCCCCTGTCGAGGTCTGGAACAACGCCAACCCGGCGCTCACCAGGAAGCTGCAGGAAGTCAACGTCATGAACTGCAGGATGGAGACTCGTATCGACAAGTTCATCGGCCATGGCCGTGTCATCAACCTTGCCGACGTCACCAGCCTGACTGTTTGATGGCGACCTGAAACCAGAGGGGCCTTCGGGCCCCTTTCTCCCATACAAGTATCGCGTTTTCGTGTATGTTCCTCCGGGGCTTCGGCCCCGATACTTCTTCTTGGATCGTTCGCCATGGATGATTACAAACATAACAATCTTAGTGTAATGGTAGGAATTGAATCTTAAAAAAAATGTGGACGACCGACAAGGTCGTCTGAGCTTGAAGCCCAGAGCCTCGTCGATCGTCCAGCCTAGACGGAAGCGTTTGTCCAGTGTACTCTCGGGGATGCCGAGCAGCTCGGACCACTCCTTGAGCGTGTGCACCTCACCATCGCTCCGCCTGATGCGACGGTTGGTTCCGCGGTTGTAACCCTGCGCCTTCCTGGAGATCCACCTGCAGTTGTTTGGTCTGTATCCCGCCTTGTTGTTCACGCGGTCGATGGTCAAGTCCTTTCTGTAGCCATGGGAGATCGCCCAGGCATAGAACGCCTCGAAGTCATGCCACTCGTCACACACCTTGATGCCATGTGCGCCGTAGTGTGCGTAGTCCTTGTCGTTGGGGTTCTCGCACCTGCCCTTCATGGATCTCCAGATCTGGGAGATCCTGTACCAGTCGGTACCGGGCCCCTTGGGGACATCCTCATACATCGATTTCCTCCCTGTTCCTGTAAATCTTCCTGATGTTGTCCTCGCTCGCAACGGTGTCGTACATCCCCTCCTTCATGAGGGTCTTATCGAACTGGCTCTCGGTGAGTGTGAACTCCACCCTCTCCGTGGGCGTCTTCCAGTTGATCGCATTCATTTTGTCGAATTGATGATACAGAGCCTCTACATCACACGACAGTTTCGCGACGAGAGTCATGCCCGCCAGTTCGAAGAACACGTAGTTCCTCTTCATTTCGATCTTCTTCACGACGTGCGATCTGTCCTTGGACTTCTTGTTGATCGAGACGCAGAGCTGCACACCGACGATACCCTTATGATAGATCGGTTTGAGGTCGGGGTACAGCGTGAATGCCCTCAGAGGGAACTCCTCTGCAGTGATCTCCTGCGCCTTCGACATGACGGCCAGAGTCTCCATGTATGATTGATCATACTTGTCCAGGAGGAATATGATCCCTGAGTAGTGCTCATGAATAAAGCGTGCGTATATGGCAGACATGGCCCATGCCATCTCCACCTTGACCACCTGTTCTATCTTGAGATAGTTGCCTTTGACATAGTTCGATCTCGCGCTCGCCAGGACCTCCGCGGCGGAGAACTCCGTCTCGCCGGGCACCCTGTCTTCGGCGGTCCGCATCAACTCCTTGTCGCTCCGCCTGATCTCCAACTCGTTCTTGTAATACATGCTCATCCCCCATTCATCGCACCATGTGCGAAATCTCCAGCCTTTTTGCGCCATCTCCACGGCGCTTTCGAACAGCGGATGGCCGTCCCCCATGTCATGATCGAACAGCTCCATACCGACGCCGTAGTCGATACCGAGCCAGCTGTTCTTGAGTCTGTACAACTCATGTATCAGGATGTATATTGTGATATGCAACGGTGCCTCTTTCATGAATATGGGATCTATTGCGATGGATCTGCTGCTCAGGTGCGTGGATGCTACAGGATAATATGAAAGATTCAACTCGAACCCGCGATACACCACCTGACTGGATTTGATCGTGTCCCGCAGATCGGGCACCCGATTCCATATTATCTTCATCGCATCATGGATCCCGCCACCCTGAAAAGGACATTTAATCGAATAACCGCTCTTCAATACCTTGGTATACGTATAGAACCAATTCATTCCGATGAATGATTGATTGCTCTTCGTGAGCGACTCTTTGTAAGGATTCAGAAACTCCCACGATTTTGTCCATTTCTCCAGATCGGGTGTATCTACATGGATCCCGTTGATGTAGCCGAGGACCCAGTTCATCATGTCCAGTAAGACCTCTCTGGGCGCGGACTTGAACGATGCCGATACCGTCACGGAGAGACAATCATCATCGTAAGTAAAATTCGGAAGAAGGTCCAGGGTGTTTGTGTCCCAGAAGACCTCCTTCAGCGGATATCTGTCGCCCGGGTCCGCCTCCCTCAGGATGGAGAGAAGCTCAGGAGCGCGACTCCTTCCGCTCGCCGCCACCGCTGAGTGCCTCCTTCAATGCTTTAGGCAGGTCGGGAGGGACCGCGTTGCCGTCGATCCCTCCGATGACCTGTAGTTCTCCCGATCCGTCCACATAGGCCGCGTTCGAGACGCTGAACCCACAGGTGATGCAACGCGTGGTGTGGAGCACGATGGCTCCGACGACCTCGTCCTGCGGGGTCCGTACCGTCTTCTCGACGGCGGTGGACCCGCACCTGGGACAGACGCGCTGAGTCATCGGTTCACGTTCCTCTGGTAGCGGACTGCGCCGTCGACCGCCCTGAGTACGGCGATCTCCTTGGCGAAGTAGTTCTTCCAGTAATCGGACACATCGCCCTTGGACTCGAAGTAGTCCAAGGAGTATTCGTGCATAGCAACCAGTTCATCTATTCTTCTCATTCCTTTTCCTCCTTGTCTTTTCTGCTGTGGCCAATCCAGTACTCTTCGCCCAATACGTAGAGATCGGGAAACCTCTCACAGCTTTTCGTCTCGGGACAGTAGCCCAATTGGTGGCACTGAGGCCCGAACAGCTTCTCGGCGTAAGTGACGACATCATATTCGCCGGGATAGCACTCGACATTATCATCGAGCCATGCGACGCCGTAGTTCTTCAGCTCCGCGATGGCTTGCTTGGCCATCTCGTCGACCATCCTGCGGGTCTCTCTCTGTGCTCTGGAGCATCTGCGCAGAGCACAGACATGCCCCAGCTCCCGAAGCGACATGGTCACAATGAAGTTGGTGAGGCAGGCGTTGGGAAGGATGTATCTCGCATCCTCTTCGTTGATATCATACAGATCGGTCATGATCTCGTACAGGTCGGATGCCCACCCCATGCTCCTCTCGTATGCATCCCTTATGTGGGGATCCGAGTCGATAGTTGCCGGCACGCAGTACTGGAAGTCCTTGAGGTCCACATACCTCTGCGACTGGACGGCCAGCGACATGAGCCTGTGACGGCTGAACTGCGCCAGCACGACTCTCGAAACGCCTTCCACGGCGAAGGTCACGTTGATATGTTCCAATATACTCAAATGACCTGAGGAGGTCGCCCTCTTGAGGGACATATAACCCTCGGTGCAGTCTGTTGGCATATCACGGGAGATGCAGCACTTGGCCGCCATGTCGGCGATGCCGGGGTCGGTCATGTTGAGCAGCGTGACCTTCATTCCGACCCCTTCCTATCGGTGGAGCCGAAGCCTCCCTTGCGCTCCTCGGTGGGGATGATCTCGTCCTCCAGTGTGAGGTACGGGAGGAAGATCCCCTGCATGAACGCCGTCCCCTTGGGGATGGTGATCTCGTCGTCGGCGGTGAGCCTGACTTTGATCGACTGTCTGAAATCAGAGTCGATCACAGGGGCAGTGTTGGCCATCCTGACCTTGTGCTTGAAGCCCTGTCCCGACCTGGGTAGGCACATCAGGAACCACCTGTCGATCTGCTTGTCTTCTTCGATCGTCGCGTCGGGCATGCCCACGACCGACAGTGTGGAGGTCATGTACAGTCTGAGCCTCTCCTCTCCGTCGAAGGACACGCCCGTGTCCACATCGGTCCACTGGCCGGGGACGAGGTGTATATCCTCGGGGGCGAAGAAATCGTACCCAGCACTTTGGCGCGTCATGCGCCTTGGTTCAAATGTTTTAAATTTCATGATATTCTTTCCTCGTTTTTGTTGTAAATGCTCTTTCTATTGACCAGTTGTAGTTATATATTCTACTTCTGACCGTGTAATAGTCTAAATCCAACTCCCTACACCAATCCATCATAGACTGGGTTTTTCCATTGTAGGTTATAGCATGAATACGACGTGTATTATTGGCTTGTACCGTCATGGTTGTCCAGCGACAATTTGACGGATCATAATTGCCGTCATTGTCGATACGGTCGATGTATAGATCTTTTTTCCATCCATGTGATATAGACCAATCATAGAACGCCTTGAAGTCATTGCGCCATTCATCACATACGGTTATACCGCGTCCCCCATAGTTCTTAAAGTCTGGACACTTTTCGTTATAACAACGCGTTTTCATATGACTCCAAATATTATAGATTGGGTGACGTGATAACCCATGAGTAGTATTTCTCGCGATAATAGATTCAACTTTACGGCAACCACATGATGTGACATGACCGTTTCTTAGCAAAACACTCACAACAATACATGTATTTCCACAATCGCATTGACAATCCCATGTCGCTCTATTACAATCATCGAGTGAGTGGAATCCCTTTACTATGAGTTTCCCGAAACGTTGTCCCCTCAGATCTATCACTTTCCCATTTTATGCGACCTGCGATACTGACATTATGATGGCTGATATGTTGGGCATTTCATTCATTCGTGCTCACCCTCGAAGACGTAGTCGTAATATATCTTGATGGTCTGCAAGAATGGGTCCTGTTCAGGGGGGTGGGTCGAGAAGCAGTGGGCAGCCAGCCATTCCTCATGAGCATCATGGAACGCTTTGTAGAAGATCATGAATCTGTACTTCTCATCCAGGAGTTTCTTGATCTCATCGACCTGGGCAGTGGTATCGGAGGTCTCGTTGATGCATCTGTCGTCGCACCAGTTGCCATGTCCTCCGACCTGGATCCAATCTTCACCGATCAAATCCGCCTGGGAACACAGCCACGGTACAAGATTTCCTTGGACTGTCCTGATATACACGTAGGGTAAGGTCATCTTGCTATGCTTATCAGGGACCTGCAACTGGATGTACATGTTCCTGCCGTTCCAGCCCTTCCTTGCAAACCTCTTGGTGGGGTCTGCCTTCATCGCTCTTACTACTTCTCCTATATCCATACTCATTCCCCCTCGATATCCGCATCCAAATTCAACAACATGTTCACATAATCTGTCATGACATCATACACGTAGGGATGTGCGGGAGCCTGTCCCATCGATTTATAAAACAAGCCATACAGGTCCTTCGCGATCTCCACATTCTTCTTGAATACCCGCAACTCTTCGTTGCTGTACCTGTCACGGACCCTCGCAACCTCCTCCTCGTAATTGCTCGGGACTCTTTTTTCTATTTCTCTTACATCCATTCTCATTCCTCCTTGTCCAGTTTCTCTATCTTCAATCTGACAAGGTCCCCGCGCTCTATGTTCAGGGCCCTGCAGACGTTGGTCACATTGATCATCAGAGACCCGCCGGAGAGAAGGATCTCAGTCTCCAGCCCGTCAATGACTTTGCCACGTATCCTGGCGCCTTCGTTGATCTTTCTCATTCGTCCTTCGCCTCCATGTATGCCCACGCCATGGCCGCCCCCGCGACGCAGATCCCGGCGAAGTACCCTCCCGGCGTGCACATGACAGCCAGGAGGGACAGCACCGTGCCTCCGAACAGTATGAAGAGGGAGGCCAGTGCGTGGTACTCGTCCATCACTCGTCCCCCTCGAACCTGATCCAGTCGGGGAACTCGCCCTTCGCCACCTTCTCGAGGTACTCGCGTGCGTCGGGCTTCATGACATCCCCGAACCTCCTGAGCTTGTCCTCGGCGCGAGCCATCGCCCACCTCTTGACGAGGGGGCTGAACGTCCTGATATCCTCCACATGGCCGGGGTCTGTAAGGAGCCCGAGATGGATGTGCCTGAACGTCGGCTCGTCGGATGATGCGGTTTCTCTGTCCAGCATCAGCGCGTCGAACAGCACTGCGGCCTCGTTGATCAGGTCCGCCCTCCCGAGACCGTACTGCACCGCCCACCCTCTGAACATGGCGAGGGTGCTCACCAGCGACGCCATCTCGGCGGTCGCCTCATCGAGGTCGTAGACCTCACGCAGGTATGCGGCCACCTCTATGGCGTCCTCGACACTGGCGCAGTTGTAGGCACGGTCGAACCACGCCTCGACGACGATGTCCGCATAGGGCGTGTCCTTGTGTATGCACACAGGGTGGTTCATGATCGCCTCCTTTGGATGCTGATCCTCAGGCTGCATTCTTGCGCCTCCCTCCGATCCTGGCCTTCTCTTTGGGGGCGAGGCTCGACAGCGCACCTCCCTTGATCGTGTCCGCCAGCGCCTGCGCCTGGTCGGCGGACAGGTGCGCCACGACGGACATGTTGCCGTATGTGATCTCCACCAGGACGGGGTCCTGGTCGTACATGGGTTTCCCGAAGGGCGCATACTCGCCCCAGGTGATCTTCACTTCCGCACCGTTCAGAGCCTTGATGGGTCCGCTGACGGTGCGATTCATCTCTGCTTTACTCATAGTATCATCTTCTTTCATTTGCGTTCATTCTCCGGTACGGTCACCCACACGAATTGGAACAGATGCGAGACGGGGAGGGCGTATTCCTGCCACCCAAGAACGGCCAGGTTACCGCCGTCCCTGAGCGGGAGGTTCTGAGTCTTGGTGTAGGCCCAGATCCTCCCATCCTTGAATCTGAATATGAGGTCACGGATACCCCGGGTCTTGATCTGCTCACCGGCCTGAAGCGCTATCAGAACCTCCACGCCTCTCATTCGTCTTCCTCCAGCACAACCTCCCACTCGTCCCTCAGGAATGTCCCGAGGTCGTAGGATGCAGGGAACCATCTCGGCTCCTGTCCCAGCACGCAGGACCTCTCCATGAGGATGTCGCCCCTGATGCGGTATACGCACTTGGACCTGGCCTCGCGGACGGCAGCTCCCTGGAGCATGCACATCATCGCTTCCGGTCCTTTCATTCGTCATCTCCCCCGATCATCGTGCCGACCCACACGCCGTCCTCGTCGAGGTCATCGATGTGGGTCTGGATGAACCCGTCATTCGCTGTCGTCACCGTCTTCGTCATCTTTCTCCTCCTCCTTCTCCTTCTCCTCCTCCTTCTCCTTCTCCTTCTCCTTCTCCTTCTCCTTCTCCTTCTCCTTCCACACATCCAGTTCCTTGACGTTCTCCAGCGCTTTCACAATGAAATCTCTGTACTCATCCAGACTATCGAGGAGCTTCTCACCAAGTTCCTCCTGCCTCTTGGTGTCCGCGCCGAGGTCCATGCCTGCGACCTCCTTGATGATCATGACAGCCTGCTTGAGCAACATGCCCGCGGATGAAACGGTGCAGATCCTCTTGAACTCATAGGAGGGCATGGCCTCCTCTCTCTTCTTCTTCTCCTCCAGCAACCTCTCGGTCGCGTGGAGGAGGATGTCGAGCACCTTCTCGCTCGCGGTGCCGAACATCATGTCTCCATCCTTATTCGTATACAAACTGTCAGTGATCGTATACTTGTCTTCGTCTTCCATAAGTTCTCAACTCAGAATAAAGTCGTATAGATATAAGTGGTTTGTCATTAAGGCGTTTCAGAGTTTCTTCTTCTTGGTCGCGTACTTGCGTGCTACGATGTCCATGGTCTCGGCTTTGCGCCGGGCCTTCTCCGCAGTCCTATCCTTATCGGACATACCCGCGGTGGAGACGTACGGTGCGCGCACATAGGGGTTGGGGGCCCTCGTGCACGGCTTTCTGGGCATATGGGGCTTCTTCGTCCTCTCCTCCTCGGCCTTCTTCATATAGCGCTTGACGTACTCGGGCACGTCCTGCGACTTCTCCTTCTCCTCTTCTACGGTCGTTCCTTTCGCCTTTGCGAGGATCTCGTATGCCTTCTCCACATCTGCCATCGCCTCACCACCCTGTATGAATATCTCTCTCCCGAGAGCACCCTGACCTCCACATCTCCTGCTCTTCTGAGCTTACGCAGGGCCGCGATGATGCGATTGTGCGCCCTCTTCCACCTGGAATCGCCCATCAGCCTCTTGGACACGGGCCTGAGGTTGCACTCCGGCCCGATCCCGCTGGCGAGCATGAGCAGGACGCGGGTGGAGGTCTCCCACCTGCCATCCACCGAGTGCATGAGCTCGCGCACCTCGTCGGTCAACGTCTGAATCCCGCAGGTGCAGATATGCTCCATCATCTCCCACTCGTCCATTCACTCCCTCCTGTCATTCCACAGTCCCATCGCCCTGGCCTCGTCATTGTCGGCCATAGATATGTCACCGAGCCTGACGGTCGGCCCGCGGGCGTGGCAGAACGTGCAGATGACCGCGCCGAGATCCGCGTCCTCCGTATGGAAGATCATGACCTCGGCGGTCTCGCGCCCGCAGAACGGACACCCCCTCAGTCCTTGCATCCCCACAGCCCCTTGGCTTTCCACAGGCCCGCACCGGACGGGCCGGTGGAGGTCTTGATGACGAACCCGTCGTAACGCATGGTCCTGACGATGGTGGACACCTTGTGGTAGTCTAGGTCCGTGATCCTGGCGACGTCCCTCGTGGTGATCGGGCCCTTGACCCTGATACACTCGAGGACCGCCCTCCAGTCGGGGTCGATATTCAGGTAGCGGACGGTCTTAGTGATGCTCATGGAACTCCGCTCCGATCCTATCGAGCAGCTCGTCGGCCGCCTCCGAGATGGGCTCCGTCCATGAGTCCCATGTGACCGCATCGCTCCCGCTGAACTCGTAGAACTCCTGCACGGCATCGTTCAGGATCTCGATCTCCTGCCAATGCTCGCGGACGATCTCCAGAAGCCTGTCGGTCCTGCCGGACATCTCTGCCTCCTCGACGAGGGGGTGCGCGGTCGTCCATGCACTCGACATGATCGCCTCGAAGTCCTCCAGAGAGATATCTGCCCATGCGGATCTGTTCTTCTCTGCTTCCTCCTTGAGGCGCTTATTCCTATCCCTGAGCATATTTTCGAATGCCTCTTGTGTCTGAGAATCGAACGGGGGGTTGATGATCTGCTTATAGGCTTCGGTCCTCTCCTCTTCTGTGGAAAGATGCACACTACCCACGCCGTAGCATGCCACAACCATCTCCAAACCGTTTATGAGTTGCTTCAGCTCCTCCTGAGACAGGTCGATCGTGGCGTCCTCACCGTTCTCCGAAGAGAGGACACGGATCCTGAAGAGCAACTTGTCCTCCGGGTCGTCCGTATCATCGTCCTCCCCGTCACCGATCGCAGCCTCATACGCACTAATGGCGATTACCCCGCAATCATATGTCTCGGGGAACAGCTCGACCGCATCGATCTCGAGGGACTCGATATCGTCATATCTCCTCTTCGGAACATCCTGAAAACCCACGGGGTGGGTACTCTCTGTCGCGTCATTTTTGTCGTTTTTCATGCTTCTCATGCCTCCCATAGTGCAGAAGTGGTATTAAAAATATTGTTAGCGCATATATAAAACGAGATATATCGGTATAGACCCCTGAAATCAGTCCTCGTAATGCCGGTACACGCGTTTCGACAGAGCTTCGATGGCCTTGTCGGCCTTCTTCGGGTCGGCGGGCTCCATAGCGTAGAGCATCGCGTCCATAAGCTTCATGAAGACCTCAACCTCCTCCGCGTCCGCGCATTCATCATCCGCGATCTCTAGGGCGCCTTCCATGGCATCCATGGCCTTGTAGAGTCTGTCCATGATATAGACGGCATCCATATCGATCCTGTCCTTCATTCCACTACCCTCCACATATCATCCATCTCGGTCGGGCCGAAGAAGACGGCCTTCGCCACGCCGTTGTCGAGGCGCTTCTTGTAGATCATAGCTACGTCGCGATTCATCTCGATGAGGAAGCAATAACTGGGGTCTCCCTTCCTCGACACCTTGCACCCATCGAGCCTCATCTTCTTGTACGCCTCGTCGAAAGTCAGGGGATAGCGTTCGGTGATGTCTATCATACCTCCGAAGCTGTTCGCCCGCGTCCATTCCGACTCTCCGAAGAACCTGTACTTCAGCTCACCCCATTCCAACATATACTCCGCGCATTCGTTCCTGACGACTTTGCCGTCCGCGAGGGCCCTGATGGCCGCAGCCTGTGTGATCATTGCCTCAACTCCACGGACTCGATGTAGTAGCCCTTGCCGTTGTTCATGCCTCTGAAGATCTCCGCTCTCGTCGCCTCTACCGCGGAGAACAGATCGAGATAGGCGCAGAGGATCTCCATCTCCCCGCCGGACATGTCCCTGCAACACAGCAGGTACACCTCGGACGGGGTGTCGGACTTTTCCCTGGGCTTGACATCCTTGGGCACGATGATCGGGCCGTCGGTGCCATCCCAGAATGTGAATCTGTCGCCCAGCATCATCACGCACACCTCCTGTTGGCGGAGAACGTGAACTCCTTGAGCCATCCCGTCCGCGGGAACGACCCGCTGTCCCTGCAGAACGAGAACCCGCACGGACAGTCGATCGCGATGTACTCGACCTCCTCCAGGAGCTGCTTGAACTGCTCGACGCACTCCTTGTACTCCTCATTGCTCATGTAGTTCCTCCAGTCGTCTCCGAGCATGCGGGCGACGTTCTCCTCGCGCTCCGCGTTCTCGCAGTCCTCCAGCCTCTCCAGGTCCGAGAGGATGCCTCCCTCGCAGTCGAGGAAGTGTACATCGTTCGTGGACAGCGGCTTTCCGCACATGGGGCAGGGTTTGAACCTCGGCTCCTCCGTGCTCTCCAGGGTCGCTGTGACAGTCTTCTTGACCTCGTTGTCCGTACTCATTGCTTCAACTCCACCGATGTGACATAGTATCCTGTATCATTGTTCATCTTCTCCCTGCCTAGTTCGTACATGACTTTCGTTGCGGAAGGGCTGCTCGAATAGGCGCAGATGATCGTGGTCTTCCCGCCCAGCTTCTCCGTGAGGCAGAGCAGGAACACCTCGGACGGCTTCCCGTTCGATGTCATTCGCTCCCCTCCGGGCTTGAATCATCTGCCTGCTTCGAGTTCCACTTGGCTACGGCATCGGCTATGTCGGAGCCGCGTACCAGGTTGTCGCCGCATGGTCCATTGGCACTGTGTCCGCATCCTATGCCTGCACCCATCGGGAGGATCATCCAAACCGGTTTCTCTCCGCAGTACCTGCAATTCGATATCTCGATCTTGGTCATTCCTCTTCCTCCTCGTCATCTTCGTCGGGCAGGATCTCCCACTCCTTCGAGAAGTCGGCCAGTGTGATGGGGCGGTCCTCCTTCCACTGCTTCCTCAGCAGGTTGCCGTCGAACCAGTACCTCAGGTCCTTGTGCCTGACGGTCCTCCCGTCGAGCAGTGCACTGACGACAGCCCGTGCATCGGACTCGTTCTCGACGATCTCGTAGGGCAGGTCCAGATTGATGGACTCGCAGGGCTTGATTCCTCCGTACTCCACGAGCACCAGAAGGCGTCCCTCCGGGTCCAGCATATACATCCTTCCGTCGGCCTTGTAGCCTGTGGCTCTGACCGTCTTGCCGGTCATCAAAGCGTGCATAGTCTCTCTTGCGTTCATTCGTTCATCTCCTTTCTTATCTTATCTACTTCGGCTTCTCCCATCACCATCTCGTTCCAGATCTCCAGCGGGGTCTTGGACGAGTCATCGTTCACCGAAGTGACTGTAAATCCGCACTCGGGGCAGGTCATCGTCAACATGCGGGACAGGAAGTCGGCTCTGATCACTATGTCGGTACCGAAGTGGTTGCACTTGGGGCAGGGTAGGGGGTAGGTCATTCCTCTTCCTCCTGCGTCGTCGCATGGGCGCGGACGCACCTTGCAACCATGTTCCACAAGTCTTCTGCCACCATCGCATGGGAGATCAGCATCGTGTCGTCGCAGACGTAGCACGGACCTCTGGCTCCGCACCTGGTGCATTCGACATACACCTTGGAAGAGTGGATGCTACCGATGGCATCGATTCTTGTATCCGCCCTGCCTTCGCAATAGGGGCAGTCCAGTATCTTTTTCATTCCTCTCCCTCCTTCAAGTCCAATGGTATCCCTTCTTCTTCTTCCACTCGTCCTCCGGGTCGAGTCCCGAGTATTTCCTCAGTTCCTCCAGCGTCTTGGGCGTAGCCTGAGTGACCACGTGCTCGGCGATGTATCTCTGGAGATCCATGTTCTTCTTCTGGAGGTCCTGCATGTGCTGGGCCTCCTCGTTCTTGAGCCATCTCTTGAGGTCCTCTGCGCACGCATCGCACATGTGCATGGATGCCGGACGGCCCCAGTAGATGTCCCCCCTGTTGCGTATCTCGGCCCAAGGCTCGGTCATCTCCGCTCCGCATCTGTCGCAGGTTATCATCGACTTGATCATCGCTCTTCACCTCCACTCCTCGACCTTCTTGACATCTCTGAGGTTGATGAGGATGTCCTGCGTGACCAGCACATCATCGCGCACGCTCAGGCCGTCGGGCCTCGAAACCGAGATGTAGGGCGAGCGGATGTTCAGGCTCCACGGCATCTCGCACCCGCTCATGGGGGTAGCATAGATCCAAGTGAAGTCGTCGCAGGTGATCTTGAAGCCCTTGCGGTCGTTGATGTATGATTTGACGATGTATGCTCCGTTCATTCCTTTTCCTCCCTTTCCGCGACGATCATCTCCACGGCCTTGTTCAGGTCGATGATGACATCCTGTGCCCACAGGGCATCCGCACGCACCTCCAGCTTATCATACCTGGTGACCATGACATACGGGGTGATGATCCTTATGCACCACGGCGTGGGGCCTCCGCCCTGGCGTTGAATGCTCACGATAGTGCCATCGGCATAGCGAAGGCCGAAGTTCCTGTGCTCGAAGAGCAAGGCCCTTATGAGATCCGTCCTGCGCATCTTCTTCTCGCCCTCTGCTCCACTCTTCCCTTCGAACCGGTCCACGAGATCGTACCAGCCCATGAACTCGCATATCTGCTTGTCTTCATCGACCTTCCAGGTCAGCTCCACGCTCTGGTTCTGGTTCTTCACTCTGTACCTCAGTTCATCATAGATGTCTGTGAGGCGATTCCATGAGAGGGTCGCCTCTCTGATGGTCGGGAATCTTCTCGAGGATATGCCATCGTGCCTGTCTTCGCACAGCAGGCGGTATGACTTCTCGCCCGTCTCCTCGTCCACGGACTCCACGGGCCAAGGGATCCCGGTGCAATACGGACACAGTTCCGCCCTGACATACTCCCCGCCGTACATCTCCTCTGTGATCTGGAGGCTCGTCAGTTTCTTCTCTCCTTCGCTTGTATACATCTTCATCTCTCTTCCTCCCTCTTCTTCACCACATCGATCTTGATGATCGCGCTGTTCCTGATGAATGTGTCCTTGACCTCTCCGGCCACGTCCTTCATCGTGTACGATTTGGGCTCGAGCATCACATCCCTCGCGACCTCCTTGGCCTCTATATAGTCGTTGTACGAGCGGGAGAACGTCTCTCCCGTCACGAGCGTGAACACGAGCTTGTATCTGCTCATTCCTTGCCCCTCCCGAGCCTCTGAGCGAGATCGGGCCATCCCAAGCACTCGCACATCCTCTTGTCCTCCTTCGCGTCTCCTGACGGCCCCTGCATGCGCAGGCGTGTCAATCTGAGCCACATGGTATCGTAGACATCCCTGGGAGTCTCTGCGCTCTTCTTGGCCATCAGGGTGTCCTCCTGTTCATTCTCTCCATGACCTTCTTCTCGTAGTCGGGGTCGGCGACCTTTGCGAGCTGCTCGTACAGGTCGAGGATCTCGGCACGGGACAGCCACGCATCGCCGTCCTCCCCGCCTCCGAATCCGCAGTTGTTCCAGGCCTCGATGCTGTACACCAGAAAGTCGCGTTCCTCCCCTTCGTGCTCGCCGACGAATCCGGGGCGCAGGAGCTTCACTTCCACCTCTCCCGTAAATTGCCCGGCCCCGGCCGCGTCTGCCAGGTCGCAGACGCGCACATAGCAGCACTTCTCCACCAGGCTCGCGGTCACATGGTTGCAGTTCTGTTCGTTCTCTTCCGTCATCTCTCCTCACCTCTCTGTGCAGTCATGCCCCGAACCCCCATGTCCTCTCCAGCGCGTCGAGCTGCGCCTCCACGTCGGCGAGTTGATGGTTGAAGCTGTACTCATAGCCCATGCGGACGGCGATGACCGCGATGACCGCCACCATGACAGCCAGCGCGATGAACGCCACTGGCGCCCACCTGGGCGTCCTCCCCCTCTCCATGCAGGCTGTCATGTAGCAGCAGTACACGCCGAACACGAGCAGGCAGAAGACGGTGGCTATGAGGATGGCAGGGATCAGCGTGGCCATCTCCAGGTGGTCCAGGTTGTACAGCAGGTCCGCCCTGCTCCCGGACAGCTCGACGTATTTCTGCCAGGCCGTCTGGTACTGGATATCTATCGTTCCGTCGAGCACCATATCAATCATCCTCGTACAGGTCGATGATCTTGTCCATCACAGTATTCATCGCATATGCGTACCCGCATGCCTGGCTCGGCGCTTTGTCGGCCAGCTCCTCCATGAGCTCCAGACATCCCCGGGCCGCGCCGATGTACGCCTTCAGCATGATCTTCTTCTCCGTATCCAGGTCCCTCTGCATCATCTTCTTCACCATCTCCTTCCTTTCCTGATGTCGTCCATGTCGTTCACCAGCCGGTATACCGCCAGCACCGCGACCATGATGACGAGGCCGAGCGCAAGCACCAGCAGTCCGTTCACTCCTCCACCTCCATGAGGTTCATCAGCGGGTCCCTCCTCCTGAACATCGTGGCGCCCACGATCATGGACCCGCTGACGATCGTCACGCTGTCCAGCTCGGGGATGACGCATCTGACGATGCCCCCGTGCCTCATGGCCGTCTCTATGGCGTCCAGCCTGTGCTCGGCCTCCTCTCTGGTGCCGTAGATCTCACGGACGGTCAGGCAGTCCTCTCTCAGGGTGTACACGTACACGCGCCACTCGGCTCTCTCAGTCATGGTTCTCCTCCTTCTTCATCACGAACCGCGGGCAGTCGCCCTCGGCCCACTTCCCGAGCTCCTCGTCCGTCATCTCCTCCTCCCTCGGCCCGATGTCGTACTCGCACGCCTCCGCGTACAGCCCGCGGACGTACACGGTCGTGTTGTGCACGCACCTGTCGCACTGCACGGGGTCGTCCTCGCCGACCGCGACGATGGGGCTCACGCCCTCACCGCCCACATCATGCCCAGCTCGGTCCTGCGCCCGACCAGCCCGTCCATCAGGCGCCTGGTCACGCGCCCCGGCGACCTGCCGTCCAGGGGCGTTATCAGCGTCGTGCCCTTGACGACGAGCCCGTCCGCCAGCCTGAGCACGGGTGCGCCCATGCACCCGCTGTGCACGACGACGCACTCGGTGCCGGCGACGACGGCGGGAGTGACGGTCAGGTCCGGCCCGAACGTCTCCGCGAGGACGTCCGCCCTCATGGCGACGCGCCCCGGCCCCGCCATGCCCCCCGAGATCATCACGCCCTGCATCTCCCTGACGGACGGCAGGTCGACGGACCTCGGCCCGTCCATCTCCTCCGTCCACACCCTCGCCAGCCTGAAGTCGACGCTCATCACGCCGACACCCCTGCCGACCACGCCACGCCGTCCCCGACGACGACGTCGTCCTCCCCGCACGCGCGCTTCAGCGCGCGGAGCGCCTCCACCAGGAGGTCGAGGTGCTCCGTCGGCCCGACCGTGCACCACGCGATGAGGTACGCCATGTCGGCGACGCTCCAGTCCGCGCTGATGTAGTCGATGATCTCGTCCCTGGCGGTGCCGGGGTGCTCGTCGAGCAGCCTGCGTGCGACGTTCGAGGGATCGTCGCCGAGATATGCGATCGTGCTGTTCCTGCATGACGGCAGGAGGTAGAACCCTGCCGTCCTCAAGTCTTCCGTTATGTATGCCTGTTGCATGACCTTTCACCTGCTATCGAGATAGATGTAAGATGTTTATAATGGTTTGTATCCCCCTGCGGATGCCTCTCCGAGGGCGATGACGAGGGTTCCGGGATGCCCGCCGGACGGTGTCCGAGGGGTGTTTCCATGGTGTTTCCGGGGTGCTTCTCCGTGCTTTTCCGCTCGTGGATATAAGTGATATCCGAGCGGGATCGGGGTGTCGGAGAGTCGGTATGAGTTGTTGTTCTGCATTGCATATACGCTATTCAGCCGATGTACAAAAATGTGACTTCAGTTGTCATTCCGCTAATTGATATATCGGTAGAAATCCCGATAAAACCCGATATCTTGAGATTCTGCTGTAACGGGAAATGAACACTTTTGTACATTTTCCGATACGAGTGATACGGACTGATACAACGTCCATATCAAGCGAAATTCTGGAAAATCGATGATTTTTCATAGGTAGTATTTAAAGCCCTATCTTATTTTATACTATATTCTATACTATTTCCTACGTACGATACAGTGATACAGTAAATACTAATGTTACGTATATGAGGAATACGATGAATAAAAATGTACAATGATGTAGGAATGTGTGGTGAATGCAAATATATAGAAGGATTTGAGGGGTTATATCAATCGTTGTATCGGGCCTGTTTTTAGCCTGTTTGTGGAAGATTATCCTGTTTGTGGAATCGTGTTCGGATGCGTTTTTCCGCGTGTTCTCCGATGCTCGGATCGCATCCTCGGAGGAGGTTGCCCGATTGTCAGGAAGCAAGGGAAGCATGGTTGTCGTAATGCAATGTTCAACAGCAAGCGGACGGACGGCCCGACGACGGCCTGCTCCGGGATCGTCGCCGAGCCGCGCCCGAGGGGGAACGGCCCGTCTCCCTGCACCTGCATCGCCTCGCCGCGTCCGTGTGCCCGTGCCTGTGCATATACGCAGGTACGCGTATGCGCGCGTATGTCAACTATCGCGTACGCGTATGCGGACGCTGTGCGGTCATGCGTCGAAGCGGAGAATCCGTTCTTTGGCGGTCTGCTTCGATTCTGAGGGACTTCGAGTGCGAAAAGGTACTGGCGTTCGTCTCGACGGAGAACGTGGCTCTACGGGGCTGGAAACGCTGTTCTTGCTGATCTCGCCGGAGGAGCTGCTCGTGGTCCTGTCATCTGTCCTGCATCTACTCCGATTCTGGTAGCTACTCAAGTTCTGGTAGCTACCAGGATTGCAACAGCTACTTGATTTCTGGTAGCTACTGACGATGTGGTATCATCCTTCGGGGTGATGCCGTGTGACCGTGCTACACTGTAGCATGGACCGTGCTACACTGTAGCA
>OIYR01000031.1_pt1 | contig 82464 bp, 75 predicted proteins | sample 1588221 | NCBI WGS metagenome assembly OIYR01 (sample SAMN03283292) | human gut metagenome | biome: human-associated habitat; material: feces | host: Homo sapiens | place: Peru | collected 2012
TTGCAAAGTTGCTGAAAAATATCATAAAAGATAATTTAGGTTATGATTTACAAATAACCGTAGGAGGGGTTCTATGAGTGAAAAAGTCAAGGTCAATGGAAAGCATAAAAAAAGATTTTTGACATTTTTATGCATATTCCTGTGCGTAGTAATCGTTTATGTTGCGGTTACCACCTTAGTTACCGTAATCGGGTTAAAAGCAAACAGGAACAAAATAAAAACAATTTCAAAGGTCGCTTATAAAAATCAGCTTGTACCCGAAAATTATGACAACGGCTGTTGGAACATCAAAACCGACAGGGATATTAAAGTAGTTCAGCTTACCGACGTACATCTCGGAGGCGGCTATCTCTCAATTAACAAGGACTCAAAGGCAATCAATGCGGTTGCGGCTATGTTGACAGCCGAAAAGCCCGACCTTGTAATGATTGACTCAATACAGACAATGAACCTGACCGAGCTTAGTTCTTCACCCGGAAGCGTTACTCAGGTAAGAGAATGTACAAATATGCTTATGCGAACCGCAAAGGGCTGTGATATTCCTATGTTTATTGTCGGCCACGTTAACAAAGAAGGCTCCATAGCAGGACCTAAGGTACTTGAACATATCGTAGATACCGTTCTGCATTTTGAGGGTGACAAGCAAATGAGCTGTCGTATTCTCAGAGCGGTAAAAAACCGTTACGGTTCAACAAATGAGATTGGCGTTTTTGAAATGACCGACAAAGGTTTGCAGGAGGTTGAAAATCCATCGGTTATGTTGCTTTCGGGCAGACCGAGCAATGTATCGGGAACTTGTGTAACTTGTACTATTGAAGGGTCGCGCCCGATACTTGCGGAAACTCAGGGACTTGCAACCCAGAGCGGCTACGGCAACCCCAGGCGTATGGCTACAGGCTTTGATTATAACAGGCTGTCACTTTTGCTGGCGGTACTTGAAAAGCGCGCAGGTTATTATTTTTCAAATTATGATACCTATATCAATATCGTAGGCGGACTTCGTGTTGATGAACCTGCAATAGATTTATCTGTTGCAATGGCACTTATCAGCAGTCTGAAAGACACACCGATTGATGAAAAAGCCGTCGTGTTCGGTGAAATCGGGCTTGCAGGTGAGATAAGAGCGGTATCACAGGCACAGATGCGTATAAACGAGGCTGTAAGGCTTGGATTTAATAAAATTATACTTCCTTATCATAATCTTAAAGGAGTTCATTGTGATGATGCTGAGCTTATAGGCGTTAAGAATATCAGGCAGGCTTTTGAGGCAATAAGCTGATGTACACGTTTGTTATGTCGGACAAGTATCCTCAATTCTGCAAGGAAATTCAAAAAATGGGGAATAGGGTTATTTCTTCCGATACAATAGATTTGTTTCATTCTCCTGAACAAAAGCACGCAGATATGCAGGTGTTGCCTATAAACGATAAGATTTTTATATTAAATGAATGTGTGGAATTAAAAAACAAATTATCACATAAAAATTTGATTTTTTGCAGTAAAAAAGCAGGGAAGAGCTATCCCGAAAATATCCTTCTCAACTGTTTGTTTATGAACAATACGTTATACGGCAAGCTCAGCGCAACCGATAAAAACGTATTGGAATACTGCAAGGACAACAATATAAAAACAGTAAATGTCAATCAGGGCTACACACGCTGTTCCACCCTTATAATAAATCAAAACACCGCTATAACATCTGATCCGTCAATTTCAAAAGCACTGAATAAAAATGGGGCAGAAGTATTGCTTATTTCGCCGGGGAACATTGTTCTTGAAGGCTTTGATTACGGATTTATCGGAGGAGCAAGCACAAAAATCAACGACACAATATTTTTTTTCGGCAATTTAGAAAATCACCCCGATTATATAAAGATTAAAGAATTTTGTTTCAATCATAATTCTAACATCGAATTATTATGTAAAAATATGCCGCTGACAGACATCGGCGGCATAGTAAAAACGGGGTAGGCGCAGCTACTCCGTTTTGTCATTATTTGTTTTACTAACATTTGCAAGAGGATTCCTGTCAGCCGCACTTTTAAGCTGCTTTGAACTCAGATGTGTGTATATTTCGGTAGTGCCTAAATTTTCGTGCCCCAAAACTTCTTTTAACACACGAACGTCAACATCACCGTATTGATACATCAAGGTAGCCGCAGTGTGTCTTAGCTTGTGGCAAGAATACCCCTGAGCGTCAAGCCCAATCTTTGCAAGGTATTTATACACCATAGCCTGAATGGTTTTAACCGACATTCTGTTATGATTACGGCTTATAAACAAGGCTTTTTTATCTTTTACATCATCAACAGGGCGAACCTTCATATAGTCATTAATTGCTGTCAGACAAGCTTTATTAAGATAAATTACACGCTCTTTATTGCCTTTACCGACAACTCTCATAGTATTATCAGTTCGTAAATCGGTATAATTAAGACCTGCCATTTCGGAAACTCGCAGTCCGCAGTTAAGGAACAGAGTTATAATCGCATAGTCACGTTCTTTGTTATCACCGTCAACAGCATTTAAAAGCTCAATACTTTGTTCAAGAGTTAGATATTTCGGCAAAGTTTTAGGCTTTTTAGGCATTTCAAGATCCTCAACAGGATTCTTTTCAAGATATTTTCGGTTAGAGGAGAGAAACTTGAAGTAGCCCTTAAGGCTTGAACATTTTCTTGCTCTTGCGGCGACTTTATTATTTCTGTCACGAACAAGATAGTTCATATACTCATAGGCGTCAATGAGCGTTACGGTTTTAAGCAAATCAATAGTAACGTCGTCTATTTTGATTTCATCAAATTCAGTATCGGAGGAAACAAGTCCGCGGCGTATTTTTAAGTATCTGAAAAAAGTTCGCAAATCAATAAAATATTCATTTACGGTTTTAGAAGATCTTGAACGAACAGTTTCCTGATAAAAAAGGTATTCTTTAAGAATCTGCGGAGCTTCGTCACGAAAATCAACAGCCATAAAATCACCCCAAGCAATTAGAATTTATATTTAATCGGTAGCAAATTATAACTCCCACTGAGATTCCGAAACGTTACTCGCACCGACTAAGTGGCGAGGGAATTTGTATCTAAGTTATAAAAACTGATTTACTAAGATTATATCATAAAAGAGAGGCACTTTAATTCCAATACAGAAAATTATACAAAATGAATATTTTGTATAATTCGGGGAGGAGCATACACAAATTATTGAAGATTATCGGGCAAACGGCGCACTGTATCAAATTTAATTCTTGTTACTAAGTACAATTAATTAATAATAAACTTATTGTAAGTTACTTCGGCTTGTTTGAAATATCAGCCGTGAATTATATTATAAAATAGCAGCCGCACATTTTACCGTGTGGCTGCTCTAATATTTAAAAACTATTTATTTTAATTGTGCTTTAAATATTTCATTCATTGCGTCTGCATCAGGCGAAATAATCAGACTTAGGTAGTCACCCTCCTGAACGACCTTGCATTTTTCAACTATTTCATATTGTTCAGGAAGATAATTTTTTGTGGAGTTCATTTTGCCGGTTAACTGATTGTTAAGAACCTCTGTAATTCTTTTTGCTGCATCGGCGTCGGTTGCTTTCACAATAATAATTTCATCCTGATCAAGACCTGAATTGTTAACATAAACGGCAATATCAGTATAGTCGGCTTTTTCAATGCCTATTGTGTTTGTTATTGTTGTTTCATCGTCTATTTTGATCATTGCGTCAGACATAGGATATTTTTCCGTAATTGCTGTTACTATGTCTGATACAGCCGGTGTTTTGCCGCCCGAAGAACAAGCCGTGAACAATACGGCAAATACTCCGATCAATGCAAGTGCAAGTGTGCTTCTTAAAATCTTTTTCATAATTTTCCCCTTATAGTTTTATAATATTTATTTAATAAAAATTAAATACCATCCGGATACCGGCGAAGATAATCAACAATAACCTGTGAGCCGGCATAAGAAAAATGTAAGCCCATTGCATCAGGATCACTGCAATATTCGTCCTTCAGACAACCGCTTTCATCAGAAACCGCCGAATATAAATCAATAAACGAACAATCGTTAGTCTTTGCAAATTCTTTTAATTCAGCATTATATTTTCTGATTTTTTCATTACTTAATTCTGCGTTTTCGAATGCTTCGATTCTCGGAGTTACGGTTTCAAGACAAATTCGTACATCCGGCGATTTTGATTTTATTTTGTCTATCATAGTTTTTGTGTAGCCGAGAACATATTCTGGATCACCATAGGTTATATCATTCATACCAAGCATAATATACACTCGCTCGGCACCAAAATCAGCAACTACATCTTCAACATTTTGTTGCTTTCCTTTATACATAGGAAGCAGACTGTTAGGATCACCGGCAGGCATTTCCTGTGAATTAATATATCCCAAACTACCGTTAGCAAAAACATATGATTTTCCGAGACAATTTATCCCTTGAGAACGCTGATCCTCAATATACATAGAAAAGCCAAGTGTTATACTGTCACCAACAAAAATAGTTTTATCAAAGAAATCATCTTTTACCGGACCTTTTACCTCAACATATTCTGTTGGCTGCGGTTCGGTCGTTTCAGGTTCGGTTGAAACGGTTGTTGCTTGCAAGGAATCGGAGCTGTTTGAGCTGACAAGGTTGCAGCAAGAAGCAATTAGTGTAATTATCAAAGCAATGATAAGAACAAAAACGCCAACAATAATTGAACGTCTTATATATAATCTTGTTTTAGCCTTACGTTTAGCCTTTAAATAAGTTCTCTTCTTTTTTGAATTCATATCAGATAATTTGCGTAACGGCAAAGAATCATCAAAATTGTCCATATCATACATATGGTTGTTATCATCCAATAAAATCTACCCCTTAGAATTCCAATAACTCTTTCATATTATAATACTAACATTCGACAGTTGTCAACAGAAAAAGCAAATAATAAACAGTAAATCGATAATAAAGTTTTTTATAACCTAAGTGTAGATGTTCCCCCTATTCTTGGTCTGTCACAAGCATTGCTCCGATTTAAAAAAGGTGTCATTCAAACATGAATTTGAACGACACCTTTTAGTTATTCTTATTTAATTTTTAATAATCAGCAAACGCCCTGCTGAATCATTGAATCTGCAACCTTTTCAAAGCCTGCAATATTAGCGCCGACAACATAGTCACCCTCGTGTCCGTACTTCTTTGCAGCAGCGGAAATGTTGTTGTAGATATTAACCATAATATCCTTGAGCTTAGCGTCAACCTCATCAAATGTCCAAGAAAGACGCTGCGAATTCTGGCTCATCTCAAGAGCTGAAGTTGCTACGCCGCCTGCGTTAGCAGCTTTACCGGGAGCAAACAAAAGTCCGGCACTCTGGATAAGCTTTGTAGCTTCAAGTGTTGTAGGCATATTAGCACCTTCTGCAACAGCATAACAGCCGTTAGCAATAAGTCTCTTTGCGTCTTCTTCATTAAGCTCGTTCTGTGTAGCGCAAGGTAGTGCAACATCACACTTAACAGACCAATCGAATTTGCCCTCGTGATATTCAGAATTCGGACGATAGTTCTTATATTCTGTAAGGCGTTGTCTTTTAACTTCCTTAATCTCTTTGATTGCGTCAAGGTCAATTCCTTCGGCGTCATAAATCCAACCAGTTGAATCTGACATTGTTACAACCTTTGCACCAAGCTGTGTAGCCTTTTCGGTAGCGTAAATTGCAACATTACCTGCGCCTGATACACAAACAGTAGTTCCGTTAATATCTTTACCGTTATCCTTGAGCATTGCTTCTGTAAGATAAAGGAGTCCGTAACCTGTAGCTTCAGTTCTTGCAAGTGAGCCGCCCCAGTTAAGACCTTTACCTGTAAGAACGCCCTCATAGAGGTTCTTGATTCTCTTATACTGACCGAACATATAGCCAATCTCGCGAGCACCGGTACCAATGTCACCAGCAGGAACGTCTGTGTCTGCGCCGATGTGCTTGCAAAGCTCAGTCATAAAGCTCTGGCAGAACTTCATAACTTCGTTGTCGCTCTTACCCTTAGGATCAAAGTCAGAACCGCCTTTGCCGCCGCCAATCGGAAGACCTGTAAGAGAATTTTTAAAGATCTGCTCAAAACCGAGGAACTTTATAACGCCGAGATTAACCGACGGATGAAGTCTTAAACCGCCCTTATAAGGACCGATAGCACTGTTAAACTGTACACGGAAACCACGGTTTACCTGAACCTTGCCGTTATCATCAACCCAGGGTACTCTAAACATAATAACTCTTTCAGGCTCAGTGATTCTTTCAAGAATTCCTGCTTCTTCATACTTAGGATTCTGTTCAAAAACAGGCTCCAAAGATGTAAGAACTTCGGTTGCTGCCTGAATAAACTCAGGCTCGTTTGGATTTTTTGCTTTCAGCTTTTCAAGCTGTTCGCTTACATATGACATTGTAAGTCCTCCCTTAAAATTAATTCACATTTAATATCGTTGAAGTTAAATTTGCAAGTTTTACGTTTAAAACTTTCACCGACCTTTATATAATACAACTTTTATTATTGTTTTGCAATAGTATTTATGAGTTTCCTGCAATATTTTTTTTAAATTTTGGAATAATTGAACTTTTCTAAGTGTTTCTGCAACTTAATTTTTCTAAATCTCATTATTAGTACCATATGAAATTTATAAAAATCAGAGTTTCAACATCAAATAACTGTTTTGTATAATTCGTGTTTGAATTTTTAACAGATGTTTAAACATAAATTTTAGTTGCAAACGGACATATTAACATGTTATAATAATGTTAATATTACAAAATGTATAATCAAGGTGAGCTTTATGGATTATTGCAAACGGCTTAAACAGCTTCGTATTAAAAACGGATATACTCAGGAACAAATAGCTTTTATTCTACACATCAGACAAGAGCAGTACAGTAAATACGAAAACGGAAAACGTGAACTGCCGATACGACATCTGATAGCCTTGTGCTGTCTTTACGGAATTTCAAGCGATTATGTCCTCGGCATAGAGAAATTTGTAAAGTAACCTCTCTTCCCTTTTGAGCAAAAAAATAAACCGCTGAGCAAAACTCTACTCAACGGTTTATTTTTTATTAAGTATATCGGTTGATATTAAATATCATTTTTTACAAGGTCTTCGTAACTCTCACGTTTAATTATAATCCGTGACTTACCGTCCTTTACCATAACCATAGCCGGTCGCGGTATCCTGTTGTAATTGGACGCCATAGAATAATTATATGCACCGGTTGATAATACCGCAAGAATATCCCCTACTTCTACCTTTGCAACCATTGTATGTTCCTGAACAAGGTCGCCGCTTTCGCAGCATTTTCCTGCAACCGTCACCGACTCGTCGGGCTCAACATTTGCCTTGCCTGCGTTAAGCACTGTATAAGCAGATTGGTAAAGCGCATATCTGATATTATCAGTCATTCCGCCGTCAACAGAAACATAGGTTCTTACATTTGGAATTTCTTTTTTGCCGCCGACAGTATACAGTGTAATTCCTGCTTCCCCCACGATCGAACGACCGGGTTCAATAAAGATGAATGGTACGGGAAGATCATATTCGGCACACTTTGACTTTACTGCCACCGATACTTTTTCCATATAATTTTCATAAGGTACAGGTTCATCATCATTTGTGTACATAATTCCGAAACCGCCTCCAAGGTTAAGCTCGGATATAACGACGTCAAGTTCAGACTTTATTTTGCCCATAAAATCTATCATTATCTCTGCCGCAGAAACAAACGGTTCAATATCAAATATCTGAGATCCGATATGACAATGCAGCTCCTTAAGACACACGTTATCAAGTTTAAGGGCTTCTTTTACAGCATTGTAGGCCTCCCCTGTTTCAAGGGCAAATCCGAATTTTGAGTCAATCTGTCCTGTACGGATAAAGTTGTGTGTGTGTGCGTCAACACCCGGCTTTATTCTGAATGAAATATTAGCTGTAACGCCCATTTCTGCAGCAATCCGATTAAGCAATTCAAGCTCATACAGATTGTCAACAACAAACTTTCCAACCTTTGATTTTAGCGCAAAACGAATTTCATCTGCGGTTTTATTGTTGCCGTGAAAATGCACCTTTTCCATCGGGAAATCCGCCTGCAGGGCTGTATAAATTTCGCCGCCCGATACAACGTCAAGACCTATATTTTCTTCCTTTGCAATCCTGCAAAGCTCTTTGCACGAAAGTGCCTTACTTGCGTAAAGCGGCATACCGTTGCCGTTGTAATACTTTTTGAAAGAATTAACATAGGAGCGCATTGTGCTTCTTATTGTGTTTTCATCAAGAACATAAAGCGGTGTGCCGTATTCTTTTGCAAGCTCAAGCGTATCGCATCCGCCGATAGTAAGATGTCCCTTTTCGTTTACATTAAGACAATCATTTACAAACATTGTTCATACCTCCGATTTTTTGAGTTTTTCTATTGAAATTTCAATCAATTTTCTTATCTCATCATTGCCAAGTCCTGTTTTTGCAGAGAACGGTATCAATGTGGCATTTTCAATCGTGCTGAAAATATCATTATAATATGCAAGCTGTTCTTCAAACTGTGTTTTTTTCAGCTTATCGCTTTTTGTCAGCACCGCTGCAAAATTAAACCCACTTTGATACAAAAAGTTTATCATATGCAAATCGTCATCTGTCGGCGGATGACGCAGGTCAAGTATTTGTATAACAAGCGCACATTGCCTTTTTTGAGCAAAATACCCCTCAACAAGCTTTGCCCAGCGTTGCTTTTCCGATTTTGAAACTTTGGCGTATCCGTAACCGGGTAAATCAACCATTCTGAACTCTTTTAGTCTATAAAAATTAATCGTAGCTGTTTTTCCCGGCTGAGCACTCACTCTTGCAAGCGCTTTTCTCTGCACTAATTTGTTTATCAGAGAAGATTTTCCGACGTTTGAGTGCCCCGAAAATACAATTTCGGGCATATCTGACTTTGGGAGCTGAGATGCCTGTCCGGCAGCAAATTCAAAATTCACTTCGTTAAAATTCATCTTACCTCTCCTATTGCCTTATCGCCGCATTGTTGTCTGACTTTTTAAACGCCGGTTTGATTTTACTCCAATCGGCTTTCTTTGACTTGGTATGCTCTGCCGTTGCCAAAGCTATAATTTCAGTTATGTTTTCGACAGGAATAAAACTCACGCTTGATTTTACCGCAGGATCAATTTCACTGATGTCAGGTTCGTTTTGCTTTGGTATGATAACAGTATTAATGCCGTTTTTATAAGCAGCCATACTTTTTTCTTTTAGGCCGCCAATCGGCAGAACTCTGCCGCGCAGTGTGATTTCTCCGGTCATTGCAATATCGTGTCTTATCGGCGTTTGCGTCAAAGCTGAGTATATTGCAGTTGCCATTGTAACGCCTGCAGACGGACCGTCCTTTGGCACTGCACCTTCGGGAGCATGGACGTGAATATCCTTTGTTTTATAAAAATCAGAATTAATGCCAAGCATATCAGCATGGCTTCTTATGCAGGTTACAGCCGTTTTTGCCGATTCCTGCATTACATTCCCCAGCGAACCCGTAAGTTCAAGCTTGCCGGTTCCGTCCATAACGGCTACCTCAATCGGCAGAAGCTCACCGCCGACCTGCGTCCACGCAAGTCCGTTTACAACGCCTGTTTCATCGGTTTTGTTCAGGGTATCGGGCAAATATTTTTTTACACCGAGCATTTTTTCAACTGCTTTTTCGTCGATTTTAAATGTTTCGGTATTTTCTTCAAGCTTTTTTACAGCACATTTTCGCATAATCGAAGCTATTGTGCGTTCAAGGGTGCGGACTCCTGCTTCTTTAGTATAAAAATCGATCAAAGTATATATCGCCTTTTGAGTGAATTTTATTTCTTTTGAAGAAAATCCACAAAGGTCAAGCTGTTTTGGAATAAGATGTTTTTTGGCTATATTAAACTTTTCCTCGCGGGTATAGCTGCTTATCTCTATTATTTCCATTCTGTCACTCAGCGGTGCGGGAATTGCAGAGAGATCGTTTGCCGTTGTAATAAACATTACATTTGACAGATCAAACGGAATGTCTATGAAATGGTCGACATATTTATTGTTTTGCTCACTGTCAAGCACTTCAAGCAATGCTGAAGTCGGGTCGCCCTTGTAATCGCTTGAGAGCTTGTCTATCTCATCAAGAATAAGCAGCGGATTATTTGTACCTGCGTTTTGAATTGCCGCCATAATGCGTCCGGGCATTGAACCTATGTATGTGCGTCTGTGACCTCTTATCTCAGCCTCGTCCTTAACTCCGCCAAGTGCAATGCGCTGGCTTTTTCTGCCGATTGCTTTTGCTATTGACTGTGCGATGGAAGTTTTGCCGACGCCCGGAGGTCCTACAAAACAAATAATCTGTCCTTTTTGCTTTTCACTGAGCTTTTTAACAGCAAGCTGTTCAACTATTCTGTCCTTTATCTTTTGAAGTCCGAAATGGCTTTTATCAAGCTCTTTTCTTATCTTAGGTATTACAATATTATCCTTTGAGCTTGTGTTCCAGGGCAGCTCAATGACAGTATCAAGGTAAGTTCTTATTACCGAAGCCTCCTGACTGCCGTACGGCATTTTCATCAGCTTACGACATTCCTTAAACAGGGTTTCTTCGGATTTTTCATCAAGATGCAGTTCTTCGATTTTTTCGGCATACATTTCAGCTTCGTCAGACGGATTCTCGTCCTCGCCGAGTTCTTCCTCAATTACCTTTTTCTGTTCTCTGAGAAAATAATCACGCTGATTTTCGTCAATTCGCATTTTAGCTTTTCTTGTGATTTCATCCTCAATGTGCATTATATAGTTTTCATTTATAAGCAGCTCCAATACTTCGGATAAGCGTTCCGACGGATCACGAATCTCAAGAATGGTTTGCTTTGACTGATAATCAACAACAAGATTAGACGCAATAAAGTCGGAGAGTTCTCCCGGCGATTTGCATAATGCAACCTTAAATATTATGTCAGACGGCATTTTGGGTGAAAGCTCTATGTATTTTTCAAATTCACTTCTTACTGTTCTGATAATTGCAGTATCTCTTGCCGTCAGTGATTCGTCCGACTCTTCAAGAGGTTCGATTTCAGCCATTAAACAGCCTTCGTCATATACGGGCGATACTATTCTTGCCCTTTTGATTCCCTCAATTACAATTCGTGTGGTATTCTCAGGTTGTTTAAGCACTTGAACAACTTTTGCTATAACACCGGTTTTAAACAAATCTATTATTGACGGTTCGTTACTTGAAGCGTCTTTTTGAGTAGCCAAAAATATAGTCTGGTCTTTTTTCATAGCCCTGTTGATGGCAGTAATGCTTCTTTTTCTTCCAACGTCAAAATGAATCAAAGTTTTTGGGAAAACAACAAGACCTCTAAGCGGCAAAACGGGAACGGTTATGTTATTGTTTGAATTTACTTCCATAATTTATCCTTTCAAGCGTAAAAATCAGTAAAAGCTGTATTGTTTTCAATACAGCCTTTTCCTAATTATTAAGATGCTGTGTTACGTTTCGGACGCTTCGTTGCATCTTTTTTAGTTAAATTAATCGGCAAAGATTTTTTCTCTTTCTTTCGTATTATCTGAGGCTGAGCATTATCGGTTACAACTTCTTTTGTGATAATGATCTTCTCAATGGAATTATCAGACGGCGTTTCATACATAAGGTCGGTTAAAATACCTTCCATTATTCCCCTTAATCCGCGTGCGCCTGTGTGTTGCTCCTGCGCTTTTTGGGCAATAGCTTCAAGCGCCTCATCTTCAAAGTAAAGTTCAACACCGTCAAGCTCAAAAAGCTTTTTGTATTGTTGAACTATTGAGTTTTTCGGCACTGTGAGTATTTTAACAAGAGCGTCAGTGTCAAGTCCGCTGAGAGCGGTGATAACGGGGAGACGTCCGATAAGCTCGGGAATTATGCCGTATTTAACAAGATCGTGTGCTGTAACATCTTTCATCCAATCGGTTTCATCAAGCTCAACCTTTGACTGTACAAGAGATTCAAAGCCGATAACAGATGAGCCTTTGCGCTTTTCAACTATCTTTTCAAGACCATCAAATGCGCCGCCGCAGATAAAAAGAATATTTTTTGTATCAATCTGTAAAAATTCCTGCTGAGGGTGTTTTCTTCCGCCCTGAGGAGGAACGTTTGCTACAGTTCCTTCAACAATTTTTAAAAGTGCCTGCTGAACACCTTCACCGCTGACATCACGGGTAATCGACGGATTTTCAGACTTTCTTGCTATTTTGTCGATTTCATCAATATAAATAATTCCGCATTCAGCTTTTTCAATGTCAAAATCAGCGGCCTGTATAAGCTTTAGAAGTATGTTTTCAACGTCTTCTCCGACATATCCTGCTTCGGTGAGCGTTGTGGCGTCGGCTATAGCAAAAGGAACATCCAAAGCCTTTGCAAGCGTTTGAGCAAGTAAGGTCTTGCCAACGCCTGTCGGACCGAGCAAGAGAACATTGCTCTTTGAAAAGTCAACGCTTTCATCGTTGGAAAAAGCACGTTTGTAGTGGTTATAAACCGCTACGCTAAGCGTTACCTTAGCACTATCCTGTCCAACAACATATTCATCAAGAATAGCCTTGATTTCCTTTGGCTTTAAAAGTTCGTCAACATTAGCGGCAGGCTTTTCATCGGGGGTAGTGTGTTTATGATCGTGTTCTCTTTCTATCTCATCTGACTGTTCAAGAATATTCCGGCACAATTCTATGCACTGATCACAGATATATACTCCGTTACCTGCAATTAATCTGCCAACCATTTCCTGCGGTTTGCCGCAAAAAGAACAATAAATATCCTTATCGTTGTTTTTGTTAGCCATCAGCCAATCCTCACTTATCTTTTTTCGATTACCTTATCAATCAGTCCGTATTCAAGTGCCTGCTGAGCTGTCATAAAGTTATCACGGTTTGTGTCCTTAGCGATAACGTCAATAGGCTGACCTGTATTGTCGGCAAGAATCTGATTTAAACGTTTCTTCATATCAAGAATGTGTTTTGTATGAATTTCCATATCAGTTGCCTGACCCTGAGCGCCGCCGGAAGGCTGGTGTATCATAATATCGCTGTTTGGAAGTGCAAGACGTTTACCCTTTGCGCCTGCGGCAAGCAAAAATGCGCCCATACTTGCTGCCATACCCATACATATTGTCGAAATATCGCATTTAATATAATTCATAGTGTCAAATATTGCAAAGCCGTCGGTAACGCTTCCGCCAGGGCTGTTGATATATAGGCTTATGTCTTTGGTAGGATCCTGACTTTCAAGATACAAAAGCTGAGCCACAACAACGCTTGCGCTGGCGCTGTTTACTTCCTCATTCAACATAACTATCCTGTCGTTTAACAAACGGGAATAAATATCATATGAGCGTTCACCGCGATTTGTTTGTTCTACAACATAAGGTACCAATGCCATAATATCAAAACCTTTCTTAATTAATAGTTGACAAAATATAAAATAATATTCAGATTATTTAATTACCGCTTTGTCCTTTACAAGTGCAAGAGCTTTTTGTACTTTAAGGTCCTCGGTAAGCGACTCTGCCGGAACAGCGGCTTTTACCTTTTCAACGTCCATTTTATATGCCTCTGCCATCTTTGAATATTCCTCATCAAGATCGGCGTCGGTTACTTCAATGTTTTCTTTTTTGGCGATAGTTTCAAGAGCAAGTCTGAGCTTTACTCTCTTTTCAGCCTCTTCCCTGTACATATCCTTGAGGGCATTTTTATCCATTCCCATATACTGCATATATGTATCAATGTCCATACCCTGAGAACGCAGGCGCATATCAAAATCTCTTACCATTTCGTTTGCCTGATTGTCATACATTGCATCGGGAATTTCACCCTCAACAAGCTCCATAAGCTTGTTTGCAATTTGGTCGTCAACGTCTTTTTCGGCCTCGTCTTTAAGACGCTTTGCAACAGTTTCCTTTAATTCCTCTTTGTATTCGTCAAGAGTTTCCTTTTCTGAAACGTCCTTTACAAATTCATCGTCAACCTCGGGAAGCTCTTTTGCTTTAATTTCATGGAGCTTGATCTTGAATTCAGCGTCTTTGCCTTTAAGTTCTTCAGCCTGATAATCTTCAGGGAACTTAACGTTGATTGAAAATTCCTCATCTGTATTGTGACCTACGATCTGCTCCTCAAAGCCGGGAATAAAATTGCCCGAACCAAGTGCAAGATTGTAGTTCTCTGCCTTACCGCCGTCAAAAGCTGTGCCGTCAACAAAGCCCTCAAAGTCGATTACAACTGTATCGCCGTCCTGAGCAGGTCTGTCCTCAACGGTAACCATTCTTGAATTGCGTTCTCTTACCTTTTCGATTTCATCGTTAACAAGCTCGTCGGTAACTTCGGTTGACTTCTTTTCAACCTCAATTCCGAGATAATCCTTGATTTCCATTTCAGGCTCAACAACGATAGAGGTCTTAAATGTAAAGCCGTCCTTGCCTGCTTCAACTGCTTCAAGAGATTCCACTGCTACGATTTTAAGACCGGCCTCTTTTGCGGCATCATAAAGAGCCTCAGGGTAGCAATCCTGCATAGCGTCCTCATAGAATACCTCTGAGCCGTACATCTTTTCAATCATATGGCGCGGAGCTTTGCCCTTTCTGAAACCGGGGATATTAATATTTTTAACCTGTTTTCTATATACAGCGTTTACTGCTTTCTCAAATGTATCGCCGTCAACGGTTACTACCAATTCATATGAATTAGCCTGATCTTTTTTTGTACTCTCTTTTAATGCCATTTTATTATTCCTCCAAATAATCTGATTTGAATTTATCGCTTTATTATATCACAAATAAACTGATTTGCCAATAGATAACCACAATTATTTTGCTTTTATCTGACTAAAATCGGCATAAAGCCTATCTTATCACACGAAATCAGTCTAAAATCAATTCCTTTATACTTACCGTCAAATGCAAGTTTAAAATTATTGCGTCCGTGAATATGACCGTAATAACACTTTTTTATGTTGTATTTAAGCAGTACGTCAATAATTTCAGTACATTCAATTCCGTTGTAGTACGGCGGATAATGCAAAAAAACAACAGGCGTCTTGTCGGTTTTTATTGCGGATTCAATCGACATTGTCAGCCGCCCGACCTCACGATTGAGAACCTTTATATTTTGTTCGGTGTCATTTTCAAGGAACCAGCCTCGAGTACCGCAAATCGCATAATCATCGCATACATAAGAATTGTTAAACAACACAGACAGACTGTTTAGGTCGTTTTTTGCCAAAAATGCATCTATCTTGCTCTTTGTTCCCCACCAATAATCATGGTTCCCTTTAAGCAAAATCTTTCTCCCGGGCAGATCGTCAATAAATTTGAAGTCAACATATGTTTCTTCAAGCTTCATTGCCCAGGAAATATCGCCTGCGATAACAACGGTGTCATCATCGGTTATGAGCTTTTTCCAATTATTTTCAAGCCTTTTTACATAATCGTCCCAACCTGCAAAAATATCCATAGGCTTATCTTCACCCAGCGATAAATGCAGATCGGCTATTGCAAACAGGGACATTATTCAATTCCGAGCGCAGAAAGCACATAGTCCTGCATTTTGTTGACCTCGGTAACGTCCGAAAAACGTGCGGTTTTGTTTTTAAGACCTGCAAGAGGCGCAGGCACAGGCATTTTTGTAATCTCGTTTAGCTTGTCAACCGTGTCAAACTCAGTTTCGGGAAGCTGAACATCGGGCGCAACAGCCTGTAAAACCGACTTGGAAAACTTGTAAGGACTTGCAGTGGATGCAATAACAGTAGGCGTTTTATCCCCTGTTTCATTTACATACTGCTCATAAACATTAACCGCAACGGCAGTATGAGTATCACAAAGATAATTATTTTCCTTAAACAGCTTGTTTATTGTATCCTGAGTTTGCTTATCGTCACAATAACCGCCGTAGAATTTATCGTTTATAATTGATTTTACTTCATCGGTTACTTCATATTTGCCTGTTGTTTTCAGGGAGTTCATCCATTCTCTTGTATAGGTGTCGCTGTTATCGGAAAGCTTGTAGAGCAAGCGTTCAAGGTTGCTTGAAACAAGAATATCCATAGACGGCGACATTGTTGTATAGAAATGGCGGTTTTTATCATATACGCCTGTTTTTATAAAGTCTGTAAGAACATTGTTAGAATTTGAAGCGCAGATGAATTTGTTGACAGGAAGTCCCATAAGGCTTGCATAGTATGAAGCAAGAATGTTGCCGAAGTTTCCTGTGGGAACAACTACGTTGATCTTTTCGCCGAAGTTGATTTTGCCGGAGTTTACCATATCGCAGTAAGCCGATACATAGTAAACTATCTGCGGAAGGAGTCGTCCCCAGTTGATTGAGTTTGCCGATGAAAACAGCATATTATGCTCGGCAAGCTTTTCCGAAACAGCAGGTGTTGTAAATATTTTCTTTACGCCTGTCTGAGCGTCGTCAAAGTTGCCCTCAATAGCGCACACCTTTACGTTTTTGCCCTCCTGAGTGTTCATCTGATGCTTTTGCATAGGACTTACACCGTTTTGAGGATAAAAAACGATTATCTTTGTATGGTCAACATCCTTAAAACCTTCCAGAGCGGCTTTGCCTGTATCTCCTGAGGTTGCAACAAGAATAACTGCGTCTTTTCCGTCGTAGGTCTTTTTCAATGAAATAGTAAGCAGGTGCGGCAAAATCTGAAGCGCCATATCCTTAAACGCACAAGTAGGACCGTGCCAAAGCTCAAGAATATTGAGAGCATTGCCGTCCATATTGCAAGAAGCAAGCGGAGCGGGACTTTCATCGCCGAATTTCTGAGCGGTATAAGCTTTATTAACACATTCGTCTATTTCCTCTTCTGTAAAGTCGGTGAGGAAATCAGAAAAAATCTTCTTTGCTCTGCCTTTATAATCGGTCTTTAACAAAGCCTTGAATGTGGCTTCGTCATATTCGGGGAACTGTTGGGGAACAAAAAGTCCTCCGTCCTTTGAAATGCCCTGAGCTATAGCCTGAGCAGAAGACACTACTTCATTTTTGTTTTGCGTGCTGTTGTATAACATTGAAATCTTCCTTTCAAGTGACTTTAAACATCAAATATTTTACTACATTATTCGCTGATTGTCAAAGCTTTCAAAGAATTTGAGCGCATTATCGTAAAAAATCTTATTTATTAGACTTTCTTTGTAGTTTTCTTTCAGCATAATTTCGTAAAGTTCATCAAAAAAGCGGCTGTCGTTTATGTCATTCGGCAAATCACAGCCGTCAAAATCACTGCCTAAACACACGGTGTTTTCGCCGCCGAGTGACAAAAATCTGTCTATATGCTTTAATATGTCAAATTTATTTGCTTTGTCCGGATCATCTGCCAAAAAAGCCTTGTGGAAATTTATACCCACAATTCCTCCGTTGTTTGCAATAATCTTAAACTGTTCGTCGGTAAGATTGCGGTTATGATCAGTTACGGCTTTGGAATTTGAATGTGACGCAACAAACGGACGTTTTGCGATTTCTGCAACATCATAAAACAATTTTTCCGATGCGTGCGAAACATCAACAATAATATTATCTTTTTCCATTTCTGCAACTGCGGATTTTCCGAATTCGGTTATGCCCTTTGGAGCTTTAACCTCTGCACCGTCTCCGATTTGATTTTTACCGTTCCATGTAAGGGTTATCATTTTAACTCCCATATCGGCAAAAAGCTTTACATTTTCAATTTTTCCGTTAAGTGCAGAACCGTTTTCAACGGTAAATAAAGCAGAATATTGATTTTTAAAACATCCAACAATATCCTCGCCGTTTTGTATAAGCTCTATGTTACAGCGTTTACACTCGGATTTCAGGAGCATTGCGGCGTATAAAAACATTTTTTCGGCTTCATTGCCCGAAAGATTATCGGGAAGCCATATTGCATAGCATTGCAGGCGTTTGTCATTCTTTTTAAGGTCAAGCTTTACGTCAAGAGAATTAGAATCAAGTCCTATTTTTTGTGTGACAGCCTTATAAAGAGAATCGCAGTGTAAATCAATTACCCGCATATCCTGCCTCCGTATCAAATGCGTTTTCGATATAATTTAATTTTTCGAGTTTAAGCGTCCGTGAATTGACGAAAATTTCACAAACGTCAAAACGACAATATTTATCAACATCATTTTCATTCAGATATACCGACGCAGTTTTGATTATTCTGCGCTGCTTTTTTAAATCAACAGCTTGTGCGCCGCTTGTCAGAGAGTCGGTGTGCCTTGTCTTAACTTCCACAAAAACAAGGTATTGTTTATTCTCGGCAATTATGTCAATCTCGCCGTATTTTTTGCGGTAATTTCTTGAAACTATCCTGTAACGGTGCTTTTTAAGATATTCAGCGGCGTAACCTTCGCCTATATCCCCTATTTCTTTTGCTCTATATCCAATCATATGTCCAGTATTTTTCCTAAAAAGCTCAGTCGGTGATACGGACACGGACCGTATTTTTTCAACGCTTCAACGTGCGCCTTTGTGCCGTAGCCCTTATGCTTATCAAAATGATACTGAGGATATTCCTTTGCATACTCGTACAAAAGCCTGTCCCTTGAAACCTTTGCAAGTATAGACGCTGCGGCGATTGACATTGATTTTGCGTCGCCCTTGATAATAAATTCACTGTCAATATCAAGATTCGGCAGACGATTGCCGTCTATCATTGCGTAATCCGCTTTTACGTTTAGTCCCTCAACCGCTCTTTTCATTGCAAGCATAGTTGCGTTGAGAATATTCATATTTTCAATTTCGTCAACCGTAGCATACGCTATAGAATATGAGCGCACGCTTGATATTATTACATCAAACAGCGCTTCACGCTTTTTTTCACTCAGCTTTTTTGAGTCATTAACACCCTCTATTATTGTATCATCCGGCAAAATTACCGCTGCGGCGCATACAGGTCCCGCAAGAGGTCCTCTGCCCGCTTCATCAACACCGCAAATTGCTGTATAACCTTTTGCCTTTGCTTTGTTTTCATACTCAAGCCAATCCATTGTTATTCCTCATTTCTTATCGGCATTTCTACCGTTATTCTGCCGAGCCTTGCCGCTCTGAATTCGTCAAGCAGCATTATTGCCGCACGTTCGGTATCAATTTCTCCGCCCGATATGAGCATACCTCGTTTTTTACCGATTAGTTGCAAGAGTTCATATGAGTTAATGCTTTCTAAATCAATTTCTTCAAGCCTGAATCTTGATATAAATTCGGCAGGTTTCAACTCTCTGAGGAAATCCAAAAGTCTTACTGCAAGGAATTCAATATCAAGTACCTGATCCTTTACTGCCCCGGTAAACGCAAGGTGCTCGCCGACGGTCTTGTCGTCAAACTTTGGCCAAAGCACTCCGGGGGTGTCGAGCATTTCAAGGTTTTTACTTATAGTAAACCACTGATTGCCCCTGGTAACTCCCGGTCTGTCCTCTACTTTTGCACGATTTTGTTTTGAAATTCTGTTGATAAAAGATGATTTGCCGACATTCGGAATACCGACTATCATAATTCGCATAGTGGGATTTACCATTCCCTTTGCTTTTAGCTTGTCGAGCCTCTCTTTTAAAACCGTGCTTACCGCAGACGGGAATTTGTTTAGTCCTCTTCCGCTTTTACAATCAACAGCTATTGCGGTTATTCCCTGCTTTTTATAAAAATCTATCCACATTTTTGTTGCGGTTTGGTTAGCCATATCCGCCTTGTTGAGCAAAATAACTCTCGGCTTATTTTGAATAAGCTTGTTTAAATCGGGATTTCGACTGCTTATCGGTATTCTTGCGTCAATTATCTCTGCAACAGCGTCAACAAGTTTAAGATTTGCCTGTATTTGACGTTTGGTTTTTGTCATATGACCCGGGAACCACTGAATATATGATTTAGATGAGTTTTGTTCGTTCATAATTACACATCCTTAAAACAAAAAGCCTATTTCATTACAAAGACAGAAATAGGCTCTTGATAATAATTCAAAATTAATAAAGATAGCCGAAATGGCTGAAAGGCCAAATTACGAATTGAGCCTTTCCGATAACATCATCAACATCAATCAAACCGATTTTTTCACTGCGGCTGTCCATTGATACCTTACGGTTATCACCCATTACAAAAATCTTACCCTCGGGAACAACTTCGGGAATATCATACTGAGCATAGTTGCCGCAGAACGTGTCTTCCTTAATAAAAGGTTCGTCACGAACAACGCCGTCAACTATAACCTGATTGTTCTCATAGTCAAGCTTTATAGTCTGACCTGCGGTAGCGATAACCCTTTTGATTATCGGCTCTTTGTACTGAGCACCGTGTGAAATAACGACTATATCATCATCCTTTGGCGTGTAAAAGAGATTTGTGGCAATCACCTTGTCCTGCGATGACAATGTGTTTTCCATAGAAGTACCGTCAACGCTCACAAGCCTGAATACAAATGTCAGACAAATTACAACGACTGAGATTGAAAATAAAAGACAGCGAATAAAATCAAACAGACTTGATACGCCGCCCTCGGACTTTGCAACAGCAAAACTTATTTTGCCGCTTTCAGAAATGCTCGGCGAATCCAAATCAGCCGCATAATCCAATTCAGACGAATTGTCATTATGTAAAATATTATCATTTTTGTTAGTATCGCTCAATTTTTTCACCTGCTGTAATGAATAAAAAAGGGACTGTATTTAGTCCCTTTTAAATTATTCGGAAATTACTTGCGAATTTGCTCTTTAACCTTTGCGGCCTTACCAACTCTGTCACGAAGATAATACAGCTTGCTTCTGCGAACTTTACCGTAACGAATAACCTTAACGTCTTCTACGTTTGGTGAGTGGAGCGGAAATACTCTTTCAACGCCTACACCGTAAGCTACACGTCTTACAGTAAATGTTTCAGCTACGCCGCTGCCTCTTTTGGCAATGACAGTACCCTCAAACATCTGTATTCTTTCTCTTTCGCCTTCGCGAATCTTTACAGATACTCTAACAGTATCACCGATACCGAACTCGGGAGTTGTGTCCTTTACCGATCCGGCTGCAATAGTTTTTAATGCGTCCATTTTTATCCTCCTAATTTTCCCGATATTCTTGCCACTGGCAGAGGACTATCAGCTTCAAAATGACGGTTAAACCGTTATTTGATCGCGTCGAGAGCAACGACGGTATCAAATTCTTTAATATAATAACATAAAAAGAATTATAATTCAAGTCTTTTTTTAAAAAAAGGAATTATTTGCTGATTTTCTTTAGCTTTTCCAAAAAATCACTAAAATATTTCGGCAGCTCCGATGTAAATTCCATATACTTATTAGTTCGCGGATGAACAAATCCAATCTTTCTTGCGTGCAGACATTGCCCGATAAAATCGACCCTTTCGTTTTTTACGCCGTATACCGAATCTCCTGCCACTGGATGTCCGATATGCGCCATATGCACCCTTATCTGATGAGTGCGCCCTGTTTCAAGAATACACTTTATATGAGTATAGCCCTTATATCGGTTTATAACTTGATAATGAGTTACAGCCTCTTTACTGTTCTTAGAAATAACGCACATTTTTTTTCGGTCGTTCGGATTACGTCCGATAGGTGCGTTCACAGTTCCGCTGTCGTTCTTTAAGTTACCGAAAACTATCGCTTCATATTCTCTTGTAAACGAATGTTCTTTTATTTGCTCGGCAAGTATTGAATGAGCAAAATCGTTTTTCGCTACAATTAAAAGACCGCTTGTATCCTTGTCAATTCTGTGGACGATCCCCGGTCGCATTACGCCGTTTATCCCCGAAAGGCTGTTGCCGCAATGATAGAGCAGTGCATTTACAAGCGTTCCGTCATAGTTGCCTGCCGCAGGGTGAACTACCATACCCTTTGGCTTGTTGACTACAAGCAAATCGCTGTCTTCATAAACAATATCGAGCGGAATATCCTCAGCTTTTGCTTCATACGGAACAGGATCGGGAATAATAACAATAACCCGATCGCCTGATTTCAGCCTATGATTTTTGCTGACAAAATTGCCGCCGACTGTTACGTTTCCGCTTTCAATAAGATTTACGGCGGAGCTTCTTGATAAACCTATATCGGAATCTGATAAAAATTTATCTATTCTGATATTATCGGTATCACAAATCAGCGTGTGCTCAGTCATTCTTTTTTACCTTTTTTGAGCTGTCAAACACATTTGAAAAGAACAGCAGATAGATAATCAGTAAAACCGTGCCTATTGTTATGCAGTAATCGGCAAAATTGCATACCGGCGGAAAAAACGATAAGCTCAAATAATCAATAACATAACCGTAAAAAATTCTGTCTATAAGGTTGCCTATTCCTCCGCCGATAATAAGTCCTGCGGCAATATAGAACATTTTACCCTTAGGACGCTTTTTGAACATTATAAATATAATTACAAACAGCAGAACAGATGTCAGAGCTACAAACACCCAGCGCATATCCGAAAACATTCCGAAAGCTACTCCGTTGTTTTCAACATAAGTTAAATTAAAAAGATTATCTATAACCGTTACAGAACCTAAGGGCTGTAGATATACTGTAACAAAATATTTGATTATCTGATCGACAGCGACCATAATTATCCCGATTATAATTGCAACAAACGGCATATTATCCTCCGTATATGAAAATCGGTGTAACCGAGATCACACCGATTTATCAGGTTATTATTTTAAATTTTCGCAACAGCGTGCACAAAGAGTAGGATGCTCGCTGTTACTGCCTACAGTTTTACTTATAGACCAGCAACGCTCACACTTCTCTCCCTCAGCCTTCTCAATTTTTATTTCAAGCTCACAATCACTTTCAACTATTTCAACATCGGAAACAATGAATGAAGCGGCAAGCTCTTTTTCGGCTTTTTTGAGGAAAGAAAGTGTATCTCCGCCTGCCAAAAGAACTACCTTTGCTTCAAGCGAGCTTTTTATCGTTTTATCCTTAATATATGTTTCAAGGGACTTTTTAACCTCGTCACGCAGTTCGTGAATTTTGTCCCAATAATCCATAAATTCATCGTCAATGTCAACACTGACTTTTTCGGGCATTGTGTTGAAAACAATATGTTCGGGCTGATCACCGTTTGCGTGCGGCATATACTTCCAGATCTCATCAGATGTAAATGCAAGTATAGGCGCAATCATTCTTGTCATTGCGTTAAGGATAAGATAGATTGAAGTCTGTGCGGCTCTGCGCTGTTTGCTGTCAGCCTTTTCGGTATACAGTCTGTCCTTTAAAACATCAAGGTAGAAGTTTGACATATCTACAACACAGAAATTGTGGATGGCATGATATACGATATGGAATTCATACTTATCGTAAGCATCCTTAACCTTATCTATAAGATTGTTGAGCTTTGCCAATGCCCATTTGTCGATAGACATAAATTCTGATGGATCTGCCATATCTGTATCGGGGTTAAAATCGGAAATGTTACCGAGAATGTATCTTGCGGTATTTCTGATTTTTCTGTAGGCTTCTGAAAGCTGTTTAAGAATATCGGGAGATATTCTTATATCGGCATGATAATCAGACGAAGCTACCCAAAGACGGAGTACATCAGCGCCGTATTGTTTGATTACGTCCTGGGGATCAATTCCGTTGCCGAGCGACTTGTGCATTACTCTGCCTTTGCCGTCAACTACCCAACCATGCGTTAATACGGCTTTGTACGGAGCTGTTCCCTGAGTTGCAACCGATGTTAAAAGTGAGGACTGGAACCAACCTCTGTATTGGTCTGCACCCTCAAGATAGAGGTCGGCAGGCCACTGTAATTCAGGACGATTTTTGAGAACAGCGGCATGTGACGATCCGCTGTCAAACCACACGTCCATAATATCCTTTTCTTTTGTAAACGAAGTGCAACCGCACTTTTTGCATTTTGTTCCTTGCGGCAATATCTCAGAGGCTTCGTGAGTAAACCACGCATTTGAGCCTTCTTTGCCAAACAAATCAGCAACTGCAAGCATTGCTTCTTTGTCAATCAAGGGTTCTCCGCATTCTTCACAATAGAAGATCGGGATAGGCACGCCCCATTTTCTCTGACGTGAAATACACCAGTCTTTTCTTTCTCTGACCATTGATGTAATTCTGTCCTTACCCCACGCAGGAATCCATTGAACATCATTAATCGCTTTTACAGCGCCATCCTTAAAATCATCAACCGAGCAGAACCACTGGTCGGTAGCACGGAACAAAACAGGCTCTTTACATCTCCAGCAGTGCGGATACTGGTGGACGATCTTTTTGATTGCAAACAAAGCGCCTGTTTTATCAAGATATTCGGCAATAGGTTTGTTTGCATCGGCTGTTTTAAGTCCTGCAAACATTCCTGCTTCTTCGGTAAGGACACCGTTTTCATCAACAGGAACAACAATAGGAATGTCAGGGTAATTAAGGCATACGTTATAGTCATCGATACCGTGTCCAGGTGCTGTATGAACACAGCCTGTACCGCTTTCAAGAGTAACATGATCGCCGACAATAACAAGTGAGGTTCTGTCAATAAACGGATGAGCTGTTTTCATATATTCAAGCTCAGAGCCTTTAATGGTGCCTACAACTTCGTAATCGGTTATATCGGCGTCAGCCATTGCGCCTTTGTAAAGTTCTTCTGCCATAACGAGATATTCGTCGCCCGTTTTGATAACAGCATAATCAAATGAGGGGCCTACGCAAATAGCAACGTTTGCAGGGAGCGTCCAGGTAGTTGTTGTCCAGATAACAAAGTATGTTTTCTCAGGGTCAACTCCCATTGCTGAGAATTTTCCGAGATCGTCTGTTACCTTAAATTTTACATATACGGAATGACAGGGATCTTCTGCGTATTCTATTTCAGCCTCGGCAAGGGCGGTCTTGCACTCCGGACACCAATATACAGGCTTTAGCCCCTTGTATATATATCCTTTGCAGGCCATCTCCGCAAAGACTCGGATTTGTTCGGCTTCAAAATCGTGTGTGAGAGTAATATAAGGGTTATCCCATTCGCCGATTACACCAAGTCTTTTGAACTGAGTTCTTTGGTCGTCAAGCGACTGTTCAACAAACTTTTGGCACATTTTTCTCAGCTCAATTACCGAAATGTCGGCAGAACTGCTTACGCCTGCTTCTTTTCTTGCCTTTAATTCCGTGGGAAGACCGTGAGTATCCCAGCCGGGAACATAGGGAGCCTTGAAGCCTGACATATTTTTATAGCGCACAATAAAATCTTTGAGGATCTTATTAAGTGCAGTGCCAAGGTGGATGTTGCCGTTAGCATACGGAGGTCCGTCGTGAAGCACAAACAAAGGCTTGCCTTCGTTAAGCTCCATCAGCTTGTCGTAAATTTTTTCATCTTCCCAATTCTTGAGTGTAACAGGTTCACTTTTAGGAAGTCCTGCACGCATAGGAAAGTCGGTTTTCGGAAGATTAAGCGTTGCATTATAATCCTGGGACATTTTTAATTCTCTCCAATATTGTTAAATTGACATTATTCAGCAGAAACATCATAGTTCTCGCCGAATTTAAGGTGACTGAATTTGCTCGGACGAGGTACAACCTTTGTAGCGTCGTCGGTTTTCGGCGCAGGTTTTTCAGCAGCTGCGGGAACCGAATTATCGGATTCAGGCTCGGGTTGAACTTCCGCAGCAGGATTTGGAGCTTCTGTCAACTCATCGGTCGGGTACTTTTCATCAAGAGTTTTTTTGGCTTCATCAAGATCAACGGCTGTCGGAAGATCATCAATAGTCTTAATATGGTTCTTATAAAGCTCAATAAGCTCGCCTCTGAGTGCAACTGCATCAGCCTTGAGGCGGAGGTAATTTTCTTTTTCAAGTGCTGTCATTTTATTGGAATCAACAAGAAGGCTCTGAGCTTTTTCCTCAGCACTCCTTACTATTTTTGCCGCCTTTTCTTTAGCTTCCTTAATACATGCGTCAGAAACCTTTTGTGATGCAAGAAGTGCATTTCTGACGGTTTCTTCGTCGGCTCTGTACTGCTCAACACGGGTTGCAAGCACATCAATTTTGTGCACAAGATTGGTCTTTTCTTTTTTCAGTTGCTCAAATGATGCGATAACCTCGTCGATAAATGAGTCAACATCCTCAGCCCTGTACCCTCCGCTGAGAGTAGCCTTCCTGAAGCTGATATTTTTAATTTCATCGATTGTAAGCATAAAATGTACTCCTTATCTATAGTGAATTATTGAAATTCTGATTCGGTGTTTTTTTGTTTCGCCTAAAACTCCGTTAATTATATATTTACCTTTTCCGCGAATCATAAAGCAGTCGCCGTCTGCAACATTCTGACTGATATTTTGTGCAGGTATAAAGTTGAGACTTACGCAGTCTGACAAAATCAAATTTTTAGTTTTTTCCCGTGAAAGTCCCGTTACAGCGGCAACAACATTATCAAGTCTGAGCGAAGATACGGTATGGACGGATTCTTCAAATCCTCTTTCCTTTGGCAGAAAAGCAAGATTTGCCGAACTGATTTTCACTCCCGTATTACCTATTTTTGAAATCTGTGAAATTATATAATCTTTGATCTCGGTTTTGACAAACACAACACATTTGCCGTCCTCGACAAGTATATCACCGACGGTTTCACGTTCGATTCCAAGCGACATCAAAGCGCCCAAAAAATCTCTGTGACTGAGTTTGTCGCATTTTCTGTAGTTGAATTGCAAAGCTGACACGGGAAACTCGGCAGGTTTATCGTAAAACAATCCGAGAACCTTGCGTTCGCTGTTTTCATAGCCGCCGTAAAACGAAAAATCGTCAAAGCAAATACTTTTAAGATACTCGGCAGCAAGCGCCTGTTTTCTTTCACTGAGGAATGAAAAGAAATATGCCTTTTGCCATTTCAGGCACAATGATACTGCATCATCAAGCTTTGAGTAAAACAGCTTGTCCTTATCAGAAATATACACCGCTGTTTTCTAACTCATCAAGTAAATCATCACCTGTAAGATCAACATTGCTGGGAATTATTATGTAGGTATTTGTGGCAACTCTTTTGATTTTGCCGTTGTTAGCATATGCAACGCCGCTGAGGAAATCAAGTATTCTTCTTGCCATATCTTTGTTTGTATCTTCAAGATTAAGCACAACGGTATTTGTCTTCATAAGCTCGTCGGCGATGGTTCTTGTTTCTTCGCCGAAACGCTCAGGCTTAAAGATACCAACCTGGAGTTTTGCTGTGGCGTTGATATTTACAACCTTGTTTCTCGAACCGATATTAGATGCCTTTTCTCTTTCTCTGTCACGGGGATCCGGTTCATCGTAGTCGTCTTCACCTTCGTCTGCATATCCGTATTCATCATACTCGTACTCATCATCCGGAGCGTCCCACATACGTTTAAACTTATCAACGATTCCTGCCATAATATATTTCCTCCTAAAATTATGTGTAATTTCTTGCACCAAACAGTGCCGAGCCTACTCTAACCATATTTGCGCCTTCCAATATTGCTTCATAATAATCGGCAGACATACCCATTGAAAGAATAGTCATATTTATATTATCTAATTTTTTTTGCGATATGTCAATAAATAAGTTGTGCATTTTATGAAAATAATTTGAAATTTTATGTCTATTATCACAAATTGGGGGTATTGTCATAAGACCTTTTACCGAAATTCCTTTAATTTGTGCGATTTGCATCAGCAATTCTTCAAGGTTTTCTTCAAAAACACCCGATTTGTTTTCTTCACGACCAATGTTTACTTCAACAAGAATATCAGTCGTCTTATTGTGTTTAAGTGATTGATTTGCAATTTCTTTTGCCAATTTTAATGAATCGACAGACTGAATAATATCAACCTTGTCAACTATCTGACGAACCTTATTTGTCTGCAAGTGACCGATAAATTGAAGAGAACATTTCTCAAGGTCATAAGCCTCATATTTTGAAAGCAATTCCTGAACCTTGTTTTCTCCGATATGATCAAGTCCGAGCGATATAGCATAATTGATGATTTCAGGCTCAACCGTCTTTGTAGCGGCAAGAAACGTAATATCTTCCCTGTTTTTTCCAACCTTTTGGGCTGCCTCTGCAATTCGTTCATTGATTAGTTTGTAGTTGTACTCAACATCATTTAATGACCTTTCCGTCATACAAATCGTCTCCTTTTACTATTACCTTGTCGTACATTGACACTGTTTCTCCGTTAAACAAAACTCCGTCTGCCGGAGAAGTATCGCATATTACATAATCGTTATCGGAATGAATGATCGAGATTTGTTTGAACTGGACTTCACTTCCGTATAATACATAAACGCCCTGAACTTTCTTTTGTTCTTTATGCGCCACATCGTTATCATCGTAGGTTACTTTTGTTACATAATCGTCGTGAATAGCCCGGCGGCTTATTCTCAGTCCGGTATAGGTCCCCAGCCCGATTTCCACAGGTTCATTTCTTGCTTCAATAATACTGTGGTCCATATAGTCACAGCTGAGCAGTACAAGAGCATTTGAATCCTGTGACGCACGGTGAACTTTATAAATCGAGGCGGGCATAGATTCGTTTGACGCATTTGAAAACAGAACAGAAACATTGCCGTTCCAGGTAGAAAGATTCATGGCTTCATCTTCATTGACTTCGCAGGCAATATACCATTTTTTATTTGTAATTACCTTTCCTGCGATATTTGAAGAGACATCTGACTTTTTAATGCTTTTAAGGTCATCAAGCGTCATATCCGCTATATTTGAAAAATTAACCGCATTTTCGTATCCGTCACAAAACTCGGTAAAATATCCCGCCTTATCGGTTTTAACAGTCCCTATACTCTGACTTGATGAGCTTTTCAACTCGTCAAGCTGTGATTGAAGCTGAGCGATCTCCGAATCAAAGTTTGAAATTTTGCCTGTGCAAAGCATTCTTTGATTGATCGAATACAGAAGATCGTCTGCATCGGATTTTACTGAACCGATTTCGGAGTTGTTTACATCATCGATATATGTGATAAGGTTATTTTCAATATTATTATTTATAACGTCTATTCCCAAAGCTCCGTTAGAGTTTGAAAGCTGTAAATTTTTAAGGTTGTCAATCTTGCTTTGCAGCTGGGCTGCAGTTGTTTGGGCAACCGCATCGCTTTCGGTAGAAAACACCTTTGCAATCTCACCGCCTGCTCTTACATCATCACCGTCATCACAGGAATATGACAATACACCAGAAGTATTATTTTCGATTATACTTTCATCTCTTATGATAAAGCCGTTAGTGTTAATCTTATCGGTAACGGTAGTGAGTACGGCATTTTCGGTAGGATACATATCAAAGTTTGCGCTTAAAAGCAAATACACAACATATATTACCGCAAGTAACGTAAGCGCAAAAACAAGTATTCTTTTAAACAACAATTTATCCATAAAACTATCCTTTGTTTATTATTTCTGCCGCTGTATTAAAAAGCTCGTCAAATGACGAAAATTCATCAACATACAGCCAGTCAATATCTTTATCGCGCTTAAACCACGTTATCTGACGTTTTGCATATCGGCGGGTTTCACGCTTTAAGCTTTCAACACATTCTGCAAGGGACGCCTGACCGTTTATATACGGTAAAAGCTCCTTGTAGCCGATCGCCTTTACGGAGGTTTGGCTTAGCTCGGACGATAAAATGCTGTTTGCTTCGTCGAGCAAACCGTTTTGCATCATCAGATCAACACGGTCATTTATCCTGTTATAGAGATTTTCACGATTTTTATAATTAAGCCCGATTTTTATGGCTTTGAACGGCGATTCTTCAAGCTTGGAGTTTTCTATTTGTTCCGAAATAGCAGTTCCGGTTGTTTTGTAAAATTCAATAGCCCTGATTATACGCTTTGGATTGCGTTCAGGGCGAAGTCTGTCGGCCGATTTTTTATCAAATTCACTTAATATTTCAATCAGCTTGTCGACGCCTTCGTTTTGATATATTATGTTTAATTCATCACATATTTTTTGATTTTTCACTTCTTCGTTAAACTTAATATTGTTTAAGAGCGAATCAACATACAGCCCCGTGCCTCCTGCAATTACAGGCAACTTGCCGCGACTGTATATATCATTAATACACTTCTTTGCGTCATCGACAAACATAGCTACGGAATAAGTTTTGTCGGGCGGCAAAAAATCCATCAGATGGTGCCTTATCCCCTGCATTTCATCATTTGTAGGCTTTGCGGTTGCTATTTGCATATCTTTATATATCTGCATCGAATCTGCCGATATAACTTCACCGTTAAAGCGCTTTGCAATTTCAACGGCAAGCCTTGTTTTGCCCGAAGCGGTCGGTCCGACAACGGAAATGACTTTAATTTTGTTATCCAAAAAATCACACCCTGCCAAACTGTTTTTCAATTTCACTTCTGGTCATTACAAAGCATACGGGTCTGCCGTGCGGACAATATTTGATGCTCGGATCGTCCTCAAGCCTTTTGATAATATCAATAAGCTCCTGATGTGAGCTTTTGTCACCCGCCTTAATTGCGGTGCGGCAGGCTACGTTATGGTAAAACCAGTCCATTTTTTCCGTGAAAATATCGTTTTTACCCTGAGCTATGTAATCCGACATTTCAGCAATGGTATCGCTGATTTCGGACGCTTCGAGATACTCGGGAGCACTGCGAACGATTACCGTGCTGTTTCCGAAATCTTCAACATCAAAAGCGCAGTTTTTAAACATATCAAGGTTATTTATCGCGGCGTCATATTCGGCTTTGCCGAGTGTAACCGTAACAGGCTGTAAAAGCATCTGAGAAAACGAAGCGGCTTTTTCGGCTTTTAATTTCTCATATATCATACGTTCGTGCGCTGCGTGTTTGTCTATGAACAGAACCTCGTCCTTGTTTTTCTGGGCAATAATATATGTGCCGAAAACCTCGCCTATGTACTTTATTACGTTGTTATCCTTTTCAATCAACCTAATTTCATCCGTCTGAGAGTCAGCTACGACTTCAGTGTCAGCGGATTTATCGTTCAGAGAATGATCTGCGGTTTTGGCTTCGTCGAAATTATTATTTATGGTCTTATCATCCAACGGGGGAACAAAAGACGATTCCTTAAAAACATTCTGTGTGTTTTGTGTGTTAAAACGCTTTTCGGCTTCGGCTTGCTTTGAATAAAGTGAAAAGGGATCGGAGCTGTCGGAAAAAGACAAATTATCTATGTTGATTTTTTCAATCTTTTGCTCTGACGGCGTAAACTCTACAGAATCAAAAGGATTGAATTCATCTGTTGCTATATCGGTTTTTTTATCAGGCACTTTAGAAATATTGCTGCGGTTAATAACAGCGTCTGCATTTTCAAAGCGATTGAATTTTTTGATGTCGTTAAAAGCGGTGTTGTTTTTAAAAACAGCTTTTTTTCTGTCGTCAAACTGCATAAGCGACGACTTTACGGCGTGATAAACAGCGTCAAAAACTGGACGTTCATTTATAAAACGCACTTCAATTTTTGCAGGATGTACGTTAACGTCAATCATCTCATACGGCAATTCTATATTAAGAACACAGGACGGAAATTTTCCGACCATTATAGAGCCTTTGAATGCTTCTTCAACTGCCGCCATTGCCGTCCTTGTTTTGACATAACGACCGTTTATAAAGAAATTCTGCATATTTCTGTTTGGACGTGAATAAACAGGCTTCGATATATAGCCGTTTATTTTTATTGCATCAAGCTGATATTCAACAGGTATAAGTCCGTTTGCAAATTCTCTGCCAAACACGGAATATATCGCTGACATAAGCTTTCCGTCGCCGTAGGTTTTGAGTACCTGCTTGCCGTCGCGGATATATGTAAATGCAATTTCGGGGTGAGAAAGCGCAGTTTTGTCAATTATGTTTGATACTGCGTTACCCTCAGAAACATCTTTTTTAAGGAATTTTGCCCTTGCAGGAATATTGTAAAACAAATCTCTTATTACAAAGGTAGTGCCTGTCGGGCAGCCTGCATCGTCAAAGCTGACTTCTTCCCCGCCTTCGATTATGTATGAGGTACCGATATTTTCGTTTATATTCCTTGTAATAAGCTGTAGGCGTGATACTGCACAGATTGACGCAAGGGCTTCGCCTCTGAATCCGAGAGTAGCTATACTTTCAAGATCGTTTTCAGATTTCACCTTGCTTGTTGCGTGCCTTAGGAAGGCAACCTTTATGTCGTCCTTTGCAATTCCGCATCCGTCGTCGGCAACACGCATAAAGGTAGTTCCGCCGTTTTTTATCTCTACGGTAATGTTCTTTGCCCCTGCGTCTATTGAATTTTCAACCAGCTCTTTTATTACCGACGCAGGTCTTTCAACAACTTCTCCTGCCGCAATAAGCTCTGCAACGTGTTTGTCAAGGACATTGATTACTCCCATTGTGTCACCGCCTTTCTGTCGTTATGTTTATATCATATTCTTTAATTCATACAATAAATTCATTGCCTCAATCGGCGTAAGAGTATTGACATCCACCGAGTTTAATTTATCAATCAACGGTGTTTGTGCGCTGAACATCAGGTTAAGCTGAGCGCCGTCGTCGTTATTGTGCTTTGGATCTGTCTGTATCTCGGATTTTCCGCTTTCAAGCTCAGCGAGTATCTCTTTTGCTCTGCTTATTATAGACTGAGGAACCCCTGCAAGCTTTGCAACTTCAATACCGTAGCTGTCGTCGGCGCCGCCGGGAACAATTCTGCGTAAAAACGTGATGTCGTCGCCGCGCTTTTTTACGGCTATGCTGTAATTTTTAACGCCGTCAAGCAGGTTTTCCATAACGGTAAGCTCGTGGTAATGAGTTGCAAAAAGCGTTTTGGCACCGAGTTTTTTCTTATCGGCACAAAACTCAAGAACTGCTCTTGCAATACTCATACCGTCAAAGGTTGAAGTTCCTCTGCCGATTTCATCAAGTATCAAAAGGCTTTTTGGCGTTGCGGTTTTTACTATATTTGCAACTTCATTCATCTCAACCATAAATGTTGATTGACCCGAAGCAAGATCATCGGACGCACCGACACGGGTAAAAATACTGTCAACTATACCAATTTCAGCCGATGAAGCAGGCACAAAGCTGCCCATTTGGGCAAGCAGAACTATAAGGGCAATTTGCCGCATATAGGTTGATTTTCCCGCCATATTAGGGCCTGTTATTATTGCAACTCTGTCAGATTTACTGTCAAGATATACGTCGTTAGGAACAAACGGAGTGTCCTTTAGCAGTGCTTCTACCACAGGGTGACGTGAGTCCTTTATATTTATAGCCGTTGACTGATTTACAAACGGACGTACATATCGGTTGTCGGACGCAACATTTGCAAGTGAAGTGATTACATCAAGAGTTGCTATTGCCTTTGATGTATTCTGGATACGTTCAAGGTTATCGGCAATCTTGGTTCTTATTGCTTCAAAAATAGAATACTCCATTGCAACGGCTCTGTCTTTTGCGCCGAGTATTCTTGATTCAACATCTTTTAAATCCTGAGTTATGTAGCGTTCGCAGTTAGTAAGCGTTTGTTTGCGGATATAAGTTTCGGGGACTTGTGATTTATAGGAATTTGTAACTTCGATATAGTAACCGAAAACTCTGTTATAACCTACTTTCAGCTTAGGAATACCTGTTTTTTCACGCTGTTCGGCTTCAATTTGAGCAAGAATTCCTTTGGAGTTGTTCATATCATTTGTAACCGAATCAAGTTCAGCGTTATAGCCTTTTCGTATCATTCCGCCCTCGCGAACGGTAAAGGGCGGATCGTCTACTATTGAGTTATCAATCAGAGAATGAATGTCTTCAAGCTTGTCTGTGTTTTTATATATGTACTTTAAATAAGCCGCATTACAGTCGGATATGAGTTTGGAAATCTTCGGTAAGGTCTGAATTGCCGAGCAAAGCGAACGTAAATCTCTTGCATTTGCCGAGCCGTAGACTATTTTTGTCATAAGTCTTTCAATATCAAATATGCCCGTTATCTCCTCGGTTATTTCAAGTCTTAGCACATTATCGTTGACAAGCTCTTCAACAGCGCTTTGACGGTTATTAATCGAAGTTATATTCATAAGCGGATGTTCAAGCCAAGAACGGATAAGACGCTTGCCCATTGCGGTTTTTGTCTTGTCGATAACCCAGAGCAGCGAACCTCTTTTTTCTTTGGTAAGCATAGTCTGAGTAAGTTCGAGATTCCGCTGAGTGTTAAAATCAAGACGCATATATTGATTTTCATTGAAAAGTTCAATGTGACTTATTCGCTCAAGTCCGCTTTTCTGCGTAGCTTTAAGGTAATTAATCAATGCCCCTATTGCCGATATAAGAGAAGTTTTATCAGCTACGTTTTCAGCTTCTTCATTAAACTGCTCTTTTACGGTTACAAGGCAGGAATTGTAATCGAATTTTTCATCTTCAAGCATTTCCACACCTGCGGAAAGCTTGTTCTTGATAAACGACGGCAAATCTTTGATTTTTACGACATCGCCGCCGATAAGTATTTCACGGGGATTATAACTTGAAAGCTGGCTTGTAAGAACATTATAAAAGCCCTTGCCCGATATTTCGGTTGCATATAATTCTCCTGTGGAAATATCGCAAAAGCATATGCCGAGCTTTTTTTCTTTTGAGAATATACAGCAAATGTAGTTATTTTTACCCTCGTCAAGCATACTTTGTTCAAGGACGGTTCCGGGAGTGATAACACGGATAATGTCACGTTTTACCAATCCTTTTGCCGTGGCCGGATCTTCGGTCTGTTCACAAATTGCAACCTTATATCCTTTTGCAACAAGGCGTGCTATATACCCCTCACAGCTGTGAAACGGCACTCCGCACATCGGGGCACGCTCTTCCTGACCGCAGTCACGCCCGGTAAGAGTCAGCTCAAGCTCCTTTGAAGCGAGCTTTGCGTCATCGTAGAACATTTCGTAGAAATCTCCAAGACGGAAAAATAAAATGCTGTCTTTATTTTCTTCTTTAATTTTAAAATATTGCTTCATCATTGGAGATAACTCCGCCATATTCTCACCCCCTTACCTTAGTTTTAAAAATCAGTAACAGCCGCCGCAGGTTTCACAGCTTCCTGAACAAGCTGATTGTGAATAATCAGCTGTTTCGGGGTCAGCACCCTCAGACGATTGCTGAACTATTGCAAGCACACGGTTTGCGATTGCGTCAAAAGCGTCTTTTGCCTCGTTGTATGCAATCATATTTTCATTTGACATTATTTTTGAATACACTTCACGCATTTCTGTGTTAAGAGATGAAAGCTTGTCCTGGTCTCTTTCTTTTTTAGAGGCTTCATTGTTGATAGCCATTCTTTTTAAATTAAATTCACCGATAAGGCTTTGAAGCTCTGAATCGGCGTCGGCCTTGCTTTGAACTTCGTGAAGTTTAATGTAAGCTTCTTCCTGCTGAATTGCCTTTCCCAATTCTCTTGCCATTGTGATGATGTCCATAATTTTATACCTCCGTTAATCTGCAAGCTCGCCCTTTAATATCCAGTTGCGGGCTTTTGTTATTTTTACATTCTGAAATGTGCCTATCAGTTCTTTTGGAGCTTCAAGCTCAACGATAATATTACCGCTTGTTCGAGCTTCAAGCTCATTATTTTTGCCTGTTTCTTTTTCAATCAATACCTTTTCGGTTTTCCCAACCATTGAAGAACAACGCTTTGCGGCAATCTCTTCCTGAACGTCAAGAAGTTCTCTGAACCATTTCGATTTTTCCTCATACGGTATCGGATCGTCCATTTTTTCTGCCGGAGTACCCTTTCGCGGTGAAAAAATGAATGTAAACAGCGATGTAAACTCAACCTCTTTTATAAGAGAAAGAGTTTGTTTGAAATCTTCATAAGTTTCGCCCGGAAAACCGACGATTATATCGCTTGTCAGCGACAATCCGTCGATTTTCTCCTTGGCGTAGTTTATAATTTCAAGATACTTTTTTCTGTCGTAGTGGCGGTTCATCGCCTTTAGAATTCTATCGGAACCGCTTTGGAACGGCAAATGCAAATGACGGCTTATGTGCTTTCCGTCCGCAATAGCATCAATCAACTCTTTCGAGCAATCCTTCGGATGCGAGGTCATAAACCTAAGCCAATAATCACCGTCAATAGAGTCTATCTCACTCAGAAGCCGAGCAAATGAAGTCTTGTTTTCAAGCGTTTTGCCGTATGAATTCACGTTTTGCCCAAGCAAAGTTATATCCTTATAGCCCGACTTTATCATTTGGTCTGCTTCGCTGATGATAATATCCTTTTCACGGCTGCGTTCCCTGCCCCTTACATATGGGACAATGCAATATGTACAGAAGTTGTTACAGCCGTACATAATCGGGAGCCAGCCCTTAAAAGTACCGTCACGCTTTACGGGAATACCCTCATATATTTTATTGTCATCATTTCCGCGTTCAAAAATCCTCTTGCCGTTTACAAGCGAATTGTACATAAGCTCGGGGAAATGATGCAGAGAATGAGTACCGAACACAAGACCGACAAACGGAAAGCTCTTGTATATCCTGTTTGCAACGTGTTCTTCCTCCATCATACAGCCGCAAAGAGCAATCAAAATCTGAGGGTGTTTTCGCTTTAGATTCTTGAGAGCGCCTACGTTGCCGAAAACTCTGTCCTCAGCGTGTTCACGCACGGCACAGGTGTTGAACAATATAAAATCCGCATCATCGGGGGCGTCAACAAAATCAAAGCCCGATTGGCTTAGCATACCTTTGATTTTTTCACTGTCGGCTACATTTTGCTGACAGCCGTAGGTACGGATATAAGCAAGAGGTTTTTCTCCTCTTTTACGAATCTCCATAATTTCGGCAATCAGTTTCATATACTCCGATTGCTTATCGGAAAGTTTGTCTGGTTGAATAACATTTTCTGCCAAACAAGTGCCTCCTAACCCATTATTTGTATTATCTTTGTTATTATACCACAAAATATATTGTCTTTCAATGATTTTTACACTAAATATATTTTATTTTCTACTGTAACTGATAAAGGCTGCCGTAAGACGACGGAATTTCACCGACAATTACGGTTTGGGCGATTTCGTAATCGGTAGTGTAAGTTATTGAGCCGTTATAATCAAGTGATGTAGTGATGACCTTTGAAGTCAGAATCAGTTTTATGTGATGAACGGTCTGATTAAGCCCGGCGTGTTCAAATGTACTTACTATCTCAGAATTAAAGCTTCCCGTTATGCTCATATTCACGTTAAGCTTAGGTCCTGCGTTCGAAAGAAATGCAATATCCGTAAAGGCTCCGAGAGGTATGTCAACCTCGCAGTCATATATCTTTGCTATTTCCTCCTGCGCCGATTTTGTTACGGCTATCTTTATCTTGTCGAGCTTTATAGTGTTTGTCTGAATCGACTGTACCCTTCCGCTGTTTGAATAATTTATTACCGCTATATCGTCGTATGAATAATTCAGTTCATCAAGTGTGTTTTGAACAGCGTCGTTAATTGCCGTACTTGACATCAGTTCCGATTGAGTGCGGATAAATTCGGGCATAAAATACTCAAGCTTGCTTTCGCAATGTATTATAAGTCCTACGGTAAGTACAATAATTATTATTGCGCTTCGCCATAGAAGTTTTCTCAGCCGCGAAAACTTCCTTTTGCGGCGTCTGCATTTGTAAATCAAAAAAACACCCCTTGTATATACTATACAAAGGGTGTTTATCTGTTAATTTAAAAGAAGCAGGGATATTTGCACTTTAATTATTCTTCTTCATCATCAGCGTGAGCACATTCTTCGCAATCACAGCCGTGCTCACATTCGTCTTCTCCGTCAAAAAGGTCGGAAAAATCAAATTCAAGAAGTTCTCCGCAGTTCGGACATTCGATTTCACCTTCAAGGAGAACGTCCTCGGAAACATTAATCTTTTGTCCGCAGGCACCGCAGGTAACCTGATAAAACGGATTGTCATCGTCCTCGTAATGATCGTCACAGCAATCATCACAATCACAGTCGTCCTCGTCGTAAAGCTCTGATTCAACGTCGGCAAGATCCTGGTCAATTTCATCAACCTGACCGCTGAGGTCATCGTAAAGATCTTCCATATCATTTACGGAGTATGCAATGTCATCAAGCAAGTCAAGCATTGCGTTGATTACTTTAACTTCGGGTTTTGTATCATCAAGATTCAAGCCCTCGGCAAGTCCTTTGATGTAAGAAATTTTTTCTGTTAAATTCATATTATTCTCCTGCAGAGATTATGCTCTGCCCATATATTCACCTGTTCTGGTGTCTATCTGGATTACCTCTCCCTCATCAATAAAGAGAGGAACCTTGATTTCTGCGCCTGTTTCAAGAGTTGCGGGCTTGGTTGCGTTGGTTGCTGTATCGCCCTTAAAACCGGGGTCGGTCTTTGTAACCTGAAGCTCCACAAAGTTCGGCGGTTCAACGCCAAACACGTTACCCTTGTAGGAAAGAACCTTGCAAACCATATTCTCTTTAACAAACTTAAAGCTGTCGCCGAGTACATTCTTGTTAATAGGGAGCTGTTCCCATGTTTCCGTATCCATAAAGTAATAAAGATCACCGTCTGAATAGCTGTACTCCATATCCTTTCTGTCAATAAACGCCGTAGGATATTTATCATTAGGGTTGAATGTTTTTTCAACAACTGCGCCTGTAATAACATTTCTGATCTTTGTTCTTACAAAAGCAGCACCCTTACCCGGCTTTACATGCTGGAACTCTATGATAGAAACTACCTGTCCGTCCATTTCAAATGTAACGCCGTTTCTGAAATCACCTGCTGAAATCATTATTATAACCTCCTGAATGTATTTTATACAGCATAGTCGCTGTAGCAATATCAAATATCATTATACATAAAACTATTGGAAAATGCAAGCATTTTATACAATTACAAGCTGTTTTGGCAAATTTACAAAGTTTTTATATCCGTCCTCGGTAACGCAAAGCATATCTTCTATTCTTACGCCGAATTTATCGGGGAGATAAATTCCAGGCTCATCGGTAATTACCATACCTGGTTTAAGAGCTGTTTTGCTTCTAAACGATACTGTCGGCGCTTCGTGAATTTCAAGTCCGACTCCGTGTCCCGTTGCGTGACCGAAAAAGTCGCCGTAGCCTGCTTGCTTTATAATGTCACGAGCGGTGTTATCGACGTCACTGCATAAAACTCCGGGCTTTACCGTTTCAAGTGCCGAAAGCTGAGCATTTAAAACAATGTTGTAGACTTTTTGCATCTCTTCGGTTGCACTCTTTACGGCAACCGTGCGTGTTGTATCACTGCAATATCCGTCATATATCGCACCAAAATCGCAGGTGAAAAAATCGCCTTCATTTATTACATCATCGGACGGTACGCCGTGCGGAAGCGAAGTTTTTTTGCCTGTAACGGTAATCAAATCAAATGACGCCTTTTGCGCCCCGTAAAGCTTCATAAAATATTCAAGTCGGGCAGATATATCGCTTTCCTTTGCGCCGACCTTTACATAGTTTAAAGCTTCAAGATAAGCCTTCTCGGCAATGTTCTGAGCCTGTTGTATTTTTTCTATCTCATTTTTATCCTTAATACATCTTATATCGGAAATCAGATCGTCCAAATCAGAATCGGATACTGACGAAACGCCGTCTTTTTCAAAAGCGTTCTTAAAAAGTTTAAATCTTGCAAGAGTAATATCGGAAGACTCAAAGTAAAGATTTTTGATACTCTCACTTTTGCAAATTTTTAAAATATCCTCCGACAGCTTTTTAAAGCACACAACTTTACAATTTACGGCATTTTTTTGAGCGGCTTCAAAATACCTAAAATCTACCAGAAGATAGGTGCTTGAACTTGTAACAAGCATAACGCCCTCACTGCGCTGAAAGCCCGAGAAGTATCCTACATTTACTTCGTTAGTCAAAAAGACAGCTTCATCGCTGCTTTTTAATATCTTCTTTAAATTGTTAATTCTTTTACAGAATATTTCTTTCATTATGTCAGATCCTTTAAGGCATTAATTGCAAGAAAATAGCTGTTCTTGCCAAAGCCCGCTATTTGTCCTGCACAAACAGGAGCTATAACAGAAGTATGCCTGAACTCTTCCCTTGCGTGAATATTAGACATATGCACTTCAACATAAGGAATTTTTACGCAGGCTATTGCATCACGCAAAGCATAGCTGTAGTGAGTGAGCGCTCCTGCGTTGATTACAGCGCCGACATAATCGGTTTTGGAAGCGTGTATTTTATCTATCAGGTCACCCTCATGATTTGATTGAAAAACATCGGCAGAAAATTCGTTTTTTTCTGCATAATCTTTAATCTGAGCGTCAATGCTTTTTGCTGATTCGCTGCCGTATATACCTTTTTCACGTTCCCCGACCATATTGAGGTTAGGTCCGAGCAAAACAAGAATTTTTTTCATAATATCACCTGCTTTATTTTATGATGAAACACATTAAGTATTAGTGAGCATTGATTAAATCGTTTGTGCATATTGCGCTGTCAGAGTTTTTGGCAAGCTGATCGGAAATATGCAAACAAGTTTTACAAACAGCGTTCAAACGTCATTTAATCAGTGGTTAGTTAAACAAAAAGCGGACAGAATGCTCTGTCCGCCTGTTTGATTACCTGTATTTGCGTTTGCGAGCTGCTTCGGATTTCTTTTTACGCTTTACAGAGGGCTTTTCATAAGCTTCTCTTTTGCGTACCTCAGCAATAACGCCAGCTCTGGCACACTGCTTTTTGAATCTTCTTAAAGCGCTTTCAAGTGATTCGTTCTCTTTTAATCTAATTTCTGCCATCTATCTTCCCTCCCATCTGCCATACAGCATGGGTAATTTGCACACATTTGCAGATTTATTATACATTATATATCGAATAATGTCAATAGAAATGTAGAATTTTAGAAAAATTTAATTTAAATTGCTTTTACGGTTTGACAACTATATTAACAAGCTTTTTCGGGACGACAATTTCTTTAATTATATTCATTCCCTCTGTTGCCTTTTGTACCTTTTCGTCAGCCTTTGCAAGAGCAAGAATTTCGTCCTTAGCGGCGTCAACAGATACATTAAGCTTCGTTTTTATCTTGCCGTTTACCTGAACTACGATCTCGACTGTGTTATCTACACATTTGCTCTCGTCATATTCAGGCCACTGAGCCTGAGCAAGAATACCGTCGCCGAGTTTGCAAACTTCATATACCTCTTCGGTAATATGTGGTGCAAACGGGTTAAGCAGAATTGAAAAGACTCTCAATTCTTCCCTGTTTATCGTCTTAACGTTTGAGATGTCGTTGATTAAAGCCATAAGGGTTGCGATTGCGGTGTTGAACTTAATATTCTCAATGTCATCGCCGACCTTTTTGATTGCCTTGTGGAAAGCTCCCTCAAGTTCGGGACGAATAGAGTCGCCGTCAATGAGGATAGTTTGTAAATTCCAGTAACGCTCAATGAATCTGCGGCAGCCCCTTATGCTTGCCTGACTCCACGGTGCGGCTTTTTCAAAATCGCCGATAAACATTTCGTAAAGTCGCATTGTGTCTGCGCCGTATTCATCAACAATATCGTCGGGGTTAACTACGTTGCCTCTTGATTTGCTCATTTTTTCGCCGTTTTCGCCCAAAATCATACCGTGCGACGTGCGCTTTGCGTACGGCTCTTTTGTAGGTACAATTCCGATGTCATACAAGAATTTATGCCAAAAGCGGCTGTAAAGCAAGTGAAGCGTTGTATGCTCCATACCGCCGTTGTACCAATCTACGGGCGACCAATAGTCAAGCGCTTCCTTTGAGGCAAGAGCCTTGTCGTTGTGCGGATCCATATATCTGAGGTAATACCACGAAGAACCTGCCCACTGAGGCATTGTATCGGTTTCACGGTAAGCCTTTCCTCCGCAATGCGGACAGGTAGTTTCTATCCAGTCTGTCATATTTGCAAGCGGAGATTCACCGTTGTCGGTAGGCTCGTATGATTCAACCATAGGAAGTCTGAGCGGCAATTCGCCCTCGTCAATCGGAACATAGCCGCATTTGTCGCAGTGAACTATCGGTATCGGCTCGCCCCAATAGCGTTGGCGTGAAAATACCCAGTCACGCAGTTTATAATTTACCTTTGGGTGACCTTTGCCGTTTTCGCTGAGCCAGTCAATTATCTTTTTCTTTGCTTCTTCGACACTTAAACCGTCAAGTATGCCCGAATTAACCATAATTCCCGTAGCACAATCGGTAAATGCTTCCTCCTGAACGTTTCCGCCCTTAACGACTTCAATTATCGGGAGGTCAAACTTCTTTGCAAACTCCCAGTCACGGGTATCATGAGCCGGAACAGCCATAATTGCGCCTGTACCGTAGGAAACAAGAACATAGTCGGAAATAAAAATAGGTATCTCTTTATCGTTTACGGGATTGATTGCGCTTACACCGTCAAGCTTTACGCCGGTTTTATCCTTTGCAACTTCAGTACGTTCAAAGTCGGATTTGCGTGCGGCGGCGGTCTGATACTTTCTTACCTCGTCGATATTTGCAATTTTATCCGCCCATTTTTCGATAAGCGGGTGCTCAGGTGAAATTACCATATATGTAGCACCGTAGAGCGTATCGGGACGTGTTGTATATACAGTGAGAATATCTCCCGTTGTTGCCTTAAAATCGACCTCCGCACCTGTGCTTCTGCCAATCCAGTTCTTTTGCTGAGCTTTTACACGGTCGGGATAATTTACAAGGTCAAGGTCGTTTATCAGTCTGTCTGCATACTCGGTGATTTTGAGCATCCACTGAGATTTTACCTTGTGTACAACCTCGCTGCCGCATCGTTCGCAAACGCCGTTTACCACTTCTTCGTTTGCAAGTACACATTTGCAGGAAGTACACCAGTTTACGTTCATCTCTTTTTTATATGCAAGACCGTGCTTAAAAAGCTGAATAAATATCCACTGAGTCCATTTGTAATAATCGGGGTCTGTGGTATTAATTTCCCTGCTCCAATCAAAGGATATGCCGAGTGACTGAATCTGCTTTTTAAAGCGGGCAATATTTTTCTTGGTTACGATTTCGGGGTGAATGTGGTTCTTGATTGCGTAATTTTCCGTAGGCAGACCAAAAGCGTCCCATCCGATAGGATAAAGCACATTATAACCCTGAAGTCTTCTTTTCCTTGCAACGGTATCAAGCGCTGTATAGGGACGAGGGTGTCCGACATGAAGCCCCTGACCCGACGGATAGGGGAATTCTATAAGAGCGTAAAACTTTTCTTTTTCAGAATCGGTTTCTGCATGGAAAACTCCCTTTTCTTCCCATATATCCTGCCACTTTTTTTCAACCGCTTTGTGATTGTATTTCAAATTAATCCCTCCGATTAGTCTATTATGTTAGTTAAATCAACAGGTTTTCCGTCCTGCCAGAGCCTGTCAAGATCATAAAATTTGCGTGCTTCGTCAGAAAATACGTTTACAATAACGTCAACATAATCAAGCAATATCCACGAGTTTGATCTGTAACCTTCAATATGGCTGACCGATACGCCGGCCTGATCAAGCCTGTACTCCACTTCATCGGCAAGCGCCTTAACATGAGTTGAGCTTGTACCTGTTGCAATTACCATATAATCTGCAAGTATTGAAACATCGCTGATTTCTATTACATGTATATCAAGTCCTTTTTTGCCGTCAATAGCTTTTGCGGCAAGAACAGCCTGTTCGTAAGAATTCATATGTTTTATCCTTTCTGCTTGTTCATAATCAGTTCATTGTAGCAGTTAACCTCATCCGGGTGAATTGCAAGCTCACGGGAGCTAAGGTCGGTAAATGTGAACTGATAACCGTATATCATTGCGCTTTCAAGGCTTGATTTTGCCTTTTCACGCATTACTTCAACACCCGAATATGTACGTTCCTCGGATATAAAATCCGCAACAAATATTATTTTTTCAAGCAGTGACATTCCTGCTCTGCCTGTTGTATGGAACCTGATTGCGTTGATAATATCGGCGTCGTTAATTCCGAGCTTTAAGCGTACATAAACGCTTCCGCTTATTCCGTGCCAGAGTTTGGGTGCATTAAGCTGGATATTGTCTAAAATTATACCACCGTCACGAATAATTTGCAACTGCTTTTCGGGGCTTAGCTCCTTTGTTATATCGTGCAAAATTCCCGCCGTGTACGCCTTATGGGTGTCTCCCCCGTACTTTTCGGCAAGAGAAACAGCCTCCTTTGCAACATTCACACTATGGGTAAATCTTTTTTCGCCCATTAACGGTTTTATGATTTCAATGTAATCGACTGTATTCACAATATCACTTCCGATAAATTTTATTCTTTACTATATATTCATAAACATTCCTGTCAATCAGGTTTTGTATAAGGCTGTAATTATCTATATTATCTCTGATAAAGGTTGAGGACACCTGAATAACGGGATTTTCAAGAATTTTGACTTCCGCTTTCATGTGTTTCAGAACCTTATCGTAATAATCATACAAATTATTTTTGTCTGAATCACTTCTCGGTATTGCCGTTATAACGGATTCGGATAAAATGATGTTCGGATTTTTCCATTCTGAAAGCGTTAAAAACATATCCGCTCCCATAATAAGATACAACTTATCATTCGGATAAATTTCTTTTAAAGAAGTAAGCGTCTGATAAGTGTAGCTTTTGCCTTTACGCTTAATTTCAATGTCGGACACTTCAAAGCAATCGTAATTTTGAACGGCTATTCTGCACATATTAAGCCGATGCTCACAATCCGCAAGATCTGCGCTTGACTTATGAGGCGGAGTATAGGTGGGAATAAAAATAATTTTATCAAGGTCAATCGAGCTTCGGCAATATTTTGCAAGCTGAATATGTCCGTTGTGTATCGGGTTAAATGTGCCGCCGAGAATACCTATATTTGCCATTACTTTTTAGCCTTTGGGAGCGTTATAACAGGCTCGTCGGGGTTTGGTCGGTATAAAACAAATTTTGAGCCTATCACCTGTACGACATCGGCGCTGCATTTTTCCGCAAGTATGTTTGCACATTCTTTTGGCGAATATGCGCTGTTTTCAAGCACTTTTCCTTTTATAAGCTCTCTTGCGGTCAAAGCAGTATCTGCCTGCATAATTATATTGTCGGTTATCTCGCCTTTGCCGATAATTAAAATCGTATCAAATCCGTTTGCAAGTCCTCTTAAGTATGCTCTTTGTTTACTTGTCAGCATAAATAATCCTTTCAGTCTAAATTATTAAAATGTTTTTGAAGTTCTTCCTGTAATTTTCTCAACGATTTGCCTCTGTGGCTTACCTTGTCTTTTTCCTCGGCGGTAAGCTGAGCATAGCTTCTTTCTCCGTATAAAAATACAGGGTCATATCCGAAGCCGCCGTCACCGCTCGCCTCAAACGCTATCCTACCGTCACATCTGCCCTCAACTTCAATTTTAGAGCCGTCGGAAAGAATACAGCATATTGCGGAAGTGAAATGCGCTGTACGCTCATCTTCCGGTATATCTTTCATTTCACCCAACAGCTTTGTATATCTGTCCTTATCGGTTGCGTTTTCACCTGCATAACGTGCCGAATAAACCCCCGGTCTGCCGTTAAGCGCATCAACGCTCAGCCCCGAATCATCGGCAACAGACGGCATACCTGTCTTTTTGTAAGCGGCATTTGCCTTTAAAAAAGCATTTTCGGCAAATGTTGTGCCTGTTTCCTCTACGTCATCAAGGACAACGCCTGCTTCTTTTGCAGAAACCGCATCAATTCCGAGCGGCTTTAAAATACGTTCAAGCTCAATAAGCTTTTTTGGATTGTTAGTTGCAATAATAAATTTCATACTCTTACTCCGTTTTTGCAAACAATGCTTTTGTAAATTCTTCCGCATTAAACGGCTGAAGATCGTCAATCTGTTCGCCTACACCGATATATTTGACGGGGATCTGAAGCTGATCCTTTATTGCAAGAACGATACCGCCCTTTGCCGTTCCGTCAAGCTTAGTAAGAACGATTCCGGTTATACCGGTAGCTTCCTTAAACTGTTCAGCCTGATTAACCGCATTTTGACCGGTTGTGGCATCAAGAACAAGAAGCTTTTCCTTTGCCGCATTCGGCAATTCACGGTCAATAACACGGTTGATTTTTGAAAGCTCGTCCATAAGATATTTTTTATTATGAAGTCTGCCTGCCGTATCGCAAATGACTACGTCTGCATTTCTTGCTTTTGCGGCAGAAATTGCGTCATAAATTACTGCGGCAGGGTCGCTGCCTTCGCTCTGCTTTATTATCTCGCAGCCGCTGCGCTCAGCCCAAATATCAAGCTGTTCAATAGCTGCTGCACGAAACGTGTCTGCTGCGGCAAGCATAACCTTTTTGCCCTGATCCGACAATGATTTTGCAAGCTTGCCAATAGTTGTTGTTTTTCCTACGCCGTTTACACCGATAACCAAAATTATTGACGGCTGAGTTGACAGGTCAAGCTCGCAGTCGCCGCTTAACATCTCGTTAACTAATTTCTCAAACAGATCATATATCTGATAAGGAACCGTTACGCCCTCTTCTTTAACTCTTTCAACAAGCTTTTCTCTGATTTTTTGCGAGGTTTCAACACCTACATCACCCATAACGAGCATTTCTTCAAATTCATCAAACAGCTCGTCGTCAATTACGGTTGCAGAACAGAGCATTGAATCAATTTGACCGATTATTGTATTTCTTGTTTTTTTAAGACCTTCTTTGATTTTACTGAATAATCCCATAATATCAATCCTTTTTATTTTGAATCTATACCTAATTTTTCCGCCACTTCTGTTGAACGAAGCTCAAGCAATTTTGAAATTCCCTCGTCCTGCATAGTAACGCCGTACAAAACATCTGCCTCTTCCATTGTACCTCGACGGTGCGTAATGAGAATAAATTGAGTTTTATCGGTAAGGCGGCGCAGGTAACCTGCAAAGCGGTAGACATTTACATCATCAAGCGCTGCCTCAATCTCATCCATAACACAAAACGGAGCAGGACGTACCTTCATAATCGCAAAATACAACGCAATGGCGACAAGAGCTTTTTCACCGCCTGAAAGTGCGTCAAGATGAACAACGATTTTTCCCGGCGGATGAACAAGTATATCAATTCCGCTTGTAAGAATATTTTCGGGGTCAGAAAGCGAAAGCGATGCTGTTCCGCCGCCGAAAAGCTCCTTAAACGTATAGGTAAAGTTCTTATTTATCCGATCAAAGCTCTCAACGAATACTTCTTTCATTTGTTTGGTAAGAGCTGTGATAAGTGAAGTAATCTCTTTTTTAGACTTTTCAACATCATTGACCTGAGCGCTTAAAAACTCGTATCTTTCCGATACCTCTTTATACTCCTCGATAGCCGAAACGTTTACGTTGCCGAGAGATTTTATGCTCTGTTTAAGTTCATTAAGACGTTTTTGAGCCTTTGGTGCGTCCTCAATCACTATTGCGGTTTGCTCCGCTTCACGCTTTGTCAGTTCATATTCTTCCCAAAGCTTTGAGATTATATTATCATATTCCTTTTGAATACCGAGTTTTCGCTCTTCAAGTCGGGCAAGCTCTCTGCCCAATGTTTCACGTTCAGCGGTTTTGATTCGTTCGGTTTCCCGAATGTCAACACTACGTTTTTCAAGAAGATCTTTTTGTTCTGTAAGTGCGGAAATTCTCTCATTAATAGAGGTTTGAGTGCCTTCAAGCTGAGAAATTCCTGACCTGTATAACAAAATCTTTTTTTCTGTTTCACCGATAGCGGTTTGGATATTAAGAATCTGAGAATTAAGCTCGGCTTTCTTTTCATCATTATAGGAGCCGCTGTTCTTTGCAAAAACAATCTCGGAGTTGAGTGCGTCAATATCCTTTTGAGCAGTCACAATTTCAAGACGAATATTCTGCAACTTAACTGAAAGTTCTTCTCTGCTTTTGGTAAGCTCTGCTCTGTTGCCTGTTACGGCATTAACACGCACCTCGGCATCGGCAATCTTTGTGTTAAGAACGGCAAGTCTTTCTTTTGCCTGAACACTGCTCTGCTTTAGCATCTCAATTTTTGAGTTACATTCGGATATTTCGGATTCGGCAGCGGACAACATAGCCTTGGCATTTTCAAGCTCATTTTCACAGGCACGCTTTTCGGCTTCAAGACGAGCAAAATCCTGTTGCTTGTTTGACAAATCAGCCCTTGTGCCGAGAATTTCAGCTTCAATGGCAGAGTATTCACGAGAGATACTGTCACTGAGTTCTTCGGCTGATTTTGCTTTTTTAATAAGCTCTTCGGTCTGAGATTTGAGCTGTTTTATCTCTGAGGAACGGCTCAATAGTCCGGTATTTCGGTTAAGCGAACCGCCCGTAAGTGAACCGCCCGCATTAACTACCTGCCCGTCAAGCGTTACTACCTTGAATTTATAGGAATATTTTTTTGCTATTGAGGCGGCACTGTTTAGGTCGTCCGCAACAACTATTCTTCCGAGCAGCGAGCTTAAAATGCTTTGATATTTTTCTTCACAAGTACAAAGGTCCGCCGCAATTCCGACAAATCCGTAGCAGTCGTCAAGTCCGTTTTCACGAAGCTCCCGTGGCTTTATTGTATTAAGCGGCAAAAAAGTCGCTCTGCCGCCGTCGGTCGATTTAAGAAATCTTATAGCCTGCTTTGCGTCCTCGTCGCTTGTTACAACTATATTTTGCATAGCCGCTCCGAGTGCGGTTTCAACAGCAACACTGTATTTTTGCGGAACTGAGATAACTCGTGAAACAGGTCCGCAAATGCCGTGGAGCCTGCCGTTTTTTGAAGCGTTTACCACAACCTTAACGCTTTTTGAAAAGCCTTCAAGATTACGTTCAAGATTTTCAAGGAAGGTTATTTTTCGCTGATGTTCCTTTACGTCAAGCGCAAGTCTGTCGCTTTCGGTTTTTAGCTCATTACGCTTTTTATCTTTTGACGAAAGTTTGATTTCCAAACCGTCAATAGCATTTTTATGTGAAGTTATTTCGCTTTCGGTTGCGTCTATTTTTTGCTTATAATCGCTTAAAAGCTCTGTTAAGTCTTTTACCTGAGCTGTTCGCTCTGAATTTGATGAAGTCAGAGAATCAATTCTCGCAGTAAGCTCAGATATACTGCTTTCGCTTGTCATATCAATTACTCTTGCGTCTGCAAGCTGAGAAGTCAATACAGAAAGCTCTGCGGTTATCTCCTGCAAAGTATCTCCGCTTTTGCTTGAATCCATATTCACTATATTGAGCTTTTCGGAAATTTCGCTGTAATGCTTTTGTTTTTCAATTATTTCCTTATCAAGAAGATTGATTTTTTCCTGCTTTTCGGAAATAGTTTTTTCAAGCTCGTCTGCGTTGCGATCGGTTTGAGAAATTTCGTTTTTTATTCTTTCAATATTCCCGTTATTATGAAGAATATCATTTTCGGCAACAGAAATCAAAGAATTCTTTTCTGCTATTTCGGAATCAATTCGTGAAACATCGTTTCTGAGATTTTCAATTTGAGATGAAAGCTCACCGTTTTTGAGATATATTTCTTCGGTTTCCTTTTGAACGTTTTCAAGTGCGGTTTCGGCGTCCTGATACTGGGATTTGGCTATTGCGATTTTTTCGTCCTGCTGTTTAAGATTATCCTGAGATTTGTCAAGAGTCAACAGCCAGAGTGCAATTTCAAGCCCGCGTTTTTCTTCTGAATAAGCAAGAAATTTTTGCGCCTTTTCGGATTGCTTTCTGAGAGGTTCTACCCTTTCTTCAAGCTCAGTCACTATATCTCTGAGTCTCAAAAGATTTTCCTCGGTACTTTTCAGCTTGCGTTCAGCGTCGATTTTTCTGTATCTGTAACGTGAAATACCTGCGGCTTCCTCAAAAATTTCACGCCTGTCTTCGCTTTTTGAAGAAACTATGCTGTCTATCTTGCCCTGTCCTATGATAGAATATCCGTCACGTCCAAGCCCCGTGTCCATAAAAAGCTCATTGACATCTTTAAGTCTTACGGCGGCTTTATTGATAAGATATTCGCTTTCTCCGCTGCGGTAATAACGGCGTGTTACGGCAATCTCGTCGCCGTTAAAATCAAGCAGCCTGTCAGAATTGTCAATATTAAGCGTTACTTCGGCATAGCCCTGCTTTTTGCGTTTATCGGTGCCGTTAAATACTACGTCCTCCATTTTTGAGCAACGAAGACTTTTGGGTGATTGCTCGCCCAAAACCCAGCGTATAGCGTCGCTTATATTACTTTTTCCTGAACCGTTCGGACCCACTACAGACGTTATACCCTGTTCAAACGATAGCTTGGTTTTATCGGGAAATGTCTTGAATCCCTGAATTTCCAATGATTTTAAATGCATTCAATAACCCCTATTGTATGTATAAATCGTACTTCTTTAAATCGTTATTAAAATTGATTTTTATATTATAACCAAGGTCTTTGAGCTTTAAAAAATTTGCCTTTTTCTGCCCCAAAAACTTTGAAAGTGATTTTTCGTTAATATATACCGTCAGGTCGTTTCTGCCTGACAATTTTGCTTTTTCAATGAATTTATCATAAAAGATTTTATTCTCGCACAATTCCTTAAAAGCAGGATGGTAATTATCACCCAAACTGTTATTTACAAGGCTGTCGGAATAGTGAAGCCCCAAACGAATGATATTTATATTCTCGCTTTCAAACATCAAAATAAGCTTTGAGCATAAATCTACCGACTGCTCAAGCGTATACGGTTTAAAATCGCCTTTTATATATAAATCCCCGAGATCGGTATTTTTCATTATTACAGTCGGATAAATGCGAACGGTATCGGGCTTTAGTTCAATAAAACGTTTTGCCGTATATATGTCTTTTTCGGGCGTTGATTTATATAGCCCCGTCATCATTTGTAAGCCCAATGAAAATCCGTAGGATTTGATAAGCCTTGAAGAATTTACAACGTCAAGCGATAAATGACCTCTGTTATTCGCTTTGAGAACTTCATCATCCATTGATTGAGCGCCAAGCTCTATTGAAGTGACATTATAGTCTTTAAGTAGCGACAGTATTTCATCGTCAATATAATCGGGGCGTGTTGAAATCCTTATGCCCTTAAAGTTATTAATAAAAGGCTTTGCAGCTTCAAGCAATGAAATCATATATTTTCTGTCTATTGCGGTAAAACTGCCGCCGAAAAATGCAATCTCGGTACTTTGAGTGTTTTGTTTTAAATCGGTTACAGCTTTTTTTATGATTGCCTGCACATCTGTCGGTGAAGGCTGATACGACTGCCCCGTTATTCCCCTTTGATTGCAGAAAGAACACTGATGCGGGCAACCGTTATGGGGTATAAAAACGGATATGTTAGCGTGTTTAATAACCCATCAGCTCCAGAGCTTCCCGTGCGGCCTGCTGTTCGGCTTCTTTTTTACTTCTGCCGCCGCCCTTACCGATAGCATTGCTGTTGAGATGAACCTCAACGACAAAATGCTTGTTGTGGTCGGGACCGCTTTCTTCTGTAAGCACATATTCAAGCCTTTCACCGGGATTTTTTTGCACAATTTCCTGCAAGGTGGTTTTATAATCCTTGACTCTTTTCTTTTTAGTGTTCTTGATAGCGGGAATAACAAATCGCAAAATATGTTTTGAAGCAGGCTCAATTCCGCCGTCAATATAAATTGCGGCTATAAGTGCTTCAAATGCGTCGGAAAGTATTGACGGACGTTCTGCGCCGCCGTTATGACGTTCGCCCTTGCTCAGGATAAGATTTTCTCCCAGATTTATCTGCTTTGCAAACTCAAACAATGTTTTTTCGCACACAAGCGAAGCCCTCAGCTTTGTAAGTTCTCCTTCGGGAAGTTCGGGGCAATGCTTAAAAATATAGTCCGAAACAACTATGGAAAGCACGGCGTCTCCCAAAAACTCAAGTCGTTCATTGTATTTTATATGACTTGACTTGTGTTCGTTTGCATAGGAAGAATGGGTAATTGCTTCCTTGAGCAAATCTGCGTTTTTGAATTTATATCCGATTTTGTTTTCAAGTTCAGTCATTTTATTTCTCCTTGGAATTCTTTAATGACGTTGAAATTTCATCAATTGCGTTTGCGTTTACATAACTGATTATGAGCTTTATGGCGTTCTTAATCGTGCGTGCCTTTGAGTCGCCGTGAGCCTTGAACACAGGCTTTGACGTTCCGAGTATCGGCGCACCGCCGTAGGTATTATAGTCAAACCGAGTTTTAAATTCCTTGATGTCTTTGAGCACAAGAGCGGCGGCAACCTTGCCTTTTGCCGAATCGGTAAACATATGCTTGAGCTGCTTCATAAGAGTAAGAGCGGCGCCTTCGTATGTTTTTAAAATCAGATTTCCCGTAAAACCGTCGCATACCAGAACATCGCAGGCGCCTTTTGGTATATCACGGCCTTCGATGTTGCCGACAAAATTAAGCTTTGACTTTGAAAGTATCTTATAAGTATCCTGATACAGTTCTGTTCCCTTGTGTTCTTCGGTTCCAACATTTGCAAGACCGATTCTCGGATTGTTTATTCCCATAACCTTTTCCATATAAACCGAGCCCATAACCGCAAACTGGTGGAGCATTTCGGGACGGCACTCAACATTTGCTCCGCCGTCCATTATCATAAACGAGCCGCTTTCGGACGGAAGCACAGGCGCAAATGCAGGGCGTTTTATGCCCTTGATACGCTTGATTCCCAGGGTTGCGCCCACGCATAAAGCTCCGCTGTTGCCGGCACTGATAAACGCCTGTCCTTTGTCTTCGCTCAAAAGCCTGATGCCTACAGCCATAGAGCTGTCCTTTTTGGCTTTCAGCACGGATTCGGCGCTGTCGTCCATGGTAATTACCTGAGTGCAGTCGGCAATTTCAATGCCGTCAAGCGATATGTCGTTCTGCTTTGCAACCTCTGTTATTGTTTTTTCACTGCCTGTCAGAATAATCTGAATACCGAATTCGCTGACGGCTTGTGCACAGCCCTTGATAATTTCAAGCGGTGCATTATCTCCGCCAAAAGCGTCTACTATTATTTTCATAATCATACCTCAATGTTGGTTTTAATATATTCGTCCAATATATCAAGCGCAAGTTTTGAATATGCCGCACCTCGTTCCTTTTTATCCCTCGGTCGGTTTTCAAGCTCAGGTAAAATTCCGAAGTTTGCACCCATAGGCTGAAATTTTTTAACGCTTCGGTCTGAAATATAGTCCGACAAAGCGCCAATCATTGTTTCTTTGGGAAACGATAACAATTTTCCGCCCTGCAACACTCTGCAAGCATTAATACCTGCAACTATTCCTGACGCGGCGCTTTCCATATATCCCTCAACGCCTGTTATCTGACCTGCAAAGAATAAGAATTTATTTTCTTTTACAGAATAATCACTGCTTAAAACCTGTGGGGAATTAATAAAAGTATTGCGGTGCATAACTCCGAATCTGACAAATTCCGCATTATGAAGCGCAGGGATAAGCGAAAACACACGCTTTTGTTCGGGAAATTTAAGATTAGTCTGAAAACCCACAAGATTGTACATTGTACCTGACGAATTTTCCTTGCGGAGCTGCAAAACCGCCCAAGGGCGGTGACCTGTTTTTGGGTCAACAAGTCCAACAGGCTTCATCGGACCGAATCTTAAGGTGTTTTCACCGCGCTGAGCCATAACCTCAACAGGCATACAGCCCTCGTAAACCTTAGGATTATTTACGTCAAAATCGTGAAGCGGTGCACGTTCGGCATTGACAAGAGCATTATAAAAAATTTCATACTCCGCTTTGTTCATCGGGCAGTTGATGTAATCGTCCTCGCCGCCTCTGTCGTAACGTGAAGCGCAAAACGCAAACTCCTTATCAATGCTTTCGGCTGTAACTATCGGCGCCGCTGCGTCAAAAAACGAAAGTGAGCCTCCGAAGCTCTGCTTTACCGCTTCTGCAAGTCTGTCGGAGGTAAGCGGTCCCGTTGCGATTATTGTTACGGCGTCGTTTGGGATTTCGGTGATTTCTTGATTTATCACCTTAATGTTCGGTTGATTTTTTATGCCGTCGGTAACTAACTTTGAAAACTCATCTCTGTCAACCGCAAGCGCACCGCCTGCAGGCACACGACATTTGTCGGCGCATTTCATCAGAAATGAATTTAATCTTCGCATTTCTTCTTTAAGCAGTCCCGCAGCGCTCTCAAGGCGCATTGCTTTCAGAGAATTCGAGCAGACAAGCTCACCGAACATATCGGATTTATGTGCAGGAGATTTTTTTGCAGGCTTCATCTCATAAAGATGAACTTCTATACCTCTTGCGGCTATCTGCATTGCGGCTTCACAGCCTGCCATTCCTGCTCCTATTACGTTAATATGCATTACTTTTCTTCCGTTGTTATGGTTTTTGTGTAACCGCAGCCCTCTTTTGCACAATACAAAACAGGCTTTTTGCCCTTTTTCTTATAAAGCACTTCACCGCAGTTCGGACAGCGTTCGTTTGTCGGTTCGTTCCAGCTGACAAAATCGCACTCGGGATAATTGGAGCAGCCGTAGAAAATACGTTTATTCTTGGTATGCTTTACAATTACGTCACCACCGCATTTAGGACAGGTAACTCCGATTTTTTCAACATACTTTTTGATATTTTTACATTCAGGATAACCCGGGCAGGCGATAAATTTGCCGTATCTGCTTGTTTTGACAACCATTCTTCTGCCGCATTTTTCACAGATTATGTCGGTTTCGTCCTCTTTAAGCTTTAGCTTAACGCCCTCCATCTCGGCTTTAGCTTCTTTTAAGGTCTTTTCAAAATCACCGTAAAAGCTTTCCAAAACGTCCTGCCACTCTTCCTTGCCGTTTTCGATTTCGTCAAGGTCTTCTTCCATTTGTGCGGTGAATTTTACATTTACTATCTTAGGAAATCTTTCTTTCATCAGTTTTGTTATAACTTCGCCAAGCTCGGTCGGCACAAGGCTTTTGGCCTCTCGTTTGACATACTCACGGCTTGTCAGCGTTGTTATCGTAGCGGCATAGGTTGACGGTCTGCCGATACCGTATTCTTCAAGCGTTTTGATGAGCGAGGCTTCGGTATATCGTGCGGGCGGTTGAGTGAAGTGTTGATTTTTTTGAAGTTCTTTGCATCTTACCGGCATATCCTTTTTAAGTTCGGGCAGTTGTGAGGATTTTTCTTCCGCTTCGTCCTTGCCCTCTGTATAAAGCTTTGTAAATCCCGGAAAATCGACATAATATCCCGACGCTTTGAATGTGTAACCGTTCGCCTCAATTTCTGCCTGAGTGGTTTTTTGAATACATTCTGCCATTTGAGAAGCTGTAAACCTGCTCCAAATCAGCTTATACAGCTTGTATTGATCGGAAGTCAGACTGCTTTTCACCTGTTCGGGAGTAAGGCTCGGCATAGACGGACGAATAGCTTCGTGACCGTCCTGGGCATTGCTTCTTGACTTGAAGAAACGGGGCTTTGACGGGAGATAATCCTCTCCGTATTCGCCTGCAATAAATTTTGTGACCTCTGCAATGGCGTCATTTGATATTCTGAGAGAGTCGGTACGCATATAGGTTATAAGACCTGTTGCGCCCATACCTTCAACTTCAACGCCTTCGTACAGCTCCTGAGCAACCTTCATTGTACGCCTTGACTGAAATCCGAGTTTTCTTGAAGCCTCCTGCTGCAGGGTAGACGTGATAAACGGCGGCGCAGGAGATTTTTTGCGCGTGCCGTTTCTTACCTTTGTTACCGTATATTCGGCATCAACAAGGTCTGCTTCGATTTTGTCTGCCTGTTCCTTGTTTTGAATTTTTATCTTTCCGTTTGCATCGGAATAAAGGGTTGCCGCAAATGATTTTCTGCTTCCCTTTGGAATGAATTTTGCATCAATCGTCCAATATTCCTCGGGCTTAAACTTTCTGATTTCGTTTTCTCTGTCAACTATGATTTTAAGTGCAACGGACTGAACTCGTCCTGCCGATAAGCCTCTGCGGATTTTTTGTGATATAAACGGACTTAGCTTGTAACCGACAAGGCGGTCAAGTATTCTGCGTGCCTGCTGAGCGTTTACAAGGTCAATGTTTATCTCCCGAGGGTTTTCCATTCCCCGTGTAACGCCTGTTTTAGTGATTTCGTTAAATTCCACACGCTTGCTGTAATCTTGCGGCAGACCGAGAATATAAGCAAGGTGCCAAGAAATCGCCTCTCCCTCTCTATCGGGGTCGGTTGCGAGATAAATGTTGTCGCTTTCTTCCGCAAGTGTTTTAAGCTCTTTTACAAGCTTTTCTTTTCCTTTTATTATATCGTATTTGGGAGCAAAGCCGTTTTTGATGTCAACGCTTAGTCTTGCTTTTGGCAAATCACGAACGTGTCCCATTGATGCAACTACATTATAGCTGTTGCCGAGATACTTTTTTATCGTTTTAGCTTTAGCCGGTGACTCCACAATTACTAAATCTGACATTATTGCCTCCTGTTATTTTAAAACATATCTTCTTCCCTGAATTGCTTTTACAAGGTCTTTCATTTCAAGCTCGGTTATCGAGCTTAAAACCTTGAATACGGGAATTTGAAGATCACTTGATATTTTATCTATATGAACTGGATCGTTTGTAATATAATTATAAATTTTCAACGCCGTATCATTCAAATTTAAATTTGTTTTATGCTTTATCTCTTTCGTTTGTTCATTTTCCTGTAAATCTGCAATAGTTTCAAGCGGAACATTATTTATATTGTTTTTTACAAAGGTTTTCGGGCGATTTCTAAAAGGACTTTTCCCTTTTACGGGTATCGCCGCAATATCTTCAAAGGAAATGTTGTCAAAATCAACCTCTCCGTCTGTTGCATAAAGGTTGTCAAACTCATTTAATATGTCCATAAAATCGGTTATAGGAATAGCCGAACCCTCTTTTATACGGTTGTTTGAGCCTTCGTTTTGCGGACTGTTGTTGCCCAGGAGCGCAAAGACCTCCTTACCCTGCTCAAGCGCAAGCGAGGCTGTTATCAACGAACCGCTTTTGGCGCCTGATTCAATTATTACCACGCCGTCCGACAATGCGGCTATGATCCGATTACGCGCAGGAAAATAATAATTGCGAGGCGATTCGTCCGGCGGATATTCGGAAATTACCGCACCTCGTTTTGTCGCCGCTTTTCGCATATTTTCATTTTCACGCAAATAATCGTAATTTATTCCGCAGCCTCTTACACAAACGGTTACTCCGTCGGCGGCAAGCGAGCCTCGCTGTGAGGCACAGTCGATTCCGAGCGCACCTCCGCTTACTGTTGCAACTCCGTATTTTGAGAGAGCATAACCTATCTTATATGCGTTGTCAAGCCCGTACTTTGTTGCGCGCCTTGTACCGACAATACCTATCGTCAGTCGGTTATCAACATCGGGCAAATTACCGCTTATATACAAAATCGCCGGCGGTGCGTCTATATTGTACAGGCACATAGGATATTTTTCATCATCTATGCTCAGCACGGAATATCCGAGCTGATTACATCTGTCAATTATATTCTGAGCAGATTCAAATGAAACAGCGCTGAGTTTGTCAATATCATTCTCGGACAAAATTCCGCAAAATCTCCATTCATTTTTGTTGCCTGAACAAAACTCGGAAATTACGGGGTACAGCTCATAAAGTCTTTTGACCTTTGGCGTGTTGTAGCCAAGAGCCTGAGAGAGCCATATCCAATATTTTGCGTTAGCTGAAATCATTTCATCATTTCCCAGATAATTATTGCCGCTGCGGCAGACGCATTGAGAGATTCCGCCTTACCTTTCATAGGAATGGTTATACGGCTTTTGCAGGAAGCTGCCGTTTCGGGCTTCAACCCGTTGCCTTCATTGCCGATAACCGCTATGCAAGGCTGTGTAAAACTGACTTTATTTATCTCTTTGGCATCACTGTCAACGACTGCGGCAAAAGAATTGAGCTGCGGGTTGTTATCAAGAAATTCCTTTATGCTTGTACACACGGCAAAAGGAAGCCTGAAAACCGCACCCATACTTCCCCGCACCACCTTTGGACTGTAAACATCGCAGCAGTCCGAAGACATTATTATTCCCGAAACTCCGAAAGCCTCGGCCGACCTTAATATCGTACCGAGATTGCCTGGGTCCTGAATATTATCAAGAGCAAGGAATTTTCCGCCAATTTTTATTTTATCAAACTGACCGATTTTGTCAAGTACCTTTATTATGCACAAAAAGCCCTGGGGGGTTTGTGTATCGCTTATAAGCTCAAACAGTTCGGGAGAAACCACATAGGTTTTATTTGCATAGTTTTGAAGTTCATTAAACTTTTCTATGTGTCCTTCGATTGCTTTTTCGGTTGAAAAAAACGTTATTATCTCTGCACCGCTTAGCATTGCATCATAACACACACGCAGTCCTTCGGCAACAAACATTCCTGATTGTCTGCGGTGTTTTGCACTTTTCGTAAGCTTGACTGCATTTTTTATGTTTGGATTGTCTTTACTTGTAAGGATAAGCATAGTATTCTCCATAAAACAGCAAATGCGTTTGGAAAACCCAAACGCAGTTACAAAATTTTAATTAAGCATTTTTTGCCTGTTCAACAAGTGATGTAAAAGCAGCAGGGTCAGAAATTGCAATTTCTGAAAGCATCTTTCTGTTTAATACGATGCCTGCCTTTTTAAGACCGTTCATAAATGTTGAATAGTTTGTGCCGTTAGCCTTGCAAGCGGCAGAAATACGAGTAATCCAAAGACGACGGAAATCTCTTTTTCTCTGTTTGCGTCCGATAAAAGCATAGTTGCCGGACTTCATAACAGCCTGTTTAGCCATTTTGAAATGTCTTGATTTTGCACCCCAATAGCCCTTGGCAAGCTTTAGTGTCTTTTTTCTTCTTTTGCGAGTCATCATCGCACCTTTTACACGTGCCATTATATGTTACCTCCGATTTTGTTGAATTTAATGGTTAAGCGATAATTATTTGTAAGGAATAAGACGCTTAATCTGTGGGGTATTTGTCTTGTCAGCAACCGCTGTCTGACGCAAACCTCTTTTACGCTTTGTGGTTTTCTTGTTCAAGATATGACTTTTGTTAGCGTGAGCACGGATAACTTTACCGTTTTTTGAAAGCTTAAAACGCTTTTTTGCTCCGCTGTGTGTTTTAATTTTAGGCATAATTATATCCTCCCTTAATTAATTACTTGTTTGACTTTGGCGCAAGAAACATAAGCATATTGCGGCCTTCGAGCTTTGCGGGCTTTTCAATCACCGCAACTTCGGCACAAGCGTCGGCAAAACGCTTCATTGTTTCAAGTCCGATTTCGGGATGTCCCATTTCACGTCCTCTGAAACGTATTGAAATCTTGACTTTATCGCCGTGTTTAATAAATTTGAGAGCATTATTAAGCTTTGTGTTGAAGTCGTGCGTGTCAATGTTGAGCGACAAGCGCACTTCTTTAATATCAACGATATGTTGATTTTTTCTTGCTTCTTTTTCTCTCTTTGCCTGCTCAAAGCGGTATTTGCCGTAATCCATAATTTTACATACAGGCGGAGTACTCTGCGGAGCGATCTTTACCAAATCAAGGCTTTTTTGCTCTGCAAGGTTAAGTGCCTCATTTGCGGACATAATACCAAGCTGCTGACCGTCAGAACCGATTATTCTCAGCTCTTTGTCACGGATCTCTTCGTTAATCTGAATATCTTTCTTGCCGATGGGTAAGCACCTCCAAAGTAGGTTAAAAATAATATGCGGACAGAAATACATCCGTCCGCATAGCAATACATAATAAACTGATTAGGTATTGACCCGTGCAGACGACACCCCACAGGTGAAAGCATTTCTGCTTTGCTTTATTTTTCTAAAATAGTATAATACAATTTTTGCCGTTTGTCAACAGTAAATTCAAATTATTTTTCACTTTTTTGCTTTTTATATTGTATAAAATCATCGTAAATTCGTTTACAGGAATCTTGATCTGAGTATGCGAAGAAGTCATTTGCCCTGTCTTTATACATAGGCTTTACCTCACAATCATTATCCATATATTCACACAGGCAGTCAACCATTTGACTATGCTCGGTGCAAATTTCACCAAAGCCCATGGTTTCATAGAAAAATCCGCCTTCTTTGTAATGCGGAGGCAACTTCGGAGGATGATAATACACAACGGGTTTACGCATATAAGCAAAGTCAAACTGTACACCGGAGTAATCTGTGAGCATAAGGCTCGACTCTGTAAGTATTTTTTCATAGTTCACAGATGTTGCCGGAATTATCTCTACGCCGTCTATATCAGGATAATCTATTATCTGAGAACTGATTATCGGATGTAGCAGATATATCAACTTGTAGCCTGTTCTTCTTGCAGTAGCAATCAATTTTTCGTCAGTAAGCAGGTTATAATATATCTTATAATAATCTGTCTTTTTAAACTCGGGATAGTACGGTCTTGAATGTCCCATAACAGGCGGCATTGAAATATACGCTCTCCAGGTAGGAGTTATAAGTATTTGTTTTTTATCATTACTTATAAGGCCGTCATATCTTGGTATGCCGGTCAACCGAAGGATAGATTTATCTTCGTAACCATATATCGGATGTTCCAAGTTCTGTATCTCATATTTTGAAGCACAGTAATACCGTTTTGTGTTATTATACAGACGGTTTAATTCCTGAGCAAGCTGTTGTACCGATAATCCGTGCTGAATACAGGTAACATCTGCATTTATAAGGTCTGAAACATATTTTATCCTTGAATTAGAGATTCCGTTAAAAGTATGAACTCCTCCGTGTGTTGCAAAAACAGCATCTGCGTTGAGGTAATACAATATATTTTTGAGCGAACCGTAATACAATGGTCTGAAGCCTTCCGAATGTAATCTTTTAGTGTCTTCGGCATCCTTGTTAATTACATAGGCGGGAGTTATTCCGTCATTCATTTTCATCATATATTTGTAAAAATATTCGCCGCAATCTCCGCCTTTATAGAGTTTGTCATAGGTAATCCAAATTTTTTTCTTACGGAAATAAGGGCGTGTTATCCAATAGAATACGCGAATCAAAAACATTCTGTAAGAACGCTGAGTACCGCCCAACATTCCGAAAAGAAGCGCAAGCTCACGCCTGAAACGCCTAAATCCCATGATTTTTGAAAACACAAGGTCACAGTTGTTATTATTCAAAAAAACAGCCATATCGTTTTCGCCGAATTTCCAATATGAATGTTTGATATTCGAGGAGATTTTTGATGTATAACGGCGGGTTGTGTACGGGAGTTCTACCTTAAAGCCCTCATAATCCAAATAGAATTTAAGGACACTGTTTTCTTTTATGCTGCTTTCAGGCAACACAACCTTAAAAGTATATCTTTTGTTTGTTGACACTCCGAAATACTTGGTGTGAGCAAATCTGTATGTCTGGACAATATCAATTTTAGTGTTGTCAAGCGTACAAAGCAGCTTGCACTTTGTCATATCCATAAAATCATCAACAGAAGCTTCAATAGTCAGAAATCCGTTTTCAAATTCAAGCAATTCTATGATAGTACGAAGCAGACTTGCACGCATCATAACAATATCCTCAAAGCAACGCAGGATATTCTTTTTGTCATAAATATATGAGCTGTTTACAGACTTATTGTATTTTATATAGATCATTGCATAGCATAAGCCCCTTATCATACTATAACCGCTTGAATTGGTAAGGTTGAAGATAACGGAATTGTCAATGTGTGACAGGATTTGTTGGCAAAGAGATTCAAACCTTTCAAGCTTGTTGTCAACAACATGTTTGTTGTCGTTGTTGCGGTTATAGACAAAGCGCCATCTCAGTTCGTTAAGAGCAGCATACTGAATGAATAGTTTTGTCTTGCCGTTTTCCTGATATTTTTCAAGAATCGGCAGCAGAAATTTTTCAAGAGAATGAAAATACCACTTTTCGTCGTGCATTCCTAAAAAGTTAACACTGTTTGAAATCAACGGATATGCCGACTTTATTGTAATATTGTCAACTCTTGTAAAACGATTTGCAGAGTTGAGAATAGCATACATACTTGCTTTTAAATAATCAAGCCTAAGTCCTGTGTCGATACCGACCTCTTTAAGAGATGATGTTCTGAAAACAACACCGATTGTGTCAGTGGGAACTGAGGAAGGATCTTCGTTTAAATCAATATCGTTAATGCATTCGGGACCTGTTGACTTTCGCACTCTTTTAATCTCACAAGAGGCTTCTTCATATTCTATTTGAAGGGTGTTAAACTGAATTATATCGGCAGACAGGCTATCGGAAGAAAAGATTTTTATTGCGGCAGTAAAGAAATCCCTTGAAAAAACATCTCCGCTGTTTGCAAAAAGCACATAGTCGTCGGTTAAAGTCTCAAGAACGGCTGAAAAAGCCTCGCTTTTTTTCTTTTTGTAAAAATCGGTTCTGGTAAGCTTAAGGCCGTTGCAATAATCAGAAATCGGCTTTGTCTTTTTTACAAAATCAAGCACCTTTATTTCAACAAAGTCGGGATTTTCGCAGCTTGTTGCTATGCTTTTAAGAGTATTAATTAAGTCCTCGTTTTTACGATTGTTTGAAATTACTATTGTAAGCACTTTATTTTTCTTCCTTCTTGTTAGATTTACAGGTGTAACTGTAGTGAAAATATTCGCCCAGGTCAATTTCGATGATTTCGTGACTGACGTGACGTTTACTTACAGGCACAGGTTTCATATAATCACCGTAAAGATAGGTTAAGTATTTGTCATATTCTTTGGGCACGGGCATTTTTGTATCACAAAAATCCACCCACAAAACCTCATCAAGCCATTTTGCGGGGAAAGAGCCGTTGTAAATATTTCTGCCCATACTGTCAAAAAGATAATCGGCATTTTTCTTGTTCTTATATTTTGAAATCAAATGATTTTGCATTTTTTCAAGAAATTTAAGCGGAAGTAACTTTTTGAGGATATTTGCAAACGCAGACGCAAAGCCGCTGTTTGCATCAATTTTTGAACCCCGCCACTTGTTAAGCACAAGCGTTCTGAGGCTTGTGGTAAGCTTTATGTGGAGTTTTCTTAAAAGCCTGTTGTTTGAAGTTTTGTCCTGAGCAAGTATATCGAGAAATACTCCGTTATGAACGTCGCTGAAATTCGATGTAAACTCAGTTGAAAACACGGTGTTGTTTATCCGTATCTTTGTAAACGGGAAATGACTTGATTTTTCGGTGTTCTGGTCAAAAAGGAAGCTCGGCAGTTCTTTCGGCAAAACCTCAAGAAATCTGTCATAATCCTCCCTTAGCATCATAACGTCGGCGTCATCGTCCCAGGGGATAAAGCCGTGGTGACGTATTGCGCCGAGAAGTGTTCCGCCGCCCAAAAAATACTTAATATCATATTTTTCGCAGATTCGGTCAATTTCCAACAGGAATCCCATAAGTATTTCCTGAATTACGGACAGTTTTCCGTCATAGGAATCGGAAAACATAAAAACCTCATCCGTATTTTTATATGCATAATATGCAATTAACAGTGCGTCCTTAAAGCACACGCTCGACGTCCAGCCGAGTTTTTTAAGGCGAGTATTGTTTACAGCGCAGCCCGTCGGCTGTAAACCGTCGCTGTCAACCGTAACAGAGCAGTCATCAAACAACTCGTTTACGATTGCGCAAAGTTCTGCGTTTGAGATGTTGGAATTGTCCGAACAGGCATTGTATATACCGTCGTTTATCTTATGTGCGGAAACATAGAACACGGCGTTAATAAAATCGTTTATTGATATATACGAAACGCACCTTTTATTACCCGAAAGATGAAGCTTACCGTCTGCAATGGATTTTATCAGCGTATTTACAAAATTATCCGCCGAAAAGCCGTAAACAATATTTGAACACCTTATCACACCTATCGAAAAGCCGTATTGATGTGACGCCGAAAAAAACAGATTTTCGACCGACTGCATCAAAAGCGCCGAAAGCGACTTTTCGGAATAATCCGAATTTCCGTATTCGTGTTCGGAGCAAACATAATTCTTAGAAAGGTTACCGTAAACAAGATTATTTGAAAGCAAAACCATATATTCGGGCTTAGTTTGCCCGATCTCATCAATAAGAGAATTTGCTTTTGAAACCCATGACTTGAAATCGTCCGAGTTTTGTGCATTGCATAAACAAAAATCAGATACTATCAGTATATCGCAAGCCGGTATTTCTTTTAAAGAATTAATCATTCTAATATCTTTTCGACAGCTCAGCCATTTCGGCTTCTCTGCGGAAAAATCTTCGCCAACCAGCAAAAAGACCTCGTTGCCAAGGTCTTTTAAATCATTTGCCGATAAAAACGAAACCGCCAAAACATTGGCAACAGACGATTCTCCGCTGATAACTATCTTTTTCCCGCTAAGGTTTGAAAAGTCGAGCGACTTTTCACGGCACGGAGCCTGCGCCCAGTCAAGCTGAAATTGATTCAGAAACGACTCAATTAACATTTTCTCACCAAATCTACTTTTCTTCAAGAATAGCAACCGCTCTTCTTATTCCCTCTTTTAGGTCAACAGAAGGCTTCCAGCCAAGGCTTAAAAGCCGTTTGTTATCCATAATTTCAGGCGTTGGCGCAAGAGGAGAAGCATCTGCCGAGGGCTCAGCTTCGTCTTGCGGATTTGCAAATTTAAGAGAAATATTGCGTTCGGGGAAAACCTCGCAGGCCGCTCTTGCAAAACCTCTTATGGTCGTGTTTGACTTTTCATACGAAATATTGTACGGATATATATTTTCTCCGTTTAAAAGAATATAAAGCAAAGCGGTCACCGTATCGGTAACATAACAAAACGAACGGTTTGCGGCTCCGTTGCTTTTGAGAAGAATATCTTCTTTTTTTATTATATTTGCAATAAACTGCGCCCATACTCTGTTATCGTCAAGGCTGCTTGCACCGTAAATATAACTCGGTCTTGCAATTTTTATATTCATACCGTACTGCTTTGCATAGCTTGCGGCAAGCGTTTCAGATGCTCTCTTGCCGACTGCGTAGCAATTTTTGTATGAAGTGAAATCAAGATAACCTACGTCATTTTCGTCAATAGACTGCCTGCCTGTATGAAGAGCACCGTAAACCTTTAGACTGGATATGATAAGCGAAGCCTCGCTGTCGGAATTTTTGGCATAATCAAGTACGTTTGCAGTACCCGAAAGATTTGCGTTTATTGTACCCACAGGGTCATTTTCAAACTGAATGTTGCTTGCTTGACTTGCGGCGTGTATAACAAAATCGGCTCTTTCGGCATTAATTTCATCGGATACGCTCTGAATACAAAGCACAAGATCATCTCTGTTTAAAAGAGCGCCGAATTTTGCTTTTGCCTTGGCTTCGTTCCTTACAAGAGCAATAACCCTGATGTTGTCGTTATACAAATCATTGCGCGTCAAAAGCGCAAGCACCATATAATATCCGATAAAGCCTGCCGCACCCGTGAGCATAAGGGTCTTGTTTTTGAGTCTTTCCCACGGAAGATCGTAATTTGCGATTTCGCAGACATCGGAATAGACGGCAGATTTTGAATTATCTTTTACATTATAAGCCATATTTCAATTCTTCCTTAGCAAACTGCTTGTAGTTATTGTAATAGAACTGTGCTCTGAGGCTTGTCAAGTCCTCGGGTGTTGTTACTTTGATATTAAATCTCTCACCTATGAATATATGAACGCTTTCACCAAGCTCAATAAACAATTCACTGGACGACACGGGATTTGTTATACCTCTTTTATAGGCTTCTTCGTGTGCCCACAAAATTCTTTCCATAGTATAACCCTGAGGAGCCTGAGTGATATACATGGTACTTCTCTTGTAGCTCTTGCAGCAATTTTCACCGTCCTCGCTGTAGAGAAGCGAATCAATACTCGGCGTAACCGGAACGGCAGTTTTATATTTTTTGGTATCTTTTATGCAGTTGGTTATAAGTTCCTCGGAAAGCATAGGGCGCACACCGTCGCATATAAGAATTATATCATCGGGATTCTTTGAGAACTCCGCTGTTGCAACAACGCCGTTGTGAATAGAATCAAAACCGCTGGGACCGCCCGGAACAATGCTTTTGATTTTCGGAACATTATATTCTGCAATAAGTTCGTTAAGATAGCCTATCCAATCCTCTTTGCAGGCAATAACGATTGCGTCAACCATAGGATGTCTTGCAAAATGCTCCATTGTATGAATAATTATCGGTTTTCCGCCGACATCCAAAAACTGCTTGGGCATATCCGAATGTCTCATTCTGGAACCGATGCCGCCGGCAAAAAGCATTGCAGTAATCATAAAATCATACCCTTTCAAACTGAATTTTTTAGAAAATTGAACACATTAAATCAATGATATAATAGCATATGTACCTATTATTGTCAATATGAGCGCAAAGCATTACTCAAATTTAAAATCACTTAGCACGATGAATCGGAATTAACTGAATTAACGTATTTGCTATTTTATCTTGAAATCTAAGCTTCAATATGTTAAAATAATAACATTCAGGAGTGATCATATGAATTACTGTTATTCGCCGCAGAGCTTGCCTCAGGATTTTGTGCGGTACAATGAAAAACGACTTCTTAAAAAAACCTCAAACGGACTGGGTATGTTCGTTTTAGTGTATTTCCTTACTATGCAGTTTACAGCTACTGCAATATATTACTTTTTTTCAAGCTATACCGACAACAACAGCTTTGTATTTCTGCTTGATATGTTTGCTTCGGTATTTTCTGCGTTTATTCCAGGCTTGTTCTATTTTTTGCTTTCTAAAAAAAGAATCACCCAAATTATACCTGCAAAGCACGTTAAGTTTACATTTTTGCTTCCGCTGCTGTGCATCGGAATGGCTTTTTCAATGCTCGGAAACGTTGCAAGCAACATCATACAAAACAACATTGCTCTTTTCGGACTGAAAAACAGCATTGATTTTAACACGGAGGTAAGCTCCGTAACGGAGGTTTTGCTGTACTTTGTTTCGACCGCACTTGTTCCTGCTTTTGCCGAGGAATTTGCTTTCAGAGGAGTTTTGATGGGTTCTCTGAGAAAATACGGCGACGCATTTGCAATCATTATTTCATCAATTATGTTCGGCGCAATGCACGGAAATATTGTTCAGATACCGTTTGCATTTATGCTCGGTCTTATTTTCGGCTACGCCGACTGCAAAACCAATTCTATTTTCCCATCAATAATTATTCATTTCATTAATAATTTTTACGCCGTGCTTATGACTGTTGCTCAGGATAACGTAAATATTTCAAGCAATACGTTTTATATAATTGACTGTTTTGTTATGGTAATGTTCTGCATACTCGGTCTTTTATCGTTTGTATATCTTGCAAAAACTCAAAAAGGATTTTTTAAAATGTCAAGTACCGAGCCAACCGAATATCCGTATTCAAACACGCTTTCTTTTGGCGAAAAGGTAAAATCATTTTTATTAAGCCCTGCTGTTATTGTTGTGCTTGTCATATTTTCACTTGAAATGACGGTATATCTTTTGCCTATACTGAGTTGACGCATTATGTGTAAAATGACACACGAACAGTTTATGAGCTATGCGCTTGAAATGGCAAAAGAGGCATATGACGACGGCGAAGTACCTGTAGGAGCAGTAATAGTCAAAAACGGCGAGATTATCGCAAAAGGAAGAAACAGGCGCGAAAAAGAAAAAAACGCCCTGCTTCACGCTGAAATTGACGCAATTAACAACGCTTGCAAGGCTTTGAACGGCTGGCGGTTGTGGGAATGTGAGATTTACGTCACGCTTGAGCCGTGTCCGATGTGTGCAGGCGCAATAATCAACGCTCACATACCAAATGTATATTTCGGCGCATATGACTTTAAAAACGGATCGTGCAAAACCGTGGTAAATTTATTTGAGCTTCCATATGGATTTAAGCCGCAATGTACAGGCGGAATATTAGAAAAGGAATGTTCAGAAATTTTAAAAAGCTTTTTTAAAAAGCTGAGGTAAATTTTAAGCAGAGAGTTTCAGGCTCTCTGCTTATTTTTATTCTTTAAAATTTTATCCGCAGCAAGCATAATTCCAAGCTTTCCGCCGTGAAAATTCAATCCGCCCTGAAGCCATACGGCATAGGGCTCTCTGAGAGGGGCGTCTGCCGAAAGCTCTATTGACGAACCGAGAGTAAACGCTCCTGCCGCCATAATGACCTGACTTTCGTAGCCCGGCATATCCGACGGTTCAGGCAAAACAAAGCTGTCAACCGCAGAACCGCTCTGAATACCTCCGCAAAAATCAATCAGGCTTTTTTCATCACCGAGCATAATAAGCTGGATTATATCTCCCCTGCTATCGCTGTATTTTGGAGCTGTTTTGTAACCGAGTATTTCAAAGAGCGCCGAAGCAAACACAGCGGTTTTAAGTGCTTCCCCCGTAACGTGCGGAGCGTGATACGCTCCCATAAAAAGCTCACGGTTGTTGCCGAGTGTTGCGCCGATTTCTTTGCCCGTACCGGGTGTTGTGAGTCTGTAGGAGCACATTTCCACAAGCTCCCTTTTGCCTGCAATATAGCCGCCTGTCGGAGCAATTCCGCCGCCGGGATTTTTTATTAGCGAGCCTGCCATAATATCAACGCCTATCGACAGCGGCTCAACCTTTTCAACGAATTCGCCGTAACAGTTGTCAAGCATTATTATAGACTTCGGCGAGGCTTTTTTTGATATATCACATATTTTTTTGATTTCTCTGTATGTAAGCGACGGACGAAGGCTGTAACCTCGTGAACGCTGAATATACACCATTTTAGGTTGTTTTGTTTTAATGTCACGTTCTATAGACTCATAATCAAGCGTTCCGTCGGGTAAAAGATCGGTAATCTCAAAATTGATATTAAAATCTTTAAGTGAACCGGGGTAATTACCCTCAAGTCCGATAGCGCTTCGTAGGGTATCGTAAGGCATACCTGTAACACATAGGGTCGTATCATTCGGGCGTAAAATTCCGAACAAAGCTACCGTAAGCGCGTGTGTACCGCTCACAAAATTATGACGTACAAGTGCGTCCTCGGCGTCAAACGCAAAAGCATACACTCTGTCAAGAGCGTCCCTGCCGTAATCGTCGTAACCGTAGCCTGTTGAAGCACAAAAATAGCTTTCACGCACACCTGCATTTTGGAAGGCTTTTATCATCTTTATCTGGTTATATTCCTGAATATCTTCTATTTCGGCAAGCTTTGTTTTGCATAAATCCATTGCCTTTTCGGACGCTTTTACAATACTCTCATCAATATCAAAAAAATTCAAATTATCACCCTTCAATGTAATACTCACGCCACTTACCCGCTTCGGTAAAGCCAAGGTTATTATAAAATGAAACATTGGCGTTTTTGGCTCTGTGTAGAAAAACCGCTTTATCTTCTTCAATAAGTCGGTTTGATATGTATTTTACTATGGTTGAGCCGTAGCCGCATCGGCGGTAATCGGGCGAACAGGCAACCGCACCCAATACTGCGCCGTTATCGCTTTCGGCAACGGTCATTGCTACCGCCGCAAGAACATCATCTTCAACAACGCCGTACATACGCATTGTATTATGACGGAGCTTGTGGTTTATATCAACATAAAAATTTTCATAAGCGGGAGGCCTAAAATTTTCGTCTGCACATTCCACTATCAGGTCATATGCGGATTTTATGTCGGGAGTAATGATATTAACGGTATTGTCAATGTTTTCAAATGCTGAGTTTCTGACAAGAATCGAGCCTGTAACGCTCTTGCTTCCGAAAATATCAAGCTTATATTTTGCGTCGCAAATCGCACTTGAAGCACCCGCCACACGCATAAAAGACGAAACCTCATCAAGATTGGTTTCATCAGATAAAAGCAAAATGAAGCTGCTGCCGTTGCGTGCAACGGCGCCCGTGCACCTGCCGCTTGTATCGTCGGCTGTCATCCAGTAATCGACAAACGCAAGTGCGGGGCTGTAGCTGTTGTACAAAGAAATTATGCGGCAGGCAAACGGATCGCAGTTATATAAATTTTTAACCGAATTGATAAAATCATTAGCTTTGTTTGCTGAGATTATCATACAATTACTCCTTGTTGTTAAGCTTGCCCGAAGCAATTAACTCCGCTGTTTTTCGTGTTAATTCAAGCACGCTTTCGCAGTCTGATTTGTTTGCAATACAGTTCGGAGAATGAAGATACCTGCACGGAAGCGAGACGGCAAGAGTGCGGACGCCTCCCCTGCTTTGATGTATCACACCCGAATCATTGCCGCCTGCAACGGCACGCTTGTACTGAGCCTTTATATCATAGCATTCGGAAATTTCAAACGCCGCCGACACCAATTCTTTATCGTAAACAGTACGCCTGTCCATTACGGAGATAACAGCGCCTTTTCCGAGCTTGCAAACCTGCTTTGTGTTATCAACTTCGGGAATATCGGCGGCTGTTGTGGTTTCAACAACAAGGGCAAATTCGGGATCAAGCGTATAAGCCGCAGCCTTTGCGCCGCGCAGTCCGACTTCCTCCTGAACAACAAACGCAAAGTCCGTGTCGTATTCCAAATTGCTTTTTATAAGCTCAATAAGCACGAGGCAACCGAATCTGTCGTCTATTGCTTTTGATTTAACTGTAAAGTCGTTTTCTGTAAAGGACGGCAAAAAATTAATGCTGTCACCGACGCTTACATATTTTAGGGCTTCATCTTTGCTTTCGGCACCTATATCAATGTACATTTCGCAAAGATTTGGAACAGCAGTGCTTTCATCATCTTTCGCAAGATGAATCGGTTTCAGACCGATAACGCCGTTTATATTATTGCTGCCGATCGTTACGGACTTTGCAGGCAAAACACGTCTGTCAATTCCGCCTACTTCATCAAACTTTATATATCCGTCGCTTGTTATATCCGTAACCATAAGTCCGACCTCGTCCATATGAGCCGAGAGCATTAAACGGGATTTTGTGTGATTTTTTCCGCTCTTATGAACAAGAATATTGCCGAGATTATCTATTTTTATAGTATCGGCATAGCCCTTTATCTCGTCAATAATCAATTTTCTTACGCTGTTTTCATCGCCTGAAACACCGTTACAGTCACAAAGCTTTTTTAACAGGGAATAATCAATCACCGAAAGCACCTCCGTTTTTGATATATTCGGCAATAAGCCGAGCCGTGTTTTCAACATCATCTGTGTCGATTACCTCGGCAGGAGTGTGCATATATTTCTGCGGTATTGATACTACTGCGGTTTTTACGCCGCTCTTACTAACAGAAATATGGTCGGCATTCGTACCCGTAATCCCTGAAATAGGTTCAAGCTGATAAGGAATATTAAGTTCTTTGGCAATTTCCGTAAGCTTGTCCGACATAGGCTTGTTCAGAATAGGAGAAATGCAGATCATCGGACCTTTTGTAAGCTCGATTTTTGAATACATTCCCGTAATATCGGGTTGAGAAGCAAAGCTAACATCAACAGCAATCGCTTCATCGGCGTCAATTTTATATGTGCCCGTCTTTGCGCCTGTTCCGTAGGTTTCCTCCTGAGAACTGAGCAAAATTACAATCTTATATTTAAGGTCGGAAGCATCGCTCAAAAGCTCTGCACATCTTATAAGCGCAGCTACGCCGCATCTGTCGTCAAGCGCAGAGGAAGAAATTCTGTTGCCCAAAAGCGTCTTGGGAGAAGTTTTGTAGGTAAGCAAATCGCCGATTTTAATATGCTTTGCAACTTCACCATAGGGCATACCGAAATCAACCCACGTTTTTGAGATTGGCGCCGCCTTGTCCTCCTTACCGTCACTGAGATGAGGCGGCAAACAGCAGACAACCCCGGATATACTGCTGTCGTTTTGCAAGACAAGCTCGCTGTCCTGAAGCGTGCGAACGTCTATTCCGCCGCATTTATCGACCTTTACAAAACCGTTTTCGTCTATGTCCGTCACCATAAATCCGATACGGTCGATGTGAGCGTCAAGCAATATGGTCTTTTCGGCGTTTTTATTTCCGAAAACAGCATACAGATTTCCGTTGTTGTCGGTTGTTGTTTCGGCAATATTATCAAGATATTTTTTTGCAACGGCGATTGCAGGCTCTTCACTGCCTGATACGCCGAATACTGAGCAAAGCTCAAAAATCAGTTCTTTTATATTCATTTTATCCTTACTTTAGCGAATTAACTATCGACTTAAAGTGATTTCCTCTTTCTTCAAAGTTTTTGTACAGTCCGAAGCTTGCACTTGCAGGCGAAAGCGAAACTATGTCGCCCTTGTCCGAATTTTCAACAGCCGCCGCAACAGCCTCTTCCATATTATTTACGTTTATTATCTTAATGGCGTTTTCATCATAATTATCTGCAGATTTTACTGCAGATTCAATTTTTGGCGCAGTATCTCCGAGTAGAATAAGCACCTTAACTTTGTCATTAATTACAGGACCTAAAGGCTCATACGGTATATGCTTATCGTATCCGCCCGCAATAATAATTATCTTTTCGTCATAAAGTGACAAAGTACCGAGAGCGGTTCTTGTTGGACTTGAAGCAATAGAGTCGTTATAATATTTTACGCCGTTATATTCTCTTACAAATTCCGCTCTGTGTTCAACTCCGCCAAATGTTTTTGCAACGCCGACAATAGTATCAATATCTACTATTCCCCATACTGCCGAAATTGCGGCAAGGTAATTTTCTACATTATGCATACCCGGAATCTTGATGTCCGTAATATCCATAATCTGTGTAACTTTTCCGTAGTCGCTGTAACATATTGTTGTACCGTCAAGATAAGCACCGTTAAAAAGCTTTTGCTTTACACTGAATTTTGCAAGATTTCCTCTTACATCGGGTGAAAAGCCGTTTGTAATGTCATTGTCAAGGTTTAGCACAGCCTTTGAAAAGGCGTTTTGATGAAGAATTATGTTCTTTTTTGAATCAATGTATTCCTGCATATCCTTGTGAATGTCAAGATGATTCGGCGCAAGATTTGTAACAACAGCAATGTCGGGGCTTTTGCGCATAGAGATAAGCTGAAAGCTTGAAAGCTCGACTACCGCATAATCAGAAGGAGAAATGGTTTCTATTTCAGGCAAAAGCGGTTTGCCGATGTTGCCTCCGAGATGAACATTCTGTCCGCTTGCTTTTAAGAACTCCGAAATTATGGTGGTTGTTGTGGTCTTTCCGTCAGACCCCGTTACCGCAATAACATTGCATGGACAAAGGTCGAAGAAAACCTCCATCTCCGACGTCAAAACAACTCCGTTTTCACGGAGTTTTACAAGTTCGTTTTTATAAAAGGGCGTTCCGGGGCTTCTGAAAACAATATCGGCATTGATATTTGAAAGATAGTTTTCTCCCAAAACAAGCTGTGCACCGTATTCTTTGGCTTTGATTCCGTTTTCGCCGAGCGATTCAAAATCTTTTTTGTCACAGGCTATGACCTTTGCGCCCTTATCCGAAAACAGCTTGATAAGCGGAAGATTACTTGTTCCGATTCCGATAAAAGCAACTTTTTTGCCCTTTACTCCCTCAAAAAATTTATTTACGGACGTGTTCATAATATCCCTTCATTCATAAAAATTTAAATCTGAGCAACGCTCTGCTTTGCTTGCAAAAATATCATACATAATTTATTATACTGATTTTACATTAAAATTTCAACTTTTATGACATAATCGTTACGATTTTAATCTTGCAACAGCGTATTACAGTTTAGCAGCAAATAAAATAAGAACAGAGTCCATAATCTGTTCTTATTATTATAAGTATATTAAATTGCAGCATTTACAAATGCTTTAAATATTTTCAGACTTTTTTCATCGGTCAAATATGATAACTCAGGGTGCCACTGAAACGCCCAAACGAATTTTTTATCGGGCATATATACTGCCTCAATCAAACCGTCCTGCGAACGTGCCATTTCACAAAGCTTCGGCGCAAGGGTTTTTATCGCCTGATGATGATAACTGTTCACGCCGAAGGCTTTAACGTCCAAAAGTTCATAAAGCGGAGATTCTTGCATAAGCGATACATTATGCACCGCACGGTCATACGGCGGCGACATATGATGCTCGGTATTCGATGGGTGTTCGCCGGGCAGATCCTGATACAGCGAACCTCCGAGATAAGCGTTGATAAACTGAATTCCGCGACATATGCCCAATACAGGCTTGTCAGCGTCTAAAGCCGCTCTAAAAAGTATTGTTTCGGATATATCTCGCAATTTGCACTCTTCCCCACATTCAGGCTTACGATTTTCACCGTATAATTCGGGTGAAACATCCTGACCACCGGTAAAAAGAAAGCCGTCGCAGGTTTCGGCAAGCTGTAAAAGCTCATCTTTATCGGCAGTCAAGGGCAGCATAACGGGAACGGCTCCTGCCGCCTCGAGCCCCTGCATATATCCCGGTATCATCCAAAATGAATTCTTATCGCCGTCATACAGCGGCGTAACTCCGATCAGCGGTTTTTTCATAACAAAACACCCCTTAGCAAAAAAGCAAAGGCACTCACGGAAAACCGAAAGCACCTTTGCTGTTGAATCAATTATAGCACTTTTATATTTGAAATTCAAGAAATCAATTCTGTTTTTTGAATTCTTGCGGAATTTATTTAATAATAAAACCTGATAAATTTTATATTATCAAAATCACAGGTTGTAATGTCATTGGTATTTACTTCATTCAATACGATGAAATCAGAGGCAATGCCGACAAGATACCCTGTTTTTGATACTAAGGTGTTAGTGCCAAGAAGAAAGTCCACCGTTACTTTTCGTCCGATCTGAGTTTTAATAAAACCATTTAGATTGTTTAACTCCTCGGGGTTGTTGGGCACAAGGCTTACATAATTTGACAGATCAATACCGCCGTTATTAAAAAATCCACTGTCAAACGACCTGTTATACAAGTGCCTTATTTCCGGTATTGCGTTTTCATTACTTGTTGCGGTGGTTGTGTTGGTGTTTTGATGTTGGAGTTCTGTGTCTTCGTCCATTTGGTACGTTACAGGATTAGTGAATGATTCCAGAGGCTGTGTGTTTTCCCGCAACTGTTCAGAAGGATTTTGGGTGGTTGACTTATTTTCTATACCGTATATTTTTTCAACATCAAGCTGTTTTAAATTATTACGGTTGCTGCCGACACCAATATGATTATTTAAAATTGGGTTTTGATTTGCCGCCATATTATAAGGCTGATCAAAGGTAGTATAATTGGAAGCCATATTTTCTCCTTTAAAACAGATTAATTAATTTCTTCAATCTATAGTATTCATAAATGAATTATTCGTTACAATTATAGCTATCTGTATGTGTTAAAATGATATGACCAAATAAAAAGAGAAGCGACTTCAAAAAATGGTATAAGGTTGAACGCAGTCACAGAAACGACCAAAGATATTTTTAAGACCGGGAAACATTCAGAAGCGTTGAAGAATTAAATCAAAAATTGGAGAAGCATCTAAAATGGAGTAAATAAAACAATGCGTACACTCGGAAGTAAAAGCCCGGTACAATTGTTGGCAGAAAAAACGGTAGCTTAAATCGGCACCGTTTTTGGAAGCCTTCTTTCGGTTATTTTTTTACTAAAATGGGTCACATCTATTTACAACGCAGAAATTATTCTTTACAATTATAGCTATCAGCCTTGACAATTCTTGAAAAAGCTTGTAAAATATATAAATGTTGAGAAAAACACCATATATGCAGACGTATCGAAGTGGTCATAATGGACATGACTCGAAATTCTCTGCTACTTAGGATTTTTCATCCGCCACATTTCCCTTATTTTCAAGGGTTTTCGTAAATTCAATTAACTAAATATTTTGTTGTTCTAACACGCTGTTCTAACATTTTGTTTTTTCAATATTTTTTGACTTTCAAGTGTTTTTACCGTGTTTGACATATACGGAGACGTATCGAAGTGGTCATAACGGGACTGACTCGAAATCTCCCTAGGCTAACGGAAGCAGAACTTCCGAAAAGCCTTTAACCGTGCGGGTTTCGGGCATTCGCCAGCCGCAGGCACACCGTGAGTTCTAACAGAAATTCTAATACAACCGAATATTTGCGTTAATCTCGGTTTCCCGAGTTAACATACATGGAGAGGTATCGAAGTGGTCATAACGGGGCTGACTCGAAATCAGTTTGACGGCAACGTCACATGGGTTCGAATCCCATCCTCTCCGCCAAACGAAGGCTAAATTGAACTTTGTGGTTTAATTTAGCCTTTCCTTTTAGCAATCAGGAAAGGAGGAGCTTTTTGATGAGAATTGAAGAGGTCAGAAAAGAAGATCTGCAACAATTAAACACGATCTACGATGCCGCTTTTGCATCAAATCCCTGCCCGGAAAACCTGATAGAGGAGAAAGATGATGACAACGAGCCGGATCTGACACCGGAGGTCGCCATGGAGTGTCCCGGCAAAACCGTTCTCAGCTTCTTTGAGGGGGATTCCCTTATCGGCGGAGCCGTGCTTGACACAAGTAATCCCGCCGTTAATCTGCTTGAACGGTTATTTATTGCACCGGAATATCAGGGCAAGGGTTATGGCTATCGTGCATGGCGGGAAATTGAGCAACATTACACGACCGCTCCCATGTGGAAACTGCGGACGCCGACTTACCTGATTGGAAACGCCTGCTTTTACATCAACAAATGCGATTTTTCGATCACCAGTGTAGAAGATGTCGGCAAAGACGGAATCGGAATGTTTGTATTTACAAAAATGTTAAATAAAAAGAGATGACTGAGTTGGTATTCATCGTCGGTGCGGAAACCGAGATACCACTATAAAAAGCGTTAGAAAGCGCAAAGGCATCTCTATTGTCCTGCCTTCATAACGGGATCCTTGAAAACCCAGTGTTTTCAAGGGCCCTTTCTATTCGGTGAAAATTTTCCGACTTTGATTTTTTGCGTTTTTGCCGCTTTTTTGAGCCGGTTTTATGCTTTTTTCGCACGTGAATATTAGAATAAAGAATCCCCAAATACCGCATGAAATAAGGATTTTCAAGGCTTGCATACTTTTTGAGGCGTTAGAATCATTTTCGCCAAACAGAGAATTGCCGATTTTCAAAACACCCGGTTGAGGGCAACCGCACCAAAAGACATGTGTTGATTTTAGCAGTCGGGGTTCAAACCGGCAGAAAGAAAAATGTACTTTGATTCTTTTCGTTTTGAAATTATACAGAAGTGCTCCGTTTGAAGAATCTGATTGTGTGAAATCCTATTGCAAAAACTCTTAATATGTGATAGCGCATAAAAACAAATATCAATAGAGGCTTGTATCTGTAAAATGGCGTAATATTCTGTCTAACGGGTTCAGACAGCCCTCTGCTTTGTTGATTTTATAAAAGAAAAAATCAAAACGAGACGAGATTTGTTGTTGTATCTTTTATGAATTCGCATTGACAAGCGGTGAAAAGAGTGCTATAATAATCCCGTTATCAATAACGCCGTTATCGTTGTATTGAGAGGTGAAGACATGGCAAATAAGGATCATTCCCTGGATGACGGAATCATTCAGGCTGCATATTCCGAGTTTCTTGCTTACGGTTTTCAGAAAGCCTCTCTGCACAAGATTGCCGAAAAAGCCGGCGTCACCACGGGAGCGATCTACACAAGATACAAAAATAAAGATGCACTGTTTGTCAGTCTGCTTCAGGATTTTTTTGAAGCGATGAAGGTTCTCTTTGCGCCCGTCGCCGAAGAATACAAAAAAGCAAAGCACAGCGCAAGGCCGGAAGATATCCTCCGCGCAATAAATGCGGAAGAAAGCATCTATTTCCGCCTGCTTACAGAGCACTATGACGATTGCACGCTTTTTTTCAGCCGCAGTGACGGAAGCTCTGTCGAAATGATACTGAAAGAGATTATGAACACTAAAACAAAGCAAACAGTCGAATTTTTCTCCGAGGTTTACGGCAAAGCACCGAACGAGGACGCAATTCGTTTGCTGATGGGCTCGCAATTCTGGTATTTTAGACAGTTGCTGAATGAACACCTTGATGAAGATGAAATGTTTGATTGCCTACGTTCAATTCTCGATTTTTTCAATGCCGGATGGCGGCAACTGTGTGACACGCTGAAATAAATAACCAAAAGTTTCGGGCGGTTTTTCCCTCCGCCCTTTCCTTACAGCAAGCGGTTAGTCTATGCTAACCGAAAGAAATGAGATAATTATATATGATAGATTTTGAATTTGAATTTCAATATGCAGAAGAAAAACAGCCCGCTTTGAAAAAAATCGGCGGCAGCATCCCAACGGGACGCTGCGTGGTGCTCTGCGGCGGCAGCGGCTGCGGAAAATCCACGCTGCTGCGGTGCATCAACGGATTGATCCCGCAGTTTTACGAGGGAGAACTGAAAGGCTTCTGCCGCCTGAACGGGCAGGACACCGCCGGAATGCGTATCGGCGAGATCGGCGAGCTGGCCGCCTCGGTCTTTCAGGACCCACGCAGCCAGTTTTTTACCGTGAACAGCTCAAACGAAGTGGCTTTCGGACTTGAAAACCACGGTTTGCCGCAGAAAAAAACACAGCAGAGAGTGGACGAAGCGTTTCGCGTATTTCACCTCGAACGTCTGAAGGACCGCAATGTTTACGAGCTGTCGAGCGGCGAGCGGCAGCTTATTTCCATACTCTCGGCCTGGGCGATGGATACGGACATTTTACTTCTTGATGAGCCGACAGCCAACCTTGACTTTGCGGCGACACAGCAGCTGAAAAACATTTTGTTTATGCTGAAAAAGCAAGGCAAAACTCTGCTGCTCTGTGAACATCGATTATATTATCTTGCGGATATTGCCGATGAATATTGGGTTATGACAGACGGCGAAATCAAAGGGAGATATACCGCAGAAGAGGCGAAGGCATTTTCACCGGAGCAGTGGCAATCACTCTCTCTTCGTACACTTGACCTTGCGAAGGTCACAGTACCGGAGAAAGAACCGCTGCCGAAAACCGTGCCGATGACACTTGACGTTTCAGATGTCCGCTATACATATGGCAGGAAGGCCGGAGATACCCTCTCCGGTGTCAGTTTTTCCGTCCGTGAACATGAGATTGTCGGTCTTGTAGGGGCCAACGGCTGCGGCAAAACCACCCTTGGCAAGCTGATTGCAGGGCTTTACAAGCCCTCCGGCGGGCAGATATCCCTGTACGGCAAAGCACGAAAGCCAAAGGGTCTGCAAAAGCAGGTTATGTTTATCATGCAGGAGGCGGAATTTCAATTCTTCACGAACTCGGTTCTGCACGAGCTGCAATATGGTCACAGAGTTACCCCGGAATTTGAAAAGAAGATGAAAGCGCTTCTGAAAAGCATGGATATGTGGGACTGCCGTAACCGTCATCCCTTCTCGCTCTCCGGCGGGCAGATGCAGCGTCTGACGCTGATGACGGCGTATCTGTCCGACAAGCCCATCATCATACTGGACGAGCCGACAGCAGGACAGGACGCGGAAAGCATGGAGCAGTGCGCAGCGCTGATCCGGGAGATGCGGAAGGAAAAGACTGTTCTCATCATCACCCACGATCTTGAATTGATTGCAGACGTCTGCGACCGCTGCATCGGACTTTCCGACGGACAGGCGGAATCGGAATTCCCGGTCGCTGCGAAATACGATCTGCAAGCCATCCGAAAATACATGGAGAACTTTCGCCCTGCGGAGATTCCGCCGCAAAAGCAGCATAAAGAACGGTTTCACCCGGCGACAAAGCTGATCTTCTGGCTAACCTTGATGGTTGTGATCTCCACGGCAAACAATCACCTTGTCTATGCCTGCTATGCGGCGCTTATCCTTTTGACCGCTGTTGACGGATGGTTCGGAACGGCTTTCGCCGGCGGTATAAGCTTCGGGGCGTTATGGGCTGCAAATGTGCTGTTTCCGAATACGGTGTTTTCATTTACACTCGTCTTGTTCCCGCGTATCATCGCTGTCGGCATTTCTATGCGGACACTGATCGGACGAAATGAGGCAAGCCGCACTCTTGCCGCACTGCGCAATTTGCATCTGCCGGAGCGGCTCATAATGATTGTCGCAGTGATTTTTCGCTTCTTTCCGGTGCTGTCCGGCGATATAAAGCTGCTGCGTCAATCTATCCGAACCCGAGGTGCATTTGTGACACCTTGGCAGAAGCTGCGTGCGCTTCCTTCCTATATTGAGATTCTTACGGTTCCGATGGCGCTGCGGGTCATCCGCATTGCGGAAACGCTTTCAGCTTCCGCCGAAACACGGGGAATAGATTTAAAGCGGCGTAAAAGTAATTACCTTTCGCTTCGGTTCTCCCCGTGGGACATTGTATTCTGCACTGTGCTGGCGGCATCGGTCGCTGCCGGTCTTATTCTGTGACAGCCGCCAGAAAGTGGCTTTCAATATAAAAATATACATAAACATAAAGGAGTTTTTGGTCTATGAAAACCGTAAACACAAACAAGCTGAAAATCAAGGACATCATTACCGTTGTCCTGCTGGCACTGATCAATGTCGTGATCTTCTTTGCAAGCTCACTTTTGTATGCAACACCGATTACCATTGTTCTCATGCCCGTGTTCTTTGCCCTGCTTGAAGGCGTTGTTTACTTCATTATCGGCACGAAGGTGAAAAAGCCCGGTGCGATTCTCATTTACAGCATTGTCCGCGCCATTATGGGCGGATACCTGCCGTATATCATTCTGTTTGTCCTCTCCGGTATTATCGCGGAGCTGATTTTATGGAAAACAGGCTATGGAAACGGAAAGGCTCTCACGGTAAGCTACATCATCAATCAAGTGTTTGCCGCTTTCGGAAGCACAGTGATTCCTTACGCCATTGCCGCTAAAGCCATGGCAGATCAAGCTGTATCCGACGGTCGACAGGATAATATTCTGAAGGCTTCCGAAATTCTTCAATCGTGGTGGTCGGTCGCCCTGATTGCGGGCGTGATCGTTGCCGCATTCATTGGTGCCGCCCTCGGCAAGGGGATCGTGAAGAAGCATTTTGCTTCGCAGCGCACAGCGGAGGAATCCAACCATGAATAAAACATCTGAGCAAAAGCTCTCCGCCTCCTCTTGGCTCATGGAGCTTTCAAAAGGCAGACGGGGCGAATATGCATTAAGCATTATCGCTGCACTGATGGGCGTCGCCTGCTCACTCATTCCCTATTTTATTATCATCAAAATCATTACCGCTCTTGTAAACGGCACGGCGGAGCTTTCCGGCTGCCTGACCCTCTGCGCGTGGATGGCGGGGTTTTGGGTGCTGCGCTATGTGCTGCACAGCGTTTCCACCTCGCTTTCTCATCATACCACCTTCCATGTGTTGGCCAATACCCGCACACGGCTGCTCGACAAGCTGGCAACTCTGCCGCTCGGCACCGTGCTTGACCGTTCCTCCGGCTCGTATAAAAACATCATCGTGGAACGGGTGGACTCTATTGAAACCACCCTTGCCCATCTTCTGCCGGAGATGACGACCAATATCATCGGCGCGCTGGCTGTGTTGGTGCTGCTGTTTATCGAGGATTGGCGCATGGGGCTTTCCATGCTGATCGTCGTTCCGCTCGGAATTATCTGCTTTATGTCCATGTTCAAAGGGTACAACGAGAAGTTTCAGCGTACCGTCACCTCGACAAAAGCGCTCAACGACACCGCCGTGGAATACATCGGCGGAATTGAGGTCATCAAGGCGTTCGGGCAGTCCAAAACCAGCTACGCAAAGTTTGTCAACGCCGCGAAGGAAGGCGCAGACTGCTTCATTGACTGGATGCGCGGAAGTCTTTTCGGACAGGTAGCCGGAATGGCGATATTTCCCTCAACGCTTCTCGGCATTTTGCCGGTGGGATGCCTTCTCTATATGCACGGCACACTGTCGGCGGAAACATTCCTTGCCGTCATCGTGCTTTCGTTCGGCGTTATGCAGCCGCTGATCACCGCCTTTTCCTACACCGACGACATCGCACAGGTCAAGACCATTGTCGGCGAGGTAGCGGAGGTTCTGTCCGGTGAGGATATGCAGCGTCCAATGACGGCGGAAAAGCTGCCGTCTGATAACGCCATCGAGCTGAAAAACGTCCGCTTTGCCTATCACGACAAGGAGGTGCTGCACGGGATCAATCTGCACATTGAACTGGGGACGGTCAATGCCCTTGTGGGGCCCTCCGGCAGCGGAAAGTCCACCATTGCGCGGCTCATCGCCTCCCTGTGGGATGTAAAGGACGGTTCCATTGAACTGGGCGGCGTGGATATCCGTGCACTTCCGCTGACGGAGTGTACGAAGCGCATCGCCTATGTGTCCCAGGACAACTATCTCTTTAATGAGAGCGTCAGGGAAAATATCAGGCAGGGGAATCCGCAGGCGACAGATGCGCAGGTGGAAGAGGTCACAAAATTAAGTGGTTGTTATGATTTCATTATGAATCTGGAAAATGGATTTGACACGATAGTCGGAGGGGCCGGAGGCCATTTGTCGGGTGGTGAGAGACAGAGAATATCCATAGCCAGAGCGATGCTCAAGGATGCTCCCATTGTCATTCTGGATGAGGCAACTGCGTATACAGATCCGGAAAATGAGGCGATTTTACAAAGTTCGATTGCAAGGCTTGTGAAGGGAAAGACACTGCTTGTCATTGCCCATAGATTATCTACCATCAAGGATTCGGATCAGATATTTGTGATAGCGGATGGAAATGTGCAGGCACACGGAACACA
>OIYR01000035.1_pt1 | contig 76853 bp, 94 predicted proteins | sample 1588221 | NCBI WGS metagenome assembly OIYR01 (sample SAMN03283292) | human gut metagenome | biome: human-associated habitat; material: feces | host: Homo sapiens | place: Peru | collected 2012
GACTTAAAATTATATATGTTTACTTACGAATAGAGCCTTAGTTTATTAAGGTTTACAAACAAGTAAGAAATTTAGACCCGAATGTAAGATTCGGGTCTAAATTTCTCTAAAATGCGGAGACTGCCCTCACAACGCAGCTGTTGCACTTGTAGCCGTTGCTGAAGTAACCATTACCGAAGTAGACGTACCATGCGTACCAACTGTTGCCCTCGGAACTACTCCAGCGATAAGAGGACGTAAAATCGGTCATCTTGCCAGAAGCCAAAGCTGCCTTAAAGATGTTCTTATCATCATCCTTGCCTCTCTGATAATACCAATACAAACGAGCAAGCTCACCAGAAGAAGGCAAATACCAATTATGTGCCTTAAATCTATCAGCTAACTCTTCACCTTCCAACAAACCTTTCGGCTCGTATGCGTAGCAATATGAAGCCGCTGGATAGTAGTATTGCTGATATTTCACTGCACTCATATTGGCAATTATCTTTTCTATACACTCACGAACATTTTCAATCTCTGTTTGAGTTATTTGGCTATTCACATATTGTGCAGATGGAATAGGATAAGATATAGAATCCAATATCTGATTACGATGCTGGATGATTGCCAATGTGTGTTGCTGACCACTTGGAATCTTTTTATCTCCAACATATCCAGCTCCAATCATGCTTTTCTGTTCTTCTGTCGGCTTGACTAATTGCAAGTCTCCTGCTCCTGTATTGGCAGCAAATCCTGTCTTGAATCCATACTTATCGCCACTGTCTTCATCACGATAATTATTGTCTCCAATATACCATACAGAATTATTGTCGGAACGTGGTTCCAAGCCAGAGCTTCCAAAGTCAGTAATGCCTGCAACATTATATGCGTCATTCATGCCTTCAATTTGAATACCAGAAATGACATAATTGTTCATATAATCAGGGTCTGTATTACCAGTATATCCGAACAATCCCCAAGGACATGATGTTGCACCATTAAGACATTCCATGTCTTTCAGTGCTACCATTCTTCGGTCTGGAGTGCCATCACTATTATTTTCAGCCCCAATATAAAAACATATTCCAATAACTGTCTTCAAAGGATTCAACATATCGCTATATGTGCCATCTGAATACACATAATCACCCAACTCTGCTTGGCGGTCATACAAATACAATGGAAAAGTTGTTTCCATTGTTCTATCTGTAGTTTCCACAACACATTTCAGCGTAACAGTCAAAGCTGTTGTTGAAATCTTATTACAAGTAACAACTCCTGTTTTCTCATTCACAGAAGCGTATGCAGATGTTGTGAGTGACCATTTGATTGACTTGAAATTGTTGGCATTTGGACTGTTTGGAATTAATGTAAACTGGCGAGAACCAGCCTCTCTGAACGTATTATCACCAGCAATCTGTATGCTACTGATTGTACGCTGGACGTATGAAATAAACAACGAATTGCTTTGCGAGTCTATATCGCCAAAGCGTTCCATAAGTTGCTTTTTCAATTCAAACGTCATATATTCACTGGCTGCAAGCGTAATGCTTCCAGTAATTTTCAAGTTATCAATAGTGAGCAGCCACTTCAACAAGTCTATTGTAGCGTTCTTCCAGTTCACGTCTTTTACTGTAAGTGCTTGCAACATTCTGGGTGGGTCTGTCTCATTATGTTTTGCATCATACAACTCTGCAATCGTCTGATACAAATCCAACTGACCAACATTCTCACCAATAATAAACGAGGTCAAATAATCGTATGCGTCCAATGTCAATTTAGACAATTTCGGCAAATTATTGATTTCCAATGCTGTAATATAACCTCCAAGCTGTATAGATGTCAATAACTCTGAAGCTGGGAATTTAACACTTGTTATCTTAGTGTCTCGAATATCAACTGTCGATAATCTGGTACAAACCGACAAGTCAAGCTGACCACCTAACAATTTCTCGCCTTTCAGCGAAATGTTCTTCACCAAAGCTGTAGTGACATTCAATCTGGTAGGACGGAACTCTGGATTTCCTATAGGATTGGCGATAATCTCCACCAATCGCTCGCCTTGTAATGAGAAGTCATTAGTCGGCTTCACAGATAAGTCACCAATATTACCAAATGAACGATAATAGTTACCGCCTTTTAATCCACATACTGTATCTCCCAAATTGCCACTATTGTCAATGACAAAATGATAAGTCTCAAACGGCTTCACTCTAACATGAGGGTTGCGCAAAGTCTGACCAACTCGTGCCGTTGGGTAAAGATACTGGTGTGGCGTTACGTCCAATATTGCTGTTGGTGCGCTACCATCTATTCTTGGATAAGTATTGAATCCAAAGCCATTGCCACCATTCAAGGCAAACTCACCATAAGCAGCATACGAAGAAGCATATACAAGTCTACGTTTCATGTATTGCTTTTCAGCTTGCAACTGATCGCCCAATGACTGAGAGATAGGCTTCACATTACGGTCACTGACGTATTCCAGCATAGTTGGGTACTCATAACGAATACGAGCTGTCTCATTAAACGCTACGGCTGGGAAGTACTCTTGAATAGAGAAAAAGTACTTTTGTATGCAGCCCCAAGGTGACTTTTCAATGCCTTTCTTCTGGTCTTCTGCGGTAATCAATCCAGCCATTTCATTCAAAATGGTGTTCATCATATTAGCCAATTCGTTATTACCGCCTTCCCACATCAATTCAATCAGATTGAAGAGTACGTTACCACCACCTTCTGTATAGAGCAATTCGCCTTCATCTGAATATGGATGCAAGCGGTCTATATAATACGGCTTAATCTGATAGCCAGAGTTATCCGTCTTGAAGATGGTGTCCAAATCGTCTTGATGCAGCTCTATCAAGTGCGTAATCGGGTCAAGAGCATAATATGTATTCTTAGAGCAATTGTCCGTTCCTGCTATCAAGAAGTTTACAAAGCAGTAATGGAACTGCAATGATTTCTTATTGAAATAATCACCGATTTCTTCTCTTGCTTCTGCCACTATAGCAGAGATAAATGCAGTATTAAGTTCTGACCATGCGCCAGTTGCGATATTGCTAATGGCACTATTGTACAACGTCTTCAAGTTCTTTGTTGCATATCCACTTGGATTAGATGAGTCTGGCAAACCAGCTGGAACCCATTTCTTATCAACAAAGTCATAGCGTACCACGTCATACAATGATGCGCCGCCTCCAGCTTGTGTCATCCAGTATTGATAAGAGGTGTCAACCGTAGTGTCATCCTGGAAAGTGGAGAAGTTACCGTCTGTATATGGCTTAATGCGTGGATTGTGCATGAACAGCCAGTTCCATGCAGTCTTATAGTAGTCGGTAATCGTATCTAATGGCTGTCCTTTTACATGCCCCTCATCATCCGATGCTTTGTATGTAAGACCAGCGTCAAAGTCTATATTGCCATCGCCAGCATATTCAAAATACTCTTCATCAGCATTATATATCACCTTATCGTCCCAAGGAACACGCATATCCGTCAAAGGCTTATTGTTGTCTGAGCCTTCCATCATGGCGAAGTCTGGGAACTTATCAGACGAATATCCCCATGTCTTCTTATCCATCTTACCAGGCCCGAATGTACCTAAACCGTGGAATACAGGTTCTGAATCATCTGGAGTCTGGATGAAGTAAAGCACAGGACGCTCCAATACGGCAACTCTTGCTTTTGGATTCGCCTTTTGCATGGAATTTTGACCAGCAATCGCTGTATGAAGCAAGTTGTAAAGCTCTGTTGCACCTTGTTTATGGCTCTGCATAGATGAAGCATAATTGATTTTCAATACCAATTTAGTGGCAGCTGGAATGTCATCGGTAAGCTGATAGGCATTGCCTCTTTCATCACCATTACCGTCTATCCAACCGTCATCAGTAATCGAATTGCCATCATCACCTTTCATCTTGTTTATGTCCCACTGCTGATTCCACCAATAGTAGGTCTTAGCAGTAGAGCCTTGTCCTTTGTCTGGAAGCTTACCGTATTTTTTGCCAATAGTTCCGCTATGCGCATTGTCTGGTGTGCCATCTTCATTCAGCAAGGATATTTCCAACCATCCTGTCTGATTATTTGTTGCAAAACGATATGTCTCATAGCCGTGCCACACAAGTACGTTGTATTTTTCCTTGGCAAGCGCATAATTTATCTCACCGTTTTGTACAATAGCATTAGCGTTACGGAAAGCAATTTTATCTTCAGATGTAGGCAATGTACTACTATAGTCTTGCATACAATCATCAGAAGACAAGGCTTTCTGATAGCATCGGATTGAATAAATGTCCACATCTGCATCGTCTTGTCCGATTCTAATTCCACCATGTCCCATAGATGAAATAAATTCGTTTGCTGTTGCTGTATCAAATGGAAACTCTCTGTTCAGAACGCCATTGATAAACACACGCACAAGAGATACTGTTGTTGAATTGGTAGAAGAAGAACGTAAGGCATGAACTACATTGATAGCAATGTGAGTGCGTACATTCTCCATCCAACCAAAGTTCTGGTCTGCCTCAGTTGACTGAGTAACGGTGTTGATATAGCCATCAAGCGGACGCATTAACAATCCAAGCGGATTACCTGTTGCCTGGATGATCGAGCAGCATTGGATGATAGGGTCTGACTCGTTGGTTACATTACGAATCTTGAAATCAAGCTCCAATGTCATGCTTGATGCTGTATTGCTCTTAAAATTCTCCCAAGGCTCATAAGGTATCGTTACCTTTTGCCCTGCCAATACACGAAGAACGCTTTGCTTGTCTTCAGCTTTAATCCATCCGTCATTTACAAATCCAAAATTCTCAAATTTAGCTCCAGACAATTCAACATTGCCTTTTGCAGCATTTAAGATTCTGGCAGGATTTGGCTCGCTATTGTTTCTTACTTTTGGGTTCAAGAAGAAATCAGCACCACTTGTAGGGCTAAATTTCTCTGTATTATCAACGGTTATGATTTCAGATTCTGCTCCTGTCGATTCCTTCAAGAAATTATATTCTTTGCCACCAACAACTCTGTAGATATGCAAATAAGAATAAAGAATGTCATCGGAATCATTCTCCACCTCAACTGTTGTTTCTACAGAATTAGGCGTATTTGGCATTGTCTCATTCTCCAGTCGCAAATACTCCGTCACATTGTCATAATCACTCATAACAATGGCAATGCTTATAGCTTCACTGGTCGGATTATAAACCGCATAGTCGAACAACACAATCTGCTCGTAATTCACAACCTTTGTCTTTAGGTTCTGAACAAGCAAGTAAGGAGTCATATCCTCTTCATTTACAACGAGCATGAATGAGTTTACAATATGCTCTGATTCAAGTTCCTTTCCAGAACCATCTACGCATGTTACCCATGCCTCAACCGTATGAACGCCATGATTGATAATCTTGACAGGTTGAGAGCTGGTGTCATTAATTGCTGCTACTGTATATGCAGAAGTTGTGTGAGTGTTTGTGCCTATAGAGTAAGTAATCTCTCTGAATCCGTCTTGACCATCAGTGGTTTTACCGCTTACCTTCAAATGCAACGTTTTCTTCACGCCAGCACCATATATATAATAAGATGGCTGGAGGTAGTCTGTGGTTACAGGGTGGTAATACTCTGAAGCCAACTCTACTCTTAATGTAGTAAGTACAATTGATTCAAAGATTATAGGATTTGATTGAGTGCCGAATCCTTCATCGTAGACATATACACGCACACGGTTACTACCAGTTGACAAATAGCTGGTAATATCAATTTCATCATAGTCAGCTGCGATATTCTTGGAAGCCATAGCCATTGTGCCTTGTGTAGTCCACTGACCATTTGCATAGGTCTGAATATAAAGCACACCGCTATTGCCTGTATCATAACCAGCCGATGTACTGGTATACAATAAGTGCAATGTGGCTTTACCTGTAATACTTACCATAGATTTCAAATCGTCAGTTGTTTTCAAACTGACTTCAGAACCTTCGGCTGTATAAGGCAAAGTTACAACACCATCAACAGGCTTGTACTCATTGGTTCCCATCTTCACCACTTTAACGCTGGCTTGATTCTCCTGCACAGCTTGCACTAAGGTATTCCATTCATCAGAAGTAACCTTCTCGTTGGCTGGAACGGTCTCCGTCGCTGCTTGCTGGCTGGAGTTTGGCTGCTTGTTAAGCAGTTTTGAAATGTCTGTTGCCATAATTTTTATTGAGATTTTTTGTTCACTGTATAGATGAATAGTGATTCTCACCATTGATAAAGGGTAGAAAATCTCAATTATTTTATCTCCACCCAGCAATTTGTCTGGATGGAGATAATAAAGATTAAGCAAGAATAACAGGGAAAGTATATGGGAATACTGAACTTCCGTTCTGTAATTCACACACAAACAGGTCACTACCTGTAATCTTATATCCCAATACTATTTCTTGTTGTGTTCTGTCAATTGCAGCTTGGAGAATGTTACCATTAGCGTCTCGCTGCTCATTCCACCAACCGTCAATTTCATTCTTTACATCTGGCAAATGAAATTTCTTCCAGACGAATGTAAAATTATCTTTGATATACTGAGGGTCAACCAGTTTACCTTGATAATATACGTCTGCATGAAGTATAGTTGAGCAACTACCATTCTTGAATGACTTACCTTGGTTGGAAGTTACTTCCACAGTATAGCCGACAATATGCTGCTTGCGAATAGTAAAAGTGTCACTATATGTATTTGCACCTATGGTTACTGCACATTTAAGTGTTAGCACACTGCCATCATTCCACATAGACGAATCTGGATAGACCGCATACTGCTTTGCATTTGCAGATTTTATCTTAATCCATTCATTGTCTTTTAAGTAGTACCATTGACGTTGGCTGGACGTTGATGTGATATTTTCTTCTTCAATATTAAGTGTTATCGTCTTAGGATAAAACTCTGTAGCTGAAGAAGATTCATCGCCCATCATGGTGAATGTGTCGGCTCCGTTAATTTTGATGGACTTGCTGGAAATCTCTTTGCGAACGGTCGAGTCTAAGTTAGACCAGTTCAATGTTACATTCTCACCAAAAGTAACCTTACCATCGCTATCCCATTCAATATTCATATTTGCGAGATAACCAGAGCCATCAACTCTCAACAAGAATGACTTCGTGCGTGTACCAATACTTCCAGCTCCATCAAAATTTAATTGAAGTAACGGATTCTGAATTGTACCACCAATACCACCACGACTAAACCATGCGCCATAATCTTCACTGAACTTTACTACTTCATCTGTCGGCTGGTATTGGGTAACGGTTTTACCTTCCTCCAATTGTGGTGCTGACAGATAAACAAGCTCTTCGGCTCCATCTTCATCGCCTTCAAAGGTTGGCATAAGAGATATAAGCAATGGTGTATTATCATTAACTCCTCCATAAAGTTCAAAGGTTACGCTTTTCCTTTCCCAAGCAAGACATTGACTGGAAGAGAATCGAAAAGTGCCGACAACATGACTGTTCTGCAAGACTGAAATTTGACATGCTTTCTTGGCATATAGCCAGAATGAAAGACAATACACCTTACCGATATGCTCTTTCAACCAACTTGCTTCCTGCGCCTGTATCTCAACTTCATTGGAAAATGAATACACCTTGCCGACACCACATGGTGCTGCAACATCTTTATTTATGTCTATTCCAGACGTAAAATTGACATCCAACGAGTTCAAAAACGCATTGCGATGTATCTTTCCAGCATAGAATGTTGCTGCAAATCCATTCTCATCACCAGCTGTCAGTGTGCCAGATACATGGGCAGAGCCAGAAGCGAAAAGTTTCTGAAAATAACCGCCATAGCTATCAAGTTGTCCGAATACAGGGTCTACCAACCCAGACAGCTTACCGACACGAATTTGGCTTGCATCATTAAAATTGGTTAGACTGGAGAGCAATATAATATTGAAGTCGGCAATTTCAACGCTATCCTCGTGGTTGCAATCACGCTGTAGCTTAAATGTGCGTAAATGTCTGCCAGACCAATCTATCGTGACCACATGGAGTTTATATTGCCATTCTGTCGTTACTGGTACATCAAACTCAGCATCTGTATGTTCACCATTAGTATAACCCAACGATGCTTTCCATGTTTGCTCACTACTTCCTTTGATTTTATATGATATTACAACACGATTGGGATTTGCAACATATTCATAAAAATCCTGGGAAATACCGATTGGAATATTGTCTTCTGTAACAGATACGCCTAACTTCAAGACACGATTGTTATCTTGTTGCGTCTCTTTGTACTCGCCATACGCCTTGCCTTTATTGATTATAACATACTGAGATTTTGGGGCTTCATAGTCTGCGCTTACGTCTTCTGGCCAACACAAACTCTGATTTCTGCCAATTCCATCAATAACGTCCATATATGGAGACTCTTGATCAGAAGCTGTCAGATACAATGCTCCTGAACGTTCTTCATCAAACAGATTGGTTATTCTGGCGAAGTCAAGTAATTGGTCACTGGATGGCGCATCACCTTCCAGCAAGGCTCCAATAAAATAATCTCGCTCTACTATCTCTTGCGTTTCCTCATCAACAACAGTTTCCTTTCCGTATGTTAATACACACATCAAAGAGTATATGAGATTTTTACCATCAAAATATTGCCGCCTTACTATATCACCAGTTTTCAAGCCTTGCGTCTTCTTAGTATCGTGACGCAACGATACCTTGTATTTCTTATAGTTGAATAAAGCCATTTATAAAACTTCTTCTACGAGGTCTCCAGAACAAGCATCACTTACCCATAGAGAGCCATTTGTAACCGATATTTTCTGGACTTCCAGTTCATATATGCGCATCTTCTTACGCACAGTCAACTCATCAAACGTTGCAGCATAGCCACCATATAACTTGCTGTTCATTACAGCCCAACCATATCCAGCGAAACCGCTTGAAAATTTCTGGGAGCTTAATGCGCCTGTGAAATAAGCATTTCCTTGATGTTTTATGCCATCTGTAACACCTTCCAGATAAACTGCATCAGCAAAATACAGCACATTTTCAGCAAGCCGTGTCTTGTATTTTTCACTGGAGATTGAGAAAGCGGAAGATTCTACAGGCTTTGACAATCTAAAGAACTCTGCTTCTGTGTCAAGCTCCAACGTAGCTGACCATTCTGAGCTTTGATTCTTAAACAGCGATTCTGTCTGAATGTATCGAAAACTGAATGGGATATGCTCTGTTTTTGGCACATCATTCAACACTCTTATATATGGTAACGAGCCATATAATATGGTGTTGGTATCATCTGCATACATATTGGGGGCAGTTTCAAGTTTGCCGAAACGAACCTTCTTATAAAAGGCAACACCGCACTCCACATCGGAATTGTGGTACGTTCTTAATACAGTATCACCCGACGCACTGCATCCAGCTTCCAATGAGTTTCTAAAATGTCCATCGCCATACTGACTGATAATCCTATATGAACTATTGTAATCCCAAATCTCTGTCTGAAGTGATATTCGTGTGGTTTTTACTTCCCCATCACTATCTCCAAGGTTCATTACTTTGCCTGGCGATGCAATGGATATGATATTGCTATTCTCACCGCCTCTCACCTTGATGATATACGATTCTCCTAACTTAATGCCACATGTCGGGGCTATTACAAGGTCTGAAATCAATGCTACATGACCAGTTTCTTTATTAGCGTCATCCTTGACAGAATATAACATCCTCTTGCCATATTCGCCTAACTCAAAACCATACAAAGCTTTCAGACCACCTTTTTGCTCATACGAACCTTCAACAATGAGGTCTCCATACACATGAGCATTTTTCATCGTCCAATCAGTGTCCTTGTTGTTGCAGTTACCGCTATGGTAGAACTCATTCTCACCCATAGATATACCATTCTGCGTTATCTTAAAGTCACCAATTGATAGCGAACCATCAATACTAACCTCACCAGCAAATTGGATATTCTGATATGCAAAATTTAGCTTGTTATCTGCAATCCATATAGTCTGGTTTTTCCCAAAATACAAACCAGCATCCGACAGTATAAGCTTTCCAGTAATGGTCTCATCTTCATCAACAATAAGATTTCCATAGACATGAGCAACTTTCTTGTTGCTCGCATCTACTGCAACATCGAAAATCATCTTATTGTCATATCCTGCCTGGAAGCCATATAATGCCCCAAGCATACCTGTCATAGAATCACCAGAACGTGAGATATAGCCAAGACCACCGCCCCCTTCGCCTCCAGAACCGCCACTGCTTACTGTCGAAATAATGGCATTTGCCATCATGTAAGCAGAGTTTTTCATTAATATCTGCGAGTATTCAGCGAGACCTTCTGCTATTTTTTCATTATTTATAGAGCCATCTTCATTCAAAGGTGGATTTTCCGAATAATCTGGTGCATCTACTTTATTCGCTTCAGTCATGCCCTGGAAGAAGCGACTGTACAAATCATATAAGCTGGACTTCTTATCCAGACTCTCTTCATTGAAATTTAACTTTGCTTCTGCCATTATTTCTGTACTTGTACTTTCTTAGTCAAGAATCCGCTATGCGAAGACTTGAACGAATTAATCTTTGATTTCAAAGCTATGAACTGTGCCATATTCAGAGGTGGTTGTGGGCCAAGTTGTGTGGTTGTCTTTATCTGACTGATATAGCCAACAATATCCATCAATATGTCTGCTAATTGACCACCAAGTACAGCATCATCGGTTCCACTATCACTGCCCAAATAGACAGTTCCATCTTCTACCTTTACTTTGGAACCTCCAAATTTCATAGTGCTTTCACTGCCGTTCAGCTCCAACTCTGCCTTATCGTGCGCTGCTCTTATCTTATCGTGGTTCTGGATATATTCGCTCTCAGCATCGCCAACAGCTGCGTATATTTGATTGCCATCCATAGATAATGATGACTTATTCTTATCATCTTTATCTTGAACTTGGGTCACGATAGAATTTTTCTTGTATGTTGTTTGAGAATACACACCTGTCTCCTCCAATTCGTTGACATCTGGAGAGTCTTCATCGCTTTCGTTAAACGGTTCTCGTTCTTTCACGCCTACTGTGATAGTGTCATGTGAATCGAGCTGGATGATGTCTACATGGGAAAACATGGAAACATACTCTGTATGACTTGCAGGATCAGTCACTATGGTGACTTCAGAATACAGCTTAGGAATAATAACCATTCCATTCATATTGTTTTGCATGGCACTTAGCAATACACCTTCATGTAAACCTACTGGCATATCATCTGTTGTTTCAAATGCCATAGTAGGGTATTCTTGAACGTCTACCGTACCAAACAGCTCATCGCTTTCATCAGAATGAATCTTACAGACATATCCTGTGACTCTACCTGTATCGTGAACCGTATTTGTGCTTGGGTCTACCAAACCACGCAAGGCTATCTTTCGGATAGCCTCACGAATAGTCTGGTTCTGACTCAAATCACTATGTAGTTTTCTTGTCATTCTTATCTTCAGACTTTATTTTTGCAATGCAATATGGCAACTTTATCGTCTGACGATAACCACCAGTACCAAAAGTTGTCGAAATCTCATCTACTAAATAATAGCCGTTTTTGGCTGGATGGCGTTTGTCTGTAAGTTGAACTTTTTGCGCTGTCTTCAAGTTCAAGTCACCAAATAATGTTAGCTGTCCTTCAATACCGTTCATATTATAGCTTTCAAAATATTTGATTGCTTCTTGCAACAATGCTTCCTTGGTAATGCCTATTTTGCGTGACATATAAGGAATTACGGTATATTTACTTAAATCTACTCTATCTTTCGATTTTGTAAGAGGGGTTGCACCTAACTTCATGGCTTTCTTTGACAACTTTGTTTCGTTCATCACTTGCCATTTCTTAGAGCCTTTCTTACTTGAATTATAATCTGGATTCTTGCGAATGGTAATATGGTAGAATTTATCATCCTTATCCAATCCTGTAGCCTCAACAGCTAAAAAGTCCTTGTCTGTATTCATCAATGTCAAACCATTATTGGCAACATGATAATCAAAAAGGATTTCTGGAATATCTGATTTATTGTCGCTATAATTCAGCACAGAATCCTTACCAGGATTGGAAAAATAAGAGCGTCCAACAGCGATGTATGGCGTATCTCCGTTAAATTTAACAAAAGCAAACACCTTATACTTACTCCATTCAGTCAACACATCCGCTACAGTCAAATCACTGGTCAAATTTACCTTTCCTATATTGATTTCACATGACTTAGTTTCTGGATGTAATGACAAGCCACTGTTTTTAAGTAACTTATATTTTCCGTTATCGGCTAAGAAGTCATTTACTGTCATGTTTTTCTTTGCTGTAACCTTTGGACATGTTATCTTTTTTAAGCCGCTGGCAAGATTCTCACATTGTATTTCAATAGGAGTATCAATGCTACATTTTGTAATATAGCCTTCAAACATAATCTTCAATTTCTCCTTATACTTTTTCAATTTGTCGCTGTCATTGAATATAGACTTCTTGTTTGCATCAAGCTTTGTGAGAGCTGCAATCGTTGGATCTTCTGTATATCCCAAGTAAATCCGTATTCTCTGACCTACCTTGAAATCTGCAACAGAAGCAACCTTTGAATCGGTTCTGGTGGTTATCAATACTCCAGCGTCATCAACTGTTGCCGACACCTTATTGGCATTTTCTTGTTCATTCAAAGTGGTAATGGTCTTTTTAATGACCGTGCCACGAGGGAATTTTACCGATGCCGTGCCTATCAACTTTCGATATGAATCATCTATCTGTATGCTTTCCACCTCAGCTATGCGCAATGGACTTTCTGGTTCTGCCATTGGTTTCTTCGGGTCTTTCATATCCCAAATCTCTATAAGAGAAATGAGGATATGAAAGCTCGGCTGTCCTTTTACTGCTGCCATTATATCTTATCTACGAGTTTATCAAGACCGTTTCCTGCCGCATCTACACCAGCATTTACCGTAGAGCTTACAGCAGATGCTGCTGCATTTGCAACAATCTCAGCATACTTGTTATTCAAAATCAATTTATACCACTTGCTCATCGGACTTACTTCTATTTCACGATTAATGACAGCGATAGTATCTGACTTCACTACAACATCTTCATCGGGTTCAACAGCAATACAAGTAAATGTATATGGCTGGATGTTCTTGAACTCTTGATTCTGCATATTAAAGTCTTTAATGATAATCTTATCCACATTAAACTGCTTGAACTGAAAGTGATTAACATTTACTACACCGCCATATTGCATAATCTGAATGAACTTCTTGACATCATTTTCTGGGTATACTCCCTCCTCATTGCTGACAATCTCACCAGTAACTGTAAAGTTCAAATCACCGCCAGATACCAATTCTTTACGAGTATAGTCACGACCTTGTACGGTAGTCATAACTATATTCTTGGAACTTTGAATGGCAACGTCTGGGTTCAAATCTATGAAGCAGATAGTCTTTGTCTTGTATGGTTCGAGTTTCGTTAAAACATTCCGCTTATACTTTCTTTTGCCATCATGCACAGTAATTTCAACATCTTTTGTGCCAGTTAGAACTATATCATTTACGGTTACATCTGTATCTCCATTATAATACAACATCAATGCTTCTGGAATTTTATTTCCATATTGGTCTTTTGCTATAATTGTATGTCCGTTTTCTGTTCTAATCTGACCATTAGTTTCCAACTGCGATTCTTGATTTTCAATCAATTGAACTTGATTGGCTTTTTGTTGAGCTAACACAGTTTTCTTACGCCATGTTTTCTCCAGATACCTCTGATATTTCGGAAACAGTTTGTTTATTTGTCCCTCAATCTCTGACATAGCAAGCTGTTTTGCCACATGGACAAGAACAGACTTGTATGCCCGATTGTTTCTATAAATCACTTCTTGCGCTGGGGAATGTGTATACGCCCATGAAACGCTGGAGGCTGCATTAGCAGCAGCCTTACCAGCATTAAATTTCACGTTACCCCATATATCTCCTATGAACGACATTATTTATCCATGCCAAGTTTCATCAAAATCATGTACTACGTCAACAAGTGCCTGTGTAAGCTGCTGCTTGACGTTATCAATTACTTCTCTATTATCCTTCTTGCTCAAATCTATTGACTTCACATTCATCAGATTCTCAATCTTTACAATCACCTGTTTAGGTGCTGCTGTCTGATTGTTATAATGCTGCTTGTAATCAGCCTGGCTTGCACCCTTCGTATTGTGGGTTGCTGGAGTGATTGAACCGTTGCCGCCACGACCGTTTCGTCCACCTGCACCATTTGACGTATCTTTAGCATTTTTTGGAGTGTATTTATTACCCTTGGCATCATACCATCCATAAGTCGGATGTTGTGATATTAAGTTATTCGGCTTCCATGTATACTTCACCCCATCAATAACTGTAGTATCTCCATTTTTTGTACCACCAACAATACCGCCCTCTGGCAAATTAAACCCTTTCGGTAAAACACCTTCAAAAATGTTTCTATTCAAATAATCTGCAAATAACGGTTTGTAATGTGTATCAAGCAGATTAAAGAAATCCAATAAATCTGTGAATGTTTTCTGTACTGCTGCAATAGCAGTCTTTTGATCAGAATAACCATATTTATCTGGATTCTGAATTACATTCTTTAGATGATTGGTAAACTCTTGCGTTCCAAACAATCCATTCTGAGGATCAAATAAATCACCAAGTCTATTAAATAAAACTCGTTGAACTTGTTCTGCTGTAATTTCTAAGCCATTATCATATCTGTACGCTAACGCTTCCCAATCTTCAAATTTCTTTTGAATCTCTTGAAAACGCAATTCCAAACCAATTTGTGTATAATAACCATTAAAGAGTTGTTGGGTGTTCATCTTTTCAACATCTTCAGATGTTTTATCATTATACATATATTGGTGGATAGGCCACACAGATTTATGAATCCTCTGCCAAATTGCAGCTATATCTGAATATCTGGATGCGCCATAAATGTCTTGCATAGCAAGTTCATCTATTTGCTGTGCAATAGGTGAATCTGGTGCATAACCAGCCAATATCATAGCCGCCTGTGTCGCTTGTAGTTCATTTAATCTTGACTTTTCTGTTGACTGTGCGTTCCATATTTTATTATTGCCAATCCAATAATCAACATAGTCATCACCGTCAATAACTCTTGGAGTTGTAGTTAATCCAAGTTTTTCCAGTCTTGGCATGAAATATTCAAACTTCCCACTCCACCCGTCTGCAAACTCCAAATCTTTTTTTAATTCACTACCAATAGGAATATTAGCGTATGGTATTGTAGGATCTGGCTCTTCTACAGATGTTTTAGTGCCATTATACCATTTATTAAACATCTGTTTACGCATTTCTGCTTTTTCTTCTGGAGTTGCGTCAGATGCTTCAATGGTTTGATATGCTTGCATCAATCCAAATTGTTTCATAACATCAATGCCACGCAACGATAATTCGTTAAAATTATCTATCCATTTCTGTGCGGCAGTGATGCCTTCGTCAATAGATTTGTTGTATTGGTATATTGCATACCCTAAACCGCCAACAGCAGCTGTAACACCTGTTATTATGGCTGTAATTGGATTTGAAATCGCTAAAGCACCTAACGAAGGTAAGTATTGTGCTAAAGCCATGCCACCAATGCTGCCAAGCATACCACCAATCATACCACCAGCAGAATCTTCACCACCTATAGCTTCGCCTATTTGATAGCCAGCAAAACCTCCTGCTATACCGCCTAATGCTGATCCAAAAGCTTGTCTTGCATTTGCACCATACATCATGGTAGACATAGCACCTTGCGCTTGTGAATTTCCACTCACGCCATAATATCGTCTTAGAAATCGTTCACGAAGCTGTGGGCTTGCCGATGCAAGCTTCTCGCCAAACAATCCTGTATTGTATTGATTGCCCCAATACTGCCCAAGTCCAAATCCACCACCTATAATATTGCGCATATTTACTGTCTTCATAACCAGACCTAATGCTCTGATTCTGCCGACAAGTAACGCAATAGTTCCAGAAAATTTAACAATTCCAGATATTCCTAAAAATCCAGCCTTAAAAATTCTCATTAATGACAATACTGGCCACATCTTTAATTGAAATTCAATAAAACCATTAATCAATGGCCTAAAAGTATGATAAAAATCAACCATATTTTTAGTCAGTTCAACCACCATTTTACCGAAATTCAGAATATCTTTTGCAAAATCCTTTATTAGAACCTTTGCTTCATCTGTCTTTAACCACCCAATGATACTATTCAAAAAATCTTTTATCGGCTGCTGTATCTCATCAAACGCTTCAATACCGTCTTCTGTAAACATAGATGTAAGCTGCGCCCACAAACCTTGAATAGTATTTTTCTTTTCATCAGCAAGCTGTTTCGCAAGACCTTCAGACATAAAGTTAGCCTTAATGATGTCATTCCAGCCCTCTACATCGTTAGCCAATGATACAGCACCTTGCGCTGCGGTTTTATGGAATATCTGATAGAAATCCGACAGCGACAAATCCTTCTTGTTCAAATCTTCAAAGATGTCAACAACATCACGCATATTGCCGTTCTTGTCTGTACGACTTACGCCAATGCGCTTCCATGCTGCTGCCTGTTTCTTTGTCGGATTTACAATATTTGCCATGATGGTACGCATCGTTGTACCAGCCTGGGAGCCTTTGATACCAGCGTTGCCAAGAATACCCATTGCAGCAGTAGCTTCCTCAAATGGAACATCACCAGCTGACAACAGTGAAGCAGAATACTTATACGCCTCTGCAATCTCCATCAATGTAGTATTTGACTTCGTGAAAGTCATCGTCATAATATCAGCCGCTTTGCGTACCTTTTCTGGAGAGATATTGTAACCTGTCATAATGTTTGTTACAACATCTGCTGTCTCACCAAGGTCAGTATCACCAACAAGAGCAATATCTGCTATAGGCGCAATTGATTTGTTAATTGCGTCTACATCAAAACCAGCCATTGCCAAGAACTTAGAAGCATCAGCTACTTGTGGTGCTGTAAACTTAGTCTGTACACCAACATTACGCACTTGTCGCTCCATAGCAGCGAATCGCTCCTTGAAATCAGCACGTTTATCATGCGCACCAAGGATATTCTCTGCGGTCTTCATAATATTATTGTACTCTGTATAGTCTCTCACAGAGTTGCTTATAAGCGAGCCAATACCAGCAATACCATAAGCAATACCCATACCTTTAAGCATATCTACAGCCATAATACCGCCAGTGTCAAGAGGTGTCGGACCAAGTAACTTATAGCCTAAGTTCTTCGGCATATTTCTGGATATAACGCTGCTGGAAGTGGAGGTCTTGCCAGCAGAAGCTGTTACTCGTTTGCCTCCAGTGCTACGATTACTCGAACCACCAGCAGCTACACCGCCAGCTGTATTGATGGAACCTAAATTGATTCCAGCACCTTTTGCTTCTGCTTTCAATCTACGAAGTCTACCTATCAGCTTATCAACATTATTCACCGCCTTTTTTGTTTCTAACTTGACGGTATATGTCTTGGCATTAAGCTTCGTCAGATTATTTTGCAGATTACTGATAGATGTATTGAGCTTTCGGAACGGACGCATCGCTTGGTCAAGCTTTTTTGTGGCTTGTGTAAAGCTATTGATGGCAGTAACCGCATCCTGTGACAATACATTTATGTCATAATTTACAGTGAAATTCTGAGCCATTATATATCATGTTTATTTTTACAAGAATAGAGTTTCCAAGAAATACATAGGTCACTATAAGCAAAAATCCCTACCTTCAACTTAATGAAAGTAGGGAGTACAAAAACCTATGCAAGAAGTCCAAGCGTCTTTACTTGATTTACCTTAATCTGGTGTTCATCAAGCCATTCTGCATCATTGGCTATGATAGCAAAATCTTCATCGCTTAGAGATTCTATGTCTATTCCTGGAAAATAATGCCTTATGTAAATAAGTTTATGACGCAAATATTCGTCATCTTTTACTTCCCAGGCTTTGATAAATTTACAAGAGTACCATTGCGCATCTGGATGATCTGACCAAGCTGACCCATCAAACCGAACAGGAACAATGAATCATCATCAATCAGCTCCTTATCGCCACCCACGAAACAGTCCGTAGCCAGTGTTCGCATAGCGAGTGCCTGGTTACTCTGTGAAGCAGTAAGATACTTGGAGAACGCCTTAAACGAAGGCTGTCTGAAATAGCCAATGTAGACTCCTTTCTCATCGAACTCCTGGCCCTCAACTACCAGAGGGAACACTACTTTGAGCTTCTGCTCTTCCTTAATTTCTGCGGCTTTCTTATCAACTTCCTTCTGAAGTACAGGTGTAAGGTTGCCATTCTCATCAAAAATTTCCATTACTTCTTTTGCCATAATGATTTAATTAAAGTTTTGAATTATCTATATGAGAATAGCATGGTGGGAAGTGTAGGGTTTGAAAAAGGGGAAAGATATTTTCTATCCTTCCCCTTACATAAAACTTTATTCAACCATTATGCACTTGTACTGCAAATAATCTTGAATGGATTAAGGTCAAATTCCTTAGTGATGTTGGTGGCGTCCTGTTCTGCCTCCATGCCATCCTCATTGAAGAGACAGCCCTTTAGAGTTACAGTTTCCTCAATCCAGTCATCTGTACCCATTTCATTGGCAAATGTTACGATGAGGTCAAACTCACCAAGTGCCATAAGAGAGCCTTGTAAAGCTCGAAGCTGAACCTGGGTGTTGTAGTCCATTGTGATGGATGCTGTATACTCACGGTTGCCAAAACCACGATTGACAGGCTCTCCACCAAGACCGTAATTGGTCTTCATGTTACGCTTAATGTTCCACTTGATTGCTGAAACACCCTGCAAAATAGTAGGGTTAGCATCACTTGAACCTGTCAAAGCTGGAGCAGTAAGCTCAATCTGTGCCCAAGAATAGGCTACGTTATTTACTATTGTTGCCATTAAGAAGCGGATAATACAAGTCCTTCAGTAACTTCAATGGTCTTGGCGCAACCGAGAGGCACGATAGTGTACTGAATAACAAGTTTGTCATTCTTCAAGATGTTCTGAGTTGCTGGAATGGTAATCTTGCCCATGCCAGAAATCTCTTCTGCATCCGTCATTGCTGTAAGGATGTCAGAAATCAAATTGGTAAACACTGTAATCTGCGCTGCCGACAGCTGTCCGTTACTACGATTCACCTTGATAGGCGAGTTTACATAAGGGAGCAATGCTGTACGCACAGAACGTCTTGACTTGTTGATTGTGCGGTTACGAGCGATTGTACAATAATCACCATCAGAGCAAGTCTTATCTCCAGAGAAATATACATGTCCTTCAAGTCCAGTATATCGCATCAAGAACACATAACCGAGGTTATCAAGTGTGTCAAGCTGCTGCTGACTCAATGAAGAATACTTGGTTGAGTTCTTCAACGCATTATTCTCAACTTCAGAATCACCAAAGCCAAACTCAATGTCTGGGAAGTAACCGATAAGGTCATGGCTTCGTACCCAACCCATACACTCGCCAACATTACACTTAGTAAGCTCACCAAGTGCTGCGCCAACATTTCCTACTGGAGTTGTTGATTCCAAAGCACACTGCATCTTTGTAACATCGGTATCAAGTCCCTGTCCAAGCAATACGCTTACATAACGTGCATCAACAATACAAGTGGGAATCTTGCTGAACACAACCTTCGTTGCATCACCGCTGGTCGTTGCTACCTTAGATGTATTTGCATTAAGTAAAACAACGCAAGGTGCATTGTAGCTGTCTGCAAGCTGCTTGGCTGTAGACTGCAAGTCACTCACAATCTGGATGCTGTATGTTTCTGCCGATGCGTCTGTCTGCTTCCAGAGACGCTGCTCTGTCCATACACCGAACTGGTTGATTGTACCATGAGCGGCCTTCTGCATATCTACGAGAGCGTTCCAATTGCTCGAACAATCCGCAAATGCAATAAACAGTCTACCAGAGTTATTGCAAGCTGTGAAGAAATGCTTGATGTGGTAATAAGGGATGCCAGCAAGAAAATCCTTGCTATTTGTATCTTCATCTTTCTCGCCTGTATAGGCTGCAAGACCAAGTGTATCGGCATCTTCAATTGAATTAAGCTCAACCACAGTGTCCTTCAAAGCAGCTGCGAGCTTAACTCCTGCGCCTTTAGTCCAAATATCTGTCTGAGCTGAAATGTCAAATACAAGACCACAAACCTTTTCGGTAAGGTTGGAAATTTCCTTTCCAATATTACCATCGGTGTCGGTCATAAATACGCCACCTAAAGCCATTATTGATTTTTATTATTATTTGTAGAACGGATTTCTGTAAAGAATAGCATTACCCCTTACAAAAGGTTCAGAGTCTTTTGGGAATGTGCCGCCATACTTTGAAACATAAAGCTCTTCCTCGTTAGGGAAACATTTCAAAATAGCTTTAACATCCTCTGGAATATCCTCTGACTGGGCTGTTGTTGTCTTGCCCTCACTTGTTTTCTTTGATGCTCGTGGTTTCTTTACCTCAGCTGGAGCTTCTGGAGTGTTTTCTGACTGTGTATTGGTGTTTTCACCTTCACTTGCGTTTGCTTCTGTATTCTCACCTGTCATTACGTCCAGACCTTCCTCTACAGGTGCAGCATCTTCCGTTTTGATTTTCTTTGCCATAATGATTGAAATCTAAAAAGGGGAATGGAGTAAATCGACTCCACTCCCCAGAATTATATTGAGTTTTCTGAATTGTTAGATTACTCAGTGTACTTGTAAGTAGTCCAGAGAACAATCTCTGAAGGAAGCACGATGTTCACATCGACCTTCATACGCATCTGGAAGAAGTACAGCTCACTGTTTGCCTGGAGTTTTTCCACCTTAACTGATTCCTGGTCAGTAGCGTAGTCTACACCCATCCAGAGGCAAGAGTCCATATCACGAGTGAACTTGCCAAGAGCGATTGTCTGCTCTGGGATTCCATCAATAACCTTGATTTCCTTTCCCTTAAAGCGATACTTGTTTACATCTGCGTTCTCTGTGTACTTCACATCCTTACTTGAAAGGTATGCGTCATACAAATCCCAAAGCTCCCAGCCCATAACGAACTTCAGCTTCTTGTTCTTACGGAGCTTCTTAGGACACTGGCGGTACATTGCGTAAAGAGCCTTCTCAACAGCTTCACCAGTAGTAATTGCTGTTGAACCAGCAAGAATTACCTTACCTGTAGCAGCCTCGTTCTTCTGCGCCTCTGTACGAGTGCCAGCAGCAACAGAATTTGCCTTCAAGTTGTCAAGACAGCGAACCACAAAACCGTCAAAGTACTTCATCGGGCCAGCATCACTATCACCACCAAGTGTTACATTTGTCTCAGGTGCATCCGAAGTGAGCTTGATGTCCTTGCCGCCCTTCTTTGAACACCAGATAGAATCACCGATGTACTGGTCTTTGCGGTCTACGAGCAAGTGGAGCATCGTTGCCTGTACCTTTGCGTCAAGGTCACGGAAAATCAGCTCGCCCTCTGGCTGGAATGGTCTCCAGTACTCCTCAAAATCACGAGGATTAAACTCCAGATATACCATGAAGTCATGCGGCTCCAGATAACGCTCCGAGAACTCATACTTGTTCTTACCAGTCTCGCTATTCGCATCACCATGAGTAGAAGTAGGTGTTGCTACGTTGTCCTGAATAATTGAACCAAGTGAAACATGAGGCAGAGTCTTTCGCTTCTGGATGCCAGGAACAATGTGAATCAGCCCCTCATTATATGTGTCATTGCCATGTGCGGTATATACCAAGAGGTCTTCAAGTACCTCACCAGCATAGGTATTACCAGCGTAATTAATTGTACCCATTTCGATTAGAATGTTTGAAGTGTAATGTCACCAACGACTGCCTTGACCTTCTCTGCGAGCTTGGCATTGACATCCTTCATTGCCTCTTCTGCGTCATTCTTGTTCTCTGGGTCTTTGGCAATTTCATCTACGATATTGTCACGACCAGGAATTGAGTCAAGTGTCTTCTTTACCATGTCCAAGTTTGCTTTCGCCATGCCGACCCAATCTTCCTTTGAACCAGCGTCAATTTTTCCAGCCTTGATTGCATCTTCAACCATTGTGTCAATAGAAGCGTTACGAGCTTTCTCTTCAGCGTCCTTGTATACCTTCAGCTGTCCTTCTACGTCAGAGAGATTCTTCTGGAGGTTAGCGACCTCTGTCTCTTTGCCCTTGAACTTGATTTTCAGTTCACCCAGCTCATTCTTAACGTTCTTCAGCTCTGACTCTGCATTGACAAGCTGTGTAATTCGTGCAGAAACAGACTGCAACGAGGTTTCAGCCTCCAAGCCAAGCTGTGCTGTTACGGCATTGAACTGGACATTTTCGTTCTCTTTCATTGTGTTTTGTTCTTGCCCTGTAACCACAGGATTAAAATTCTGATTATTCTGTGTACGAATAGAAACAACTTCTGAGAGAAGTTTATTTTCATCAACTTCTTTCAATGCAGAGTTCATTATGTCACAAATAGACGCAACACTTTTTACGCCTTCAATTTGACTTTTTACCTTTTCAACAACTTGTTTGGAGGTCTTGATAATGTTGGTTGCTGGCAAGATTCCAGCATTAACTGCTTCTTTGGCACTTAGATATGTGCCGTCAGCATCGCCCTCGCCATCCATAATAGCACGAACCTTATCCTTTGATAGACCGAAACGCTTTACATAAATTGTTTCTATCTGTTTTCTAAAGGCATTTACCATATTCTTAATATTCGCATCCTCATTGTCGTTATCATAGACGAAAGGATTATGAATCATAAGAATAGAGTAATCGTGCATATACAAATGGTCTCCAGCTGCCCAAATAACACTACCCATTGATGCGGCAATGCCTTCAATGATGCAGTCCACCTCAATCGGGCATGACTGGATTATGGAGAACGTACTCATGCCATACATGACAGACCCACCGTCTGAATTAATAAGGACTACAATCTTTGATGGCTTTACATAGTCTTGAAGCCACAAAAACTCCTCATTAAAACAATCTGTGGAAAAGCTATCTACGGAACCAAAGAAACGAATAATAGCTGGCTGGTTGGTTTCAGCCTTGCCAACAACGTACTTTAGATTATTTACGTCCATTAACTTTTGATATTCAATTTTCTGAAGAATAGAAATACAACTATCGAAAGGTTGAAAACAAATGATTATTCTGACACTGTGTTTTCTATTTTTACAGCATCTTCAATTGTAGGAGTTGTATGGTTTTCATGCCCATCTTGATTATTCTCTTTCAACTGGTCTGAATGGTTGGTAAATGGAGGCATGACAATATACCGTTCTACATAATCCTTATAACGATATGATGTATAATCATTAAATGCTACTTCATAATCAATCCAATAAGGCTGTACTCCATCATCAAATGTTTCTGGCATATTCCAATACGTCAATTGAAACTTGTTCACCAAAGCAGGAAATTTATCTTTGTTGGCATTTATAGCGGAATTAATAATCTCAAAGGCTCTAAAACCACTCAACTCCACGTCATCATCGCCATTATTCAAATTATTCAAGACATAATGCAATCGCACTGTACATCTTCCAGCATTGATATTTGACTGACCGACCAGCCAATTCATATTGATATAATGAATGAAACAAGCAGGGAAACCGATAGCGTACTCTTTATTAAACTCATTTGTTTTAATACGAGTTAGCTGACCAGTTTCCAATTTTATTGTCTTAAACAACAATGGACTATCTTCATCGTCTGGATTGACATGAATTTTCTCCAGAATAGAGCGCAACGCTAAATATGTTTCTGATAAAGCGTTGACTTTTACAGCATCTTCGACTGTCAAGTTCTTCAAATCAACAATAAGCTCATCATTGCCATTGACAACATCAGCTACTTTTTCTTGTATTTCTTCATGTCTCTTTTTATCTACTATCATTTCGGAAATCCATTAAATAATGTGGATATAGCAAGTTGTTTGAACTCGTCTTCCAAATAAGAAGAGTGACCGATGAATTGCCTCTGTATACTTTTTACGCCAGTCTTGCCGTAGGTATGACTGCCGCTTGTATCATTATGAACAGCAGCATAACAAAAGCCTCTATGTCGTGCTGCTGTTCCAAAAGCGGTCGGGTCAGTATAAATGCGAACAACTCGTTTCTTTCCAGGAATTGTCTTATGCTTTATCGAGTTCTTCAATGTTGAGGTTTCTTTCAATATTGGATGAGGCTTGTGATCTCGCCTCTGTTTCCACGGTTGCGAAGAAGCGGTATTAAATCGGTGCATTTCAAATGACTTCTTAAATATCGCTTCTGCCGCACGTCCTATGCGTACCTCAAAATTATTCAAATTCAAATCAAACCTATGTGGGGCATTTTTCCACTGCTGCATCATCTGAGCTGGCGTTATCATGCCACCACCAGGCACTCTTCCTTTAGCCATTCATATATCTCTCCTTTATCCGTTTGGCTATATCATGCAATGAATCTTCATCACGGCTATCTACAGTAAAATACGGATGTTCGTCTGAGAAAATTCTGCCACCCAACGCAACGCTTTCCTTAAATGTACGATTAAACCAATCTGGCATTGTTGGCACTTTCATCACAGCATTTTTCACACATTTTGCCATCCCAACAATATTGTCTTCCACTAAATAACATCGACATTGATGCTCAATTGGAGGTATCAACCATGCTGGGAATTGTGATTTTGGAGCTGTGAACCCTTCATACTGCAAATGCCAAGGTCTTACACGTTCATCGCCTTGCGTCATATAAGTGAGCATGGTACTATCTGCCACACCGATAAGCCCTGCTGCAATAATCATTGCATATTCAGCGTCTGAGTTTTCTACTTCAGCGTATCGTTTGTTGTATTTTCCAAAGATTTCTTCATAATCATCTTCATCAAATTCTTCATCATCAAAGCTTGGAAGCTCTCGTGCCATTTGATATTCTTCTACTACTGCAAAATCAATTAAATTGTCCACTGCCGCTACAATTATATTACGTTTTGCCGACTGTTCGTTATTAAGACCTTCTGCATTTCGCAACATTTCCAAAGCTTCATCGTAATCTATGTCAAAGCCAGATAAAGCATGTTGTATCAAGAAATCTGCTCGCAAATTCATCAACTCTTCCAATATTTCTTGTGAATCGGTCTCATTGGTATAACTTTCTATAAATCTGATAAAGACTGCAAGCAATGCCTCATATTCAGCTTGCTTCTTATCTTCATCATCTTTTGGTAGCCTATTTGCCTGTACACTGGAGAGAGAAGTGCTACCTATCACTTTCTCTCCCGAAGAAAATTTACAGCACCGCCACGATGATGGCCGTATCGCTTGTAATATTCTTCATCTGTCATAACATACTGACCGCCATCGCCACCACGAACGCCTCCAGAATTGCCGCCATTACCAGATTCCAGATTCAATTGCCGACCGACATTTACACCAAATGTCTTCTCTATTTCATCTGCACTAATCTCGAACTTGTCAGTGAGGAAACGATAAAGCTCTATCTGGTCTTTATCCGACATTTCAAGACGTTTTGCATATTTGAACACATTGCCAGGCTTCAGATAACCAATTGTAACAAGACGAGGTATAATTTCCTCATTCATTACATTTTCAATATATTCACGATACACTTCGATTCTATCACGGAACACATCTTGATGCGCACGAGTAGAGCCAACGTATGACTGTGTTTCTCCAGCCATGTCTTCTGAGCCAAGAATCAAATTGGAGACTTCTTTATTTGACAAGCCTATCAATCCAGTGAAGATATGTTCTGAATTTGACATGGTGAACGTCTTTATGTCAACCTCATCATTCAAACCAGTAACAATCACCTTGTTTTGTGCTGCTGAAGCAATGTCATTCGCCAATTTCTTACGGTCATTAGTATTTTCCGATTCTGTCTTTCCATGAATGATCGGCTGTCCGTATGTGTGGCTAAAATTAACATAATTTGCCAACGTGAACTTCTTTGCAAGTATCAAAGGTGCTGTTGCTGAGAACAATCCAAGACTACCTGAATCAATAAGTACATAAAAATCACGGTATTGTGGGTCATCAAAAGACCAACCAGGATTCCACATTCCCTGTCTGCGTATGATTCTCCTTTGGAATGGAAGTATGTTACGTCTCTCTATCTGATTAACGTGCGCCAATTTACCAGTACGAGGGTCAATATCTGGAAGTATCTGCAAGCCTGTATATCCAAACATTTTAGCTTCAACAATACCACTGATAATCTTAATAAACGAAGAACCTTGAACCTTTTGCGTTTCTTCAACGTCCTTAACATACCGACCTTTCTCATTCATACGGCACATCATATAACGCTCACCAAGAATCTGAGAGTTCAACGTCTCTAAAACTGAACGCAAATGCGCATCTTGTTCAACACAAGCATCATAAATGTCAATGATGCGCCCACGGTCATCTAACACACAGCCATCATTGACGGTGTGTTGCACTGACTTAAAGCGGCAATGTCTGTCAATTTCTCTTACATATTCTTGTATAGTTTTCTTGCTGGTTCGATAAATACTCTCCAGCAAGTCAAGATCAACTTTTTCTTTTGTCTCAACTGTTGCCATTAACTTCAAAAATTACTTTCTGAAGAATAGAAAAACCTACAGATTATCGTTTTCCTAAGTATACATTATTAAAATGATTGTGTACAATCGAAAACCAAATTCATTATGTTAATTGGCTTTTTCTAATGTCTTCTAAATGCCTTATTTCAAAGTCTTCTATGTTAAATAATATGTTAAAAGTACATTTTCGTTTGTATATAAAAAGAAAGACCATTACCTTTGCAACCGAAATTTTCAACTTAATACAAGTTTATATGAAAGAAACATCTAATTATTACAGAATCAAGACCGAGTGGACTAAAGAGGATGCTGACGGTCAGCTGCAAAAGACCAAGACCGAAGAACTTGTCTATGCAACTAGTTATTCAGAAGCGGAAACAACCGCCTACGCTCTAATCGAATCAGAAAACAGAGAGAGATTCAGTGATGCCAGCATCGAAATCGTTAAAACAAAGATTTCAGAAATGCTCTACAACGAAACACTTGACCACGATGACACCCTCGTCAATGGACTCGTTTGTAACTTCTTCTCTGAGGATGAAGACTCCGGCGTTGGTATCTACAGCGTTAAGGTGATGATTCCGATAATGGACGAGAAATCTGGAAAGGAAAAGATGAACACTGAGACAATCTTCACTCCAGCTTCATCAAACACAGATGCTGCTGAACGAATCAGCAAACACCTCAAACACACCATGTCAGATTTCATCATTCGTGACATCAAATTTGATAAAGCAGAAGCTATTCTCTGGCCACCTTCAGTTCAAGAACAGAAGCAGGGCTATTCTATGTAATGACACTCAAACCATCTGGAAAGCCAATTAACACAAAATGTAACGAGCAGGCATTTCCAGAATTTCCCGACTTGCTCTTCGGGACTACAACTGATAATGGCAGTGTTTTCGATGCCACCTCTTATCTTCAAAACAACTCATTAACTGTTGATGATTTTCTGCAAACGTGCGGATTTCAAATACAGGCACTTATCAAGTCGTATGAACTTGACGAAAACAAGTGCTTATTCATCAATACCGATGGTCATATTTTAATTGATGGTTCCTTAGTGTACCTATTTTTATCTTTTGTCGAACCAGATTTCCTTGCGTACATGTGTGACAGATGCCACGATCTGTTTACCGATGGGGTTGCCGTTTCGGACTCGTACATTCTTGAACACGCCTTTGTACGTCTTGACAGGGAATCTATAAACAAGATAAAAGATAATGGCAAGACGCATGTTAAGTGAACCAAAGCGCATCTTAGTTTTTAATCCTCTTAAACGTCTGGTTGGAATATTCCAATCATTAACGGCAACAGCAAATGCTTTCAGTTGCCGACCTCAATCAATCTATTACGCCTGTATTGGAAAGTGTATCTCATGCAATAAATTGTATTTCCGAATACTACAAGATGACATCGAAGTCACATTTGATGACTTAGGGGAATTGCGTGTTGAAGAATACGACAAATTGTGTGGTGTAGAACGAAAATACTACAAAACAGGCAAGATGGAGAGAAAAGGAATGAAGTATAATAAAAATAAAGACAAAGAACAGGCATGAAAATTAAAATCATCAACAAGTCAAAGCACGAGCTTCCAAAATACGCTACAACTGGCTCTGCTGGCATGGATCTCCGTGCGAATATTAATCACCCCATCATTCTTGCTCCAGGTGAGCGTGTATTAATTCCAACAGGACTTTACATCGCACTCCCAGTTGGTTATGAAGCACAGATTCGCCCTCGTAGCGGTCTCGCTATCAAACATGGCATCACTTGCCTTAACACCCCAGGTACAATCGACAGCGACTATCGTGGAGAGATTGGCGTAGAACTTATCAATCATGGTCACGAACCTTTTGTCATCAATGATGGCGAGCGTATCGCCCAAATGGTCATTGCTCAATACGAACAAGCCGAATGGGTTACGGTGGAAGAACTTGATGAAACAGAACGTGGTGATGGCGGTTACGGACATACAGGAGTGAAGTAACTATGGAATATTTTGTAAAAGAAGGGTGGAAGCTAAACCCTAACGAAAAAATCGTCAAAGGAGTGACACGAGGTATCGAGCGCAATAATGGCGAATGTCCTTGCCATAACGATTCGGAAGACAAGCATTGTCCTTGCTCTAACTATCGCTTGCATGATCATTGTTGCTGCTCCTTATATGTGAAGGAATAACAAGAATATAAACAAGGGGCAAATTGATTCTATGATTAATTTGCCCCATTTTTTATTTCAATTATGAACACATTATCAAAACAAGAACTTCTTGATACAATCAAGAAACATAACGAAGAATACAGAGCTGGAAGTCCAACTATCAGTGATGTGGAATATGACAGTCTCGTAGAGCAGCTGAAGACAATCGACCCTAACAACGAATGGTTCGACCATATAGAACCGTCTCCAGTTTCCAACTCACGCAAGCGTAAACTTCCGCTTCCTATGAAATCATTGAACAAAGTAAAGAATATCAATGATGTCAAGAAATGGCTCTCTTCACTTGGTTTGCGTGATGATACACAACTCGTCTTAATGCCTAAGTTTGATGGGCTTTCTCTACTCCACAATGAAAAAACAGGTGAGGCATGGTCTCGTGGCGGTGCTGAAAACGAAGGGCAAGACTGTACAAAGCATTGTGCAGCTGCAAATATTGCATCAAACACTCAATATGGCTATACCTATGGTGAGTTCATCATCAATCGCAAGAACTGGAGTGAGTATTTTGACGGTAGAGTATCACCATACACGTCAGAGAAATACAAATCTCCTCGCAATACTGCTGCTGGCTTTCTTAACAGAGATATTCCTTGCCAAGAAATCGCACATGCCTCTTTCTTTAGATACGGAATAGACACCACATCGCTCAAAGAATTTGAGACTTTCGACAAAGCAATTAAACAGTTATGCTCTGACTACAACCAAGAACCTCTATTCCAGCTTGTTACAACAAAAGATATTACAGAAAACTCGCTGCTCACAACTTTCAAGGAATGGTCTAAACTCTATCCGATTGACGGAATTGTTATCTACATCAACAGCTTGCAACTCTGGGAGGCTATCGGTAGAAACCAGACAACTGGCAATCCTCTCTATGCTATCGCCTACAAGCATCCAGACTTCACAGATGCCTTCGAGACAACAGTCAAAAATATTGCATGGCGAGCAAGCAAAGCTGGCGCACTAAAACCTGTTGTAGAAATCGAAGCGGTTGATACTGGAGACTGTATTATGGAAAATCCGACTGGCTATAATGCTGGATGGATTGCCGACATGGGGATTGCACCAAACGCAAAGATTCTTGTCACTCGTTCTGGAGGCGTGATTCCTAAAATCCTACAAACGCTTGAAACTGCACCAAAAGAAGATATAGAAACAATGTGGGATTCACTCGTTGAATGTCCGCATTGTGGCGAAGTAACATCATGGAACGAGTCTGGTAAAGAGTTGATGTGTACAAACCCAGACTGTGACGGAATCCGTTTTGCTAAAATTGTTTTCTTCTTCAAAACCTGTGGAGTTGAGGACATGGGAGAACAGATGTTCGACAAGCTTTATCAATCTGGATTCAATACTATATCTCGTATTCTCAACATGGTTGCCAACGACATATTTAGCATTGATGGCTTTGCAGAAGGTACAGTAAACATCATTCTTGCCAACATGGAGAAAATCAAATCTGGAATTGACTTGCCTACACTTATGCAAGCAAGTGACTGTTTCCCTGGCATTGGAACTATCAAAGCCAGAAAGCTAATTGATTCCTTGCCTGATGACGAAGAAGAGAATCTATACAACGTAGACTTTATATACGATGATGAATTTATCAATAATCGTATTGAAGCATCCAGACTTGAAACCGATAAATCTTTCTGGAAAGGATTTAATAAATTCCATCATTTTGTTAATGAGAATGGTTTAACAATTAAACGCCCAAATGTAATTTCAGTAGATACCAACGGCAAATGTGCTGGAATGGCTGTATGTTTCTCTGGAGTTCGCAACACAGAATTGGAACAACGAATCATTGAAACTGGAGGCACTATTGTTAGTGGCGTATCGAAGAAAACAACACATCTTATTGTCAAAGATGTTAATGCAACATCCAGCAAGATAACAAAGGCACAAGGACTTGGAATAGTAATCGTGAATATGGACGATTTTATAGCGCAACTCTAATACAAAACCAAATAAAGGGCGGTAGATTTTATACCGCCCTTTATTGTTATCGTATGTTAATTATTATAGCGTATGCACAGTTTTTAATAATATTACTTGGCAGATTGGTTTCATTTATATACCTTTGCAACAGAAAATGAAACAAAAGCATTTTATTATGGCAAAAAAGAATCAACTGACAACTTCAGACTACCTGGAGTACAGTGAGTATGAAAGACTTTTGAATAGCCTTCACACTCATGGGAAATACATTTGGGAATTATATGCACGTCTTTCATTCTGTACTGCATGTAGAGCTTCAGATGTCCTACACTTCCATTGGAAGGATGTGCTGGACGTGAGTTCTTGTACGGTAACAGAACAAAAAACAAAGAAGACGAGAACAATTCCTTTCAACAAGTCTGTTCAAAAGAAAATACATGATTTGTATGTCTTACTGGGAAGCCCAGACAAGAATGAGTTTGTATTCAAAAGCAAAGTGACTGGCGAACCACTGACAATTCAGTGTGTAAATAAGAAACTGAAAGACTTTAAGTATGACTACAAAGTAAAAATTGGGAATTTTTCTACTCATACATTCCGCAAAACATTCGGACGTTATGTTTATGAAACCAATAATCGTAGCGCAGAAGCTCTTGTGCTTTTGAATAAAATCCTTAACCATACAAGCATCCAGATAACCAAAACTTACATTGGTATCACGCAGGATGAAATAAACAACATCTTTGAGTCCATCAAATAAGGACTACATATTAATTGAAGCGCACCACATGCGCCCTTGCATCTTCTTTTCTTTTAATAGCCGAAGGGCTAAAATCATATAACTATGGCAAATTATGATGCAATGGAGGCATGTGCCAGCAAAGAATTGTGTTCTTGCTGTGGCTTGCCAACTAATGTTGATGATTTCGATCAACGAGCACCCTTAACAATTCTTATGCGCAAAGAGCAACTTTGCTTTACATGCGCTTTCTGGAAGGACAAAATAGCACATCCTCATCCAGACCGTGAAATCATTAATGGTTCTCACTATGTTTTTCACAAGTGGTTATCCAAGCCTCAACACTTTCAAGGGTTTGGCGGTAAAACCATGTACATCCTAAAAAATGATGGAACCGTAAAACGCTCGAATAATGTATGGTTCCAAGGCGATGTTCCAGACAAATTCAAGCCTCAACTTCCAGATACCGCAAAGTTCATCACTAAAGCAGCCTATTATAAAATCAAAGAGAATGTAAACTTCTCTTGCAACAAAAAGGGGTGCTGGGATAGATATAACTGTTTCTTCTATCGTCCAGAAGAAATGGAATCACAGGGAGCGTGGAATGAAATTCCAGAATCTCATAAGCCTGGTGATGAATGTTGCGAACTCTTTCTTAATAAAGATAGTGTATTCACCAAGATATGACAACAGCACTTATTATACTTAACGCTATCGCTACGTTCATCATTATTGGAATAGCACTCTTGCTTCGTCAGAGTCTTGCCAACAACAAGCGATTGTTATCATTTGTAAAACATGATGACGAATTTAAGAAATGCGTAGCCGATACAAATATCTGGTACGTTCAAAGCATCAAGTATGTTCTTATCGCAATGTGCCGATATATTGATAGTATTAAACACGAGGCTATCAAAGAAGAGAGGTATGAAGATGCTAAACGCTGCCAAGAAGCAATTAAAGAAATGAATAAACTTATAGACGCATAACAATGATTACAACTTTTATCTGCATCGTAATTTTTGTCTGGCTGGCCGTATGCGCAGCAAAAATGATAGCAAAAAGAATCCTATGCAAAGACTGCATATTGAAAAAGAAATGTGAGGAACATCGCAAGTTGTACGGTACAACATTTTGTGATGACAACGATTTTAACAATCACATCAACAATTATCCACAAAATCCATTTATGGCATGAGACATTCAATAAAGAAATTCACAAAAGAGGAAGTGAAGTCCATCCTCGGCAACAGCATACTTAGATGCACTGAAGAGGAAACAAGAGCTATTTTCGACATTTTCGACTTCCAACTCAAAGAGTTTACAAAATCCGAAACCAATGTTGATTTCGAGATTCACTTCAAGCGCACTTACCTTATGCGCATCCAAGCCGACAAGAACAAGTTTGAGTGTACTAATGAGTACATTACATTCCAGAATGGATCGGAAGGTGAAAGCTGTCATGGTCTCGCAATTCCAACTCCACATACGCTTGCAGAAGTTTTGGTATTCTTCATCAATTCGTTTGCACCCAACATTCTAAGAAGTGCTGGATATTGCGTGAACTACGATGCAGAGACATCACCATATTCTTCTTTAGAAGAAGCACAAGAATATATGAGACTTGTGCAAGAAACCTGTGAAACAATTATCAATAAAGGAAACAAAGATGAATAATATTCAAATTTTCAGTAACGAGCAATTCGGAAATATCAGAATTGCTGGCACAAGCGACAATCCGCTATTTTGTTTAGCAGACGTGTGTAGGGTTTTGGAACTAAGAGTTGATGGTGTTATTCCAAGGTTAAAAAGAGGTGGGTACAATCGAATTGTAGTCACCGATTCACTGGGGAGAGAACAATCGACATACTTTGTCAACGAGCAAAACCTATATAAAGTCATCATGCGATGTGATAAGAAAAATGCAGAGCCTTTCCAAGATTGGGTTTGTGGCGAGGTATTGCCAACCATCCGCAAGCATGGTGGATATTTAACTCCAGCTGCTATCGAAAAAGCATTGACTGACCCAGACTTCATCATCGGTCTTGCCACTCAACTCAAAACAGAAAAGGAACGAGTGCAACTACTTGCAGACGAGAACAAACACAAGGAAGAAATCATCGAAGGCTTGGTGACAAACATTTCTCTTGCCGATATGAGACAGCGTATCACACAAATCATTCGCAAGAATGGTGTAGCTAACGCAAGAGGTTCATATCATCTTTTATACAACGAGTTCAATGCAAAGTACCACATCAACGTATACACACGCATGAACAACATTGTGTATAAAGGCAATGCAATGGACTATATTGAGAAAGAGCTTAACATGTTGCCGCAACTCTACGATTTGACATGCAAATTGTTTGAGGATTCCTATGATAGCCTTATGAAATCATGGGGCAAGACAATCCAGAGAGCGACATGTGAAAGAAACCTTGCAAAACGCAAGTTATTACCATAATCAAATTCATAGATGGGGTCGTTTGAAACGGCTCCATCTTTTACCACAGAAATATGGAACAAATAGATTTCTCACAAATACCGTACTCCCAGCATCATCGTGAAGCAGCTATGATGCTGGGCGATGCAACGGTTCATTCAGTATTCACATATTTACTGGATGAATACCTGTATCGTGTTAGAGCAGGCAAGCCTGGCACATTCAAAATTTCATGCAGCAAGTTAGGTGAAACGCAAGGCATTTACCGCAAAAAAGTCAAAGCCACGCTTCAACAACTGGAAACAATGCGTCTCATCAAAGTAGACGAAAACAATGTTTCCGTCAATGGAAACGTGTATGCTTCTCTGATTTATGCGTTTCATAACTTGGTCAGTTTAGACCAAAAACATAAGTTCTCAGAGCATCTACAAATTGGTGCATTTGAACCACTGGAGGAAATGGGGTATGTTGATATTGGTGCAAATGCACCAACTTTATTCGGCATGACAGGTGGCGTATTCAATTTTGGTGCAAATGCACCAACTTCACAGCAAATTGGTCTAAATGAACCAACTTTATTGGTACAAACAGACCAAAAACAGAAAGTTGGTCTAAACAGACCAAAAACAGAAAGTTGGTCTAAACAGACCAATCAAGTTGGTGCAAATAGACCAATTTTACAATTAGTTGGTGCATTTAGACCAACTTTTGAAAGTGAACAAGACCTAATTGGTCTGTTTGCACCATATTTGAATATTGATTCAGACTCTGAAGTTGCAAAAGAGCTAAAATTGGTGCTTTTAGGCCAGAAAAATGACATTTCTGAGGAAACAGAGTTGGTCTGTTTGCACCAACTGGTATCTCAAATGTTGGTCTATTTGCACCAACGAGTTGGTCTAAATGCACCAACAGAAATAAATAATAAATATATAAAAAGAAATAACCAGCAAGCTGGAGAATTTTCTGAAAATTTTGAGCCATCTGAAACCGATGATTCATTTGATGAACTTCCAGATAATCTTCCAAAGATAAGAAAGGGCGGCAAGCATTTCCAAAAAGTCGAGTACCCTTACTTCCCAGCTTCAGAAGTTCTAAGTTTCATTCAAGACATTCACCAGTGTCTTGATGATGATGTCAAGCTGTTCCTCTACAACTTCAATCAAGAACTTCATGCAAGATATGACCAGGATGCAGAATACGATGATGAGACAGGAGAACTTATCAAGCAACAATCAACAGTAGACACTTCCCAGCTTATTCTTCCCAAGAGTGAAGTTGAGGATATTGCCAGCACTGCTATTTCAAACACCAGAGCCGACATTGCTGACAAGAACATATACGTCAATGACGAACAGGTTGAGATAACAGCAATAGACAATCTTGACCGTCTAACAAAGTTCAACATCATGGATTGGGATTTCAAACTTGTTGGCGATGGAGAGAAAGTCTGCCAAATTGATTGGAGCAAGATTCAAAATCCAAATGCGGAACCTATAGACAACTTCCAGTCATCATCCAAACGGTCAAGGCGAACAAAAGATGGTGAAGTAAATGCAGAGCGTGAATTGAACAAGCAATACATCGCAAGCATTATCGAACATTCAGCTGAAGATGAAACTTGGGAAAAGCTGTCACCTATGGAAAAGCTTATCTACAATTTCCTCTGTGACCATTTTGAGTTTAGCGAAGACGGATTGGAAGTTGTTGACGTGAAAGAGGAGAAGAAGTATCTTAACCGCAATATGCTCTTCCAGTATTTCCAGAAAGAACTTGATAGCCGACCAGATACCCCAAGCCAAGAGGACTTCTTCTCAACATTCGCAAAAGACAAGCCAGATACTTATGGAGGCATAAAATTACGCCCCAATATGTTCTCAGCTGCCAAAATACAGCATTGGAACTCAAAACACGGCTTCCAGAGCGTTTTCTCCACTTCAAGCATACAAGTTACCACCGAAGAAGAGAAAACTCTCCAGAACGTCTAAAAACAGGCAAATCGGGCGTTTTACTTCGCAAGTCTATCTCGCAAAAGCTCATGGAACTTTACTAAATACTCCAACGCCTCATCATAGTCGGTAAAATAATTCCCAGCTATGTAACGAAAATGAGACGTTGGAGTTCCTTTTTCTCTATCCGTTACTACCGTCATCTTATCCGAAATATACCAGTATTTTTCTCCTTTGGCAACTTTAGGATCAATAGGCTCGATTCTATGCAACTTATCATTCCAAACCTTTCCGTACTTTTCCAGCTCTCTGTTAAGCCTTCTTGCGGCTACTACGGTCATGGGGTTAAACTGGAATGACATTACATCACATACTCCAGACTCGTGCATACTGTAGCCAATCTTTTTATCGCTGTAGATGAAATAACAAAAGAACTCTATGGAATTTTCTACAGGGTTGATAGAACGAACAACCCCCAGACCGATGTAGTTGTCACGAGAAAATTCCACACGCTCGTTTATCTCTGGTATGTACTTTTTACGCAAAGTCTTTTTCTCGTAATCAAACTCATAGCCTTGTTCTGCCAACGAAATAGTCATAGCTTTATTTTCTATTTCGCTAACACTTGACAGGGTAGTGGCATCCAGTTCAACGCCATTGGACTTCCATTTCTTTCCAGTTTTGCAAAGATTGGAAAGAATAGCGCATGATTGTATGTTGGTGATTGATGAATTACTAACGACATAATAGTTTTTAGTTTCTTTTTCAAAAACTATATCACCAATTCCAAATCCGTTACGATACCATTCGATGAATGTCTGTGAATTGATGGAGCCTGGAGTTGTGACGGTCGGGAAATCTTTTGGAGTTAGTCCGCAATTGTTTTGGCAGAATAAAGAAACCATTTCACAGTCTTCTGCTGTTGCGAAATGGTTAGACTTGAAGAAGTCTATAACTTGTCTTTTTGTTTTCATATCTGGAAGATGTACGAGTCAATTTATGAATTTTCGGCAAAGGTAAGCATATTTTCTGGGAATGTTCATTTTCAGCAAGAAAATTACGTTATTATGGCTCTTTTTACAGAATCAACAAATCTCCAGCACACTTTTCGTTACACATAAAGTCTACTTGCCGCTTTATTTTCGATTTGACGGCATTTCTTGTATTGGATGGGCAACTTATCCATCGTTACACAGAAAGTTGCTTAGAAAGGCTTAGAATTGGTTATGTCTATTTATGGAATGTAATGAGGCTTGTTTGTGGCTGTTAAGGGGAATTATGTGAGCCATGTTGTGAATTGTTAATGAATGTTTCGGAAATGGTATATAGCTGGAGGTTATCATTAAAGCAAAATCACACATCCAGCTATACATTTTGTCAGAAAACGAATTGAAATTTTAGGATCGGGAAAAATTCTGGGAAAGTCAAATATGAAGGTTTTATAAACGCTGGAAGAGTTATGGTGATTCCTCCAGCCCAAAAACGAAACTCAAATTTCGGGGCAGAATATATATATGGAATCCGCACCGACAAGCATACCCTCCACCTTATTTATTTCATTGATTTTCAACGCATTAGCCGTTTCACTTATAGCAAAAGTGAAACTTTTTGCCTTATTTCTTTGCTTTTACTAACTTATTGAATATCAATACAAAAACCTTACTTTTTTAGCCGTTTTTAGTTTAATACGTTTTGTTGCCGTTCCTTTGTTCCTTATAATATCATTTTGTAACCTTTTTAATGTTTCATTTTGATAATTGCAAAGGGTTATTTGCTTTTAACCTTATTTTAACACTACCTTATTTGTTAATTTGTGTAAATTCGATTTAAGGCTATTTTTAGCCGTTTTAAGCCGTTTTACTACCTTTGTAGTATAGTTGCCCACACAACAAAAGATAAAGCAAATCATTGATTTTCAATGAGTTACGATTATATTCCAAATGTTAAATAATTTAACTACAAACTTTCGTGTTATTGTTTGTTAATTAGTCGCTTTCATTCAAACAAATTTTGTATCATACGCTTGCGTGTGCGTGTATGTATGTGTGCGTATGTGCGTGTGTACGCTTGCGCTCGTATGTGCGTACCTGTGCGCCTGTGCGTATCGTGTGCGTATGCGTTCCATTATCAAGAAAAATATAGATTGCACATTTTATCCTATTTTGTGCAATTTCTTGTTTATAGTCTTAAAACATTGCACAAATAAGGGTATTTTGTGCAATAAATAACCTTATATATTCCCTAACTTATTGAAAATCAAAGATTTATAAAAGTTTTATTATTTCTACTTTTCTAAATCCTTGATTTTCAAGCTCTTACAAATTATTTCGTGTTTTTCAAAAAATTCTTGTGGTTTTATTTGGTAGTTACAAATAAAGTTCATACCTTTGCAACGTCAAACAAAAAGAATGACAAACAAAACAAAAGGTTACTCTTTTAAGTGGTTTTAAGTTATCCTATACATAACGCCCAATGATAAACCACAAATAACTTATTGCAAAGGTAGTGGTAATTACCTAAAAGCCACACGAAAACCCTAACCACATTTGTAAAAGTGGTAAATATCGAAAGACTTAAAAGGGCTTTTTCGGTGCGTTCTTTGACTTATTGAAGTAGTGTTTTTATCCGTGTGGGTGAAGCGTATAAAATAGCCACAAATTAGGCTTATAGGGTGAAATGTGCCTTATAAGTTGGTTATTGAAAAGCGTAACATTTTATGAGTGATACCCTAACAAAATAGAACACTTTGAATGTAATGAAAGTAAGCTATAAAAAGCGAAAAAAGGCGTTTTGTGTTCGTCTTGTAAGTATATAGGTAACAAGTAAAAGCGTACAAAGTTAGTAATTTTGCAGCCGTCAAAAGCGGTTTTTCTAAATAGGCTAAATGTAGTAAAATGTAAGAAATTAATAACAAGTGGTGAAATAATGATATTTAGATACATACGACATACTAACATATTTTAGTTATTAAAGTATGTTTTCCGTGTGCCTAAATAAGGCGTACAAAGGTACGTTTGTAGCAACGTAAAACGGATAAAGCGACAAAACACAAAAAGCGAAAGTTAGCGAATTTTGCGAACGCTAACAAAGTAGCTATCTATTAATTAGTTATTAATTGGTAGTGTAGTAAGTATGTCCGAAACTACAAACAAAAGCACTGAAACCAAGTTTTACAACAAGTTTGTAAATTCAGTGGGTGGATTGTATCTAAATGCGAAGCAAGTGTTTTCTGCAATCCCTAAAGCGTGTACACTGTGGAATTTTCCCACGGTGGGAGGCGTTATGTACATAGCGAATATGTAACCCACTACGATTTAACAAACTTAATATTAACTTCCAAAAAGCGTAAATTATGGAAAATTTTGTAAAAACTTCGTTTGAACTCGTGAATGGTAACGTAAATGTGGCAACTAAGTTGATGGCTCGCTCTCTCGTGCTTGCCAACGACAAAGGCACTATGTACAACATCACTGCCAAGGTGCGTAATACCGACAAGTTTTCGGTGGTTCGTGCGTTGGCAAAGGCTGTGCTTGTATCTATGCGTGAGGCTAACAAGTTGAACTCCACCGATGCAGCACAGGAAAGCAAGAAGCGTGTAGCCAACAAGATTACCCCTGCCTTGTCTTGCCACGTCATTATGGTAACAGACAAGAACGGCAACATACTGACCGACTCTATGCTGTCGGTTCGTGAAAGCGAGAAAGACACAGGCAAACTCCGTGACGTTATCCGTATCACAAAGGGTATGCCGCTTTACAAACTTGTTGTTGAACAGGGCTTAGACTGGTCTGACGAAAGTGTGGTATCAGCTCTCAATGCGTGGACTACTGCCACCATTGAGCAGATGGACTATGTGAAGAATTTGGATAAGGCGTTGGCTGATGCTGCCAACTCTACCGAAGCTGAGGAGAAAAAGGCTGAGAACGAGCGTAAAAAAGCGGCAAAGGAAGCCGCTGCCAAGAAAATGAAGAGTTATTACGCTACCCTTGGTGTGTCTGAAAATGCGACTGAGGAGGAGATTAAGGCGGCATATCGTGAGGTTGCAAAGGCAACACACCCCGATAAGGGCGGCGATGAGAAGAAATTTAAGGCTATCAATGAAGCGTATAACGCTATCAAGGATGCAATGCAGTTTGCTGCATAAAGCGTGGCTTTTGACAAGATATTCGGTGCTATGTAGTGCGTGAAAACGTACAACATAGCACTTTTTTTCGTTGGTGCTGTACAAGGTGGGTATGCGTTAAAAGCGTGTATGCGGTTCGACACCGCCAGCACTTCTAATCAAAACATAAATCAAAGTGGAAATTATAATTATCGTCTTGGCGTTCATCTTTGGCTCAGAGTCAGAGGTGCGCAAAACTTGTGTAAATATCTCCAAAATGGTGGCGTGTGAGGATTGGATTTCTTTCAGTCATCGTATCGCAAAGTTGAAAGATGCAGATGAGCGTGAATTGGCTTATATGGCTCACTATGTAGCAGATGTAACACACTGGAATGGTGGTATGACGTGGAATGAAGCCGTTGACTATTGTATTGCAGATATTCAAGGCAGAGCAAAGCGTAGCTGCTGGGCTGGGAATGACGAGAAATTGATTAACCAATATAAATCACTCTATATCTAAATTATGCCAAGATTAGCCGACTTACTGCCTGTAAGCGTGAATAACAGTAGCGATATGGGCGCAGAATGGCTTGTAAACTTTGCCTATCTGCTGGGAATGGACTTGTGTAAGGCGCAAGCTGTATACGAAAAGTACGGCAAGGGTTATATCTATGCTAAGAGTGGATTTGCTATGCCTGACACGCCATACCAAAGGCGCAAAATGGTAGCAAACTTTGGTGATTGTGTAATCGTAGAAGCTAATGGTGAAGTATGGGTGCGTTCAAAGCATCACATTGGTGCGCTTAATCGTAAACGTGCCATAATTGCCGATAAGGTGGAACATAGGAGAATACGCAAGTCTGAAGAAGAATTGCGTGAGGCAAAGCGTGTAAACCGTCTTTTCAAGGACGGACAAACAAATCCATCGCCTAAGCGTGGAGGCAAAGGTAATAGCCATGCTGAGATTGGTAAGTATGTGAATTTCCGTGGCATCCGTATGGAAATGACGGAACGTAGAAGCGAGATAAAATTTGCAACGATAACTGTACACATCTAAAAACTGGAGGAACAAATTATGACACAACAGGAATTTACCGCAAGAACTGGCTACACGCCTAAAAATGAGGACGAATTTTGGTCTATCCATGACGAGTATTGTAACAGTTCATTCAACAAGGACGAATTTTGCAAGAACTGGAAGCGCATCCATGCCCCAGAGTACCGCCAGCCGTGCGTGATGAACTTTGCAACGGAAGCGGAAACCGAGCAAAAGGTTGTGGAGCTGACGATGAAAAATCGTGTATTCCGTGTCACTGGACGTACACAGATATGTGTGTACTGACACGTTGGAGGTGCTTATGGTACATTGTCGGGTTCGATTCCCGAAGCACCACGAATAATCAAAACATTAAAGAAAATGAAAAAGGTACATCTAAATCGAGTTTACGAACTTATCTTGACTTGCAAGGGTAAGCAAATAATCCGCTACACATCTGCTGTATTACTGACATTGGCTCTTGTTGGCTGCAATCCTAACGAGAACAAGCATAAAGCCGTCCAGGAAATTACTTATGACGGACTTTTGCGCCCTATTGATTTCACGCCAGCTAAGAAAAACGTGGAGTATGGTGTTATGTCTGACACCAATCCCATCCAGATAGCTACATGCGAGAAACTTCTGGACGAGTGCGTGGCGTGTGGAATACTTGACAGCAAAGGTGTAAAGGCATATCACAAAATTGCCAAGCATCCGTCTGTAGCTCGTTATATGGAGCTTATCGAAGAGTGCGAAAACGAGGAAAACTTCTACGACACCGTAGGAGAAGGTGACGCATGGTGTGACTATTGCGACTATGTTCTCGCTCCTCGTGGCGAATGTTGTCCAGATTAAAAACAGGAGGAGTAACTATGAAAAGAACATTGCATATCATCGGACATATTATGTTCGTTATCATCCGTTTCATAATCCGTGATTTGATGCTACGCTTTGACCGCAAAGTGCTGAAGCGTTATCTAAACATACAAACCCCACTCTATCGCCTGTGGTGGTCTAACCATTGCCAGTTGATGCAAGCCAAACTGGATGCAAAGAACAATACAAGTAAATTCTAAAAACTCATACGACATGTTTGAAATAATGTGTAAGGAAAGGTTCAAGGAAGCTATGGAGCTTTCTCGTGAACACCGTGATCAGACTTTTAGCAACTGCATGATGCGATTGCTTTCGTACTTAACGTGGAACAATGCTGACAAGGTGCGACTGACTCGTGACTGGGATGAGCATTGCTTCAATTTTGCAGTGCTTCGTGCTGACGGCTCTGTTATGCTTAATGGTGGCGTGATTTTTCACGGCTTTCCAGAAAGCGGCTATAAGCAGAATGGAAGTGTGCAACTCGACCCTTCATACGGTTGGCAGATACACACATAATCAATGATATTTCACAAGTTCTTTTATGTTTTGGGTGGAGCCGTGGCTATTGATTTAGCTACGGCTCTTTTCTTTAATGAATGTTAAAGTCGTAAAGGTGGTCAACTTTGGACTCCACAATATGCCTATTCATAATTGAACAAAACAACCGAAATATGAAAATTTCCAAGACAAAGCAAATCGCATTGCTCAGAGATTTAAGACGCAAGTGTGGTTTCCTATACCGTGAAGGAAATCATGGTTATGTATGTCATTGCGGCTATAAAATACCCAATGGCCCACATACATCACATTTTCCCATATCATGCAACTTGGCTTGTAGCGATTTGAAGCGCAAGGCATTTGAGTGTGGTATTGATATAACTATTCCTAAAGCAGTTTTGTCTGCAATTTAACAAACAACCCTCAAAACATAAAACAATATGGAACTTTGTGAAAAAGAAGAATATCGTGGCTGTACGATAAACGTATACTACGATGACACTCCAGAAGACCCAAGAACTTGGGATAATGTCGCAACTTTTGTTTGCGAGCATCGTAGATATAACCTTGGTGATGAACAAGATATTGAAGGACGCATTGACAGCCTGTTCAATGATTATGTTCCAGCCAAAGCAATAATAGATCATTTCGTGAAAACTCGTGATGCTCATCTTGTTCCTGGCGAGGAAAATGATTATTGCGACCAATATTACGAGTATAAAGAAACTATATGCGGTAAAGAATATACTCGCTATATAGACGCTGACACAAGCGATAGTGATGATAGCATCGCTTCAGATATGGCTGATCAATTGGACATGTGCGAGAAAATGTTACTCCTTGAAAACACTGGTGAGGTTGTAGCTTTGCCTATTTCAATGTATGAACATTCTGGAATATCGCTGTGGCTCGGTTCTAAATGGGGTCATCCAGACGCTCAGTGGGACTGCTCTTCTATTGGATTTGCCTTTGTTGAAAAGAAAACAGCTGAAAAGGAAATGCCGCAACGCAAGCTGACAGATGAACAGAAGAACGACTGGAAGAAGTGGGCGTATGCCATGATGGAAGGTGAAATGGAAACATATAATAAGTATGTTAGCGGTGAAGTCTATGGCTACATGATTGAAGACGAGGAAGGCGAAGAGGCTTCAAATGTTCATTTATGTGGTTGCTGGGGCTTCTATGATAAAGACCACTTACTTGAATATGCAAAGAACGATATTGACACATACCTGGAAGAAAAGCGTGAAACTCGCAAGAATAACCTTGAAACATTGGTGAAGAATATCGCTTCTATCTACGGCATTACATTCACTGACGGAGATTATATGTATCGTGTTGCAAAGGACATGTTTGGTTTTGATTACATTGAAAGAGCCAAAATCTGCAAGTCTGTAGTCGGTGCTTATGTGCAGATTGGATTTTCTAATCTGAATGATGAGATTTTGAACGATATGGTGGAACAAATTAACAAGAAAGTAGCATGACATTAATAACAAACAATACGGTAAAAGTGTTCCAAATGCAATGCTCCAATATTAAAAAATTGGGAAATGATAGAGGATTGATTCTTGAACGGAAATACGATTTGCTGTGCCGTAACATAGCCAACGGAGAAGTTAAGTCTAAAATTCCAGTTGAAGAAGAGGAATGTATTGCAGATAGAACATGGCACGCTTGTAATGTAACATGCTGGAACAGTGGATATAAAACAGGCGCAGCCGTAGAAACCGACTTGGTTACAATATATCCAACAGAACACTTTGAGGGTATCTGCAACAGCGACATGTTTGTAACATATCACAACAAAATTTATGTTGCAGATTCTGTTGGGTGGACGATTGTTAAGAGTGTTCAAGAGGCAATAAGCAGAATAATTTTCTATAACATGGGCATAAATTGGAACGAAATACGCAACAAAGAGGATTTCGCTTATTTCGATAATTATTTGCCACAACTTCGTAAAGAACAAGACGAAGAATTGAAACTAATAAGTAGAAAATTACGGAAGAGCAACAAAACGATTTAACACAAAAGAATATGGCATTACAATGGAAATGGTCTGACAAGATGGGCAAGATAACCATCAAGCAGAGAGAAAAGGTCTATGATGTAAACATCTACGCAGGAAATGCCCTCGCTATCTTCATTTGTGAATACGAGCAAAATGGCGAAGAGAGATACGTTTTGTATAACTTCTTTGCTGACAAGAAGCATTGTGAAAACATCGTCAAGAATGACAAATGGTTATTCTCTGACGAAATTGTAAATATTGAGTTGAATCTTTATTACAAGAGCGCACAGACACTTCTTAACATCCTCGTGAAGAACGGTTATAAGGTATCGTGCTATTACGAAGAAGCGAAAGAGAAAACGCAATAACAATCCAAAAAACGTAACAACAATGAGAAAATTTAGACTATATAAAGTAGAATCTGGAAGCAGAGCGAAAGACCCTGTGATAGTTGAGGGCTTCTTGAAAGCGGAAGAAAAAGCCAAAGATATGCTCCAGGAAATATGGGACAATTACCCATGTGATGACACTTATGTAGCATGTGTTGAAAAGGAGGCTGACCTGTATTGCGACCACCTCATAATGCAAAAGGACGTTTACAATGAAGTGTACTGGAAAAAGCTGGTAATGGGAACCTATTGTCCCTTGCACGACCGACTTCTTGAAGTCTACGAGGAAGATGAGCTGGAAGAATGGCGCAAAGAGGAAGATATTAGTCTCTCTGACCTTACCAATGAGCAGTTGCAACAGCTTCGTTCTGAGATTGTCGTTGGCAGTATGTACTTGTCAGACTACGAAAACTCATTCCATATCAACGAGAATGAAGTGTACGATATATCAGAATCTTACGACATTTGGTGCGAAGAAAATGATATGGAAGACAATGCTGAGAATTTCGCTGATTACGTCCAATATCATTTATAAACGGTAAAATCATAAAATATTTCCACAGATGGAAACGACAGATTACGCTTATGAACATTTGCTTCCAGCTCTTTTCAATGACAAGGATATTTGCATTGATTATTGGGTAGATTGCTTTTTCAGTGAGTTTAACGGGAACTGTGCTTACAGCCCCAGAACTTCAACATTTGTAGGCTTTATTAATGAAGAAACGGAAATACGACTGCATTATGTGGTCAACCGTTTGATTGTTGAGCTGCCCAAATGCGTACATCCAGCGAAAGAGTTAATCGACAGTATTATCGAATATTTCACTATCGAGAAAGACAATGCTGATTCTTCATTTATAAGTGTGCATTGGCTTGAAGATGAAACAACTATCAATTTCCAATATTATTGTAAACCAGATTAAAACATGAAAGAATTAGAACCAATATACATACGAATTGCCGAATGTAAGGCGTGTGTAAACGATGAGGATGGCAATTTTGATGAACTCGCATCACAAGTTTTTGCAGAAGCGTTACAAGTAAAAGAATTGCTGGACGATAGCTCTGACTTACCACACATCCAGCTCGAAGAAAGTGTGTGGTGCGATTTCTTTGATTGCAACATTGATGCCGTCTTTGTTACCGAAAATGATGCAATTCACATCCTTTCTTCATCACGAGGTGGTGCAAATCTGTATCAGTATTTACCTATTCAAATTCCACGTCAGACAATGCTGGAAGTCATGCTACAAATCGAGAAGCAGTTAAAGTGTGTTGGAAAGAAGAGGTGGTGGGGAATTTATCACCTTTTCTTCAAGCAAGACTTCCGATTCTGGCATAAGACTGAAGGGCATGATTTGCTGTATTCTCTCCAGATGGCTGTAATGGAAACCAAGAACTTAAAGCATAACCCATTCAAGCCACGAGGTGAGGAAGTAAATCAGACTATTCTTCAGCAATTCTGTCACCAGTGGGAGTCTACTATCAACGACATCATCAATGAGGTTAATGAAGGAGCATCATACGATGATATTCGTGTCTGTGATAATTGTGGCTTGCCTATGTCCGATGGATATTATCTGGGTGGTGAATATGCTTGCGATGACGAATGTTGCTTGGCACTTTACAATGGAGATAAAGCGCAAATGGAGGAAGATTTAAGCCATGTCAATGAGGATTATAGCGATTGCTATTATACCGAATGGGAGTCGATATTTTTCGATTAACAATAACTTAAAATATAAAGAAAATGGAAAGAAACGATGCACTTAGAGTGTTTACAAAGAATAGCGGCTTTGTTATGGTTGACCGCAAGTTGCAGGAAGTAAAGTGGTTGCGTACTGAGTTCAAGTGCGATAACAAAGATGAAGACTTCTTGCTCTACACAGCTCAGACAACATTCCAGAAACCAGATGGTACTACTGGAGTGCTGGATGACTACGACATGGCGTTCGATAGTGTAGAGAAGTATGAGAATGGTATTTCTGCTGAGACATCGTACAAGACGCTGTTTACTCGCAAGAATGATGGCGATGTTATTCGTGATGTCATTCGTAGTGTAAAACGCTCATTTTATCCAGAATACTGGGTGTTCGACAAGTCATGTCATGCTCCAGTGCGGTATAAATTGGAGCTGGAAAAGTTCTACTTTGACTATTCTGACAACCGCTTTCACACAGACGAGTTTCCGAAAGACTGTAAGATTTACGACACTAAGGAAGAGGCTCTGTCATACAATACCTATAAGATTATAGAACAAGACGGAACCGAGTATGAGCGTGATGGAGTAAACAAGCTTATCATGCTTGATGATGACCAGCGTGAACTGTTGAAGCAGTTTGAGGACATCTGCAAGAAAATGAACGATGCGGATATGCTTCTTATCAGTGACAGCTGTGAGGATATGTCTGTATTTAATTTGCGGCACATCAAGAATTATGCTCTTGATTATAACGATGTTCCAGATGTGATGGATGGCGATCCAGAAGATTATGAAAGGGCAGACCGTTATGGTATGCCTTTCAAAGTAAATCATCACATCCAATGGTGGGGTGATGACAGCAGCTTGTTCATTCTACGCAAATCTACAGAAAATGGAGAAAAGTGATTTTGACAAATTAAAAGAGCATGTAACTTTTCTGACTGATTTATTGAATGAGCGTCAATTGGAAGAGTACATTGCTTGGCTTGAAAAAAGAATAGACTAATATGAAAATTATATCAGACATAAGTCTTAAAGACTTCGGATTTTGGAGTGGTGCAAAAGACACTGCCGAACAGCTTACTGACGAGCAGTTTGACCAAGTGGAGGGAGTGTTGGAGGATTTATATCCAGATGGCGTGACTGACACTGAACTTAATGATATATTTTGGTTTGAATCAGACAAGATATATGAATGGGCTGAATGCTTTCCTAAATTCTTCAAATTAACAGCCACTTGCGGTCGTGTTAAGTATGTCAGAGCTGAAGATAGCGATGATATAGATGAAGTCGAGGGTAGCTATTGCGATTCTGAAGAGGTTGAAGAAGATGAGTGTGAAGACATTGAGAATGTTAGCGATGTCGAGCTTAATGACTTTTCTGATACCCACTATTTCTCAATAAAAAGTCGCTTTACAAAGCACGAGCTTATCATTCATTGCCTGGGCGATGAAGCTGCTGATGATTTGAAAGAAGCGTTCTTTATGTGTGAGATAGAAGAAATCACAGAAGTTCCAGCTGAAGGCATTGATGGCGAGGAAGATTGGGAGGATTATGAAAATGATTCTGTGATTATTGACGAGTTTGCTTATGACGAGGATGAAATATGGAATAGCTATGACATTCCTGTTTATGCCATACCTCGTATTTGCCAGCTGATACTCGACCCTAATAATTTGCTTGACTATTATGACGTTCCAGAATCTCACGCAATTAATGAGCAAAATCGTTACTTGGAATTGAATGATGAGGACATCAAGAATATTGATGAATTTGTTGCCGATCTTCATAAGGCAATGCCCGATGGATTCACGATTGACTGGGATATGGAAAGTGTTGGTTCGCCATATTTCGACCCACATCCAGCTTTCGGATTGGCTGTGGATTGTGTAAAACTTAGAGTATATCCAAAATGAAACAGACACGAGAGGACATAATTGATTTGTGGCATCAACTAAAAGCGTTAGAACAGAAGGCTGCTTGTAGAGAAGTCAATTGTGAAGTGCTTGACAATCTACAAACAGCTATTGACGCTATGGAAAATGCTTTTATCACTATTAATAATGTCATAACTGACAGCGAGCAATAATATCATCTTAAAAACCAAAACAATGTTGACAACTGAAATTCCAGAAGTAAACTCACGGAAGAGTGCCGAGGATGAACTTGCACAGTTCATCCTCGATAAACTGAAAACCCAAAACGAGGTTTGCATTGAATATTATCATGCTGGATGCGCCAAAGGTAGTTGGAAAGATGGTGCATGGCATGGCGATGAAACGCTGCACAAGGCTGATAGTAGTGCTATTTATAATGTTGAAAACGCCTTTAAGAATAAAGGGTATATTGTAAACGACTCTATAAGAGGCATGAATGTCAGTGTGCTTAAAATTTCAAAATAACTATGGCTAATTTGAATACATTGTATTGCTCTGAATGTGGTAGTTCAGACGTACAAATACAGGCTTGGGTTGATGCTAACACCCATGAATATGAATCATCCGTGAATAACCCATTGGATAGTCAGGATTGCTGGTGCAATGACTGTGAAGACCACGTTAATTTAGCAACGCTTCCAGAATTGTGGGAGCAGTTTGGCAACGTTCCTGTAAATAATGACGATGAAATAGAGGAGGACTTCCTTTGTTTCGAGAAAGGCACGTCAAAGTTTGATGTGTGGCATTGGTTCGATGACCGCTGCCCAAACAATTTGCATGACGATTTAATGTTTAACAATAACGAAGACGAGTGATTATGAGCGAAATAATAATTGAGGTAAATGGGAAATTAATTGCCATGCGTGGCAATATTCCTGTAAGAGTGCTTTCCGACCAAGAGGAAAAAGAAGTGCGGTACAAAGCAACTGCACAATATAAAGCTAAAACATCCAATAATATAGAACTATTGGATAGATATTTAACCAGTTTATATCGTGGAAACGCTGACGATGCGCTGGTTTACAAGGCTGAAGTGCTTCGCAGAATGTCTACTGGTAAACAATAAAAAATAAACGACTATGACTTTCAAAGAATACGTTCTTGACTGGTTTCATCAACTGGTAGAGGAACATTACACGGATAAAGAGTGGCAAGCAGACTTGTTCCACCAGCTTGGCTACAATGAGGCTGAATACCTTGACGAAGGCGTGTCCATATACGATTTCTTGTTGGAAATGTCTGATGAGAACGGGATTTATGAGGCATTGTTCGGCTATGAAGCCAAGGTAAAAAACTTAGATGATCTTCCAGACACAGAAGGCTTCTTGACGAGAATGTTCCAGGAAGTTGGCAAGGACTACACTAAAGAGTACGACTTTGCCAATGAATTGCTGGAAGATATGGCTGGACATTGCTTTAATTACGCAAATCCAGCAGGATTCTTTCAAGATTTGCAGTGTGGCGGTTGTGCATCTGGTATGATTGGCATGTTCATCTATCATTCAGATTGCAAAGACTTCTATATCAATCATATTGATAGCATGGAAGATTTTGTAGAAGAATTTGAAGACGAGCTTGGCAGTCCTATCAAGAACGAGACAAAGATGCCGCATTATACGTTTATATGCTGGGTGTGCTACGAGGAACTTGCATTTAGAATTGCTAACGAACTCTGGGATGGCGAAATCTAAAGCACGAAACATGAAGATTGTAGTATTGAATTTCGTCAATACGTCTGTTGACATGATTAATGTTGACGAAGATTTTATAATGCGAAACTATCATGGCGATGTAGAGGAGTTTTTAATATGTTGGTGTGGATATAGCATTGATAATATACAATGGATGGCAAACCGCAAATTGAAAATCAACTTAAACATGACTATAGATGATTTCGCTGGTGACGATGAATTAAACGAAGAAAACAATGAAACATACTGATTTCTATTATCTGTTCAAGCATGTTAAACAACATGTTATTGATGAATTGAAAGCTGCTGTAAAAGCGCATGGCGGTAGTTATAGCTGGGAAGATGAAGATGACTGCCCAATTGTAGCAGCCAATCCAGATACAAGTGAGCCAGAGCCGTTGGATGTTTGTATTCACGGCATTTCTTTTGACACCTATGGCGATTTGGTGTTTGAAGCCACTGGAAAAGAGTCTGGATATGAAATCGACTATTTATGTGCTGATGATATTTTCGCTGAACACATTGGATATATTATTGACTACATGAATGACACTCCAGATGTTTCAGATGTGTCAATTCCATTTGTACATTAACCACATTACGCTTTTAGAAAGACCGTACGAGTTTTATTACTTGTGCGGTCTTTTCTTTTAATGAATGTTAAAATACGGTCAGCTTTTCACCCCTTCTTTTCATTCATTTCCTATTCATAAATAAACAAAACAACCCTCAAAACAGTAAACAACATGGGATATAATCATTCTGACATCGGTCATAACTGGGCGCATCAACTAAAATCACGCCAAGGTGACAGATATTACAGTTTCAATGGTAGTAAAATTAAGTCGTATTCTACCGTTATAGGTGAGATTGTATACACTAAGAACAATACGCCTGTCTATTTTCTGAATACTGGTAGTTATTCAAATTCTACTTGTAAACATCAAAACTATGCTTTCGGTGCAATTCCCAAATATGCGGTTAAGTTTTCTGCATCATGTGGAGATTTCATGTATGGTTGGGATGGAATCACTAACTGGAACGGTGATATTACTGAAACAATAGCAAAGAATTTCGTAATGAAAAACCTCCAGTCTATATATGATTCTTTATTGGAGTTCAAGGATTCCAAAGCTCTAAAAATCGAGAAAGAGTTTTCATTGGAATATTTTTATAAAGCTAAGAGTTTTATGGAATATTTTCCACTTACGTCATTCTCAAAGGTGCTTCGTATCAAGAACGAAAACTTGAAGATGTTTTTCCATATAGCAAATCCGACTTCGTTCAGAAAGGTGATTAAGGCTTTGATAGCTGGAGAGAAAGATTTGAAAGCTCTTGTGGACATAGCTTGTGGCGGTGGAACATACGATGCTTATTATAATCGAACTATAGGAATCAGAATGTCTGACATCACAGCAAAGTACAACCATAAGTGTGGCTTTGAAACCAATAGAAATATGGGAAAGTGGTATGACCCTTATCCATATTGTTATGGCAAAAAAAAATGGCGCACGTTGGCCGAAGAATAACACACTCATATCCCATTCGCTTGATCGCTATTGCGATGGTAAGGGATTTACTGGTAAACAAATCCTCCAGCATCGTAAAAAGGGTGATTTGGTTTCTTTCTTGTTTGAAAAAAGAAAGAAAAACTTGGCTAACGCTTTTCTTTACGAAGAGCGAAGATTGAGAAATAAGCGTGTAGAAGAAGCCAAAGAACGTCTGGAGATTTTCATTGGTTTACGAGGTTGGCAAAGTGATTGGGGTTATAAATACCAGCACACGTTCTCATCATTCAATTACAATGGTATCGAGTATTCATTTAATCGCTGGAACGAAGAGAAAGAACTTTCTGACGATGAATACCAGGCATTTAGTGTGATGTCTGTGGAAGAGCAAAAAGCTTTCATCCATGCAAAACGTGCTGAAATGCTCGAAACATTGCGTCAGCAAGATTATAATTATGAGCATCGTGTAGAATTGACAGAAAAGGCTCGTCTGGCATGGGAGAAAGAACAAGCAGCAAAACGTGAATACATAGAACACCTCAAAGCACAGGGCGATGAGGGTATACGTCAGTTGTGGCACGAAGGCTTGATTGGCAACACTTCGCTCTGGAATAAGTCTATGACGGTGTTCTATGGCGGCAATGTGTTATTGAGAGTTGCTGACAATGGCGAGAACGTGGTTACTTCCAAAGGCATTACCATACCGCTTAAAGAATGTAAGCGTTTATGGCTTATAATTAACCGTTGGCACAATGAGAATACGGAGTTCTGTAGAAGCAATGAGATTGTTCACGCAACCAAGCGACAGCAATGGCGCATCGAACGTTATCAGAACGATATTATGATTGCTGGATGTCATGCAATCGCTTATAAGGAAATGGCAAATATTGCCAAACAACTCAAATTTTGCTAATAATGTAAACTCAAAATCATGGTAGAATATATAGAAGAAATAACGGTTTGCAATGAGCAAATCTTTAACAATAAGGAATCGCATACAATAACAATGCGATTCTACGATGGCTACGCTATCTCAACGAATAACTTGTATGGAATGTCTTACCCTACGTTATTCCAGGTTCAAAGCACAGATTGGATGCAGAAAGAGATTACGGAATATTGCGGTGATGGACGTGATGGTACAGACTATCCGTTTGACATCGCATTGAAGTACGGAATCTTGTTCGAGCTTCCGCAAGACTCTAAGTTGGAGCGTAAAATCAAGTGGTTGGAGCAGTTTGCTATCGTTGATGTTAATAGAAAGGCAGCGTATGAGAAGTTCTGCAATGAGCTTGATGCTCCCAATAAGGAGTATTTCGTTCTTTACCATGATCGTACTGGCGATGGTGGAATGAGTGTTAAGTATATTGGCGAGTGTTGCTGTGATGATGAAGCTATTGACAAGGCTTTTTCTACTAAAGCTATACCGCAAGACACTGTGCATTTCTATCGTGCTGAAGACATTGAGGCTGCTAATCGTGCTGTTGACTATGGCAGAGATATGGAAGTTGTGGCTGTTTATCATTCCAGCTCACAATATTTGGAAGAGTACTGGACGGTCGTTTCCGTTCCTGTTTCTTACGATAAGTTTGCAGCTTTTGTGTGGAATCGTGGAGATAAATCTAAATATGTGAGCAATCGTTTTTACACGTTCCCATCATACATTGCTATGCAGGAATTTGTACAACAGGAGAAGGTTAATGAAATGAAAGACGATCTTCCAGAGTTCAATATTTCGTGGTTCCTGGAGGACTTGAAAGGCGATACTGGTTTGAAGCCAGATGAAACTCTGCATAACATTAATATCTGGGCGCAAGAAGGCTACAACGTCTGGATTGTTTGTGGTACTTACAAATAATGCAATATGGCAAACAAAAAGCAATATACTCACAACGGTATAAATCTGGTAAATATGGCATTTGCTATCGGTCAGATTAACCAAGACGAAAGCCTTTCAGTACATGCAGAAAGGGTTATTGACTATGCTAAAGCATTTACTTCTTGGGAGGTGAAAAATGTACTTTGCTTAGAAAATGGCTGGGAAACTTACATGGAGAATGGCGGTGAGGATTACGAAAGTGTGATTTACGAATGGGCTGAAAAATTTAGGATATGAAAGATAAGGTTTATGTAGTTACCCAAGAATGGGGAAACACTTCTTGGGAAGATTTCAATTTTGAAATTCTTGGAGTTTTCTTTGACTTGCGAGAGGCTACTTTATGTATGCAGAAAGCTCGTAATGTTGAATTGTCAGAGTCATACGGTACACCTTACGAATATCTTTCTCATTCAATGGAAGTTAGCGTTAATGAAGAAGACTGGAAGGTTGAAATAACAGCGACAAATGGCAAGTGGGATAATTTTGAGATACATGAGAAAGAAGTTAAACAGCGTGACTTCATTGCCATACAGTTTAAGTATTCTGGTGAGGTATTTAATGAGCGTATCTATCTCGACCAGATAGATTTGACTCATTATGATGACATCTGGGACTGGTGGTTTGGTTCAAATGGAAACGAACATTTCCCAGATTTGAACTTTGAATTAACCGCTGACAAGGATAAAGATGGCAGTCCTGCTTGTGGCAATATGTATATCAACGTTTACGAAAATGAAGATGCTATGGTTCCATTGAAGAGAATTACAGACATTTCATGGGTTCATAGTTGGATTGAAAGGAAAGAACATCATGCAAAAAGTTAAAATAGGTTCTGTTTATACAGCGAACGGACAATACGTTATCACTCCAGAATATGCTAATATCGGTGATTTGTACGGCACATTCTTCAAAGATTCTGAAGCATACGAGAAAGACTGGGATGCGCCTTGTTATGCCGAAGAAGCATGTTTTGACGATTCTACAACCACCGACCGTTATTGGACTCACGTTTCCCTTCTTCTGGAGTGTGGTTATAACGAGAAGTTGTGCAATGTTATGTTTAGCGAACTTGCCTGGCAATGTCCAGATACATGGCTTAATGAGTTGGATGAAGAGGATTACTCTTACTATTGGTCTTGGCTAAAAGTTGGCTGTAAGGCTTTCTGGTGGCTGGATGAATGGTGGGATGCTGATTTTTATGAAGTTGTCCGAATTGGGGACGCTCCAGAAGATTATAATCCAGACACAACTGTGTGGCTTCGCAAACCAGATGAAGAAAACCCTGGCGAGTATGAGGAAATCGAAGCTCGTCTTTGGGAGTTAGCTGAAACCGACATTTCTCGCCAACTCCAGAAGAAGAAAGAAGAATATTATCACAGTTTCATTAAGCCAGGCGCAAAGGTTTGGTGGAGTGACCCTGCTGGAGAATCGTCTGATTGGTTCTATGTGGATAGCATAGAGGATGATGGTTATCCTTGGGGTGATGAAACCGAAGTATGGCTAAAGATGAATAAAAATGACAAAGTAGCAACAAATCAAGTTCTTATGCAAGAACTTTCTATAACAAATAAATAATTATAAGTTATGAAACATTCAATTTCGATTAAAACAATCAATGGTGTCCTTTCAATCTCAGATTTTAAGGCACAGCGTGTATCAAAGTCCGATGTAATCGGTGTAGTTCTCCAGACCGAGACAATCGGTATGGTTATTTCTCTTGACCAGTGGAATGAAATCTGGTGCAGCGATGGAAACCGCAAAGTCTTCAATAAGGAGTGCGGTGAAGCAGAAGCCTTGCAGACATTGAGCGGTCTGGAGCTTACTCGTAATATCGTGAAGCAGAACGAGGAAGATGGTGAAGATATGACTGCCGCTATGCGTTGCTGGCAGTACAAGAAAGGCAACCTCCAGTGGTATCTTCCAAGTTTGTATGAGCTTGGAACGATTATCGCTTATCGTGATGAATTGAACGAAGTGCTGGAAATGCTTGATGCCGACCAGTTCGATGAAGATGATTGGGGCTGGAGTAGTTCCGAGGGCGTCAGTTGGATCGCATGGAGCGTCTACTTCGGTAGTGGTAACTTCTACGGCACCGGCAAGTGCTACAGCTACGTTGTGAGGGCAGTCTCCGCATTTAGCCCATTGCAGCGAGGCGATTTTTCATCGCCGAGCGAAAATGGTAACTGTTCGCCATTTACTGAAGAGTCCGCTATTGAATACCTTCGTCAACTGGGTTACACTGGTGAGTTGACAAAGAAAATCAACGTATAATCCATGAATACTTACGAAATTGAATGGAATGGTCAATCATATCGTGCAGCGGACATAACTATCTTCGCTGGCAAGGAAGATGAGTTAGATGTCACGATTGCAGATACAACGCTGGAGGACGAAATTTTATCTCACATGTATGCTGGAGACGAAATGGAAGACAAGGCGTTTGCAATGGACGATAAGATTGCCTTTTTCATACTTCCTAACGAGTGGAAACTCGATGAGGAGAATCTTATTAAAATAGTAGAAAGCTCATATTAATGCCATATAAATCAGAAAGTATTCCTATTGCTGGTACAAAGTTAGACCAGCGTAGGAAGCTTTCCAATGAGCAGAGAGAGGCTGTAAAGATTCTTGCTGATAAAGGATATAGCCAACGTAAGCTGGCAGAAATGTTCAATGTTAGCAAGAGTCTTGTACAGTCGATTTTGAACCCACAACAACGTGCGGCACAAAAGAAACGCTCTGCTGCTTATTGGGCAGAAGCTAAAAGAAAATATAGACAAAGAAAACATCAACTATACAAAACAGGAAAATTGAGTGAAAAGAAGACAAAACGCCATCGGAACAATTAGCTCGTTTATTAAAGCTACATTGCCTATATATGGAATGGTCAGCAAACGAGATTTTGTGGTTTCTGACGATCACGTTAAATTGTCAAAGCACCCACAAAGAGGCCGTGTCTTGGCGATTCTTAAACAGGAATATCCACAATACACTTTTTATTGGATGACCCCCAAAGTGCTTGCGTGGTGTTAAACTTAAAAGTAGAGAAAATGAAGAAAACAATAAAAACAGCAGAACAACAGTTACAAGAGATTCTGGACAAATATAGTATCAAGAATCTCGAATATGCTGGAGATTGTGTGTATTATGCCGTAAGCGAAACCAATCAAGTTATTGCGGTTCGTAAGGATTCTGAGGATGCAACAAATGATGAAAATGGCATCCGCATAGAAATATATCCTCCTTATGAAAAGTTACGAGCAAACAAAGATGCGTTAGAGCTGCTTCGCAATGATGCGATTGAGAATAAAAACTACGAATATCTCGGTAAACTTGTATGCTGGGAGAAGTTTGGTTGTGTAGATTGCCAACCGCATCCTGCTAATCTATATTATGTAGAAGACGTAATCCGTGTAGCTGGAGGCGATGCACTTTATCTTACTGACGAAGAAGATGAAGGCGAGAATGGTGCGGAATATGCAGAACGATATAGTTACATGTTGCCATACATACTCTCCGTTCAACAGATAAAAGAATGTCTAATCTCCCTCATCAACTGTGATTTCAAGAACAACAAACAGGTTTATAGCAACACTCCTATCCGCTATGCAGACGAGAATGGTGATGCTGAGTCTGTTGGGGCAAATTCCTGTGTTGGCGTATGTCTTCAGATGTCACAAGATGACAAGCCAGCTCTTCAGCTGTGTTTCGTTTATGGCGATAAATTTGAAAATCCTGCTTCTTCAATTGACGTGCCGCTGGAGAAACTACCAGTGGAATCTTTAATTCAAATATATGAAAATCTTATGTAACAATGTTTTTAATCGACAACATCACAAGTTTTATTAGCAAGTGTAAGGCACAGAGAGCAGCCTCTAACGCAGCGGAACGTAAACAGTTTGCAGAGCGTGATGCTCTTGCTCGCTTCAACATCAGTTCTTTTGATGGCAAGCCTGTCATATTGTATGGCGATGTGGTTATCTCTGTTCCGAACGACAAGACAACTGGAGATTCACTCATCCAGTCTATGCTGAAACTTCGTGAGATTTACGTCCAGTCAAAATGTAACAATGGGCAAAAAGCTTGAAAAAGTTAAAGACTCGTATTTCCGCTACATCGAGCTGTCGCAATATCTTTTCGGCAGTGGCGATGCAGCGGTATACGATGTCAATGAAATTCCAGTTGACAACAAGTTTTATCAGCTGGCTCGTGATTTGGCTAATTCTATGAATATATCCTGGGAATCCATGACACATGAGGAGAGCAATCGTATCATGCTCGCCATGCTTGATGATTGCTATAATGCGATGAGCAAAGGAATATCTAAGAAAGACAAATCTAAACTCGTGATTGATATTAATTTTCAACTATTAAAGTAATATGTGGTTCAAATATCCAGAAACGTTTAAGCCGTTGCCAAAGCAACCAGACGCAAAGATTGTGTCAATTACTATTGGCGGCGCAACAATGAAAATCGGATAATATGGTGGGAGATATTATTTTATTTATCAAAAAATGGTGGAAGCAAAATATCACTTGTATTCATCATTACGAGCATCGTATAGGCGCGGTGTGTTCTTATGATGAATGTACCAAATGTGGTAGAACAAAGAATTATTTTTGGCTTCGTTAATATATAAAACAAATGGCAAGAACAAAATCAACAAACACTATAAATGCTGGAACATCAAAGCGGCCAGCAGATTACTTACCTCAGCAAGGTTCAAAAGCAATCTTTACACTCGCAGATATTGAAGATTCTTCATTATTTGCAGAACTCCGTAGACGTGGCTACACTGGAGAGTTACGTTTCTCTAAAGTCATTACGGTATGAGCATGACGAAAGACCATAAATACTATCCGTGTAATAATTGCAGAAACAAGCAGATTGCTGGCACTACGTCATGCCCATTCGCTAAGAAGAGTATGTGTCCGCTATATCAAGCGTGTGATGCTTTGGTTGATTTAGCGGAAGGTAAAAGTCAGTTACATGATATTCCAGTAGACCTTATTCTGGACGTGCTTCGGAATCAAGGGTATTCGGGAGAATTGAGACAAATAAAAGTGGTAAATATATAATACAGATATTATGAAATATAACAGATTTAGTAAGTATGATATAACCTTGCAAAATGGACAAGGTGTAAATGTATATGATGCGTTTGAAGCATTATCAGACGAGTTACAAAAAGAGTTTATTGAAGACGTTTTTAATAATACATTTGCTGAATTAATTGATTCATCGGCTGACAGAGTTATTAAAATTATAGATGGTTTGGACACTGATTTATTCGATGACTTTACAAGAAAATTTGCTCAACTTATGGCGGAAAGAGCAATAAATTATACTGGAGAGGTAATCAACAATAAATTATAGGTATTCTATGAATAAACAACGTAGACAACAACTATATGACGCAACCGCAGCTCTTGACGAAGCTGTTGCTGTCATCCAGGATATTCATTCTGAAGAAGATGAAGCTTTCAACAACCTTTCCGAAGGCTTACAATGCTCCAGAACTGGTGACTCCATGCAAGAAGCTATGGACGCACTTGATGGTTTTATAGATAAGATTGAAGCTATCAAGGGAGAGATTGAGAAGTTTGCAGAAAACAAAAAGTAAACAGCAATGATTGACAAACAGAAAATACAAGAAGCAGCCAACAACTATATCGGACATGAACCAGAGATTGATGAAGGTTGCAATGTGTCCGCAAGACGTGAAGCGTTTAAGGATGGCGTTGATTGGTTCAAGAAGAATATCTGGCATAGCTGCCAGGAAGAACCAGAGAAAGGCGAGTTTATTGTCACTGAGTTTTGCGATATTGGGAAATACTATGAGATTGATAGCGCATCATGGACTGAAGATTGGGAAGAACATTGTAGCCGCAATCATATTGTGGCGTGGTGCTATATATCAGATTTATTACCATAAGGCGAATAAAATTGTATTGATATGAGCTATAGCTTACAAAACTATCTGGAGTGGCGTTTCAGAGTGAACAACCACCATAAGTATTTGAAATACTGCCAACAATGGATTGCAGCTTTGCAAACATCGCAACTTCAGTATTTTGAGAAAGAAATGTCAAACCTTATAAATAAAGGAATTTATAAATCATAATGAACGAATTAAGAAAGAAAACATTCAAGAATGGTGTTGCGTATTGTCTTCAATTAGAAGATGGTTTTCTCGTTGAAACTACCGACACTTTCCTGCCTTATTACACTAAAGATGCAATAGGCAGGCATCAAAACAAGTTAGACAACAATGAACTTGGAGACCGTACAGAACGCTGGATGATTGGCGTTTCAACAATGAGTGGATGCCCAGTAAGATGTAAGTTCTGTGCAACAGGCAACATGAAGCGTTATCGTAACCTTACAGCTGACGAGATTGTTGCCCAGGTGGAATTTGCAATCAGTCATGCTGGAGGTGCAGACCCAGCTAAGGCTAAGGAGTTTAAGATAAACTACACTCGTATGGGCGAGCCGTTCTTGAATATCGAAGCTGTGAAAGAAGCTATCCGCATTATCACAGAAAAATATCCGAACACACATCACTATGTGTCAACGATTGGTATCAAGGGGAGCGATTTTTCCTTTATCAAGGATAATATCACTCTCCAGATAAGCCTTCACTCATTCGATGACGAGAAGCGCAACTGGCTCATTCCATACAAGAACAAGATGTCAATCAAAGAGCTTGGTCAGATACGCACACAGAGTAATCTGAAAACGACAATCAACCTTACTCTTGTTGATACTTCAGATTTTGATGCTGAAAAGCTGAAGGAATGGTTTGACAAGGAACATTTCTTTGTGAAGTTGTCTCCTATCAACCCTAACAATATCTCAGAGAAAAACCACCTCGGCAATGGTGTTGTCGAAGGAGTAAATTTAGTATAAACATTTTAATTTTTACAACAATGACAGAAATCAAGAATCAGTTGGATGCAATGGGTTACGATTACGCTGTAGCCATCGCAACAAAGGCAGAAATCGAGAACGGTGCTGCCTGTGGACAGCTCGCTATCATTTGCGAGTAAGTAATTAACTATTTTCTCTCTGGCAGCAAGCACAGTACGATGTTGAGCCGTTTTAGACTGGTTGGCATTGCTGTAGCCGTAAAAGTACAATTACCGCATAGACAATTCAGCACAGGTTTCAAGTCTTGATTTATTAGGTAAGGCTAATCATCAAGACAAGGAGCGTCCGCAATGACGGGAGGTGAAACTACAGGTGAAAACCCTGACAAAACTCCAGTTTGCTGTGCTTGTCTGTCTGGGAGTTTAACACAATCAAAAAATGAAAAAAGTAACTTTAATGATGCTCGCTGTAGCATTAATGTTTTCTTCTTGTGCAGAGAAGAAAACGTTCAAAAAGTGTGATGGAACTTCTTTCGTTGCATCACCTTATGGTTGGGCGAACAAAGAGAAGCAAATTGATGGTGTAGATTATGAAATCAATGTACCAAACATCATTTTGTCAGTTATCTTTTCTGAGACCATCGTATGTCCAGTAGTATTGACTGCTGTAGAATTATGGGAGCCTGTTAATTATACAGAGCCAAACACCACTAAGTAATTACCCCCTCCTCAGTGACAGTGGGGAGGGGAAATAAAACAATAATATGACACAAAAAGAATTTGAAAAGCACATGGCAGTGCTGGAAGATAAAAGAATAGCGATTCGGCGAGAAATGCAAAATATGCAAGCTGAATATATTGCCAACTACCCAATTCAACCAGATGACAAATGTGTTGATAGAAAAGGTCAGATTTGTTGGGTCAAAGAATTATTATTTTGGAATGATTTGTCTACACGTTTGATTATTGTGGTGAATTACACTAACAAAGATGGTTCACGTTCTAAGCGTGGTCGTTATATTTATGATGGCGATATTACCAAGTTAAATGAAACAGTTGACAAATAAAACAATAAAAGTGGAACAATATGAACGACAATAAATTATCATTTTCTGTTGACAAAGATTTGATTGCTTTTGCTATACAATCTCAATTATCAGAAGCAGCTTTTAATAAAAATGAGCTAATTGTTGGTATAATACAAAAGATACTTAATACAAAAGTTGATTATGATGGACGCTTTACCCGTGGTTATAATAGTGGATATTCCTTCTTTGAATGTGAACTACAACGTAAGCTTCAAGATATTACATCTAATACGATAAAAGATGTACTCGAAAAAAATAGTAGTACTCTTAAAGAGTTAATAGAAAAAGAGATAATGTCAAAATTGCATGAAATTGCAGCTTATCTCGTTGACACTACAACTAAACCTAATTCATGCCCTATTAGGATTAATGTTGAAATAAAAAAGTAAAATAGTTTGGAAAACAATATGAGTAAGAAATTATTACAAGTGGCATTAGGTTTGGCAGCGGCTAATTTAGCTGCATACAAAGAAATGTTCGATGATGGCTTATACATGCAACAGCCAAACTCGAAACCTCGCCCGATCCTCAAATCTCAGCCAAAGGAAGAACATTGTTTCGTAATCAAGGGCAAGCAGATAATGGCTACGTCTCGCAAGGACGCAATCAAGAAGTACAACCATAAATACAAATAACAATGAACAAATACCAAGCTAAAAATCTATTGCCTATAATAGAAGCGTTTGCTCATGGGAAGCAAATACAGACAATAGTGCAAGTTACCAGTGATGGGAAGTGTATGTGGGTAGATACAAATGAGCCACATTTTGAAACGGCTTCAAGGTTTCGCGTAAAACCAGAACGAGTTTATCGTCCTTTTCAAAATGCAGAAGAGTGTTGGGAGGAAATGCTGAAACATCAACCGTTTGGTTGGTTAAAAGACAAGGAAGATGAAGCCTATGTAATGGTTACGAAAGTATCTGATGGTCGTGATGATATGGCAATAAACGGTAATTACAACTGGCGTTTGGATGGACTACTTGAATATTTTACATTTGCCGATGGAACGCCCTTCGGCATTAAGGAGGGCTAATTAATGGAATTAAATGAAATTGTGATGACAGTACTGGGAGTTTGTGCTATTGTTATCATGGTAATAGCGTCAATATCATTTTCCATTGCAATAGTGGGTATGACGTGTCAAATGATTAAAGACTGCTGGAAAAAGAAAAATTGGTAAAAGTAGATATTTATGGAATAACATAAGACAAACGAAACTCAAAATAAGGATGGATAAATATGACAAGCTAACAATGCGCTGCATCAAATTTACAGACCTGCGTTACAAAACTGTCAACCTTAGAGTACCACTAAACAAGTGTAAGTGTATCAACGTCCCCAAAGGTCTGACACTCACAGACCTTCTGGATAGAAAAGAATATATTGACAGAAAATTTGTATTAAAAGCCGATTGTTCCGACAAAAAGGAGAAAGATATATGAGAAAAGTCTTGTGTCTTGTTGTAAGTAAAAAGTGGTTTGACCTTATAGCATAAAACAGTATCATTTACGAGTAAGTTATTTATCAATTGTACGCCAAGGTTTTGTTATCATGGCGCATATAATTTCAAAAATCATGGAACCGACAATAACAATTAGCGTGGCAGATTATAATCTGCTGGTGAGCAAAGCAAAACAAGAAAGTTATAATTTACAGAAACTTGTTGACTACATTTTTGACTGTGCATATAAAGATTTGGCACGAGAAGCCATCATTAATGCACTTAAAGGAAACGAAGAAAACAAGTTGGCACACTTAATAGAAGTTTTACACTTGTAATAGAATTATGAGAACAATTAAATTTCGTGCCAGATGCGAGAAAGAAAGTCGCTATGCTGGAGAATGGGTAGAAGGTAGTTTGGTGCAATGTAAGGATGGAACTGCATTAATTATTTCAGCACAATCAGATAACTGCCAGTCAATATATCATGTTGACCCAGAGACTGTGTGTCAGTTTACTGGAATGAAAGATCAATACGGCAATGAGTTGTATGAACATGATTATGTGAGAACAGTGAATTGCCTTGCTTCACAAGAAATACTATGGAGTGAAAAAGACGCTGCTTTTATCCTCAAATATGAAGATGACGATGGGGTATTTACTCAAATGGGTGATATTTTCTTTAAGTCTTTAATGAAAGTTGGTAATGCTTTGATGTATCCAGACTCAAAATAGCAACAAAATTCAGTCAATATCGCTCAATTCATGTTCGTAGTCATCATCTTTGATAAGATTGTGGCTGATGGACATGGATTAAGTAATATATTGAGGTAATGTGTAACAAATTTATCTAATTGTCGAATATTGGATTCCGTGTAGTTATCACTGAGATTATTTCTTACACAATCAAAACAATATCGTTTGCGTTTTATGCCTTCTACTGAAGTATAAACATCAACAGCAATAGCAATCCCAAGTTTCTTCCAGTTTGTACGCCCATTAAAGAATACATTGTTATTATTGATGGGTATGTGTGTTTTATAGAATCTGGATGGCATTACTCCCAGCTTTTGAAGAGCTGCAATTTGCTTTTCTGTAAGTTCATGTTTTGCCATAATCGTTAAATTTTCAACAAAGATAAGGTTTTTATTTGATACTACCAAATAAAGTTTATATCTTTGCACTCAAAATAATAGAAATGGATAGAATAACTTTTTCATCTTTACTGATAAATCAGAGAGAGAAGCGTAATATAGGCAAGAACGAACTTTGTCGTATGACAGGATTCACATTCTTACAATTACAGAGATTAGAGAGTGCATCCAACAATTTTAACATGAGTTTGGTGTTCCGCTATCTAACTTCTGTAGACGCTGTATTGATTCTATGTAATGATAATAATTCTCATGCTCTGCAAGAATATGATGAGTATGCTACTTGGCTTGCAAATGCGAGAAGTGGCCTGTATTCTTTGCGAAAGTTAGCAGAAACAGCTAATTGTTCATACTCTGCAATTACGAATGTAGAACGTGGCAAAACAGTCATTAGCATCGACTTATTCCTCAAACTTGCTGACACTCTTGGCTACACAATCAAAATTGAACCAAAATGAAAGGAATAAATCATAAATATATCATACTACAGCGAAAGAAACTTAAAATATTTCTCAATGCTGGTAGTGAACCGTGGGAAGCTCCTATAGGTAACAAGTGGTATCAGATTGATGTTTGGTTGGAATCGCTTTTTGCATCTTGGATTTTCGATTATGGCTATGTTGGGTATATTGGAGATATAACATCATATTTGGCAGACCGCTATAATAAAGGTGTTACCCCAGTACACGTTCAGCACTTCATCGAATATTTTAAGGCTTCCCATAAAGTCGAAACACTGGATAATTGTTCCTTAAAAGATGTCTTTCTCCTTGGGGACGATATTGAGGGATGTCCAGTGCCTATTTACAAGTATGATTGCGCCATTACAAAAGAAGATGAGCATGTGTTGTTGGATAAAATACAAAACAATCCAGAAACAGCCAAAAAGATTCTTGAAGACTTTTTCGGTATGCACATGATTCGTTTCAATCAATCTTACTATCCTAAATGGGGCGCAGGAACGGAAGCAAAATATCTGGCAGAGAATTTTCTGGCTATGCACGGAATTAGAGTTAGAAATAGCCAAATCCAAAAGAAAACAACAGCAAGCGACCTGTGGATTACGGCATTAGTATGTTGTGTCATAATCACTCTAATATTCATAGTTGCTAATTTTTGCGGCTTGCTAAATGGTTGGACAAAATGGATTGTGTTTTTTATTGCGTCCCCATGTTATTTTATTATGCTCAACACATCATTAAGATATTCTACAACAAGAAAATATAAAAGAAATGACACTGATAAAATGTCCAGAATGTAATGTTACAGTTTCTAACACAGCCAACACATGTCCTCATTGTGGCTATAATATAAAGAAACATTTTACTAAACATAATAATGCAAATAGCAATAAGTATGTTTATATAGTGATTATTGTGACATTGTGTATAATTGGGCTGATTGCTTGGAGAGCGTATACGACCAAAGCCAAACAAGAGGCACGAGAAGCCGCACAGGAATGGTTGGATAATTTTGATAAACGAGAAGCTGAACATTATCTAAATAAATGATCCGTTTACGTCAAAAAGACATTGAACGCCTCGCCATCATAACAGATGGTTCTGTCGATTATCTGACAAAGCTCGTTTCTATGAGCCTCATCGACCACAGCTATGCGGTTGACCAGCTCATCAAATATAGCTACAAGAAGCTAAAATCCGAGAAACGATATACTCCAGCTCAGATGATAGAGGCACTGATGCGTGAGTATGGAGCTTCAAAAAGCAAAGTTCAAAACGCAATTTACAACAAGCGGTCAAGCGAGCATTATTGTTCTGAATGTATGAAGAAAATTCCAGTTTCTGAGTACAAAAGGAATGATGGTTTGTGTGACTCATGTTTTGCAAAACACATTCAAATTGATATTTAACATCTTAAACAAGTAGAATTATGGACAAGAAGGCAAATGAGGCATATTGCTACTATAAACAGCAACTGCCAGATACCGTATGTTTATTCCGCTTAGAGGATGCTTACGTTGCTATATGTGACGATGCGGCAAAAGTGGCTAACTATATTCCAGATGCAAAGCTGGAGAAGTGCGAGAATCACATGGCGAGTCTCAAACTGCCTGTTGCAAACATTCTTGATATTGTCGGCATTTTGGCTTCAAATGGAGTCAAAACTAAGATGATACAAAGTCGCAACAACTTTGGCAAATTCGATTTTCCAGATGTCAAAACGCTGGAAGATGAGCGAAATGCCGATTACTAATGAAAAATTTTTCATTGGGATGGTGGCTTGTCTCCAGAATCTTAAACTATCTGACTAAAATACAGGGAGTTATGAGTCCGTAGAAGGAGAAATTCATTATAACACTAAACGCTTGATTATCAACTATTTAGGGCTAAAATTAGTTTGAAAATCATTCGTTTTTCTTATTTATTAACTGTACTTTTGTGGTGCGTTTCCTATCTCAACTGGGAAATGCACCACATTTGTTTTATTAGCATATTCAAAAAAATTGATATAAAAATGAGTAACATCAACAATCCAGAAACAGAGAATGTAAAGGAGCCAGTCGAGAAAATCAGCACTAAGCTCAAGTTTGTAAAATCAGACAAGACCGATGCGTATGTCGGATTTGTGTCACAGAACCCCAAGACAAAACGTTATTGTGGTGTTCGCCAGGATTCGCCTTATCCAAAGAAGGTGTGCGTTCTGGACAAGAAGATGACATGTGAGATTCTTACAAATGTCCTGTATGACGTAGAGCTTATCCCAATGCACGAGCGCAATGGTTATGTGGTGATTTCTGCTATTCCTTGTGAGTTCAAGGCCACAATTGAGACTTTGTATATCCCGAAGATCCAGTATCGAATTGACGTTAAGTTCGGCAATAAGTGTATCACTTTCGATCCTATGGACGGAACAAAGGATAGCGTTAAGAAGCTGTCTGTTTGCCGTGCTGTTCTGGAGAAGCGTGTTGACATCAAGAACCTCACACAGGTTTTGGATGACTTTGACGCTGCTGCAAATACTTTACTTAACAAAATGTTTGCTGATGGACTCGGACGAAAAATATATCGCTAAGAAACCTAAACTTCCTCGAAAGAGGAAGAAGGTTGCTATTAAAGCGCAAGGTCGTGGTTGGTATAGAAAAACTATCCTGCTTTACAAGATAACGCAGAAGAACGGACGTTTTTATGAGCCTGTTTGCAAATTCTGGGTTAATGCTGCCGTAAGATACATTCCTTACGGTAGACAGGGTGGTAAACTGCTTGTTACGCCTACACCAACAAGGTATTGGTAATATGAATAGACCAACTGAAGGAATTGCGGTAGATGCTGCTCACTCAACCAAAAATCTGGTGACAGAGTTCCAAGGTATTGACCTTGCTACAGGAGAACAGATTTTCTATAAAAACTTAGGAAATCAAACTGTAAACATTGGAGAATTTCTTGGAGTGGTTGAAGCTGTCAAGTATGTTATTGAGAATGATTTCCAACCTCGACATATCTACACTGACAGCGTGACAGCTCTAACGTGGTTCAAAAACAAAGCAACTGCCTCCAACAAGAAATGTAAAGACCTCCAGAAAGCGGAGATTTTCTTGAAAGCTTTTGCTTACGATGTGGATTCCATAGAGGTCAGCCATTGGGACAATAAAGAATGGGGCGAGACTCCAGCTGACTTTGGTAATAAAGGTAATTCCAAAAATAGGCCCGAAGTACAAGGGAACGAAGACACGAACAACTTAGCAAAGTTCACGTTTTAAGCCATTTGGCGTGAGAAGTTTCGTATCGTCCAGAACGTAGGCTGGCGGTGTGGTACCGAGCAGGGTGTTTTATCGGTACAACTGGAGGCTATGGTACAGTCTTTTATTCATACAATGTAGTCGCCATAAGGCTGGTAGGTTCGACTCCTACACCTCCACTTGAATTATATTTGTTCATTTAGAAATCTACAACTTTCACTCTGGTTCGTGAGAATAGGGGTGTTTTTATAAAAAAAATCACTGAATTTACAAACTTGTGGAAATCTGGTTTGCTATTCATAAACGTAACAACATCGCAGAGTAGAGCAGCGGTAGCTCGCCAGGCTCATTACCTGGAGGTCACTGGTTCGATTCCAGTCTCTGCAACTATAAAACAGCGAAACAAAAGCAAATATGGGAATAGGTATTATGAAGCGTGTTAGGAATAAACTGGATAAATTCCTACATAAGCGTAAGAAAAATGAGGTTCCACAGTATGACATAGAGCTTAACAAGCAGCCTGTATGTGGTAACTGCAAATACTTCAAGCGTGTCGGTTATAACGGTGTTGTCGGAGTTTGCACACATGAGAAGGCTCTCCATCACACGATAGCTAATAAGCTTGATACATACGGAAAGCCTACAACAAGAGGTTATTATCTTGCGGTCATGCCTCATTTCCATTGTGGTATGAAACTCTATACGGCAAAGTAACATAATTTTCATGGGGCAATTAGTCGAGTGGTTAGGCGGCTGTCTGCAAAACAGTTCTACGCTGGTTCGATTCCAGCATTGCCCTCTACAAAAGGTTCTGTAGCTCAGTTGGTCAGAGCATTGCACTGTTAATGCAAGGGTAGGAGGTTCAAGTCCTCCCAGTTCCGCAATTTGGGGTTGTAGCTCAGATGGCAAGAGCGTATGCTTTGCAAGCATAGGGTCGTGAGTTCGAGTCTCACCTTCTCCACAAGCGATTTGTCATTGGAATACCGCTGTATTCAATTTAGGAAGATATGCAACGTGATACCTTGTGTATTAGGTGGTGCGAATCCATCCAGCGGTTCAAAGGTTTAGTTTTGAGGTTAATTAGGTTGTTTAGTAGGATTGCGAGGCAAATTGGTTTTTCATTGTTTTACCAATTTGCCTCTTTTTTTACTTACAATAGTTGACTGATATAACGATGAATATATAACTTAACAGATAAGATATGAAAGTAATTAGTAGAAAACAACTTCCAACACAATCTCATTGGGGTTGGAAAGCTCTTACAGCGTATTTAGCACTTGAACACTTTAATGCCCCTGGATGGGTTTGGGGTGTCGTTGGTTGCATCTTTGCACTTGCATTTATCGGTCGCATCTATTATTGGTGCAACGAGAAGGAGACATATATCAACCTCTAACCAAAAGCATCATGCAGAAATATTTCAATACCAATACAGTATCGGCAGAGCCTATGGACGAGCTGGAGGCTTATGAAAAAGGCTATGTTCGTAGTTATTCCGTAAGCGGTTACAGTAAAGCACCACGTCAAGGCTACCACGTCCAGTATACAGATCAAGGTGGTAGCGTATGTGACGGTTGGTCTCCCAAAGATGTATTCGAGAGAGCTTACCAAGTAGCAGAAACTCCTTTTGACCGCATGAACATTGAATACAAAGAGGAATCAGAACGCTATGAGAAAGGAAAGAAGTTCGTAGACAGTATGAATTTCGACAAGCTGAATTACTTAGCAAAAACTCTCCTCTCAGCGCAGAACGAGTCTCAACGTGAGTATTGCTACCTATTAGCAGATAGAATGGCTCAGATGTCAAATAAACAGGTATTCCCGACCAATTATGACTTCGGTACAGCTATCAAGTTCCTTAAAGCTGGAGGTGCTATCCGTAGAGCTGGATGGAATGGAAAAGGAATGTTTGTTATCAAGCAAGTTCCAGCTAACATCAAAGCGGATGTTATTCCTAACATGCAGTCACTTCCTAAGATTGCAAAGGACATTCTGATGGCTCGCAACGATGCTCATATTGACTATACCAATCAGATGCTGATTATCAACCCAGACGGAAGAGCCGACTCATGGATTCCGTCTTCCAGCGATGTGTTTGCTGAGGATTGGGAACTTGTCACACAGTAGAGATTATTTAACCACATAAATATCAGTTGCGGAACCGCCACTTGCTCGTGATGAGTAGGTGGCGGTCATTTTTATATACAGGCTTGCATAAATGCCTGTTGAAGTTTTAGCTGGTTATCTACACTATTGCCATTGTAATAATGTTTCTGAATGACATCTACGCTCGTTCCAGCGACTGAGGCGATGTAGGCTATGGGTAATCCATGATCGAGTGCAACTGTAATAGCTGTATGTCGGAATACATAAGCATACAAATCAAAATCACATTGTAATTCTTCACCCACATCTTTAAGCCATATATTTAGTTTTTGTCGAAACTTCTTAAAGATGTAGTCCTTCGTAATGTGTTTCTTTTCTTCTTCGTCATCCATGATTGGAAACACATAACCATCCTTTGATTGTCCAGCATACTTATTGATAACTTCCTCCATCTTAGGAGTTATTGGAATCTCCACCATTTTGTGCGTTTTCTTGCGTCTGGCGAGGATTGTATGATTTCTGGTAATATGCTCCACCTTCAGTTTTATAACGTCACAGGGGGCAAAAAATGATTGTAGCATGAACACACAGAAATCATAGTACAGTTCCACCTTTTCTCTGTTTGCCCACTCTGGGGTAAGGTTGAAAAGGTCAATGTGCATGAAGTCCTTGATTTGGTCTTTTGTAAGCACATCTGGGTGTTTCATATCGTCTTCATATTTTGCAGGGTTATAGTCATTGAAGTTGAAATCACCTATGCGCACGAGAGAAAAATCTACCTCACGGTCTTTTGAAGCTCGTCCAAGAATAGCTCTAAATGCTTTTGCCGTGCCTTTGAAGCCACTGTACTTTGCAAATATTCCAGCTATTTTAGAACAGAAATCATAGTTAATATCTGAGAATTTGATGAGATTGAAGTCTGGAATGATTTTACGACATTTGGTAAGCAGTTTCTCATAACACTCAAAGTTACAGCCCTGCTTTTGCTTTTCACGTTCAATAACCACTTCCATAAACTGCTCCAAAAACATAGCTGAACCAGCGGCTTCTGTCTCAATGCCGTTTGCCTTATTCAGAATTTTTGAATGGGAATAATAAGACGCAACCTGTCGGGCATTGTATTCTGGATGTTCTAAGCATAGTTTACGGTACACTTGCTTAAAATCCTCCAATGCCTTGTTGTTCTCCTGGTAAGAAGTAGCGTAAGTGGAAAAACGTTCTTTGTCGGCTTTCCAGTGTTTGAGAATATTAGGATTGCCAACAAGAATACTTTTGACGGATTTGTAGTACCTTTCCTTGCCTTCGCTTATTCGCAGAACAAGAAAGCCGTCTCGTACAATGAATTTTAGCTTCACCATGATTTTGCCATTTAGTTAAAAATGTTAAAGAAGATGATGAACCAATGGATAGAAATCTATCTGTAGAATGTTCCGCACATAAGTCAGCACACTGTATAAAGTTCGTGCCTTTGCTTGTGAACCTTTCGGAATATTCAGTTTAACGGCTCCATGCTACTTTCGTAGCTCAACTAAATAGCTCGTAATGAGTGTTTTCATGTTACTTTCAACACAAATTCACTTTAACGAAAAACGAGGAACTTTTTAAGGCTCCTCGTTTTATAGCGGTGCGTACGGGACTCGAACCCGTGACCCCATGCGTGACAGGCATGTATTCTAACCAGCTGAACTAACGCACCATTGTTTTCTCTTTATTTTAACTTCGCTATCTCTCTTGATTGCGAGTGCAAAGTTACAACTTTTTATTATATCACCAAAGCTTTTGCGCTATTTTTTTCATGCCTGCTATTATTTTTTTCAGAGCACTCCATAAAGTCATGAAATAGCGCCGCCTTATGGCATATTCAGTTTGCAACCAGCAGCGCTAACCTTTATTCTTTAATATTCTCTCTCTCCAAATATGTGGGTTCCGATTCTGACCATCGTACTTCCCTCTTCAATCGCAATCTTGTAATCGCCACTCATCCCCCATGAACGTTCACAAAATTCCGGCCTGTCTGAAAAGTAGAGCGACTTGGCCTCTTTGTAAAATTCATAGGCAGTGTGGAAATCACGACGTATGCGGTTTTCATCATCCGTGTTTGATGCCATGCACATCAAGCCACATATATTCACATGATGGAGTTCACGCCATTCGCCACTTTCAAGATATGCTCTGCACTCATCAACCGTAAACCCAAACTTAGTCTCTTCTTGAGCGACATGAAGTTGGAGCAAACAAGGAATGACGCGATCACAACGGCGTGCTTGCTTGTCAATCTCCAATAATAGCTTATGGGAATCTGCTGCATGAATTAATGAAATAAATGGAGCAATATATTTAACCTTGTTGGGCTGCAGGTGTCCAATGAAATGCCACTCTATGTCTGTTGGAAGAACCTCATGCTTTGCCACCAACTCCTGTGCGCGACTCTCCCCGAAGATTCGCGCTCCGCCATCATAAGCCTCCTGTAAAGAAGACACTGGATGGAATTTTGAGACCGCCACCAGCGTTACGTTTCCGGGCAGTCCGGCCATCGTTTCAGACAGCCGTCTCTGAATCTCTGTCATAATAAATATCGTTAAACAAAAAAGCCAAAAAACGGCCACGACTCTATCGCGAGCATAATGGCTGTTTTTTGGATTTCATATTTTCAATAAAGGCAACAGAACGCCCCCGAGCCATCTTGACCGGTTCAGGAAAACCAATTACGATGTTCTCGAAATTGCTCATATCGCTATTAATTTCAACTACTTACTGTTCATATTCAGGCTTTGCCTCCTTGTTCTCAAACTCAGGAGACTGCTTGTATTTAAACACATCCATAATGGGAGTTTCCATAACAGAAGCAATTGTATAGTCCATCATAGAACCCTTCATCCCCTCGTCGAGCCGGTCAATCGCACCTCGCAAATCTGCAGCCTGGATCAACACGTTTTGAGATGTCTTCTTTTCCTTCCCGCTTTTTTCATCAAGCGTAATGAAAACCAACTTAGCCTTAAACCAACGGTCGGCACTTTCCTCTATCGTTTCAAAAAACTCTGCATAACGGGCACGTTTAATGTCTGACACCTGAAACTCACCTGTCATGAAAGGAGAGACCTCATCTATAATTCTTTTTTCTGCCTCGGTAAAACTCAAAGCATCAACTAAATAGGGCTCATTCACTTTCTTCACGAGACCATTCTCCATGGTCTTCTCGTATTTGATCTTACATTCAAACCACTCGTTATTCATATTCTTTCATTTTGATTTCGGAGTGCGAAGTTACTGCAAACCAAGAGAAGGAGCAAATAAATCCGATTTTATTTTCGCCCTCCTCCCAAGAAAACGAGCAACACGACAAGCATCTTGCACTACAAGGCATCTGCATCAAATTGGAACGGCAGCAAATCGCTAACCGAATCCAAACAATAAACACGGTTCGCACCATAAAGCAAAACCCGCAAAGAATGGTTATAGCGATGCTGCGTCTCTATCAAGACCTGCCGACAAGCGCCACAAGGCGTTATAGGTGTTGGCGTAAACTGACCTTTCTCGTTCTTAGCCGCTATCGCAATTACCAAAGGGGTTGCCTCCGGGTATCTGGCATTAGCATAAAACATTGTACAACGCTCTGCACACGTACCGGAGGGATAGGCGGCATTTTCCTGATTACTGCCGCACACCACCTCACCATTATCCAGGCTAACCGCTGCCCCTACACAAAACTTTGAATAAGGAGCATACGAATGTTCACACATTTCCTTTGCACGAACCACCAACGCTGCGTCCTCTGAAGACAAATCCTCAAATGCACAAGACACATAACTTATATTTAATGACAACCTCTCCATAATATCTATTTTAGGTTAGTTTGAAAATTTGATTTTAAATCCTGGCTCTAAATAGGATGTCAAAGATAGTGCGAACCGAGAGCAGAGCGTCAAGCTTGCTTGGACGCTCTGCCGAGGTGATGCCTATCTTATGCAAAGATAGTGCGAACCGAGAGCAGAGCGTCAAGCTTGCTTGAACGCTTTGCCGAGGTGATGCCTATCTTATGCAAAGATAGCACAAGCCCCCCACACAACAAAAACAAAACCGAAAAGTTTTTATCTCCCGTAAGACTTAAACCTCTTGAAAAAATTTGTATATTTGCCATTGCTATCAAGCAAAACGACTCTTGTCCAACAACAAGAATCCCAACAAGAACCTAACCTTATACTTCATCAACCATGAACGATATTTTAAGCAAGCAACAATTCTCCGAGAATGTATATAAATTCGTCATCAAAGCACCAGCCATTGCACGCAGCAGGAAAGCTGGCCATTTTGTCATCATCCGAGTTGACAAACACGGCGAACGTATTCCTTTGACCATTGCAGAAGCTGATACTGCAAAAGGAACGATTACATTGGTCGTGCAGCGCGTCGGTGTTTCCTCAGACAAATTGTGTGCGATGAATGTAGGAGATTGTTTGGCCGATGTTGTCGGACCACTTGGAAAACCAACACATATAGCCAAGTTCGGCACTGTCATCTGTGCAGGTGGTGGTGTTGGTGTTGCTCCCATGCTCCCCATTGCAACCGCCTTAAAAGCCGCTGGCAACCGAGTTGTTACAGTCCTTGCCGGAAGAACCAAAGAATTGATCATACTGGAAAAAGAAATGCGGGCCATTTCCGACGAACTCGTCATAATGACCGATGACGGTTCGTATGGCAACAAAGGCTTGATAACCGAGGGCATTGAAAATATTATCCAAAAGGAAGAGATTGACAAATGCTTTGTCATTGGGCCAGCCATCATGATGAAATTCGTATGCCTGCTTACAAAGAAATATGAAATCCCGACAGACGTGTCTCTTAATACAATCATGGTAGACGGTACGGGTATGTGTGGCGCTTGCAGAATAACGGTTGGAGGCGTTACAAAATTCGTATGTGTCGACGGACCGGAATTTGACGGACACCAAGTTGATTTCGATGAAATGCTCAAACGCATGAAAGCCTTTAGTTCTGAAGAACACGAAGCAAGACTATCTGAGCACCTCTCCACCCCACATCATGTAGACACAGCAGAGCTTGACAATAAAAACGAAGGAGAATACAATGAAACAAATTGCCAGGCTCAGCCAGAAGATGAAGACAAATCACGAAATGCCGAATGGAGAGTGGCCCTACGAAAGTCCATACCGCCACGCGAGCGCATGGCCATTCCTCGACAACAGATGAACGAACTCCCTCCAGAGGTACGTGTACACGAACTGAAAGAAGAAGTAAACCGTGGATTTGATGCACAGACAGCACAGCTGGAAGCCAAAAGATGTTTGGACTGCAACAATCCCGGATGTGTACAGGGCTGTCCTGTCGGCATTGACATACCACGTTTTGTCAAACATATTGAACAAGGCGATTTTGCAAAAGCCTGTGTAACTATCAAAGAAACAAGCGCTTTACCTGCTGTATGCGGCAGAGTATGCCCACAAGAAAAGCAATGTGAAAGCCACTGTATCCACCTTAAAACCGGAGGCAAAGCTGTGGCCATCGGATATTTGGAAAGATTTGCCGCTGACTACGAAAGAGAACACACGAAATCAACGCCTATATCGAACCGACCAACTAACGCACCCCATGTTGCCGTTGTCGGTTCAGGCCCAGCTGGACTTTCATTTGCTGGTGAAATGACACGCAGAGGATATGCCGTGACAGTATTCGAAGCGCTTCATGAAATCGGAGGTGTCTTGAAGTATGGCATACCTGAATTCAGACTTCCCAACACCATCGTTGAACACGAGATAAAAAGCCTTGAATCCCAAGGAGTCACTTTTGTAAAAGACTGCATCGTTGGGAAAACCATCTCAATCAACGAACTTAAGGCTGATGGCTACAAAGGCATCTTTGTTGGATCTGGAGCAGGACTTCCCAACTTTATGGGAATACCTGGTGAAAATGCCATTGGAGTCATGTCATCCAATGAATACCTCACACGCGTCAATTTGATGGATGCCTCCAACGATGAAAGTGACACTCCTGTACCATTCGGAAAACATGTTGTCGTTGTTGGAGGAGGAAATACAGCAATGGACTCTGTAAGAACAGCCCTACGCCTGGGAGCGAAAACCGCAACAATTGTATACAGACGTTCTGAAGAAGAAATGCCTGCACGTGCAGAAGAAGTACACCACGCAAAAGAAGAAGGCGTGCGTTTCCTCACCCTTCACAATCCAATTTCATATACAACAGATGAAAGCGGACACGTCAAAGAAGTCAATCTTCAGAAGATGAGACTTGGAGAACCAGACAGCTCTGGAAGGAAACGCCCTGAGCCAATACCTGGTGCAATCGAAACGCTCGAAACAGACTTGGTCATTGTAAGTATTGGAGTATCTCCAAATCCAATTATCCCTAAGTCTGTCGAAGGTTTAAAACTGGGAAAGAAAAACACCATCGAAGTCGACAACAATATGCAAACCTCAATTCCACTGATCTACGCTGGCGGAGACATCGTTAGAGGAGGAGCAACTGTCATTCTTGCTATGGGAGACGGAAAACACGCTGCCGAAGCGATGGATCGGCAACTCAATGCACAACAGTAGATGCTTTGATACTGATTCCAAACATCTCCACAAATCAGGAAACTACATACCCCCGAGAGTTCAGCATGACTTTCGGGGGTATTTATATTACGATATTCCACCCGTCTTCTTCTACTGTGCTTGCGACTGCATAATCTACTGACCCCTACAAAACGAAGGGCAGCACGACGCGAAGAGCAGCACGCTAGAACGGGCAAAACAAAGAGCATCGCAGACGCGACGAAACAACGCTGCGATCGTAACGGAAGAGCGCCGCCGACGCGAGGGAACAACGCTGCGTTGGCATGGTACAGAACAAAGCCACTGCCGCGACGAAACAACGCCGCATTGACACGGTACAAAGAAACGAAAAGCCCTCCCAGCAATCTTGCTGGAAGGGCTTCCACTT